>JAEEGL012740472.1_pt1 | contig 17612 bp, 22 predicted proteins | sample 9134231 | NCBI WGS metagenome assembly JAEEGL01 (sample SAMN16246548, study PRJNA631951) | gut metagenome | biome: gut microbiome; feature: rumen; material: fiber-attached | host: Bos | place: Iran: Karaj | collected 2018-10 | reverse complement strand
CCGAATCTTTTTTCAGAAGATGTTCAAATTCCAAAATCGTTCCGTTTGGTTCTGCGGGAAAAGTATTTATGTCACGGTTTCTATATGTCTCTTCCCAAAATGGTATTTCATTCATGTGTTTGACCTCCTGTTTGGACACCTCGAAAACATCCGTCCCGGCCTGATTATGAGCGGGTGTCCTTCCTGTACTGCGTCGGCGACTTGCCGGTCGCTTTGCGGAAGACTTTGTTGAAATAATTGGGATCTTCGAAGCCGAGGCGATGAGCTATCTCGAAGACGGGGAGATCTGTGTCCGAGAGCCAGTATTTCGCGAGGTTCATGCGGTGCTCGGCAAGAAAGGTCATGCAGGTCATACCGGTCTCTTCTACGCAGACCTTGTTCAGGGTATTGCGGTTCAAGTTGAATTCCGTTGTGACCATCTCGAGTGTGATCTTCTCTCTGATGTGGTTGTTGAAGTAGTCGTAGAGACGGGAGATAAACGCGGTATTGTTCTCACCGGTGGTGCTGTTGTTGATGAAACAATACTTGAGTTTGAAGAGCAGTTCGATGAAGTAGGATCGCGAGCGGCAGGGCCAGTAACCGTCAACGGAAAGCTTGAGCTCGGCATCGAGTTTCTCGATGATATCGACCATGTCCGCAAGTGACCGTGGGATGAACGATGCCGCCTTGGGCGATTGAGAATCCCGGAAGATAAAGTTCCTTACGAGCAGGTAATCCTGGTAGAGCGTCGAGCCTTCCATGCTTTCAAATTCGCGCGAATAAAGACGCTCGTAGGTGAACGCGTCGTTGATGACGCAAGGCTTGAAAAATATTATGTACGCCTGGTATTTGGATTCCTTATTGTTCTTGAGGATATCCCTGTCGGACAGGTAGATCGCGGATGGTGCCTTAAGATCCATCAGATTGCCGTTAAGCTCTATAACCAGGTTGCCCTTGCTGAGCAATACGAGTTTGCAGCGCTCGTTGTTATCGACATACGGGAGTTCGTTCTTGAACTTGAATACGGCAATATCCAAGAGATTCTCATAATCGCAGTATTTACGCAATGTGTATAACTGTTCACCCATATATTGATTATAACAAAGCATTGGTAAAATTTGCACGGTCTGTGCAGTTTTTACAGATAAACCGTGACGATATTCCATTCCGGGAAAGCATGCCGAAGGTCAGAATAGGGCTAACCAAAGAACAGGATGGCTAAAATATGAAAAGGACAGATTTATACAAAACGATGATTGCAGCAGGCACGGCCGCATCGATACTCATGGGTATCGCAGGCTGTACCGCAGAAGGCACTGATGCTGCAGCAGAAGCAGTCTCAGGCGAGTCCGTGGCAGCTGCTGAAGTTGAGGAAGAACCTGAGCAGACTCTGTGCAAGGTCGAGGAGTTCGGTTACTGCATCGAATCTTACCCACAGTTCTACGTTGGTTCCGACTCCTGGGAAGACGGTATCTGGTCCGATGACATGGGCGCCAAGCCGGAGCATCCGAAGGGCATCTCCCCGAGCCTTTACTGGGACCCCGTCGAAGGCGCTTCATGCTACGTAATCTACATGCTCGATTCATCTCACTATAAGGGCATCCCTCCGGTCAATTTCATTCACTGGGTAATCGGCAACTACGAGGGTACCGAGATCATCGCAGGTGAACCCCCTGCATTCTTCCTCGCATTGGGACCCGAAGCCGGAAGGACAAACACATATGACATCTACGTAATCGCTCTTGCTAATCCCGTAGAGCGCGTGAAAGGTACAACCGGCGGACCGCCTACTAACTTCAACAATTTCCTTCTTGCTCTTGACACCGACGTTGACGGCAACACAGGCAACATATTGGCGTTTGGTTTCCTTAGAGGAAAATATAAAGCGGATTGATAACGCTATGATCTGTGTAAATCTTTCTAATGGATCTGCTGTTTTTACCATAGTCTAGAGGATGATAGTAAGGAGTAAATGTGAATGAAGAAGATGAAGATGACTGCACTTGTTCTGTGTGCATCGATGCTGGTAGGTACAGCAGGATGCTATGCGACGGATAAGCCTGATATGACCTCGTTTTCTCAGACGGAAGCTGCAACAGAAGCATCATCTGAAAACACGCAGGCCGTAATGGAAAACACTGAACCGGTTGTTACTGATTCAGGTGTTGATTTCCTTGAAGGTTATGAGAAGTTCGAATTAACATCCACTGATCTTGAGAACGGCGTCTGGGCGGATATTATCTCCAACGCCCGCGGAAACGATGCGTCACCCGAGCTCTCCTGGGAACCTGTTGAGGGTGCTGCGGAGTATATCGTTTACATGGTTGACATGAACACTCCGGATCATATTGTATGCGGCGTTCTCCATTGGAAAGCATGCGGTATTACGGTAACAGAACTTCCCGAGGGATGGGCACCCTCAAGTGATTATGTAGGTCCCAATCCGGGGACTGGCGTAACTCATATCTATGAGATATATGTTGTGGCTCTTAAGGAACCTGTCGAAAGTCTTAAGGGCGGAGTCCGTGTCCCCAACCTCAATTTCAAAAACTTCATCCAGGGACTGGATACCAACAGTAAAGGCAACACGGGAAATATCCTGGCATACGGCAAGATATCCGGAACCTTTACCGGTTAAAGAGATTGAAACGTTATTTAGATCTTTATAGTAGTTAAGGTCTGGTTTTTCCCGGATTTAATTCACGATTTTTTGGCGTAATATCCTTTTACACGGCCGACAGCCACGATATTGCCTGTATTTCCTTCAGCATCCGTATCAAGGCTGTCCATGAATTCCTGGAGCTTTACAGCCGGAGATCTGACGCTGCCCTTGACTCTTTCTACGGGTGCTTTGAGCGCGAAAACATAGATGTTGTACTGATTCGTTGATCCCGCCGGCGGGTTAGGTCCGATGTAATCGGCAGAAGATGCCCAGCCCTGGGGGAGGTTTGTTTCGGTGATACCTTCTGACTTCCAGTGGATGATGTTGTTTGCGGTCAGGTCGACCATGTAGATGACATAAGTGGTTGCACCTTCTACGGGCTCCCAGGAGATCTGCGGTGAGACGCTCTCGCCTTCAAACGCACAGGCTTCGACCCAATACTGGCCGTCAAGGCTCTCTGAGGTGACCTTAAAGGCCGGATAAGCGCTGACAAATTTATCGTCGCTGTTATCAACCGGGGCTTCAGCAGGTGCTTTGGTTGTGACTTCGGTATTTTCGGATGCTGCAGTTGACGGAGCGGGTTCTTTCGCGCAGGCTGCTATGCCCAAAGCGAGTGTTCCGATGAGGATGACTGACAGAAATTTACGCATATTGTTTCTCCTTACATATAGTGGAAAACCGATAATATATCTTACCATTACTTCATTCCGACAAGCTTGAATTTATCAAATCATCGTTTAATCCAATAGTATGCGGATAATATATTTCATATCCTTGAAATCTCCAATGATTTGACCGCCGTTTTTCAGCATGATCTTTACGGTAGGCTCATTGCTTTTCATCGGGAACAGCTTGATTTCTTTATAGCCGATCTCTTTGCACTTTTTCAATAATTCTTTGAATAAAACACCACCGTATCCATTTCCTCTGAATCCCTTTGCGATACCGTACCCCAGATTTCCTGCGCCGACAACCGTTTCCAGATACTCGGATGACGAATGCCTGACTCTGCCGTAACCGCCAGGGACATCGTCGACGTATAAAATATAAGTCGTATACGGAATCCAACCTTCCGGCAAATCGATGCCTCTGGAATTGTTGTCCGTTATCCGCAGCCACTCTTTATACTCGTCATAAGACAGGTTGTATGCCGGGTTCGTAAAACCGTTTTCCACAGCAGAAATTCCCTGCAGCATATCATATTCCGGTTTTCCCATATCCACCGATAATTGTTTTAACGTTGTATTTTGCATAATTGTCTGTCCTTTTCATATCAAACACTCTTTGACCATACCCACAGTGAATGTATGTACCGATCATGGCAAAAACGCTGAATATTGCTGTCACACAACACTCAAATTATAACAACAATAATCCCGAAGTTTTTCATAAACCTCGGGACTTTACTGATTTATTATGTTAATTATCAAGCTGATAATATCCGGTCGTGCTAAGGATGTCCTGGAGTTCCTTGTTGCTGTAACAATAACCGTCAATGCAAAATGCCATGACTGCCCGTGGTCTGTGCGCTGCTCGGCCGGATGCCGTGTAGGGGCACTGGCGCAAGGCAACGGTCTTGACGGCATAGATGAGAGAATATGTACTTTCTATGAGAGCGGGTGCTATATGAAGCTTAAAGAGATTGCCGGCAAATTCGGGATTGAGACTTAATCAGAGAAGAAATCCGCCGTATTTATTTGCTCTTATTATCTCTCATTATGAGTTTGTCTTTCCTGACAAACTCATGGATGAATCTCCTGACATCGGACGAGAGCTTAGCTGATTCATTCTCGAGTTCTTTTAACTTATCGTCTATCCTGCGGGCTTCACCATAGAACTCTGTGTTGTTTTTTTCTAATTTCTTTATCCTTCTCATATCGAAACAGAAATAAAGAATACCACCTACGACAAAGAAGAGACTTATTATGCCAAGGAATATTACAAATCTGAGTTCTGTGGCTACATATTCGGAATTGGAAGCATAGTCATCAATTAATTCCTTAGCAAAGTCACGGGTCATCATCGTAAAAAAGGCACCCGCGGCCAAAAAGGCAACGAGCGGAAATATCAGATCCGCTCTTGTGCTGAAACCGCCTTTACCATTATTACCTTCACCCTCTTTGTTGTTCTGTGTGATGGCAGAATTGATCTTGCTCTTTTCCTCCCGGAGCGCTTCGATCTCTTCGGAACAATCAACCAATCTCTTCTTATCAGAATAGATCTTGGCAAAGTCCGTAAAGTATTTCTTGTCTTCTTCTGAAGCTGATTCGATTACCCGGCTCACCATCTTAGAGTCATAAGAGAAATCTTTATCAACCTGCTCAAGCTCGCTCATGTCTGTCAGATGGGCTGCTGCAAGCATTAATCCTCTGAGAGCAAGAAAATCGTGAGGATCCTTTTTGAGCATGAACTCGTAAGCTTCTGTTGTAGCCATAAACTCTCCCCTGGAGAGATATGTCTCACCCGCCTCATGTATCAGGTCTTCTCTGAAGTATTCGTAATCATAAGCCGAACCGCAGAAAGTACAATGGTACATCTGCTTATCGCTGTCTATTCTTAGGCTCCCGCCGCAGGACGGACACTGGTGTTTCTTTATCTTGCCAAACTCCGGCACCTGTTCCTTTACGGAATCTGTTACTATCCGGCGGTCTGTCCTGATAAGATCCTGAATGGCTTTCCTGATATCGTCCGAAAGTTTTTCCGCTTCAGCTTCAAGGACTCTGATCTTACTCGCGATTGCTTCTGATTCGTTTTTAAGATTTCTGACATCAGCATCTATTCTCTTTATCATTCTCATCTTGGGATAGACTATTAAGAAATTAACGCCTAAACCGAAGAGAAGTGCCAGTCCGCAAACAATAACAAAAAAGATTGGTAATCCGTCTTCGTCAATGTTATCAAATATTCCAATGAAACTGGGCACAAAGTAGAAGGCAGTAAGACACCATACTATAATGAATATTGTTTTAGGACTCGTTGAACCGTACTTGCCTTCGAAATAGTATTCGTAACGGGTTTTATCGGTAAACCTGATATTAGCCTCTATTCTCTCCCGTTCCCGGCGCAGTGATTCGATCTCCCTGTTACGGTCAATCAACTGCTTTTTGTCAGCATAGATTCTGCTGATTTCCGAGAAGTATTCCTTGTCGTCTTCCGAAGCTGCATCAAGCACTTCACGGGCCAATTGGGAATCATATGAGAAGTGCTTTGCTTCACCCATACGGGCAAACCCGTCCATGTCCTTCAGATAAGCTGCAGCAAGCATCAATCCTCTGAGCGCAAGAAAATCATGGGGAGCCTTCTTCAATATGAGCCTGTATGCATCGACAGCGGCCTTGACCTCTCCTCTCGAAAGATAAGTCTTACCCATCTCATGCAGCTGTTCTTCTCTGAAATAATCGTAATCGTAAGACGAACCGCAGGAAGCACAGCGGTATATCTGCTTCTCGCTATCGTCGATCAGGCTGCCGCCGCATGACGGACACTGACGTTTCTTAATCTGACCCATTTTTATCCCCTATTAAGCATTCCAAGAAACAATTATCCCGCACGCATCTTCAACCAAATTATCTCCATATTCGCCTTCGAAAAAGAGATCCGTTCTCTCTATTATAACCAATTTACCGGCAGTCAGTAAGGCATCTCATAGTCAATGCCGGCATCAATATGGCAGCTGTGCACTTGCGCATAATCCTCTCCTTAAGCGGACAGGAAATGTCACGATTCGTATGCGGTGCGGATCATGTCGAGGAGACCTTTTTCTTTAATGATCGCTATGCCTTGTCCTTCATCACCTAATACGATCAGATTATCGCCGGGATTGAGATCAAAGATTTTTCGTGCTTTTGCCGGAATTACGATCTGTCCCTTGTCTCCCATTTTTACTATTCCGAATATATGCTTGCCCTTTGGCGGAACTCCAACACCCATATTCTCCGGTTTGGCGGAGTCGAAATTCAGCAGATCATCGATCGTCACTCCGAAAACATCAGCGAGGAGTTTGCACTTCTCAATGTCAGGCAGGGATTCACCCGTCTCATATTTTGAGAGTGTCTGTCTTGATACGCCGATCATGTCGGCGAGCTCCTCCTGTGACAGATCGTGTATCTTTCGAAGCTCCTGAAGATTATCCTTGAACATTTTTGATCTCCTTCCTCTTCTTTTTTGATATGCCCATAACTGCCCATCTGAAGAACGGTATCTTCGAGATGATAAGATCAAGTCCGTAACCTAATGCAAATCCCATGACAGCACTCAGAAGATAGCATGCCCATGGAGGTAAGATGCCTGTTTTCGCGAAGATCAGTGCCACACCGGAGATTCCGAGATAGTGGAATATATAAAGACCCCAGCTGTGCTTTGTCATCCATGTTGTAAAGTTATTCGAGAAATCAAAAAACTTCGCAAAAACGCTTATCATCGCAAGGCTTCCGAACCAGCTGAACAGAAGGAACACAGGTGTTCTGTTGACCGGACTGTCTGCGTAATTCTGACCGAAATACATTACGCAGAATGCAACGCAGAGTCCTGCCGCGATAACTGCAAACAGCCAGAAGAACTTCTTCATTCTCTCGATGACTTCATCGTGCGAGAAGATAAAATATCCGAACAGGAACGTAAGGAAATACAGTCCGAATCTGTATACGCTGATCATGGGGGTGTTAAGGATCTGGCCTGCACCATATACTGCTGCGGCGAGGATGACCAATACCCATACGGGTGTCTTCCTGCAAATGTTCCAGAGTCGGTCTTTATCGATCTTCTTAATGAGCACGAGTACCAGGGAGAACAGCCAGAGCATCTGTATATACCACAACACTCCGATACCGGAGAGGCAGTAGATCAGGTACTTTATGAAGCCCGGAATTTCCATTGATGCAGCATCACTTAATGAGGCGCTGACATATCCCTGAATGAACTGGAAAACGAACAGTCCTATCGTACAGGGAACGAGGAGCTTTACCGTTCTGGACCTGATGAATTCCTTTCCTGTCATCCTGTCGAGGGCATATCTGGCGCTGATTCCCGACACTATGAACAGGACCACCATAAACCACGGGAAAACGATGTACTGGTATATGTCGTAATACTGGACTTCAAGGTCCGTGATCTTACCCAGCGTCCCTAAAATTCCTTCCCCATTATACATATATAACACATGATAAATAACGACCAGAACGACCGTAAACCATCTGATGTTGTCTAAGTATGACTTTCTCATATCTATCCCACCTTTGCTACAATATTTAACATAATTGTAGTAAGGCAATCAACCGCAATCTACCAATCCGGGTTAACAAAAAATGCCCGTTTCTGTTAAAAAAGGTGGCATATCACGGTTATGCCTGGTCCTGTAATTGGGATAATTATAAAAGCGAACCGGATATTCACTCCGGTCCGCTTATCTTAATATGCGTGTTGTCAGGATTAATGATCCAAATATAACCGGTCCCACAAGGCATTTTCAAAAAGGGCACATCTCTCAAATATACGGCACATTTCATTTGCCGTTTCATTGTCGATGCCTGTTCCAAGTTCATCCAAAAGATCTGTCCAGATCTGATTGGTATCAATATAACTCTTACAGGAATATGCTTCGAACCAGGATCTGTATTCAGACTCCGCTATCTCTTCGGAATACTTGCTCATGCATTCCGCACTAATATACGCATATACCCAGGAACACTGAAGCAGGCTCGCAACGCCTCCCAACAGGCCGTACTGTTCCACGCACTTACGCATGAAATCAACATATTCGGTAATAACTGTGAATTCCACGCACTTCGCGATATCCTCATCGGTTATCCCGAGTCTTTTCATGCCGGCGAGATGAACGCGTTCAGTCTCATCGACAGTCCCGTCGATGATCCTTCTCAAAAACTCCGCGGTCTTTTCATCTTCAGCGATATTCAATATCTGTTTCAGTATCCCGATGTAATCCCTAAGATACAGATAATCCTGCAGCATATACTGCTTGAACAAACCGCTGCCCAAAGTACCCTTTGCCATTTCAATGACAAAGGGCTTGGATGCGGACTGGTCCCATAAATCTTTTGTTTTCGAGAAAAGAAGTTCAGACAGTTTCATGGGAGATCCTTATTTTTCTGCGATGATTGCAACATAACCGCCGCTCTTGTAACCTTCGATAACCTCTTCGGGTTCCTCATTAGTATAGAGCGGATTCTTAACAAGTGTCTGATAGAAATTGAACTTGCTGATCCCCAGATCCTTCAGGACATTGATCTTCTCCTCTGTCGTGTGCCATACGCCTGAGGATGCAAGAGCCAACGGATAGGGCAGCTCAGGCATAGCACCTGCAAGATACTCGTGATCGTATGTGTTGAGGCTCTTTCCGAGCAGGTACATGAAGCCGAAAGCGCTCTCCTTCGGAACATCGAGAAGAATGAGTCTTCCGCCTGCCTTCAGAGCTTTGAGGCACTTCCCGTAGACGGGAACAAGATCTTCAATGTAGCTCGAACTGCCGTTGAAATAGATAACATCGTATTCGTTATCGGGAAGATCAACATCTTCGATCAGACCGAACTTGATGACATTTACTCCGCGCTTTACCGCAATGTTTCCCATATCTTCCGAGGGCTCGATGCCTTCAACGTTCGAGCAGTCGATATAACTCTCGAAAAGACCGCTTCCGCAGCCTACGGACAGAAGTTTCTTTCCTGAAATATCACCGAGGACCTTCTGGAAAAGTCTCAACTCACTGATGAAAAGGTTCTCGTTCTTCATGAACCATTCATCGTATTTTGCTGCATATCCGTCAAATTTCTGTTTTACTTCGCTCATATTATTTCTCCTGTTATTTCGTTGATTTTATTTACAGTATCGAGTAATTGTGGCACAGAGGGCCGCTGCCGTTACCCAGATCCAGCATTGCCGCAAGAGCTCCTGAAATGTAATCCTTGGCATTCCTGACAGCGTTGTCCAGGTCCTCACCCTTGGCAAGGTTTGCGGCAATCGCACTTGAAAGCGTGCAGCCTGTTCCGTGGGTATTCGGATTATCTATCCTCTTGCCCTTGAACCATACATAATCACCGTTACGGTAAAGCAGGTCATTGGCATCGTTTATCTGATGACCACCCTTGCAAAGAACGCTGCATCCGAATCTTCCGTTAATCTCCCTTGCCGCATTGACCATGTCTTCCTCATTCCTGATCGTCATGCCCGAAAGCACTTCCGCCTCGGGAATGTTAGGCGTGATGACATCAGCCAGAGGAAGAAGCTCCGACTTTAACGTCACGATCGCATCATCACTGATAAGCTTTGCGCCACTCGTTGCGACCATGACCGGATCGACTACGATGTTCTTTGCTTTGTACTGTCTGATCTTTTCCGCAATGACCCTGATAAGATCACTTGAAGCGACCATTCCGGTCTTTACCGCGTCGGGATAGATATCCGTGAACACCGCGTCAAGCTGCGAAGCCAGAAAATCCGGCGTGACCTCCATGATGCCTGTTACGCCGGTAGTATTTTGGGCAGTAAGAGCTGTAATGGCCGACATGGCATAAACGCCATTCATCGTCATTGTCTTGATGTCTGCCTGTATACCGGCGCCTCCGCAGGAATCGCTTCCCGCGATCGTTAATGCTGTTTTCATAGCATTTACCTTCTTTCGTAAATATGTTTTCGCATTACTTTTATATAGCGGCATAAGGTGGTGCCCCCGGTATACCGCTTTTAACAGATTCCTCTGTTAAAGACTATTTAATTGTTTCAAATACCGCGGGAAACTCATTAAGTTCAGTAACATAATAATTTCCCGTGTTCTTTACTCCCTCCCGGTCGGACTCTCCTTTTACGTCGTATACTCCTACGGTTACAAAACCAGCCTCCTCAGCCGTCTTCAGCGCATATAATGAATCCTCGAAAACAAGAGTCTCGTCCGGCTTTGTTCCCATATATGCTGCGGCCTGATAGTAGATCTCCGGAGAATGTTTGCTCGCTCCCACCTCGGTGTTTGTGAAGATCCTCTCCAGAAAGCAAAGCATGCCGTTTCTCTCGAGAGCTTTTTCCACATGAAGCCTCGGACTCGAAGTGGCTGCAGTCATCCTGATCCCCTTCTCCTTCATGAATTCCAGGAGCTCCTTTGCACCGGGCTTCGGAAGCACTTCACCGAAATAGAAAGCCTCGATCATATCAGAGATGCCGGTAAGGACTTCCGTATCCGTCTTCTGAAGGTGGTAGTGTTCATTAAGATATGCGGCACCCTGCTCCATGCTCATAGAGAAGAGTATCCTGTTCAGACCCTCTTCGGGCTCAACGCCGGTATTCATGAGATATCTCGCTCCGAGGTCATCCCAGATCCCCAGTGAATCGAGCAGTACTCCGTCTATGTCGAAAATGATGCCTTTTATCATTTGGACTCTACCATCTTTAACGTAGCTGCCTTTAAGTCTTCAGCAGCTTTCTTTATATCCTTCTGCGCATATATCGCACTGATAACGGCGATCCCGCAGATGCCGCTTCCCGCAAGCTCAGATACATTCTGCTGAGATATCCCTCCGATAGCGATTACGGGGATCGAAACTGCTTCGCAGATAGCCTTAAGAGTCTCGTGCGGAACGTCTATGGCGTCATCCTTCGAACCGGTCGGGAAAACCGCTCCCACACCGAGATAGTCAGCGCCTCTCTTTTCCGCGAGGATCGCTTCCTCAACAGTTCCCGCGGATACTCCGATGATCTTGCCGGGCCCGAGCTTTGCACGGACATCGCCAGCCTCCATATCGCTCTGTCCCACATGGACTCCGTCGGCGTCCATTGCGGCAGCGATATCGACATTGTCATTGATGACGAAAGGCACATTGTATTCCCTGCAGAGCTTCTGAAGTTCTTTTGCCTCCTCCAGAAAAGTCTCCTCATCGAGTGTCTTCTCACGCAACTGAACAAAGGTAACGCCGCCGTCGAGGCTCTCCTTTACCACTTCATAAAGCGTTCTCCCATTAAGCCAATGACGGTCGGTTACCGCATAGAGCAAAAGATCTTTCTTATTGCACTTCATACTTTGCTCCCTTTTCAAGAGTGTCACTGTCCATGTTGTAGATCGCATCGATTATGCGGTTGCGGTATGTTGAGTTACCGTCACCGGGCTGCATGTTTGCCCAGCCGATCTCGCCTGCAAGACCCATTGCACAGACTGATGCTGCTGCCGCCTCCAATTCATTGCCGGGATTGGCAACGATGAATGCGGTCATCATGCCGGAAAGCTGGCAGCCCGTACCTGTGATCTTTCCCATTTCGGGACGGCCGTTTCTGATCACGTAGCATCTTTCGCTGTCACTTACAAGATCGATAGCACCTGTGACTGCAACGATCGAGCCTGTACTCTTCGCGAAACTCTTTACAAATGACACAGCCTGATCAAGAGTCTCATCAGTGACAGCATCAGCCACATCCGCGTCAACGCCCTTTGTGGTCCCGCTGCCGAGTGCAAGAGTCTTGATCTCCGAGATGTTTCCTCTGATAACGGTAAAACGGATCTCCTCCATGAGCTTGACCGCCGTGTCCGTACGGAGCGCGGACGCTCCCGCCCCCACAGGATCGAGCAGGACCTTATGTCCCAGTTCATTCGCCTTTTTTCCTGCAAGGAACATTCCTTTGATGCTGCTCTGATTAAGAGTGCCGATATTGATATTGAGGCCTCCGCAGATGGAAGTGATATCTTCAACATCAAGGGGTTCATCCGACATGATCGGACTTCCTCCGCATGCAAGCAATATGTTTGCCACATCGTTGACTGTTACATAATTGGTAATGTTGTGTACCAAAGGTACTGACTTGCGTACATTTTCAAAACAAGAACCTAACATTTTCTTTCCTCCGGAATATAAATATAAAAAAACAGATATATCTGGTTATGATATATCTGCTTAACTGCTGTTTTTGTTCAAAGTATTTCCCTCCGTTGGCATTATCCAAATCAGGTTTAAGGGTCCAGGATATGATCCTGTTCTCAGCCTGTCACACAAGCTCCCCGTTGTATGGTTAACATGCATTTCAATTAACATGTATTTAAAGCATACACATTATAGGTTTACAACATCTTAATTTCAATATGCAACTGATCAGTTTTCTCTATATCCCGGGTTTGGATTAAGTCAGGATAAAAATTCATATTATATAAATAAGATAGTAGTTTCATTTTTATTTGCAGTTTCTTGATATATTTTGCAAAGACAAATGTGGGAGCCAGCATCGGGATCTGCGAGCTTGAGGACGGCAACACCGGACAGGTAATTGCCTGTATGCAGAATGCTGACCGCCTGATGTACGAGGATAAGCGAAGCCGCAAGAATGCCCCGGGCCAAAAAGAATAAACGATAACTATGTTGTCACACTATATGTGGAAGCGTCTTTGGAACTCTGCTGCAACTTGTCTTCCTCGGAATATTATGGCGCCGGCGAAAAGAATTGCGCTGACCATAAGGCAGATCGCCCAGGCAAGAGGCATTTCGCTCCTTACGAAATAGAATATGATGCCCGTCACGACACCCATGAATACTCCCGAGAGAAGATAGGACATCGTGTTGCCGTTTTTGTCTATCATCGCGAGCACAAAATTCGCCGTCACCGTGCCCGCCAGTGCTATAGGAACCACCAGATCGATCGTGACCTTCATGAGGCCGAAGAAGTATGCGGTGACACACCACATCGCGATCGTGATAAGGACAAGCATGGTCACCTTTCCTGCCGATCCGGTGCCCGGCTTGAACTGACGCATGATACCGAACTCAAAAACCATAAGCCACATTGCAAGCAACAGACTCCAGTGCAGATCGGGATATCCCGGCAGCCTGAGTCCGATCATAAAATCCAGGCCAAGACCAACGATCAGAAGACCCCATGCGAGAGACACATGGATCTTATAGAAGAGCGACCTCTTCTTCAGCGCTTCGAACTTCGGATAACAGGGTTCTTCACCTGTCCCTGTCAGCTTGCTCTGGCATAGAGGGCATTTGACAAGATCCCCTTCGATCCCGACTTTGCAATAAGGACACCGTCTCATTTGATCACCTCCGTCGCGCTTACGGTAATGTCCACTCCTGATTCGGAGAGAGACCTCACAAAGTTCTTCACCACAACGGTGCTCATATATGCAGAGGAAACACCGAGAGTCAGATTCTCGCCATAGCCGAACATCGTAGAGAAGATGGTGTTGGTACTGCAGAATCCGCTGTAGTTTGCGATACGCTCTCCAAGTGATCTCGGGGGCTTCTGAACGCCCATGTTGGAGAACGTCATGGTCACCTTTCCGCCCGCTTTCCTGGTAAAATGACGAACCACCCACTGCTTAATAAATAACGGCACAACCCTGACCGGAGCCACGTATTCCATGGTCTCAAAGCTGTCCATCTGTTTCTTTACATTTTCTTCGGTCAGCTGGCTCTTAAGTGATACGTCGAATTCTTTAGCCAGCTCTTCGACGGAGATATCGCTGTCAAAGACATGTGTCACATTCACGCTGTTGAAGAAATTGCGCGCGGTCTTTGAAGGATAATAATTTCGAAGATTAACGGGCAGGGATATGGTCACAGGGATCTGGCGTTTTCTGGGTGGCATCTCATCGCGGATCGCAAGCATCCAGAGCGCGCCCAGATAGCTTGTCAGCGAGACACCCAGTTCTTTTGCTCTCGGAAGGATCTGTGATGTCGGCATGTGTATCTCAAAGAACTGCAGCTGATTATAAGGCAGCTTCAGGCCCACCAGGTGATATGCCTTTTTACGGGCAGGTCCGTGAGAGAGGTTCTTGCTTCCGAAGAACTGTCTGTAACTGTCCTGGCTCAAGTCGCCTTCAGAGGCGCCCGAGTGGACTGTCACGTCGGAAAGCTCGCCAGGATATTTTCGCCTGAGATAATCAAGCACGATGATATTCAGGAATTCCATGGCACCTGTTCCGTCTGCCAGAACATGAGATATATCAAGATTGATCCTTTTTCCGAAGTAAGTCACGCGGTAGTGAAGCATGGTCTTCAGCGGAACATAAAGAAGCGGACAGATGCGGTCATCCTCCTGCTTAACAACAGGCATGAGATCGGTATCTTCAAGGTAATGCCAGAAAAGTCCGCGGCGGATCCTCACCTGAACCTGCGGCCGGTCTTCGATAGCCGATATCACCGCCTCCTGCAGGAGTTCCGGATCGACATCCTCCTTCAATGTACAACTGAGACGGAACGACCTGGTGTCCCGCTCTCCGACCGTGGCCAGGAAGACTTTTGCCACATTGTCGATCCTGTACCAATTATCGCTTGCCATTTATAACATCCGACACATGCGCTTCCAGCCGTTTCATCGCCTCACGGGCCATGGTGCCCGGCATTTGCTGGTACACGTGCCATCCTTTCTCTTCAATATCAAGTTCAGCCGTCCCTCCGGCCTGATCTATACGCTCCTTGAGCCTGATGCTGTCATCTATCAGGATGCCGTTTCTTCCGGCCATGATATAGACCGGCGGGAAACCATCAAAGCGCCCGAACAACGGACTGAAAGCCGCGTCTTGAGGATCACCGCCGCCCATGTATGCCGCAGCAGAATTCATGACGAACTCCTTCGAAAGGATAGGATCTATGTCCTTATTGGTCTCATAGGACTTCGACGTTCCCGTCATATCGGTCCACGGGCTGAACAGAAGCAATTCTTTCGGAGCCTTCTTCCCTTCTGCGATCAGTCTCTGTGTCAGGCAAAGCGCCATGTTGCCGCCTGCCGAATCGCCGGCTACAAGTATATGATCAGCATCCGCAACAATCCCTGTAAGGTATTCCCACATGGTGTCTGCGTCCTCTGCTGCCGCAGGATACGGGTGCTCCGGAGCCAGGCTGTAAGCAAAGGAATAGACTGTCAGTCCTGTCGCCTTCGCGAGTTTTGCAGAAAGATTACCGGCATATTTAAGACCGCCGCTGACATATCCGCCACCGTGGCAGTATAGGATAACATAACAGGAATTAAGATCAGACACCGGCTTTATCTCTTCGCAGGGAATCCTGCCGACGCTGAACTTACGCCGCTCCACACCGCCTTTGGGCATCGTAACGCGGCATGCCATATCGGCAAATTTCCGGTGACGTTTGATCTCCGCCTCGTTCCTCGCCGTGCCGGTCACAGAACGCGCGGTCTTCAAAGTCTTGAACACTGCTTTCTTTATCTTTGCTGCCATTATCCGTTATATTCTTTTCTCAAACCTGAACATGCCGTCCGGAAATTGATCGTCACGGCAGCCAAACTCCTCAAGAGCTCCGTAATTGAAAGCCTCGTGATTATCCAGAATAAACTGTTCTCTGTCATCTTCCGTTAAAGGTATGAGTTTAATAACCATAGTTACATTTCCTGATTATTTACTGATCTGCTGTTATGAGTATATCTCTACAAGTCTTGCTGAATCTTCTAATGTGGCTTCACGAATTATGATCATTCATTTCACCGTTATTTCTAATAATCTCTTCTAACACATCTATTGCATTAGCTACCATTTGGGGACAGAAATCAGTAAACAGATTGTTTTCTCTGGCATACCTTATACCTTCTTCCGTCCTGATATCGCATCCTAACAGTTCATTGCAGATATAAGAGCCGCTCTTATCTGCAAACCCGTTCATCATCTCAACATTTACCTTATTGGCTCTCATGCGGCTTTCAATATCATCTTTGTTGAATTGACCATACATAAGGCCCAACACCATCAAAGCGCCGGTACATGCTCCGCAGACTTCACCCTTACGCATGCCGGCTCCAAAACATGCGCCCAATCTCAATGCCTGTTCTTCAGTAATTCCTAATTCTGGAGCAAAAGCTGCCAGAACTGCCTGAGAACAGTGAAACTTATCTGAAAAATACTGTAGTGCTTTTTCTTTGTGTGTCATAGCATATATTATAACAAAAGAACCGGACTAGCCCGGTTCTTGGTCCTTTTTGATGCTGATCAAACAAACTATTGAATTCAATTATGCTCTTTGTTCAGTGTAAGTCAGTCTCAGGACACCGGGGCATGCGGGCGTTATTTGAAATAATTTCCGTTCGCTTTATGTGCTTTCGAGCTTTCCCTTCTTAAATGCCATGACCATAACATAAACCGGGAAAGCCATGCTGATCATGGCCATCATGAGACCAGCCGTTATAATGGCAGAGTTTGAGAAGTCCGATGCCATTTTGCCGTCCTGGTACATGGTCAGATACGAAATACACATGAAGAAAGTATTAAACGCACTTCCGGCGAGGCCTGCGATCTCAAATATCCACGTCAGAGGGATAACAGGTTCCTTCTTCCTGTTCTTGTAGAAAACAATTATCAGTATCACGCTTGACACTGCGCCGATAACAAAACCGTTTATGGCATTTACCGTGTTTGCCCACATGACGAAGTCGTTTACGGGCATTCCAAAACTATTGAACGCGTTATTAATGGCGATCCTGGCAACATTATTCAGTACCGGCAGGATAAGCAACGGAATGTATATAAACTTCCTGCCGTAATTCCTGTGTATGAAGATGCACATACAGAGAGGGGCTGCGATCATGATGATCATCTGCAATATACTCTCGACGTTGACATAATTCATATACACCGCCTGACTACAGAGCCGCACAACAAAGATCGACGCGCATTCCAGAAGATTGGCAAAGGAAGTTAACACGAAAGATAATCCCAATATCCTCGTGGACTTGGTCTTACTGAATAATATGATGAATCCGAACACTGTAATGGCCAGATAGATAACCGGTCTGACTAAATAGAACAGTATCTCCTGAAAAAACATCATGAATTCGATCTGATCGTTCATATATTTACCTCGTTTCCAATACGCCTGTTCCCAATCAGATACTCAGGATTCCTTGAATGAAAAACTAAAATTAGACTTCTACATTGCCAAATAACACAAACGCAAATTAGAGGCATTTCTGAGCGTATTTTTGAAGCATTTTTTGCTGAAATCATGCTATAATCCACTCAGTTCTATTGACTTTG
>JAEEGL016518965.1_pt1 | contig 17613 bp, 9 predicted proteins | sample 9134231 | NCBI WGS metagenome assembly JAEEGL01 (sample SAMN16246548, study PRJNA631951) | gut metagenome | biome: gut microbiome; feature: rumen; material: fiber-attached | host: Bos | place: Iran: Karaj | collected 2018-10 | reverse complement strand
GCCGTATGTTCGCAATGGGTCAGGTGCAGGGCATCCTGGCAACCGTTGACCGCGAGCTTGGTATTGAATACAAACAACCCGAATTCTTTGATTGACGCAAAGGGGTCGTTTAACTTTGCGTCATTTTGATAAAAAATGATTTTTGTGACACCATTTGCATAATGACGCAAAGTCAAACGACCCTTTTGCGTCAACGCTAAACTGAGATAGATATGAAACTTACTGAAATAACAAAAGGCGGATTCAAAGCCGCAGAGTGGGAGAGCAAAGGTTATGAGCTCCCCAAGTTTGATATAGCAGCAGTTCGCCGCAAGACTCACGATGCCCCCACATGGGTACATTTTGGCGGCGGTAACATATTCCGCGCCTTCCCGGCAGCCATCCTGAACGATGCGCTCAACACCGGCAAGTATGACCGCGGCGTGATTGTGGCCGAGACCTTTGACTATGAGGTGATAGACAAGGCCTACGCTCCGTATGATAACCTCTCGCTTCTGGTTAGCCTGCAGTCAACAGGCACCGTTGAGAAGAAGGTTATTGCATCGGTAACTGAGGCCCTCAAGGCCGATTTCCAGTTCCCCGACTGGCAGCGCCTTGTGGAAATATTCCGCAACCCCTCACTCCAGATGATATCATTCACCATCACCGAGAAGGGTTACACCTATAACGATGCGGATCTGGCACGCGGCCTCAAGCCCATATTTGCTATGGGTAAGGTGTGTGCTCTGCTGCTGGAGCGCTTCAATGCCGGCAAGCTGCCTCTTACCGTCCAGAGTATGGACAACTGCTCACACAACGGCGATAAGGTAAAGGCCGGAGTGATGGCATACGCCGAGCGCTGGGTGGCCGATAAGCTGGTTCCCGCCGAATTCCTGGCATACCTCAAGGATGAGAAGAAGGTTACATTCCCTTGGTCAATGATAGACAAGATAACCCCGCGTCCGCACGAGAAGGTTAAGGAACTGCTTGCCAAGGATGGCTTTGAGGATAATGATTATATCGAGACAGAGAAGCATACATTCACCGCTCCGTTCGTAAACTCAGAGGAGGTGCAGTATCTGGTAATTGAGGACAACTATACAAACGGCCGTCCGCCACTTGATCTGGGCGGTGCCCTCTATACCACACGTGAGACTGTAGATAAGGTTGAGACCATGAAGGTAACCACCTGCCTCAATCCCCTTCATACCGCAATGGCCATCTACGGCTGCATGCTGGGCTACACCCTTATCAGTGCCGAGATGGCCGATGAGGACATCCGCCCCTTCATCCAGAAGATGGGTTACATGGAGGCCATGCCGGTAGTTGTAGATCCCGGAATCCTTAACCCGTACGAGTTCATCGGCGCTGTAATCAAACGCCGTCTGCCTAATCCGTTTATGCCTGATGCTCCTCAGCGAATAGCATGTGACACCAGTCAGAAGATTCCCATTCGCTTTGGCGAGACCATCAAGAAATACATTGCACGCGGTCTTGATATGGACAATCTGGTGCTTATTCCTCTGGCACTTGCAGGCTGGGCACGTTATCTTAAAGGAATCAAGGATGACGGTACTCCGTTTGAGCCTTCACCAGATCCTCTGCTCCAGGAGATGCAGTCAATAGTAGCTCCGCTTGAGGTAGGCAAGGCTGATCAGGACTACTCCTGCCTGAAGAAACTCTACAGCCGCAAGGACATCTTTGCTGTAGATCTGTACGAGGCCGGTCTGGGTGAGCGCATAGAAGGAATGGTCAAGGAACTCTACGCCGGTCCCGGCGCCGTCCGCAAGACCCTCCACAAGTACGTACAAGCCCGCTAACCATCCTCACCTCACCAAACAATAGCGCATCAGGGACTGTCCCTAATGCGCTATTTTTGTTTGATGCTAGAGTTCTGCTATCTGCTCTTGAGTCAGGTCTGCAAACATAGTGGTTTCAAATAACTTGTCCAATTTTTTAAACCATTAGGTTACACGATTGGAGTAAGTTCAACTGTTAGTCCTAATGCGGCGACAATGCGGTAGAATGTGGAGACCTTAGGTTCTGTTCGACCTGTCTCCACTCTAGATATATAGGACTTGTTGGTGCCTATGCGCTCTGCCAGTTCTGCTTGAGTGATATTTGCATTTTTGCGAGCTTCTTCAATTATCTGCCCTGTAAAGAATGCGTTTGCACGTTCCTCGGCTGCACGACGTTCGGGAGTTCCTTCTTTTCCAAAGAAAGCGTCAAGTTGAGCGTCAACATCAAACATTTCTTTCTCGTTTACTTTTTTCATACTCAGCTTTTAGTTTAAGACCTAGTATAATCTCTTTTTCAGGAGTCTTCTGGCTTTTTTTCTGGAAACCGTTAAATAGAACAACTATGTTTCCTTGGTCAAAACAGAATAGAATCCTGTAAATATCCCCCTGCCATTCTATTCTAAGCTCATACAGACCGTCTCGTAAATGCTTTACGAATTTTGATGGTAGTCTCTCCTGAGTCTTTAGAAGTAGCATTCCATACAAGACCTTTTCTTGGGTTTGGCGGTCAAGCGTATTGAAAAAGTTCTTGTAATGAGATCCGAACGCAATGATTTTGCGTTTCATCGGTGCAAATAAATAAAAAGTTTACCAACTGAGCAACTTTTGATTCTAAATTCATTCTGTTTTTTCATAATTAGAAGTGTTTGATGGTTAATAATATATTTTGCAAACAATACGAAAGGCGCTCCGCTAACACCTCTTTCTGTGCCGATGGAGCGCCCTACGGTATTAGCATTACAAATATAGTGTAAGCCGAGAGTAGAAAAAAGGAATTTTTTCATTTTTTTATTCCGAGGCGCAGTCTATCTTGGACCGAAGGCCAAGCGCATCAGAAAAACTCAAATGATTTGTGCCGATTGGATTTATGTTTTATATTTGCGGATAGCAAATGATAGTAAGACTGTTTCCTTAGGGTAAAGTCGCTATTATTTGCTGACATTTTTTAGAAAGCGTATAGCTTTATTCCTTTTCAGAGAATCTGGACAATTCAATGAAAAACGGGGATATAAGGCATCACGCCCACACTGACTGTTATCAGAGCATAGCTCTCGCAATAGTCTTAAGTGTGAGCTTTGCATTTATCAGTATTCCGTTTTTCAGGCAGTCCAGAGCCCTCTGAAGGAAGAAAGTTTATGTGGGCTCACACTTTCTTTGTGTTTATTCCGTCCAAGTGCCCAGCGGATACATGAATCATGGCTTATGAGAAAAAGAATTCTTCTTATGTTTATGGCACTTTTTTCTGTGCTCAATTCTTATTCATGGGATTTTGAAAGAGATGGTATATACTACAACATCATATCTGAAGATGAAAAAGAAGTAGAAATTGCAGCTTTTGATCCCACTGTCGTTTCTTCTGAAATAATAATTCCTGCCAAAGTTTTTTATAACGACATGGAGTATAGTGTCGTTAATATAAATTATGAAGCATTCCATACATTCCACTATGGAAATGGCCTTGTTTCAATTAAAGTTGATCCGAATAATATTGTATATGATAGTCGCGATGATTGTAACGCTATTATTGAGACGAAATCTAATACTTTGATTGCAGGCTGTATGAATACAGTTATTCCTAAAAGTGTCACATCCATAGGTGCAAGTGCTTTCTTTGGTTGTTTTGATGGCATTGAACCAATTTCAATAACAATCCCTGAAAATATCACATCAATTGGCAGTTATGCTTTTGCTAATTGTCACAGTCTGACTTCAATAATAATACCTGACAATGTCATAACTATAGGTGATCATGCTTTTAGTTGTAGTGGACTCACTTCAATAACTATTCCCCAAGGTGTAAAATACATTGGTGAAAGCGCTTTTTCTAGTTGTGTTGGTCTTACCTCAATATTAATACCTGAGAATGTCACATATATTGGTGAAGGAGCTTTTTCTGGTTGTTATAGTTTAACTTCAATTCAAGTAGCCCCAAACAATATCATTTATGATAGCCGTGATGATTGTAATGCAATTATTGAAAGCATGACAAATACTTTAATATTTGGATTTAATAATACAGTCATTCCTGATGGAGTCACATCTATTGGTGATAGGGCTTTTAGTTACAGCGGGCTCACTTCGATCACAATTCCCCAAAGTGTCAAATCCATTGGCGAATATGCTTTTTCTGGTTGTGTTGGTCTTTCCTTAATAACGATTCCCGAAAGTGTCACATTTATAGGAAAAAGTGCTTTTTATGATTGCAGAGGTCTGGAGTCAATAACGATCCCGGAATGTGTCTCATTTATTGGCGAATATGCTTTTTATAATTGTAGCAACCTTGCATCAATGACAATTCCCGATAGTATCACATCAATTGGTAATAGTACATTTTACGGTTGTAGTGGTCTGGAGTCAATAACGATTCCGGAATGTGTCTCATTTATTGGCGAATATGCTTTTTATAATTGTAGCAACCTTGCATCAATAACAATTCCCGATAGTATCACATCAATTGGTAATAGTACATTTTACGGTTGTAGTGGCCTGGAGATAATAACGATACCGGAAGGTGTCACATCAATAGGTTATAGAACATTTGAAGGGTGTAGCGGTCTGGAGTCAATAGTGATATCAGATAGTATTACATCTATTGGAAATGCAGCCTTTAAAGATTGTAGTGGCCTGAAATCAATTTATATTCCTAAGAGTGTCACTCAAATAGGCTCAAATGCTTTTGAAAATTGTAATAATGCGGAATCTATTACTTTAGAGGACGGTGTTGGGAGTATAGGACGTGAAGCATTTTTAAATTGTACAGGTTTAAAAACTATAAAAATACTCGGTTCTGTTCGATCAATAAATACATACGCGTTCAAAGGATGTTCTAATATAGACTCTTTATATTGGAACAATAAACTTAATTCTTCTTTTATTTCAAGTAGTAACCCTCTAAGAAATATAATAAGTTATTGTGCATCCAGTTTGTCATATGTAGCATTAGGAGATAAGGTTACAAGTATTCCGGGAAACACATTTAATGGTTGTTGTAATTTGAAATCTATTACTATTCCTGATGGGGTGACAAGCATAGGTGATAATGCATTTAGTGGGTGTACAGGGCTATCCTCAATTGTTATTCCTGATAGTGTAAAATCCATTGGCAATAAAGCATTTTATGATTGTGTTAATTTAAGTATCATTGATTTGCGGAATGGAATGGTTAGTTTAGGAGAAGACGTTTTTACCAATACAGCTTGGTATAATAATCAACCCGATGGCGTTGTTTATTTGAATAAATTAGCATATAAATATAAAGGTGATATGCCAGAGAATGAACATCTTGAAATAAAAGAAGGAACAAAGACTATTGCAGCTTATGCTTTTAAGGGTTGTGCAAATCTTTATTCAGTCTTATTACCAGAAGGTTTATCAAGAATAGGCGAGGCTTCTTTTTCTGATTGTAGTAATCTGACACAGATATCAATTCCTTATGGTATTACTATTATTAAAAATGGCACCTTTGGTCGTTGCTACAATTTATCTTCAGTTTCTATTCCGGAAAGTGTTACAGAAATAGAATCTTTTGCGTTTGTTGAATGCACAGGTCTTAGATCAATAACCATCCCAGCCTCAGTCAAGAGTATTTATAATAGTTCATTCTATTTATGCTCAAATATAGATTCAATTTATTGGAATACACCAGCAACCTCCATTACAATGCTAACAAAACAATTGCAATCGAACCTTAAATATGTATCACTTGGTTATGGCATCACTGTTGTTGAAGACCGGGCTTTTCTAGGTTGTTACAAACTAAAGGAAGTAAATCTACCTGTAAGTATCACGTCAATAGGTGATGATGCTTTTTGTGGTTGTAGCAGCATTACTTCGATGGTCATTCCCGATGGTGTTGTTACAATTGGCGATTATGCTTTTTCAGGTTGTGACAGCATTAATTCGATGGTCATCCCCGATAGTGTTATTACAATTGGCGATTATGCTTTTTATTCTTGTAATAATCTGTCATCAATATCTTTACCTGAAAGTGTGAAGAGCATAGGCGCGGGAGCATTTATGCGTTGTAATGCTTTGACATCTATAGACATCCCGGAAGGTGTGACGAATATAGAAGGGTATGCTTTTCAGTCCTGTGAGAATGTTAAATCATTAATCATACCTGAAAGTGTTACATGTATCGGTGAAGGTGCGTTCGTTTACTGTGATAGTCTGAAATCAGTTTATTGTTATATTAAGACTCCGATTGACTATGTTGACGCTTTTGATTTTAAGACATATTCCACCGCTACGCTTTATGTCCCAAGTGAAAGCGTTGAGGCTTACAGAAATTCAGATGGATGGAATAACTTCAAGGACATACAATCACTTACCACAACGGATTTAAAGAATATTCTTTATGAGTATGAGGCCGATGAGATTATAGATTCATCTGTTCGTATTATCAAGAGTATGAAGAATGGACAGCTTATCATTAATCTTCCTGATGGCAGTAAGTTCAACGCGGTAGGTATCAAAGTGGAGTAATAGGGGGCTTGCCGTTAGTAGTACGTCCAGGCCCGCAAAAAAGCCTTGCATCAGCAAAATAAGCGCATTAGGAATTGTTCCTGATGCGCTTTTTATTATTATTTTGGTATATTTGCCAAAAACAGGACTGGTTATGAGAAAGATTTCAAAGTGGTTACTCACTCTAGTGATTGTTGGCTTCAGTACAGTCTCGACGCTGGCCCAGAAGGCCAAGGATATTGTGATTCTGTATGAGAATGATGTGCATTGCAGTATTGACGGATATACCAAGCTGGCCGGACTGCGCGATGCCATTGCCAAGGCCGATACGTGTTACGTCGGTATTGTGAGCTGCGGCGATTTTGCGGCCGGAGCCGATGTGGGTAAGAACTCACAAGGTAAGTATATTGTGGATATACTCCGTTCTGTGGGTTATGATGCCATCACGTTAGGTAACCATGAGTTAGACTATGGAGTACCCCATATCAAGGAACTGATGCAGCAGGCAGGTGCACCGGTTGTATGCTCCAACCTGTTCGATATGGAAGGTAATCAGATTTTCCCGTCATACACAATACACCAGTACGGAAACAAGCGCGTGGCGTTTGTGGGTGCACTTACACCACAGACCATGCAGATTGAAAGGAGTGCATTCTATGACGCTGATCGCAACCAGCTTTATGACTTAAAGCGCGATGCAATCTATGACCTGGTTCAGCAAGCCGTGGATGAAGCTCGTGCCAAAGGAGCTGATTATGTGATCATGCTCTCACACCTTGGCGAAAGACCTGCCAGCCGCGTTGACTCCCATGATCTTATAAGCAAGACCAATGGTATTGATGCATTGCTCGATGCCCATACCCATTCCACTGTACCCTGTGTCTATGTTGAGAACAAGGACGGCAAGCAAATCCCCATCACCCAGACCGGTATCCATTTTGCCAACATCGGCAAACTGATAATAACAACAAGCGGCAAGGTAAGCGTCCAGCTCATGCCCGTGGAAGAAATCATCTACACCAGCCCCCGGGTAACCGCCGTCACTGACAGCATAAAGTCTCTCCTCCCTTGACACAGGGAAACGATGACACAGGGAACCGATACTATTGTGCCTGGAGGCAATGCCCGTGGTGGTTGATCCGGGAATCCTGAACCCGTACGAGTTCATCGGCGCTGTAATCAAACGCCGTCTGCCTAATCCGTTTATGCCTGATGCTCCTCAGCGAATAGCGTGCGACACTAGTCAGAAGATCCCCATTCGCTTTGGTGAGACTATCAAGAAATACATTGCACGCGGTCTTGATATGGACAATCTGGTACTCATTCCTCTGGCACTTGCAGGCTGGGCACGCTATCTTAAAGGCATCAAGGATGACGGCACTCCGTTTGAGCCTTCACCAGATCCTCTGCTCGCAGAGATGCAGGCTATCGTCGCCCCGCTTGAAATCGGTAAGCCTGATCAGGACTACTCATGCCTGAAGAAACTCTACAGCCGCAAGGACATCTTTGCAGTAGATCTGTACGAGGCCGGTCTGGGTGAGCGCATAGAAGGAATGGTCAAGGAACTCTACGCCGGTCCCGGTGCCGTCCGCAAGACCCTCCACAAGTACGTACAAGCCCGCTAACAAAATGGCACAAAGGGGACAGTCCCCCTGTGCCATGACAAAGTGATAGCCGTAAACGTAATAGTTTTACGGCTATTTTTTTGCTTTTTATCAATTAGGTTTTATATTTGCAATTATCAAAGGATGACGCTGTTAAGCCTTTGAAAACGTTGACATTGCTTATTTGCTTACATTTTATTTGAAAGTGTATAGCTTTATTCATAAGGTTATAGGGGCTCACACTTTCTTTGTATATATTGAATCCGCTTAGAGCCACGGCGGAAAGAAGTTCCAACAAATATGAAAAGGGTTATCGTGTTATTATCGGCAATAATTCTTGTCGCTTCTTCCTGTCTTAATGTATCCGCACAGGACCAGTCATTTCAGATTGATACAATATTGAAGACCGATTTCCGCTCTCAGACAGTCAAGAATGGCTCTCTGCCAAGAAGTCTCTGTTTTTATAAAGAACTATATCATCCTTGTTTTTATGTGGGAGATGGTGCTGAGGGCGTTGTTGCCTGGCAAAGTGATGACAAATCTCAGAATAATTGTTTCTTATGGTACATGAGTGATCAAGGTCCTGATGACTGTGGTATGAGTGTAGGTATTTATCGCAGCCATATTTATTATGGCCTGACTGATAGCTTATTTCTTGAAAAGGGGCAATACAAACTAAACTTTATGTCGACCGGAATTGGTGGTGAGAACCAGGTGACGGTCTATATGTATCCTCATTCTTTTGCCTCTCCTTATGAAGTGAAAGACAAAAAGAATAATAGTAAAACCCTTTTAGGTCAGTATAAGCCCTCAACGTTTTTAAAAAGTGAATATGTGGAAAACAATGAGAATGCAGAGTGGCCTGTTATTGCGGACCGTTACTCATATATCTTAGATATTAAGGCCGATGATTACTACGTTCTGGAATGGACTGGTAGTAGTTCGGCATTAATCAGCAATTTTACAATCACTACATTTGATCCGACATTAACGCCTCAGGAGCCTGAATCAGATTCTATCATTTTTGCAGATTATTATCCTGATGGTTTTATTCCTGATTTTGCTATGCCAGATGCGGCTCTGTTCTATGATTTTGACGGTAATGGTAAGAAAGGAACTGTTATTTCTACTTTAACGGGTGATAGTAGAGATGCATTGTCAATATTGTATAAGATAGGAAGTTTTGATACTTATTTCAGTAGTTCTGTTTATCACAGTGATGCGCGCGAAAACAGAATCATTCCAGTTTTCATTGAAGATGTTAACCATGATGGCTTTTTGGATTTTGGAAGTGAGAGTAACAGTTATATGAGCATAGGCTCTGAGTATTCTCCGATGAAAGATGCTATTATCATTCCTAATGGAGATTTGAATAATGATGGCCTTATAGATTATCTGAGACGTACCAGTTGGGGCTATAACATTTTTTACCAGCAGCCTGACGGTTCATTCAAAGGAGAGAATATGCAGATTATGACTCAGGAAGAATATGACAGTCATTTTGATCCGGATAAATGGACCTCAACAGAAAGTTATTCTCAACCAACAGGTTTGTCCGTCCGGCAGTATAGCACTCCCGCTCAGTTTAGTGGAGCAGTATTGGCAAAATCACTTATGAGGGCTAATCCCAGAGCATCAGAGGATGGGGCAATAACTGCTGATATTGGTGACATGTTTACTGCATCAGCCAATTTGAGTACAAACGTAAATGCTCCTACAAAAGCTATTGACCTTAATGGTGACAATCTGGTTGATTTGATAAACGAGAATAAAGGTATCATTTACTTTAATATGGGTGATGCCAAATGGATAAAGTGTGATATAGGTGGAGCGGTATATGTGGCTGATCTTAATAGTGATGGAATCCAGGATTATATTTTGCCTGGTGACAATTTGTATTCAATCATCTATCGTGGTAACGGGGAGTATGAAAAACAATTGTTATACAGCAATATATCAGTTGACAGGGAACTCTATTGTTATGACTTTGACCATGATGGCGATGTGGATATTCTTGTAACATTCTCTGCGCCGGATAATTCAACAGGTTATGCCTATACCATGTTCTTCAGTAATGACGGAAACGGAAACTTTACGCAGGAGGATGAGCAGGATTATGGGGACATGAAACTTTGTTTCTCTAATTGTCAAGATGTAGACGGTGACGGCTGGATGGATATGCTGGCATTCAATTACTGTGACCATTTTTATGATGATTATTATGGAAAAGTACAAACACAAAAGATTAAAGCAGATGTATATATGTTAAAGGGTAAACCGGGGTTGGAATTCAGCGAGCCTATCCTGTTGTATGAAACACTTCATTTATTTGGAATGAAGTACGTTAATTATCATGAGCCAAAGATTAATGCTGAGGATATTGATAATGACGGAAAAATAGAGGTGTGGGTTTCTGGTGAGACTTATGACCGATATCCCAATGTGTTTGGTTCTGGCGTATGTCATTCAGAGAGTTATGTATATGTTAATAGCCTTGCAAAAGAGAACACCAGACCATTGCCACCATCCAAACCGAACTTGACCTATGATAACGGGGTGTTGTTGGTTAACTGGGGAAATGGATCAGATGCTGAAACTCAGACCATTGATTTAACCTATGCATTGAAGATAGGTACAACTCCCGGGGGAGATGATATTCTGTCTGCACACGCTAATGCCGATGGAATGCGCAGGAACTTCCTGGATGGTAATATGAATAAGAAGCATAGTTATACGATAGACTTGAGTTCTTATAATCCTGCCACCATATATGTTTCAGTTCAGTCAATTGATGCTCAGCACTGTGGTTCCGAATGGTCAGAGGCTGCACAGCTTGATCATACTGCATTGCCTGCCAGTTTTGTTACCGTTAAGAAGACTGTGAATCTCAATGAGTGGTTGGAAGTGTCATATACACCGTTGCCAAGCAGCTACAGTCATTCATGGATTATTGAAGACGGTAGGATTGTAAAATCTGATTCAAGCTCTTCGTTGATAGAGTTTGTTTCACCCGGTGACAAAGTTATAACACACACATTAAGTGGCAACAATGGAGTTACGGCCAGTTTCTCATCGGTTGTTACAGTGTTGCCCGTTAAAGTAGATACCCTGATAATCGGTTATTATTATGATGAGAATGGTCAAGTCAGTGATAGCGAAAAGGAGTATAAAACAATCATAAAAAATGACAAATCCTGGGCTGACTATAATCTGGACGGATATTTGGATTATATTAATCTGGAAGAAACGCAGGTCGTAAAACGCGGAACGGGTAATCATTATTATGATAAAGCTCCTGGTGTATGGAATACAGGTTTGGAGGTAACAAATGCCCGTTGGCTGGATTGGAATCATGATGGTTTCGTTGATTGTTTATATAATTATTATGACAAATATGGAACAAGAACTACAACTTACTATTATCTGCCTCATAACGGAAGGAACAATCTGACACAAAAGAAAGAAGATGACGCATTAGGTTTCTTGTATAATTCCCAAAACATGGAATCGATAAAAGCTATTAAAGATTCAATCTGCAATGAACTGAGCTCCAGATATGGGAAGCGTATATGGGGAGAATCTAGGTTTGACAATATAGATATTTCACATAGCGGTTATCCAGAATACCTTCTGACTGTTAGTGACAAACTAAATTATACTGGAGCAGACAGGTTACACTATATTATATCAAGGCGTAATGGTGGCGGATTATTTGCGACGGAGGTGAGAATAGATGGTGAAGTAGTAAATTCTTGTTATTATTTCTTTTTTGGAGATCTTTTTTATTGTGATTTGGATCATAATGGCTATATTGATATAATTAATACTGATGTTTCTTATTATATTGACGATCACGTAGAATCTAGTCGCGGAAGATATATTGAGGTTTATTACAATAAAGGAAATGGCGTTTTTGAGGAAGTTGTTATTCCTTTTGAGATTGAACTCGAATGGAATTGGATATATTCTAATAAATATCAACTGGCAGATTTCAACAATGATGGTTATTATGATATTTTCGCGGTTAAGAGAGATGCTGTTCCTTATATTATGTATAATCATGGAAATCAATACTTTTCAAAGCCTGAAGTTCTGCCATTGGGTGAACTGAAGGAATTTTATAGAGTAGGTTACTATTGTTTAGCTGATATAAATAATGACGGCTATATTGATATCATAAGCAGACAGATGGATGCTACCGGTAATGAGAATCTGTATGCACATTTTATGGGTGCCAATGGTGTGGAGTCACAAGGTTTCTGTCTGGTTCCATCATATTCAAAGGGTATTTATTATAGTTATGGTGACCTTTATCCTTCAGATGGAGGGCAATGGGTTGTTCCTGTAATAACCCGTGAGTATAGCTATGATGCAACGAGTTCTCGCGAGTATAATTATAAGTATGTCATTTTTGATATTTCTCCTGAAAACGAGAAGCCACAGGCGCCCACAGGAGTCCGTGCAGTAAAGACTGAAGATGGTTTGCTGATAGAGTGGAATGATGCTGAGGATGACCATACTCCAGCTGTACAGATGCGTTACAATATTTCAGTCAAGCATAAGGGGCAGACGGGAGCCGGCAGTTATGTGATATCACCTCAGAACGGAGGCAACGCTAATGCGGCTTTCCTGCCTGAGTATGATTATATATGTGCTACCCGTTATCTTGTACCCAACTCTGTCCTTCCGGTAGGAGAATATGAGATACAGGTTCAGGCCATAGACCTTTGCAATGAGATGGGTGCATTCTCAGATGTATTGGATATATACTATGAGCGTCCTGTCATAGATGCACCTACACTTGCCAATGCTGACAGAAACATAGAAGTGAGGTATATGGGTGAGCCCAGCACCGGAACACCGGAGTGGGACTTTGATGGTGCAGAGAGTGTTTCAGGCAGTGGCTTTGGACCATATTCAGTAGCATGGAGTGATGCCGGCATAAAGACCATTAGTCTGACTTTGGACGGTAAGACTCATACTCATATGCTGTATGTGGATAAGAATACAGCTCAGGTTAAACTTCCGGAATATCTTATTTTAGGAACCACATTCAATGTTGACATTCCGGATGATATGACAGCAAGCTGGTCGGTTCTTTATTTTACCTCGGGGGGATGGAAAGAATATTCGGTAAATAAGGACGGAATAAACGGACTTCAGTTTGTGCTCTCAATGAAGATTGACGGAAATAAGATCACAGTGGGCAAGACCATCAGGGAAAATCATGATCCTATAAAAATGCGTTTGGTGTTGACTAATAAAAACGGTAGTACCAAAGCATTTGAGCAGAATTTAAATTTCATTTCTCAGGATATGTGCCCGATGATTTATTCTGTCAGTCCTGATGCCGATGGACACAATTATATCAGTCTGACGAATTTCTGGACTGTTGGAGGTAAAAATCTCTTCCCGAAGGTAAGAATCATGAAGGAGACCAACGTGCGTAATAAGTTCGTTGAGCTGGCGGAGATTGATCAGAGTGAGAATATGGGATATACGGATATGTCATCAAATGCCAATATTAAGGCCGACCGTTATGCTGTGATTGGTGTAATGTCAGATGGATATCAATCTCCTATAAGTGAGATACACCAGTCTGTCCATGCCGTCATAAACAGAGGCATGACTGATAATGTATGGAATCTTATGTGGAGCCAGTATCAGGGTGCTGATGTGGCAACGTATAACATACTGCGCGGCTCGTCACCTGCTGATCTGCAGCAGATTGCATCGGTGAGCGGATCATTCAACACCTACACAGATTTTGTTCCGAGTAATGAAGCGCAGTATTATGCCATTGAGTATGTGTTTGATGATGGAGCGGATGATGGTCCTGAATATTCATCGGCAAGCAGAGGGCCATTGCGTGGAAGTAGCGGCAGTGGCAGGTCAAATGTGGTGGTGGCATCATCAGCGCGTTCCGCAATATACGCAGACCGTATGTCAATACTTTCTGCCAACGGACTATATGAACTGACAGCAGAAAAGCCTTCATTATTCCTCTATGCTGAGATATTCCCGGTTGAGGCCACATACAAGAATGTAAGGTGGGAGATAACGAGCGGTGAGAAACTTGCTTCCATTGATAATTCAGGTTTGCTTACTGCTAATAAAACTGGTACTTCAGGCACTGTTACGGTTAAGGCTACTGCTGTTGACGGAAGTGGTGTGAGTGCCACCAGGACAATAACGGTAGAGGCTATAGCAGGTGAGAAATTCCAGGTACTGTTTGTTGATATGGACGGGACTGTACTTAAAACGGAGTATGTTGAATATGGAGGAAGTGTCACACCTCCGGAACCGTTGGAGCATTATGGATATGAGTTCAGCCATTGGGATGGTGATTATTCAAATATAACTGATGACATTATCATAAATGCTGTTTATACTGATGCCGATGCTGTGGAGAGTATAAGCGTGGATCAAAAAGCCGGAAAGACTTTCAAGACTATTAAGGACGGCCAGTTCATCATTGTTCTGCCAGACGGTAGGATGTATAATGCAGTTGGTATCAAGGTTAATTAATAAATGGTTATTTACTATCTTTGTGTTACAAAAGATTTAAATGAATATGAATAATAAAGTTCCTTTTCATGCCGCACTGATTATGATGTGCGTGATTGCATTTTCCGTATCTCTTGGCTCTTGTGACAAGAATGATGCTGATCAGATTGACGATGAATACTCTTTGAGCCTTAACGTTGATACCAATGGTGTCAACTATACCATCAGACCTTTACTTGATTGGGGTGCCACTCTGGCTGACGTTGAAAAGTACATGGTCAAGAATTATCCTGACTGGGAAGTTGAGGATGATGGAAAGCTGGTATATGATTCAATATGGGATAGATGGATATTATACTATGGGTGTAACAGAATGACGGTTTATTTCTTTTTTAAGGATGAAAAAGGAAGTAGTTTAATAATGACTCAATACTTATGCGATGGATCAAATGATATAAAGCGGATTCAGGATGAATTGGTAAGATTGGGTTTTATTTACAAGGGACTGTTATATTGGGATTACCTGCCAGATGATTTAACCTATCTTTATTTCTCTGCCGATGAAAAACTTGAGGTTCAATTGGGCGTGAATAACAACGAAGGGGATGATTTCTGGGTGATAAATTTTCAGCCCACTGACAAAAATGACCTGAATCAACTGATTGACCAGACGACCCTGAGCCTGATCATTAATTCCGAGAATGACAGTTGTAGCCTGACTCCTTTGATGGATTGGGGCGCTTCATTTACAGATATCAAGAGATTCATGGCTCAGAACTATCCTGATTGGGAAATACAGAATAACGGAGATTTGATTTGTGATACCATCAGTGAAGATTCTTTAGATTGGTATGCCAAATTTAGTAATGGTGAATTCAGCCAATTCTTCTATTTTGACAATGGTGATGGTGAAAGGTATCATTCTTTCCAATTCGTAGACTATTCATCAACTGATGAAAAACCGCTTGATTGGGAACTGACAAGAAACGGCCTTGTATATTTAGGTCGTGATACAACGTATTATGTGGAAGAAATATCGAATCACGTATATGTTCCTTTAAGTAAAGACTACGTTGCTGTAGCTTCAGCCTGGGATATGTATGGAGGCTGTAGGGTTATTGATGTCATTCAATACGATGAGGAGTACATAAACAGTATCAAGCGTGATTGACCTAAAAGAGTACCAAAGGGGACAGACCCCAATGGTACCACTTTTGAGCGTTGCAAAAGCGTTGCAGAAAAATTGCGACGGTATTGCAACGCTCTTTTCTTGCCCTGCGCATAGAGCCACTCTACCTTTGTCGGCAGAACGAACAAAAAACCTGGCAACGATATGAAAAAGCTAGTTATTATCCTCATTTCATTAATGTGTGTGAGTGTAACATACGCCCGCAAGGAGAAGAAGGTCAAGGCCAAAGTAACTGTTGAGCATCTTGAAGAGGGCGGAGTACGGTTCCATCTTGAGAACAAAAAAAGACCGACAGAACCGCTGGATCAGAAAACGGCTGCTGACTGTTGGGAGAAGATACTGTATGAATCAGGCATAGCTGCGCCGGACCGGAATATCAAGACCCAAAGCGCCGGTGATATGGAACTGGTCTGCTTTAAGCGTAATGCTTGCTTTGAAGGCTTTCTCACGGCATATGACAAGCACTATTCACTGATACTTTCGCCAGATATAATCTGGCTGCTCATTAGTCAGGGTATAGCCACACAGATTAATGAGAATGCCGAGCAACTGCGTGACCGTCTGGTTGATTTTGACGGTCAGAAGACAATTACCATCAGATATTTCGGTGAAGATCTGATGAAGCGTGAAGATTACTGGGATTGGATAATTCCGGCTTTCAGTGATTCCATTGACAATAATATGAAGGCACAGTTCTCAGACCTTATGGTCTGCAATTTTACAACAACCGGTCTAGTGGAACGAATTTCATCGCAGATAACTATGATGGAGAGTGTCAAGAAGTTCTTCAAATACGTGGTTATGGGCTCGGGCTGCGGCATTCCCGACATAACAATTCTGGGTACTCCCGATGACTGGAAGAACATACGTTCACGCCTTTCTAGGCTTGATGACCTGGATCTTGGTTGGTGGAGAAAGGAACTGGAGCCTGTAATTGATGAGTTCGTGAATGCATCCCAAGGTAAAGTGAACCGTAAATTCTGGCTCAATATGGTGGATGAGTATTCTCCCGAAAAGAGGGTGCCGGAATTTTGTGGCTCAGGAATAATCCCGGCGGAGTATAACGGTTGGTTTACTGTCCTTTTCCCGTTCACTAAAACAGACGCATATAACGGTACAAGTCGTGTTGAACGTACTCCAAAGATTGTCACTCACAATACCAAGGTTTGCCCGGAGATTAAGAAGGTCGATGTAAAATACATCTGGAATGATCCTATAACTCAGGTTGAGGAGATCCACTTTCTGGAGTTGTGGGCCGGATTCATCGGCATGGAGATGGATTGGGATAACTACACCCTGAAGCCTGCCATAAGCTGGATGATGCGTGAAAAGAGCAACAAGGACAGTGCTTTGGAAAAACTGGAACCAGAAGATATTGCAATGCTCAAACGTTTTGGTGAGGATGGAGTACTTTATTATACACGAAGTGTTCCGGATCCTGTTTACGATTATTCAAAGAATGACCGGAAAACGCTTATGGCCTGCCAGTTCCCTCTTGTTACCATGTCTGAATGCTACAAGCAGGTGGATGGAATGTGCAAAAGCTATATGATGATTTCTCTTAAGGAGGTTGTGGTTCCTGATGATCTGGGCGAATGGTGCCGTAAGTTCGGAATAGAGGAGGTTACCATCAAGGCTCCCCTGAGCAATGAACAGAAGGCCGATATCCTGCGCCAGGTTCCAGATGCAGTAGTCGTTCAGCTTTAGAAAAACAGTACAAAAGGGGTCAGACCCCAATTGTATCATTTTTGAAAAATAGTACAATTGGGGTCTGACCCCTTTTGTACTGTTTTGCACTGTGTGCTTTTTTCACTAATTTTGTGGGGTAAAAACACCCCATATGGAGAACATC
>JAEEGL011223882.1_pt1 | contig 17613 bp, 13 predicted proteins | sample 9134231 | NCBI WGS metagenome assembly JAEEGL01 (sample SAMN16246548, study PRJNA631951) | gut metagenome | biome: gut microbiome; feature: rumen; material: fiber-attached | host: Bos | place: Iran: Karaj | collected 2018-10 | reverse complement strand
GTTCGGGGCGGTAGCCGACGATGGACATGGTGCCTTTGAGGACGTTGTAGAACTGGGGTATTTCGTCGAGCCGCACTTTGCGCATGAAGCGCCCGAAGGGTGTGATGCGGGGGTCGTCGTCGCGCGAGAGGGCGGGTCCGTAGGCTTCGGCGTCGGTGTACATGCTGCGGAATTTGTGCATCTTGAAGGGTTTGCCTTTGTAGCCGATGCGTTCCTGCGCGTAGAAGACGGGTCCGGGGCTGGTGCATTTGACAATGATGGCGGTGAGGAGGAAGACGGGACTGAGGAGGACGAGCGCGAGGAGGGCGAGAACCACGTCGCAGATGCGTTTGACACTGTATTGCCATTCCTCCATGAGCCGGGTGTTGATGGTGATGAGGGGGGAGTGGAAGATGCTGTCGACGCGCACCATGCCGAGGATGATGTCGCGGGCGTCGGGTGTGATTTTGATGATGACTTCGCCACATCCGTCGAGGGTGCGCAGGATTTGCTGGATTTGTTTCTGCTCGTTGTCCTCGACGGCGATGATTACCTCCTCGATGTCGTGTTCGGCAATGAGGCGCGGCACGTCGCAGATGGACCCCAGGCAGGGCATGACGGCGGTGAGGCGTCCTTCGGCGTGGCTGGCGCCTGCCGACTCCACTTCGACGTATCCGGCAAAGATGTTGCCGGAGTATTTTTCCTGGTTTTCGAGGTCGAGGTAGGTTTGGTAGGCTTTGCTGTGGCTGCCGATGAGCAGGGTGGGGAATCCTGTCTGGCGGTTGTGTACGCGGTGCACGGCGCGGGAGGTCTGCACCAGCCGGCACGAATAGGTGAGGATGAAGTGCACCATGAGCAGGAAGAGGAGCGAGAGGTAGTAGTTGTTGTAGCGCCCCACTTGGTCGTCGATGAGCAGGGCGAAGAAGAGCACCACTACGCCGATGAGGGAGGCCGTGGCGGTTTGCTGCAGCTCTTTGAGGCGCGATTTGCGCAGGACGTTTTTGTAGGTGCCCTGCAAGGCATAGAGCGCCAGCCATCCGAGGGGTACGATTACCAGCCCCCGCCACAGGTTGGCGTCGGCAAACACTTGGTTCAAGTCGCCCACGCGGAGGTTTTCGAACCCTACTTTCCTGAACATGAAGAGCAGCGCCCACGCAAGCATGGCGCTGAGCATGTCGAAAACAATATATCGTATGGTTGCCCTGCGGGCGCGTTTCCGTGTCGGATTTTTCCAGTTGTGTTGAGTGTTCAAAGCAGTAATGAGAATTGAGAATTGAGAATTGAGAATTGAGAATTGAAAAGTGTTATATCGTGATGATTTTTACGTTGTCGAGGTATACTTTGCCGCCCTTTTTGTCGGGGTTGGCCACTTGGAAGAAGATGGTGATGGGGGTGTTGTAGCTGAATTGGCTCCAGGTACGCCCCAGGTTGATATAGATTTTCTGCCATTGGGTGTTGGGGTAGAGCCCCATGATGGCTTTCGACATGAGGCTTCCCGTAGAGGAACCGGGGAAACCCAGCATGTTGAGGTAGAGTTCGAGGTCGGTGTGGTAGTCCATCTCGAGGTACAGCATATCGGTGACGGCGGGGGAGAGGTTTGCGGGGATGGAGAAGGTGTAGCTGAGGACGCTGTCGGGCACGGTCACGCAGCCGTAGCCCTGGCCTGTGCAGGCTGCCTGCGGGTCGTCGTGCACCCAGGTCATGTTGCTGTCGAAAATGGAGGAGAAGGCTGTGGGCTCGAAATAATCCTCGACGAGGACTTTCATGCGCGAGAGCGGGAAGTAGTGCCCCTTCAGGGTCCATTGGTTGTTGTCTTTGTCGAAGCTGCCCAGATTGGTGACGCTGTCGGCGGCCACCACGACATTCTCCAGCTTGATGGTCTGGTAGTAGGGATATGCTATCCGCGTGCCGGCGATGCCGTTCTGCTTCACCACGGGGACTATGATTACATATTCGATGGCCCCCTGGTATAGCACCGGTATGGTGAAGGGGAGTTGGAACACCCCCAAGGTTGTCTCGGCGGGGTCGCCTTTGAAGTGGCATATCACTTGCGCCGCATCGATAAGCGAGGTGTAGAAGCCAGCTTCGGACGAGGGCGCGTTCTGCGATTGGGGAGCAATGTCGATACGGTCGAGGTGAAGGTAGGCGGGTACCTCCACTTCACCTTGGAATCTCTTGCACGAGTTGACACAAAGTGCTGTCAACACGCACGAAAGCATCAGAAGAGTTGTCTTTTTCGAAAAAATCATACGCATAAATAACGCCTTATTGTTTTTTTTAGTATCTTTGCATCGAAAAAATATGGCTTATCATGAAAGAATTATCAATGCATGTGTATGATTTAATGGAGAATTCAACCGCTGCCAATTCTTCAGAAGTCAGGCTTACTATCCGCGACAGCATCAAGGACAACGATTTCCACTTCGTGATAGAGGACAACGGAAAGGGGATGTCGCCCGAATTTTTGGCGCGGGTGACCGACCCCTACACCACTTCGCGCACCACGCGCAAGGTGGGTTTGGGTTTGCCTCTGATTAAGATGAATACCGAGAACTGCGGCGGGGGCATGAAACTGACCAGCCAGGTGGGCGTGGGCACACGGCTGGAGTTCTGGTTTCAGCACAACCATTGGGACCGCGCGCCCATGGGCGACCTTGCGGGGACGCTGGTGATGCTGGTGTCGCAGCACGAGGACATCCATTTCATCATCACATACACCACCGACGACGGGGAGTTCGTCTTCGATACCGACGAGATTAAGGAGGCTTTGGGCGGCATGAGCATGAACGACATCACTATTGTGAGGTATCTGAAAGAGATGGTGAAAGAGAACCTCGCCGAAATACATGCCAACGAATAGGCTATGAAACGGATTGGTGTTCTCAGCGACACTCACGGCACCGTCCCCGGGCAGGTCTACACCTTCTTCAAAGACTGTGACGAAATCTGGCACGCGGGCGACATGGGGCGCGGTGTGCTGGAGGAACTCCGCGGGTTCAAGCCCCTGCGGGCTGTCTACGGCAACATGGACGACTTTGCTCTCCGCTATGAGGTCCCCGGCACGCAGTTGTTTGCCTGCGAAGGCCTCCGTGTGATGATGACCCATATCGGGGGCTACCCCGGACACTACCCCAAGGAGATACTCAAAGTGTTGCAACACGAAAAGCCCGACATCTTCGTCTGCGGCCACAGCCATATATTGAAGATAATGTACGACCGCGAATTGAACCTGTTGCACATCAATCCCGGCGCTGCAGGGCGTGTGGGATTTCACAAAGTGTCCACACTGGTGCGCTTTGTGGTTGACGGCACCCCTAAGGATATGGAGATATTGGATTTTGACAAATTCAAAGTCGGGGAGTAAACGCTTATAGAGGGTCGAAAAGCGGCGGCGCTATTTCCTTGCCTTGGGCTTCAACTGTGCCAGAATGACGCCCGCCACAACAATCACCATTCCCAAGGGTTTCGACCACGACAGTTGCTCCTGCCCGATGAGCAGGGCGGCAACCAGCGAGAAGACGGGTATCACATTGGTGAAGATGCAGGCGGCGGTGGCCCCGAGCCGCGCCACGCCCACATTGTAGAAGACGTAGGCCAGCGTGCTGCAGAACACGCCCAGGATGAGCAGCAACACAATCATTTTGGGCGAGTAGGAAAGCAGCGGCAGGTTCCCCCCGTCGGCAAGGAGCATGAAGGGGATGAAATAGAAGCATCCAATCAGATTTTGGTAGGCCGTGATGGTGAAGGGTTTGTATCGCCCCACTAATTTCACCAACAGGATGGTGAACACCACGGCAATAAGCACTGCGCCAAACAGCCAGGCCAGACCGGCGGGGTTGGCGTCGAGGTTGCCTTCGCCGCCCCACAGCAGCATGACGGCAAGACCTATGAGCGACATCGCAATGCCCACCAGAGTCATGCCCTGTAGCCTCTCCCTGTACACGGCGGCCATCCCAAAGGGGACAAACAGGGGGATGGTGGCCACAACAATCGAGGCCATGCTCCCGCTCACCAGCTGCACCCCGCTGGTCTCGCAGATGCTGTAGATGAACGGCTCGCACAACGCAAGGAGCAGGAACCATTTCAAATCGCCCTTCCGGATGCGTTCCAGTCTCTTTGTGAGAAAGAGAAACGGAATGGTTACCACCGAGGCTAAAAGCAACCGGAACGTGAGGATGATGAGGACAGTGATATGCGGTTCGGAGACGAAAAGCTCCTTCGTCATGATGAAGCTAACACCCCAAATAATAGAGGCTAACGCCAGCAGAGGGTATACTATTGATTTTTTCATTGCGGGTGCAAAATTACACAAAAAAAATAGATTACCATTTTTTTTGAGGTTACCTGTTGTGTGGTTTGACCTTTATTTTTGCGGGTTGCCGGGGGAGGCGGGCTTAGAGTTTGTAGTCGTGGATGCCTTCGCGCTCCTCGCCTTGATAGAGGACCATGGTGCGCAGCAGGGTGCCGTGGGGCAGGTGCAGGGGTTCGGTGTAAACCGAGGATTCGGGGGTGGGCTGGCTTCCGTCGGTGGTGTAGTAGATGTAGGTGTCGGCCACTTCGGTGGTGATGGTTACCAACAGGCCGTCGCCTTGGGCAGTTTTGGTGACTATGGGCGTGAACGAGCCCGGGCAGAAGTGGTAGCCCTCGGAGGCCATACGCGTTTTGTGGCTTTCAATCTTGTTGCGGAAGCGGTTCCAGTCCTTCCTGTCGGGTTGGGACCACAGACATTCGGCAAAGGCGCAGAGGCGCGGGAGGAGCAGGTATTCGGCTTGGTCGTAGGAGTTGACGTAGTCGGTCCAGAGGAGACAGAGGCCGCCCCACACGTTGGGTTGGTGGCCGGGGGTGAGCCCCCGGGGCATGGGGTCGAAACGGTAGGCTTGCTGCAGCGGGAGGTAGAGCGGGAAGGCGGCGGGATGGTTGGAGGAGTCGGTTTGGTAGGTGTCGAAACTGCAGTATTCGGGGGGAGCGGCAATCATGCCTTGCGCCAGGCGTGCGGCGATACCCGCGACGCTGTCGCCACGGGTGGCGGTCACCACGGCGTCGGGCGGCAGGGGCCCGCAGTCCAGCATTTCGTCCCAGCCGATGATGCGTTTGCCCTTGCGCGAGAGGTGTTCGGCCACTTGGTTCACAATCCAGCCTTGCAGTTCGGTTTCGCTGGTGAGGGCGAGGCGGCGTTTCAAAGCCTGGCATTTGGGGCATTGTTCCCACGAGTCGGTGGCGACGGGGCTGCAGCCTATGTGGATGTATTCGCCGGGGAAGAGTGCGGCCACTTCGTCCATGACTGAGTTGAGGAAGGGGAGCAGGGTGTCGTTTCCGACACAGAGGACGGCGGCGGGAGGCCAGCAGGGCCCGACGGCCACGGTGAGGGGCTGGCCGTTGCACGAGAGGTCGGGATAGGAGGCCAGGATGGCGCTGCTGTGGCCGGGGAGTTCGATGGAGGGTATGATTTCGATGTTGCGTTGGGCGGCGTAGGTCACCAGTTCGGCGATTTCTTTCTGGGTATAGTACCCACCGTAGGGAGTCTCTTCGCCAGGGCGTTGCGGAGGGGCGCTGCCCCAAGAGTAGCCGCTGCGGTCGGCACGCCACGAGCCTATGCTGTTGAGGGCTGGATGGTGTTCTATTTCGATACGCCAGCCTTGGTCGTCGCTGAGGTGGAGAATGAGTCGGTTGAGTTTGTAGGCGGCCATGATGTCGAGGTGCCTTTTCACCTCGTTGACGGTCATGAAATGCCGGCATACGTCGAGCAGGCTTCCCCGCCAGGGGTAGCGTGGCCGGTCGAGGATGGTACATTCGGGCAGGGTGATGCGGGAGTAGGAGGTGGAATGGATGTCGGGGGGCAGCATCTGCGCAAAGGTCTCGAAGGCGTAGAGGAGGCCGGCCTCGGTGTTGGCACTGATGAAGACCCCTTCGGGGGCTACTTGGAGCAGGTAGCCTTCGTTGCCTAGTTCGGGGTTGACGGTGTCGTTGATAGAGAAAAGGATGCAGTCGCTTTCGGGTGTGCCCACAAAAGAGGGTCGCACATGCATACGGCGCAGCGAGTTGGCGATGTATTTTGCCGTGGGTGTGTTGCGCCCGAGGTTTTCGAAACAGAGTCGGGTGGAGGAGGACAGGGTGTAGGAACGGCCTTTCTGCACAAAGTATTCGGGTTCGGGGATGATGGAGAACTCGGACACCTGTACTTTCTTGCCGCACGATGCCAGGGTGAGCAGCAGTGCGAGGAGCATGGCCTTGGAGTATGAAAAACCGTGTCGCTTCATGGTGCAATTAATAAAATGCAAAATTACAAAAAATATCTGTTTCAACAACAAAGCCTGCGGGCAGTTAAGAATAATTAACGGCTGAGAGGTGCGGCCGCCGTGGGGGCGAGGACGGTTTTGAGTTGTTTTTTTAATAGGATGTGCAATAAAAACAGTTTGGTGGCGTTCTCGTTAAAAAATAAAATGTTATGTCTCAGAATTCTCTCAAAAGGCTTTTCACCGACACGGTAATATACGGTTTGAGCAGTATTGTCGGACGCTTTCTCAACTATCTGCTTGTGCCTTTGTACACTTACAAGATTGCTGTGTCGTCGGGTGGCTACGGAGTGGTGACGGAGTTGTATGCCTACACGGCTTTGATGCTGGTGATACTGACTTTCGGCATGGAGACGACATTTTTTTATTTTGCCAACAGGTATAAGCGTATTGCCGACAAAGTGTTCGCCACGTCGGCTTTGACGGTGGGGATTGTGTCGGCGGTGTTTGTCGCCCTGTTGTTTGCGTTTATCGGCCCGGTGTCGGGGGCGATGGGCTATTCTGAACATCCCGAGTTTGTGGAGATGATGGGGTGTGTGGTGGCCCTCGATGCTTTTCAGGCCATTTTCTTTGCCTTGTTGCGGTTTGAGGGGCGGCCGTGGAAATTCGCCGCCTTGAAGCTGGCGTTCATCATCGGCAATATTGGATTGAATCTGTTTGTCTTCCTGTTGGCCCCGAGGCTTTGTGTGTCGCATCCGTCGTTGATGGGATGGTACAATCCCGATTATCAGGTGGGCTATATCTTTGTGGTGAATTTGATTTGCACCTCGGCGGTAACCTTGGGTTTCCTGCCAGAGATGCGAAAACTGAAGTGGGGTATCAACGGCAAGTTGGTGGTGAAGATGCTGGGCTATACGTGGCCGTTGCTTTTGTTCGGTATTGCGGGTATCTTGAACCAGGTGGCCGACAAGATTTGCTTCAAGCACCTGTTGCCGGGCGACGAGGGCGAGGTGCAGTTGGGGATATACGGCGCGTGTGTGAAGATTGCCATGATAATGGCCATGATAACACAGGCTTTCCGCTATGCCTATGAGCCTTTTGTGTTCGGCGGTAGCCGCGACCGGGACAGCAAGGAGAGCCAGGCCTCGGTGATGAAATATTTTGTGATGTTCGCTTTGCTGGCGTTTCTGGTGGTGATGGCCTATCTGGAGGATGTCTTGAAGTATATTATCAGCCCGGGTTATTGGGAGGGGTTGCGTGTGGTGCCCATAGTGATGGTTGCCGAGATATTGATGAGCATTTATTTCAACCTGTCGTTCTGGTATAAGCTTAACGGCGAGACGTGGTGGGGGGCTGTGTTTTCAGGCATAGGGTGTGTGGTGCTGTTGGCGGTGAATGTGTTGTTTGTCCCCAAGTATGGCTATATGGCGTGTGCATGGGGAGGTGTGGCCGGATATGGTGTGTGCGTGGTGCTGAGCTGGCTGGTGGGACGCAGGAGGAACCCTGTGCCCTATCGGCTGCTGCCCATTGCGGGGTATTTTGTGTTGGCGTTGGGATTGTATGGTGCGAGTGTGTGGCTGCGTCCCGAGGCGATGGGTTGGCGGATTGTGTTGAACACGGCTTTGGTGTGTGTGTATGCGGGGGTGGCCCTCTACTGCGAAAGGGGATTGGTGAAGGGAGTTTTGGGCAGGATCAAATCAAGAAGATAGCGCAATGTTGGAATATGAAGAAGCTACTGATAATACTGTTGTGCATCCCTGTGTTCGGGCTTAGGCTGCAGGCGCAGGAGGATGACCCCTACGACCAGAGGGGAGCGCAGTTTGCAGCCCAGGGAACCGACTTCTGGGTCTGTTTTCCACGTACAGTAGATGGTCATTCGGCCAATACTTCACTGCTGTATGTGGTGAGTGAGAGGGATTGCGATGTGACGGTTACAAACGAGTGGCTGGGATACACTCACACGGAACATATAGCGCGCCGCAGGATGTGCGGACCCGACACTAATTACATTAATATTCCTTTTGCTTTTAGCCGCATTTGCGATACGATGGAGTATGCGTATCCTTTAGTTTATGATTATCAATACACGGGACAGGAATGTGACAAGGTACAACCGAAAGGATTTCATGTGACCAGCACGGACACTATCTCTTTGTTTATTGTTGTTCATTCAGCTGGACTTAGCGGGGGATGCAATGTTTTGCCTACAGAAATGTTGAGGGATGAATATGTGATACAGACTTATCCTATTAGTCGGGAGTCTATCCCTCTTGAGTTGCCTTCACCTTTAGTGTATTTTTCTCCGTATATTGCCACAGTTGATATAGTGGCAGTGGATGACAGTACGGTGGTAGACATAGTGTTGAGCGACTGGGACTGGATGAACCGACATCCAGGCGATACCATTACTGTCATGCTGCCCAAAGGGATGCTGTTCCATTTTGCTGTAGGAGAGGTCCGGGAGAAATATTATCCTTTGTTTGAACCGTATTACCGATATTATGATACCTATACAGTTTCTCCGGATGTAGGGCACTATAGTTTTCGTCATCACTATTCGTATCATATACCCAGACATGCGTTTGATTCAAGTCTGATAGAGGTGGATACATTTTATGTTGATTTATCGGGTACACGCATCAAGGCACGCGACTGTAAGCGTATAGCTGTGTTTGAATCAGGTGGGTTTAACCATGTTCCTAATTCGTTTATTGCACTTGCAGATGATTCGGTACCTTGTGGGTTTGCCGACATGCTTTTGGAACAGTCGGTTCCCGTGCGATATACCGGAAAGGAATTTATTGTCCCCAATATAGATAATTCCGACACTGAGTATATCCGTTTTACCGCCTTGCAGGATAGTACGTTGATTACTATATTCGATGCAGCTCATCCTTTGACCCCACCATGTTCACTCTGGATAAATGCCTACAAGACCGATTGGTTTGAGTTGCATCCGGGAGAAGGACCTTTTTACATTACTGCATCAGAAAAGATTTTAACAAGGGTGCATTTGATGGCGGGGTTACCGGGTCATGTGAACATGATAGGTACCAGTATGGGTGGAGACCCGGCGTTCTTTGCTTTCACTCCAGTGGAGTGGTGGCACAATGGGCAAGTGAACTACGGTACCCTTGCAAATGTGGATGAAAACCATAATGTTCAGCGCCGCTGGTATTCCCTTTATATTTTTACCCGAACCGACGATGTGTCGTCAATCTATCTTGACGATTACGCCATAGGTGCCGACTTTCAGCCTATTCCGGGGACCCCCTACAGCCATGCCCATTATGATTTCAACAGTTCGTTCAATTCGCCGGGTACGCACCATATTCGTAGTAATAGAGGCAAGCCGTTTATGGCTTTCATGGCTTCGGATGGGGGGCACGAACAAATGGTGTACAATCTGCCACATGTACAGCCTGGCAAGACGTATTTGTTGGTAGACGGGGTGCCTTCAGATTCCCTGTCGGCAGACAGTATCCGTTGCCTTTACGACCCCGTGACCTTCTATAGTTGGGATGAACGCCCCGCAGATAGTGTTATCTGGATTTTCGGGGACGGAGACACCGTTGCTTATTCGCATCTTGATACGGGTTTCGTCCAGCCACAGGTGCATACTTACCAAGACACGGGACGCTACCTTGTGAAGTGTATCTTTACTTACGACTATGAAGGTTGTTTTACCCGTAAGCCCGATACCCTTACGGCTCCTCTATGGTTCCACAATCATTACGACTCTGCTTTTTCGGTGTTGCTGTGCGAGGGCAATTATATCTTTCGCGGCCATGAGTTTGACCATACTGATACATTCTATTACACTACGTATTGGACGGAGTCGGGCTGTGACACCCTTTGGCAGATAGACTTAGTGACTTGTCCCCATTGCTCGTGGGATTCCGACACCATCTCGACAGAAGACCTTCCTTGGCTGTATAATGGTCAAACATTCTACTCGGAGGTTCATAATGATTTGGTCTATATAGATATTGATGATGAATGCGACAGCATTATCCATTACACGCTTATTGTCATCCCCAATTGGGGAGACCCGACTTTCGACAGTATCTTTATCAGTGTACCTAACGTAATCACACCCACACTGGAGACGAACAACCGTTTTTCCATCTTTTGCAGTGGTCAGATTCGGAAGGCGGAAGTGATGCTGTTTAACAGGTTTGGAACCAAGGTGGCGGAATTTGATGGCTTGACGGGTTATTGGGACGGGACTTCGCAGGGGCGCATCTGTCATCAAGGCACCTATGTTTATTTAATCCGTTATGTAGATAACCGCGACAGCGGATGGAAAATACTCAAAGGCACTGTGACATTATTATATTGAATGCTATGAAACTGAACTATCTTTTCTTTGTGATACTATCCATGCTATTCTGTTTGTCGTATGCGCAGGAGAATGACCCTTACGACCAGAGGGGAGCGCAGTTTGCAGCCCAGGGGACCGACTTCTGGGTCTGTTTCCCCCGTACCATCGATGGTATGTCCCAGAACAGGCCGCAACTCATGGTTGTTAGCGAGAGGGATTGCGACGTGACGGTATCAAACCATTGGCTGGACTATACACATACCGAGCATATCGCACGCCGCAGGATGTGCGGCCCCGATACCAATTATATATATGTGCCTTATGCCATTAGCGGCATTCTTGATACATTCGAATATGTGTTCAACCGTACACCCGACTGGCAATACTCGGGTTGCGAGAGCGACCGGCCCCAGTATAAAGGTTTCCATGTCACGAGTACCGACACCATCTCGCTCTTCATGATTGTCCATTCCATGGGTACAGGCTCGGGGTGCAACATCTTGCCCACAGAGATGCTGAGGGACGAATATGTCGTACAGACACCTTTGGTTTTCACTGAGGATTGGGAATTGGAAGCGGAACTCGACTGTCCCATTGTCGGAATGACTCCCACGGCTGCAATGATAGATATTGTTGCAGCCGAGGACAGCACGGTGGTGGATATAGTGCTGGGCGGAAGGGATTGGATGAACCGGCATCCCGGCGACACCGTCACTGTTGAACTCCAACGTGGTCAGCTTTTCCATATTGGCGCCGGTCAGGTCAGGGAAAACAACCCCACATTGTTCGAACCCTATTATTTTAGTTGGTGCGATTCTCATAAAATCTCCCCCTTGGTGCATCCCGTCCCCCTGCCGAGGCATGGGTTCGACTCAAGCCTTATTATGCTCGATACTTTCATCATCGACCTGTCCGGCACACATATCATGTCGCGCGATTGCAAACGGATTGCTGTGTTTGAGTCGGGAGGCAGGGTTCATATACCTTCTTTTCGTTATGGAAATTTTGACATGTTGCTTGAGCAAACAGTACCTGTCAGATATGCCGGAAAAGAATTTATAGTCCCGAATATCGGTTACTCCGATACCGACTACATCCGTATCACAGGGTTGCACGACGGCACAGTGGTCACCATCACCGATGCCGCCCACCCTGCATGGCCCCCCTGCACTCTCAGGGTAAATGCCTACGAAACAAATTGGTTCGGACTCTATCCCGGACAGGGTCCCTTCTACCTTTCTTCTACCGAGCCGGTCATGACAAGAGTGTTTCTGATGGGTTGTGAATCGGAGATGGGCGACCCCGACTTCTTTGCCTGCACCCCTGTCGAGTGGTGGCATAATGGACAAATCAACTATGCCACCCTCTCCAGTGTGGATAACGATCACAATGTCCAGCGGCGCGACTATTCCCTCTACATCTTCACCCGCACCGCCGATGCGCCGACCATTTATCTCGACGACTATGCCATTGGGGCAGAATTTATCTCCATAACCGGCACCCCCTACAGCTACGTCAGTTACGACCATCGAAGCTCCTACAACTCCCCCGGCACACACCATATCGAAACCTCTTCCGGCAAACCGTTCATGGCATTCATGACCGCGAGCGACATCAACGAGCAGCTCGTATACACCCTCCCCCACATCCAACCCGGCAAGACCTACCTCCTGGTTGACGGAGTGCCGTCCGACTCTCTTTCCCCCGATTCGATACGGTGCCTCTACGACCCCGTGACCTTCGTCAGCTGGGACGAACGCCCTGCCGATAGCATCATCTGGATTTTCGGCGACGGCGACACCGTGGCTTATTCGCATCTCGACTCTGGTTTTTCCCAGCCACAGATTCATACCTATCGAGATACCGGGCGTTATACCGTGACGTGCATTTTCACCTACGACTACGAAGGCTGCTACACCCGCAAACCCGACACCTTGACGGCTCCCCTATGGTTCCACAACCACTACGACTCCTCCTTTTCCGTCCATCTGTGCGAAGGCAGCTACACCTTCCGCGGCTATGTGCTCGACCATACCGACACCTTCTCCATCACAACATATTGGACCGAGTCGGGCTGCGACACCCTTTGGAAGATTGATTTTGCCACTTGCCCCCATTGCTCGTGGTACTCCGACACCGTTTCTACCGACCAATTGCCCTGGCTCTTCCATGGACAATCCTTTGGCTACGAAGTCCACGACCAACCCGTCTATCTCGACATCGACCAAGACTGCGACAGCATTATTTACTACACACTCATCGTCATCCCCAATTGGGGGGACCCCCCGTTCGACAGCGTCTTCGTCGTCGCCCCCAACGTCATCACACCCTCCCTGGAGACCAACAACCATTTCTCCATCTTCTGCAGCAGTCAGGTGCTGAAAGCCGAAGTGGCGGTGTTCAACCGGTTCGGGACCAAAGTGGCGGAATTCGACGGGTTGACCGGCCGTTGGGATGGCACCTCGCAGGGACGGAAATGCCATCAAGGCACCTACGTCTACATCGTCCGCTATATCGACAATCGCGACAGCGGCTGGAAAATGATTAAAGGTACAGTAACGTTGGTTTATTGAAACGGATGGTCAGTATTCCCATTCACACAAAACGTAGTATTGGGTAGCCAAACCGTCAAGGTATATCATCCCCTCACATGTCTTCCCCCGTTCCGACAGCTCTTCGGGAGTGTAGTATTGTACGGTCATGTTGTTACGAATGCATTTGCATCGTTTGGTGCACGACGCAACACTGAGACACGTTATTATAAGGACGAGGAATAAAACGCCAAATCTTCTATTTTTCTTCATGATGCAGGAATGTGGTTATTTGTCTTTCATCGATGTTCCGGTAATGGCACGTGGCCTTGACCTCCCCATCCTCCATCAGGAACACCATTGGCCGTTGGCCGTAAGTAATCTGTACAAAGTCGAGATTCGAGATAAGATAGCAAGGATGGATAAAAGCCGTTGTGTCGAGCGAAGGGAGCGAAATAGTGGTGTCGGCAGTCGGCGCGAGATAGACGACGACGGTCGAGTCCAAATCGTTACGGCGGCAGATATAGGTCAGTTTCTCATCGGTCATACGGCAGAACTGGCATCCCGGCGAGAGGAAAGCCACCACATGGCGACCTTCGTCAAGGTCGAGTTCATGCAAGACACCCTGCTCTCCCATGGCCTCTTCGAGCTTAGGGGCGTTGTAAAGCTCCTCCGCGGGGCCGAAGAGCCAGTTGTCCGGGGCCGACAGGATAAAGGGCCCCACGCAAACGGTCACCACTACGGGCAGCCAAACATACCATTTGGGTCGCCAGTTCCATGGTTTTGCACGCATGGCAACCACCAGCAGCAAAGCCAGCACTGCATTCTTCAGTAACGATTGGAGGGGGTTCAATTCAACCAGCGACCCCATACATTGGCAACTGTCGGTGCGTCCCATGAGAGCGGCATAGCAAAGGAAAAGAGTGAAAACCGTCAACAACAATATCGTGCAGCTGTTGACGAAACGCCTCCAGACATTCACCGTCAAGCCCAAACCTGTAAGCAGCTCCGCCACGATAATTAGGCGAGCCGCAAGCATCGCACAGTTCAGCGGCAGGACGTTGTAAGAGAAGATATAGATTTCAAACGAGTCGATACCGACTATTTTGGCAACAGCCGACACGATGAATATTGCTCCCAATATCATCCGAGCTGTCAGGGCGATGCCATTCCCCAACCGTCTGTTAGCGGCTTTCATGGTCCGTCTTCACGCAAGTGACATCCTGCATCTCGCGTATCAATTTACCGTCAACCTGACGTTCGAAACCTACCCTGGTGATATTTTTGCACGCGAAGCCGCGTGAAGCGTCGACATACGTAATCAACGGGCGACCCTGGTCGTCAACAGCGGTGGTGGCCGTGCATTTGCATTTCGTGTCCTTCGAGCAACCCGTCATGGCGAGAGCCACAAGAGTCAATACTGCGAGCAAAGCTGATTTTTTCATTTGTCAAAACCTTCTTTTGAAATGGTGAATAAAAAAACTACTACTTTCCTTCCATCAGTCCTCGTGACGGGAATACACAATCAACGAGTCGGCCTCGAAGGGGTAGTCGGTGCATACGAGCGAATCGACATGGAGCGTGTCCAGTTCATCGTAATAACTCACGTAGTTAATGTCGTGGCAGTGGGCTGACTTGATGGTGATGACACGTACAGCCTGGCTGCCCAGCACAGCGCAACGGCAATGTTTCTCCTTGGCGCACGAGGCGGTCAGGAGCAGCATAGCGATAGCCGGCAATAAGAATGATTTCTTCATCGTTTAAACTATTTTTCAAAATGCAAAAATACAACTTTTTTTTTAAACTAAAAGTCTTTTTTTGTAATTTGCGGATAAATGTCCGGGCAATTGTTATTTTACACGGCAGAGCATGATGCCGTCTCGGATGGGGAGGAGGATGTTTTCGACCCGCGGGTCGGCGGTGATGGTTTTGTTGAGCGCATCGATGACACGGGTGTCGCGGCAGCATCGCAATTGGCTGTTGGTCTCTTGGCTGTCCTGCCCTTTCGTCAGTACCCGTCCATACCACAGCATATTGTCGAACAGCAGTATTCCGCCTCTCTTCATTTTGGGGAGTAGCAGGGTATAGTAGTTGGGGTAGTTCTCTTTGTCAGCATCGATAAATGCCAGCTCTATGTCGTTTGGCAGGGTGGGGATGATTGCTGTTGCCTGTCCGATATGTAATGACACCCGGCCGGAGACTCCCGCGAGTTTTGCATGGCTGAGTATGGTTTCCTCATATTCCTCGTTAGCCTCGACAAGGTGCAGGGTGCCGTGGTCGCCCATACCCTTTGCCAGACAGACCGCCCCGTAGCCGGCATGGGTCCCTATCTCGACGGCAATATGGGGTTTGACAATAGAGGCCAAAATCTGCAGGAGCATCCCCTGGTAGGGGGTTGACGCCATGTGGGGGTTGGCAGTGTGAAGGGCTGTGGAGCGATAGACGGCTTTGAGGTCGTCGTCGGGCTGCGAGGTATGTTCTTCGCAATAGGCGTCGGGCGACAGACTGGGGGACGAGGGGTTGGTGTTCATAGGCTGCGCAACAATTCTTCGAGTTGCACCTCGTCGTGTACCAGCACCTCGCGTGCCTTGGAGCCGTTGTAGGGTCCCACGATGCCGGCGGCTTCGAGTTGGTCTATGATCCGTCCGGCACGGTTGTAGCCCAGTTGGAGTTTGCGCTGCAAGAGGGATGTGGAGCCGAACTGACTGGCCACGACGAGGCGTGCGGCGTCGTTGAAGAATTCGTCCTTCTGCTTGGGGTCGAAGTCTTTGTTGGGTTCTTCGTTTTCGTCGAGGTATTCGGGGAGGAGGAAGCCGTCGGGGTAGCCGCGTTGGGAACCTATGAAGTCAGCGAGTTGTTCGATTTCAGCGGTTTCGATGAGGGCGCATTGGAGGCGTAGGAGGTCGGAGCCGGAGAGTGAGATGAGCATGTCGCCGCGCCCGATGAGGCGTTGGGCGCCGCTGCAGTCGAGTATGGTGCGGGAGTCGATGCCGCTGGTGACCTTGAAGGCGATGCGTGCGGGGAAGTTGGCTTTGATGGTGCCGGTGATGATGTTGGTGGTGGGGCGCTGGGTGGCGATGATGAGGTGGATGCCCACGGCGCGGGCCAGCTGAGCCAGGCGGCAGATGGGCATTTCGACTTCTTTGCCGGCGGTCATGATGAGGTCGGCGAATTCGTCGACGATGAGGACGATGTAGGGGAGGTAGCGGTGGCCGTTTTCGGGGTTGAGGTGCCTGTGGATGAATTTGTCGTTGTATTCGGTTATCTTGCGCACGCCGGCCTGTCGGAGGAGGTCGTAGCGTTGGTCCATCTCGATGCAGAGGGAGTTGAGTGTGCGTACGACTTTCTTGACGTCGGTGATGATGGCGTCGTCGGAGTCGGGGAGTTTGGCGAGGTAGTGGCGTTCGATTTTGTTGTAGAGGGAGAGTTCGACTTTTTTGGGGTCAACCATTACGAATTTGAGTTCGGCGGGGTGTTTTTTGTAGAGCAGCGAGGCTATGACCACGTTCAGTCCGACGGATTTTCCGGTGCCTGTGGCGCCGGCCATGAGGAGGTGGGGCATTTTGGCGAGGTCGGTGACAAAGGGTTCGTTGCTGATGGTTTTGCCGAAGGCGACGGGGAGTTCCATGGTGTTGTTGCGGAAGGTGTCGCTTTCGAGCATGTTTTTCATCGAGACAATCTGGGGCTTGGCATTGGGTACCTCTATGCCTACGGTTCCTTTTCCGGGGATGGGAGCGATGATGCGGATGCCGAGGGCGGAGAGGCTGAGGGCTATGTCGTCTTCGAGGCTTTTGATTTTCGAGATGCGGATGCCGGGGGCTGGCTTTATCTCGTAGAGTGTGACTGTGGGGCCGGGGGAGGCGGATATTTCGACGATGTCGATGTTGTAGTTGCGGAGGGTCTCGACGATGCGGTCTTTGTTGGCCACCAGTTCCTCTTTTGTGACTTTGACGTTGCGGGTCTCCCAGTCGGTGAGCAGGAGGGTAGAGGGCATTTGGTATTGTTTGAGGTCGAGTCGGGGGTCGTAGGGTTCGTCGATGGTGTAGTGTGCGGGGGTGTGGACGTCAGTCGCTTCGCAACCGTCGTTTTCTTCGTCGGGTTCGTGCTGACTGTCGTCAGGCAGGCTGTCGGCTATGGTAAAGGCGGGCTGCTGCACGGCGGCGGGTGGAGGAGTAGGAGTGGCGGGTTGCGAGGGTACGCCCTGGCTGATGCGGCTGTATTCGTCGTCGATGGTGAAGGTGATTTTGGTGTCGGCCTGCGGCTCGGTTTTTGCCGCCGGGGGGTCGTCGTGGAGGGGTTGAGCCGCCGGGGGTGTTTTTTCCTGTTGCGGTGCGGGGGCAGGGATGATGCTTTTAAGGTTGGGAAGGGTGAGGTTGACTTTTGGGGGGCGTATGTGGACTTTGTGTACGAAGACTAAATACACTATGCCTATGAAGGCAAACAGCACCAGGGTGCCCCATTTGATGAGGTGATTACATTCTTCGGCAATGAAATTGCCGGTGACTCCGGCGAAGTTTTCTATTGTGGTGTTGCCTTTTCCCCATTT
>JAEEGL011185687.1_pt1 | contig 17613 bp, 17 predicted proteins | sample 9134231 | NCBI WGS metagenome assembly JAEEGL01 (sample SAMN16246548, study PRJNA631951) | gut metagenome | biome: gut microbiome; feature: rumen; material: fiber-attached | host: Bos | place: Iran: Karaj | collected 2018-10 | reverse complement strand
TGTCGCCATGGATATCGATATGATCGGAAGTCAGATTATTAAAGACCGCGGTTGAGAAAAAGACTTCCTCAAGTCTGCCGGTATATAAGCCTTCACTTGATGCCTCCAAAACAATATCCCGACAGCCATAGTCATACATCTCCTTGCCTATTCTGAACAGTTCATCAGATTTCGGGGAAGTCAGATTCATGCTGGAATTCATGATCTCAGTTCCATAGTAATAGCCCATTGTCCCAATATAGCCGCAGGGTCTGAATCCGGCGATCAGTTCTCTGATGATCCAGGCGATCGTCGTCTTGCCATTGGTACCGGTAATGCCGATCACGTTCATCTTTTCCAGCGGATGATCGTAAAAGAAATTGCAGAAAGTGACATAAGCTTTAAAGGCATCGGCAACTTTCAGATAACAGATGCCATCTGTTTTATGATCGATTTCATCAGTATAGACGATACAGATGGCGCCATTTTCGATCGCTTTATCGATAAACTTATGTCCGTCATTGAGCTTGCCTTTCATCGCAAAAAAGATAGAATCATCTACCTTTTTACGTGAGTCAAACATAATCGCCTGAACATCGAGTTCAGGCGCATTTTCAAATACTTTGTTTAATTTCATTGTATTTTCTTCGGATTGCAGATACTGCGGCGGTTCTGATGATAGTCCTCATCCAGCAGCATATAAGAAATTCTGATCGTATTCTGAACAGACGAATTGGTCCTTGAAACATAACTTTCATCTGCTTCAACACCCGGATTTGGATGGAAGATCTCACTTGTTGCATCATACCAGCCCTTTTCCGTGATCCAGTTGCCATTAGCCAGGATGATCGGATTATTGCCATTATAGAGGTCTGTTCCCATATATAAACGCGGATCATAGTTGAGATCGAACATATTGGCGATCGTCGGCACATGGTCAAGCGTAGAACAGAAGTTATAGTTTACCGTTGGCTGCAAAGAACTGCTGTAGATGATAAATGGCGAACGGTAGATGCCGTTTTCACCAAAACGGTCCGGATTGATCCAGCGGGTGTATTCCATGACGGTGTCATAGTCCATCCAGTAAGGTCTGTGATCCGGATAGATGCAGACGATCGTGTGATCAGCCTGTCCGCTCTGCTCAAGATAATCAAGCAGGATCTGCAGACCATGATCAAAGTCCATACACTTGGACATATAACGCTTATAATCAATGCCCCAGTCAGGATGAATTTCATTGATCTGATCAAGATAGTGATCGCCCCAGTAAGTTGATTCTTCATATGGGAAGTGCATTACTGAAGTGATGATGTCGCAGAAATAGCGGCCATTAGTCGCTTCGATCTTCTTGATCGCCTGTTCGATCAGCATCGAATCCGCCTGCCAGCCATCAGTGTGCTGAATTGAAGTATCTTGCCAGATGTCATCGATATCATAGAACTCGTCGATGCCGCAGTTAGGCAAGATCATCTTGCGCTCATAGAATTCATCACGCCAGTTGTGCAGACCAAAGGTCTTGTATCCCGCATTCTTGAACAGATAGCCCAGAGCCTGCGGATACTGGATCGCCGCTACATAGTTTGGCGTACAGGTATTCACATACGGGAAGATCGAAGTATAGGATACCCATTCCGATTCACCAGTCGCACATGAATAAAGCGGTGTGTAATGGTTATAGTAGCTGTAGCCTTCGGTATACATCTTGTATAGAGTCGGCGTCAGATCCTTATCAATAGCCAGATAGTCCATGGCTTCAACCATGAAATAGATGAAGTTATAGTCTTTGAAGACACCCGTCATCTCATTTGGCTGGGTGATCTTCTTATTCATCAGATAGCTGTCCAGTGTCTGCATGTTGGAGTTTTCTTCCTGCTCAGCGATCGCCTTCCACTCACTGTCATCAAACTTTCTGCTTTGGACAGCCGGTGTGGTTTCCACTGGTTCAGGTTCCGGATTATCTTCGATCACGATCTTTTCCGGAGCCTTATAGAATAAGGCAGTCAGATCGCGGAAGAAGAAATGCTCGATACCCATCTTATCGATGATGATTGTCTTGTTGGAAAAGGAATTATAGACATCAAAGATCGAATTGACCCCGGAGCCAAGATTGATGCAAGGTATCAGCAGCAGGAATGAAGATATGCAGATGATGAGCGGCAGCTGTACAGGACCGCGATCATTGAATTTCACAAACTTATGCAATAGCAGATAGGAAATGATGCCGATAAAACAGAAATAGTACGGCAGCTTGGCAGCCCCTAAAAAGATCAGGGCATATTGGGCAATTCGGCCGGCACCATCAGAAACGGTACCGAAAGAATAGAAATCACCCATAAAGTTCTTGAAGATCAGTTCGACAAATGAATAGGCTGAAAACCAGATCATGACGATCAGACCGACAATGAAATAGACTTTTTTCTTTCTGGTCAAAGAACATAAGAACCAGATAAAAATCGATAAAAACAGCAGGAATAAGATGATTCTTATAAATGTAAAGATGTCAAAGCTTTTGAACTGGACAAAATGAAAAACAGTTTCCAGCAGAAACATCGGTATAAACAGATACAGAAAGCTTAGATTCAGTTTTTTGAGATTCTTCTTCTTTTTTTTCATTTTGCGTGCGGATGGGCCTTATTGACTGTTTTCTTCAAACGATCATAGCTCAGATGAGTATAGAGCTGTGTCGTTGAAAGATTCTCGTGGCCTAATAGTTCCTGGACAGTTCTAAGATCAGTACCGCCGTCCAGCAGATGCGTCGCAAACGAATGTCTGAGCATGTGCGGATGGACATCGATCTTGAGTCCAGCATTTATTCTAACATCATTTAGAAGAATTTGAATACTGCGAGGTGATATTTTTCCATGACGATTGGAAACAAAAAAATAAGGAAAATCCGGGTAAGCGTATTCATTTCTGTACATCTTCAGATACAGATCGATCAGTTCATTAAGACGCGGATAATAAGGGATCATGCGTTCCTTATTCCCCTTGCCGATGACTCTGATCATCATATTGCGCCGATCGACATTGTCATACAAAAGATCACAGCACTCCGAAACACGCAATCCGCAGGCATAGATCATCTCCAGGATGCAGCGGTTTCTTACCTGCAGGGGATCAGAAAGATCAAAACTGTCAAAAATGCTTTCGACCTGTTCCAGGCTGAGCACATCAGGCAGATGTTTTTCAACATGGATTTTGGAGAAAGACACAAAAGGGTTGGCATCGACGAGATGTCTTTCATTGAGATATTTATAGAATGATCTTAAGGCACTGAGATTGCGGGCATATGTCGTATTGGAAATCCGGCCTCTGGTGATATTGCCGGAACGCAATTCATTCACATAATCAAAAACGACATTCTTATCAACTTTCTTTAAAGATGATATCTCATTGTCGTTTAAAAAAGTGATGAAACGGGCGATATCGCGATAATAGGAATCAGAAGTCGCTTTTGAACCGGAACGTTTGTCATATATGTAGCTGATGAAATCATCAAGCGTTTTATACATGTTTTCCATATTCTTCCACCGCTTTCAGAGCGTGCTCGACATAGTATTTCTTCTTATCATTTTTCGGACCGTTATAATCGAGCCGGAAAATACCGAAATTCGCATTCATCGGTTCAAGTTTTCTGATGTGTTCATCAGAAATATAGTTGGCCATCGCTCCCATCATCGTATCTGAACCGAGTTCATATTCGATCTTGCCATCAAGGTATTGGCAAAGGCATTTGGCGGCATATAAACCGCTGCCGGCCGATTCAACATAACCTTCGACGCCAGAGATCTGTCCGGCGACAAAGATATTGGGGTGGCTGATAAACTGATAATATCTGTTAACAATATTCGGCGAATTGATATAGGTGTTGCGATGCATGACGCCATATCTGACGATATGGACATTCCGCAAAGCCGGGACTTTCTTTAAGACTTCTTCCTGTGAGCCAAAAGTCAGGTGTGTCTGAAAACCAACCACGTTATATAAGGTATCGATCGCATTGTCTTTGCGCAGCTGTACGACCGCATATGGCCTGATGCCATTGTGCTCCAGGCCGACCGGCTTCATCGGACCAAACAGCAAGGTCTTGTAGCCTCGTCTGGCCATTTCTTCAAAAGGCATGCAGCCTTCAAAATATTTTTCATCATCGATATCATGGACCGCGATCTTGCGGGCATTGATGATCGCTTCATAAAACTCCTCAAACTCTTCCTTTGTCAAAGGACAGTTGATGTAATCGCCGGGATTTTCATCATCATAGCGGGATTTATAATAGGCCTGATCAAAATCGATCGAATCCTTCTCCACGATCGGCGAAACCGCATCATAGAAATGCAGAAACTGTTTCCCGCAGAGTTTCATGATCTCATCAGAAAGTGCCCCTTCACAAAGCGGACCGGCAGCGATGATCGTCGGTATCGATTCATCAAGAGCGGTTGCTTCTTCATTGATTACGTTGATTTTGGGATTGTTTCTGATCTGCTCCGTGATATATTTTGAAAAACCGACGCGATCTACAGCTAAGGATTTGCCAGCCGGGATGCGATAAAGATCAGCAGCTTTCATGATCAAAGAATCAAGGATGCGCATCTCCTGTTTAAGCAAGCCGACCGCATTATACAGGTCATCGGAACGAAGCGAATTGGAACAGATCAGTTCCGCAAAATCATCAGTCTTAAAAGCGCTGTGCTTTTTGACAGGTTTCTGTTCGTAAAGATCAACTTCGATACCTTTTTTTGCCAGCTGATAGGCTGCTTCTGAGCCTGCCAGTCCGGCACCGATGACTCTGACTTTCATTATTTCTTCTTTCGTGAATAGAAACGGCGTTTAGGCTGTTCACCTTCGATCGCTTCCAGATAGTGGCACTTCGGATAATTGGAACAGCCGATGAAGTAATTGCCGTAACGTGATTTGCGTTTCAGTAAAGGCGCTCCGCATTCCGGACAGTTTCGGCCGACTTCTTCCGGTTCTTCTTTCTTGATCAGAGATTCATGCCACTTGCAGCTTGGATAATTGATGCAGGATTTGAATTTGCCAAACCTGCCATTGCGGATGACGACATCGCCGCCGCATTCCGGACAGATCTCACCGGTCTTTTCCGGCTGCTTCTTTTCCATTTCATCATAAGCTTTATCAACCAAAGGCTGGAACTCGTCATAGAATTCTCTTAAAGACGCGATATTGTCAAGTTTGTTTTCCGCGATCTCATCGAGTTTTTCCTCCATGCCGGCTGTGTATTTGACATTGATGACATCTGCGAAGTATTCACGCAGTTTCTCATCTGTGATCATGCCCTGCTCAGTCGGAAAGAAATACTTGGTCTTGCCTGAATCAGAAGCTTTCTTGAGCTCAACATAATTGCGCTTGACGATCGTATCGATGATCGTCGCATAAGTTGAAGGACGGCCTACGCCTTCTTCCTCGAGAGCTTTGATCAGTCTGGCTTCGGTATATCTGGCCGGAGCTTCCGTGAAATGCTGCAGCTTTTCGATCTTCTTGGCCTTCAAGACATCGCCTTTGACAAGTTTCGGCAGAATGACATCCTTGGAATTGTCATAGTCGCCATAGGCTTTCAGGAAACCGTCAAATTCCTGCTTGGAACCATTGATGATGAACTCATACCCGTTATTATCAAAAGTATAGGTTACCGATTTGAAGACTGCTTCGCTCATTAATGAAGCTAAAGCGCGGTAATAGATGAATTTATACAGTTTATACTGGTCATTGCTCAGATACTGTCTGATCGCTTCCGGTTCGTTGGCTAAGCTCGTCGGACGGATAGCTTCGTGAGCGTCTTGTGAGTTGTCATCATTCTTGACGCGATAGAAGCCCTTGTATTCCTTGCCGTAATCATTTTCGATCTTGTCATATGCTGAAGCCACAAACTCTTTGGAGAGTCTGGTCGAATCGGTACGCATATAGGTGATCAGACCCTGAGCACCGCTTCCCAGTTCCACACCTTCATAAAGGCTCTGGGCAACCATCATCGTCTTCTTGGAACCAAAGCCCAGTTTGGTAGAAGCTTCCTGCTGCAAAGTGGAAGTGATGAAAGGCAGATAGGCAGAACGTTTCTTCTGTTTCTCGCTGATATCACTTAAGGTGAACTCATCCAAAAGCTCAGCCAGGATCTTATCCGCTTCCGCTTCATTTTTTATTTCCAGTTTCTTGCCCTTATAGCTCTTTAATTCAGTTAAGAGCTTCTTGCCAAGATCTGCACTGATAGTCCAGTATTCTTCCGGTACAAAGGCAGCGATCTCCTTCTCCTTGTCACAGATCATCCTTAAGGCGATGGATTGAACCCGGCCGGCTGACTTGGAACCGATCTTTTTCTGCAGAAGCTTGGAAAGCTTGAAACCGATGATACGGTCAAGGATCCTTCTGGTCTCCTGCGATCTGACTAAAGCCATATCGATCGTTCTTGGCTCCTTGAGCGCATTTAAAACAGCGTTCTTGGTGATCTCGTTGAAAACGATACGGTTATTGTCATTGAGATCGATGCCCAGTTCTCTGGCCAGATGCCAGGAAATAGCTTCACCTTCTCTATCCGGGTCGGTTGCCAGATAGACGAAGTCAGACTTATCGACCAGCTTCTTCAGATCACTTACAACATCTTTCTTATCCGGAGAAACGACATAGGTCGCCTTGAAATCATTATCGATATCAACACCGAGACCTTCCTTGCCTTTAGTAGCCAGATCACATATATGACCCTTGGAAGAAGTTACTTTATAATCCTTGCCAAGATATTTTTCAATTGTCTTTGATTTAGACGGTGACTCAACAATTACAAGATTTTTCATACTAATTCCTCATAACAATTATCTATATTACATAAAATAATTCAAAATGCAATTTCCTCAAGCGTAAGCGGATCAGCTCCTTCATAGATCAGCAGATTATTCTGCCGGCCTTCCTGCGCAAAGATATCATAAGGCAGAACCGAAATGGCTTTGCCTAAATGCAGGGCTTCATTAACGGTTGTCATCGTTCCCGACTTCTTTCCTGACTGCATCACATAGATCCTGTCACTTAAGGCAGCAATGATCCGATTGCGGAAAGGAAAATGATAGGCATAAGGCTTTACTTTACCCGGATATTCCGAAATGATCAGACCCTCTTTAGCCGTTTTCCTGATCAGTTCATAATTGCAGAAGGGATAGATATAGTCAATGCCGCAGCCTAATACGCCGATCGTACTCAAGGCATTTTCATGCGCACAGGCATCGATCCCTTTAGCCAGTCCCGAGATTATCACCTTATCGTTATTTGCCCTTACAAGCGCTTGCGTGGCTTTTAATGCGTAAGTACAGGGTCTTCTTGAACCAACTACCGCTACAGCCTTTCTTTTCAACAGTGAAAGATCACCTTTGTAGTACAGCACAAAAGGAGCTCTTTCCAGATCCTTAAGTTTTTCGGGATATTCTTCATCTAAAATCGTAATAACATCATCAGCCTTACACTGCCGATAAGGCTCATCATCGCTTATGGCTTTTTTGATCCTGTCATATTCTCCGCCATAATAAAAAGAATAGGATATCAGTTTTTCTCTGTTCATCTATATCATTATTTCCAGAAAAAAGCCGAAATCCTATTTTATTTTCAGAAAAGTTTCATCTGTCTGTCCCGACAAGGCTTATATGAGAAGCGGTAGAGGTGATTCAGACCGTATTCATCCATCAGCTGCAGATGTCTTTTTGTCCCGTAACCCTTGTGTTTTGCGTATTCATACTGAGGATACAGGACATCATAGCCCATCATGATGTGATCCCGCAATACCTTTGCCAGAATGCTCGCCGCAGCCACCGAGATCGATTTGGCATCTGCCTTGACCATATCCACCACATTTTTGCGTTTCAAAGGCATCGCATCAGTGATCGTCAGAGAATGGATATAGCTCGAAGTACTGAGTTCATCCATCGCTCTTTGCGTCGCATGATAGATGTCATATTTATCTATATCTTTAGGCGGAACGATCACAAACTTATAGTGATGAGCGTCTCTGATGATCTCCTTGAACAGTTCATTGCGCTTTTTTTCACTGAGCTTTTTGGAATCATCGATCCGCTCGTTTTCATAATTGATCGGAAGTATGCAGCACGCCACAACCAAAGGGCCGCACAGCGGTCCCCTGCCGGCTTCATCGATCCCCATCACATAGCGATCACTTGACCAGTATTCTTTTTCGTATTTATTCTCTAACATCCTGCCAGCTTATCCTTCCGATCTTCGAACTGCGGATATCCTTTAACAGCTGATCGACAGCTTTTTCCCTGTTGATCTCATTATTATTTAACAGCCAGAGCTTTTTTCTGGCGATCGCCTCGAGAAGATCATTTTGATCTTCAGCAACTTCATAGCGCTTATTAATAACGCCCGGATAGCTGATCCTCAGATAATTCAAAGCAAAATAGACCAGATCTTCCTTATCCAGTACATCATCATTGATCGAACCGATCAAAGCTAACAGGCGTGCATCATCCTGATTCTCAAGTTTTGGCCATAAAACACCCGGGGTATCGAGCAGTTCAACGTCTTCATTGATCCTGATCCATTGTAAGGATTTGGTCACTCCCGGACGGTTTTCCGCTTTAGCGACCTTCTTTCTGACGATATTATTGATGAAAGTCGATTTGCCGACATTAGGGATGCCGACAACCATCGCTCTTAATACTTTTTTTCTGATCCCTTTGGCTTTCGCTCTTTCCAGTTTGTCTTTTAAGATCTCCTTGACCTTTTCCACGACCCTCTTGGAAAGATTCTCATTTAAACTGTCCACGATCAGACAATGTTCAAACTGATTCGCCCAGCGTTTATTAGCTGCTTCATCGGAAAGATCAGCTTTATTGAGAATGATCAGTACCGGTTTATTGCGGGAAAGTTCCTTTAAGATCGGATTGGCCGAAGCGGCTGGGATGCGCGCATCACGCAATTCAATGATGATATCGACAAGTTTCAGCTGTTCCTCCATCAGTCTGCGGGCTTTCGCCATATGACCGGGATACCAGTTGATATTGACAGCTTTTTCCGGCATATCTTACCTCATGCCGAAACGGGCAAAGGGATAGAAGATCATCAGATGAGTGGAACGGATCTGTTTGGAACTGAAAGGTCCATAAAAGCGGGAGTCACGGGAGACCTCTCTGTTATCGCCCATACAGAAGTATTCGTTGCTTCCAAGCACTTCCTTGAAATCAGCAGTATTAGTGTTGTTCAAAAAAGGTTCTTCCACATATTCGCCATTGATATAAAGTTTATTATCTTTGAATTCCAGCGTTTCATTAGGCAGTCCGATGACTCTTTTAACTATCAGTTTAGAAGAAGAATCGTCACCAGTCTTGATGACCGCCACATCAAAACGCTTGATGCCGATCATCTTGGTGATGATAAAGGAATAGCCAAAATCCCCCTGCACCAGATTGGGATACATGCTGCTGCCTTCAACCGCACAAGGGATCAGTACAAAATTGATCAAAAGAAAAACGATCAGCGCCGAGCTGAGCAGCATCTTCATCAATTCAAAAAGAAAATTTCCTACTTTTTTCACTATTTCAATTATAACCAAAACAAAAGCCGTTTTGATACGGCTTTGTCATCTTATCTGATTTCTTTGATCTTAGCAGACTTGCCTGAACGGTTTCTCAGATAGAACAGTCTTGCCCTTCTGACCTTACCACGTCTGACGATCGTGATCTTGTCGATAACTGGTGAATGAACCGGGAAAGTTCTTTCAACACCAACACCGGAAGAGATCTTTCTGACTGTGAAGGTCTTGCCGATACCAGAACCCTGGATCTTGACTACTGTACCTTCGTAAGCCTGAATACGGGACTTGTCACCTTCCTTGATCTTGACATCGACACGAACAGTCTGTCCAGGTGCCAGATCAGGGAGATCGTTTTTCATCTGTTCTTTAGTGATTTCATTTACTAAATTCAAATTCATCTTTCTTTCTCCTTCTTAACAAATATGTAGACATCTGTTCATAATCATGAATGAAAAGCGGAACAGCGCTTTATTAATTTATCACAATCGCCCGTTTAAAGCAATTGTTTTTGACTTTATTGTTACATTTCACTGACGACTTCGGCCAGCAGTTTTCTTTCCTCTTCAGACAGCTGCCTGTTTTCAAGCAGATCCGGTCTGTTGATCAGCGTTTCTTTTAAGGCCATCTTGAGATTGTACTTTCTGATCAGCTCATGATTGCCATTCTGCAGTACTTCAGGAACAATATCACCGTTATATTCTACGGGTCTGGTGTACTGAGGATATTCCAGCAGGCCGGCTGTGAATGATTCCTCTTTCAAGGAATCGGCAGAAATACCTTCATCAAGCAGTCTCAGGATGCCATCGATCAGAACCATCGAAGGCAATTCACCGCCCGTAAGTACATAATCACCGATGCTGACTTTCTCATCGACATATCTTTCTATGCGATAATCGATCCCTTCATAATGGCCGCAGATGATGACCATTTCATCAAGTTTGGACAGTCTTTCAAGATCACTCTGTTTTAAAGGACGGGCTTTAGGAGAAGTCAGAACAGTATAAGTGTAATCATTGGAAATATTGTTTAACAGTGCTCTGTGGACCACATCGACCTTCATCAGCATTCCTGCTCCCCCGCCATAAGGGGTATCATCGACGTGGCGATGCTTGTCCAAAGAATAGTCTCTGATATCGACAACTTTTATTTCCGCCAGTTTCTTATCAAGGATCCTCTTGATGATCGAAGCATTAAGAAAGCCCTCATACATCTGCGGAAATAAAGTCAGAACAGTTATTTTCATAGCAGACCTTCCATCTTGACGATATCGATGCGCTTATTCTCCAGGTCGACCTTTTCAATAAAGACATCCAAGAAAGGCACAAGGTATTCCTTCTCATCCGCATATTTCACGATTCTCAGATTATTGCTGCGGATACCCTCTTCCACGATCTTTACTCTGCCGATCTTTTCCCCTTCCACATATACCTCAAGATCTCGTAGATCCGAGAAGTAGTATTCACCTTTCTTTAAAGGTTTGATATCTTCCTTGGCTTTATATATAAGCATATTCTTATACTTTTCAACCAGGTTGATATCTTCATGGTCTTTAAAGGAAACCAGAAGAAAGCCTTTATGTTCTCGGCAGCTGTTAACCTCAAAAGGCAGATATTTTTCTGAAAGATAGACTTTGGAACCTTTCTTGAAACGTTCTTTGACAAAATCAGTATAAGAGTATACTTTTAATTCACCTTTGATCCCAAAAGTATTGACTATTTTACCTATTACTACGTATTCCATAACCCTCATTATATTAAAAAAGAAGCGAATAATCACTTCTTCTTACAACGCTTCAAATTTGATCGAGATACGCTTGTTTTCGATCTTGGAAGCAACCTGCAGCATTTGACGTATAGAATTGGCCATTGAGCCCTTCTTACCGATCAGTCTGGCAATGTCCTCGCTTGGTGCATAGACATATAGCAGCAGTTCGTTCTCATTGAGACTTTCCATCTGCTTGACTGTGACTGAATCAGGATCAGAACATAGAGGTTTGACTATGTTCAACAAGATTTTTTCTAAATCGATCATTACTTGTTTTTCTTGGCTTCAACGAACTTCTTCATGATACCGTTCTGTGACAGAATGCTGCGAACAGTGTCAGAAGGTACAGCACCTTTATTTAACCAGTTTAAGGCTTTTTCTTCGTCAATGTTGATGATAGCGGGTTTCTTGGTTGGATCATAAGTTCCGATTGTTTCGATGTCTCTGCCATCTCTAGGAGCTCTTGAATCAGCAGCTACGATACGGTAGAAAGGAACTTTTTTGGCGCCCATTCTTTTTAATCTTAATTTAACCATGCGTTTTCCTCCTTTTCTGCTCTACTATGATTGCATATTTTTACTATAGCGTCAAGTATTTTTACTTGACTGCTTAAAACAGAGCAATCTTCTCTTCGGTTCTTTCAATATGCAGTTTCTTATCACTTATCTTTTCATCACTGCCTTTAAGATATTCGAGCATTTCCATCCTGTTCATCAGTAAAGGAATACGGGAATGGATCTTGGAAAAACTGTCATCTGCTTGCCTGGTGATGATCAGCAGTTCATCACTTTCGTTGTATATCCCTGCCAGATAGACGTATTCTTCATCAGTATGGATAAAGAACTTATCTTTTTCGGAATTCCATTCATAGAAGCCGTTGCATATAATCGCACAGCGTTTATCGATCATCTGGCGATAGTATTGTCTGCTCAGTGATTCATAGCGGGCATTGATCTGAAAAGAAACACTTCTGATCCCCCACTTCTTGACCTTGAGATCGATCTTGTCTTTCATCGGGACAATGCACAGAACATCATCATCAGGAAAAATCTCGCCCTGTTTAAAGACGAGATTGTTTTTACGAATTCTATCCTTTAACTGCTTTGACAGCCTGCTGTCAGAAAGTTTCAGTTCATATCTTCCGCACATCAGAGTCCAAACATTGATTTCATCGCCGACATATTCTTGAAGAGTTTCTTCATCTTGTCGTACTGATTGCAGAGCTTATTGACCTGATCGACTGAGGTACCGGAACCCTTGGCGATTCTTCTTTTATGTGAAGAACGCATGATCGAAGGATCTTCTCTTTCCTCCGGGGTCATCGACTGAATGATCGCCTTGATGCGTTTCAGTTCATCATCAGCCTGCGTATCGTTTATCGCGTTGGCATAATCAGCCATGCCCGGCATCATCTTCATGATCGAAGAGAGCGGACCAAGCTTGCGGGACTGTTCAATCGAGTTGAGCAGATCATCCATCGTGAATTTGCCTTCCATGAGACGGTTGGCCGTTTCTTCAGCCTTCTTCATATCCATCTCTTCCTGGGCTTTTTCAACAAAGGTGACGATATCACCCATGCCTAAGATTCGCTGTGCCAGTCTTTCCGGATGGAAGGTTTCAATGTCTGAGATCTTTTCACCGACACCGGTAAACTTGATCGGCACGCCGGTTACAGCTTTAACGGATAAAGCGGCACCGCCTTTGGAGTCGCCATCGAATTTGGTGAGGATAAGTCCTGTTACATCAAGCAGATCATTGAAGGCATTGGCCACATTGACGATATCCTGGCCAGTCATTGCATCAACTGTCAGCAGGATCTCTTCCGGCTCAATCATATCCTTGATATCCTTGAGCTCTTTCATCAAAGTCTCATCGATCTGCAAACGGCCGGCGGTATCGATCAGAACGACATCATAATTCTTCTTCTGAGCGTAATCAACACCATTGGCGACCTGGCTCAGGACATCGACATCAGTTCCTTCCGAATAGACTTCCACATCGATCTGCTTGCCTAAAGTCTTAAGCTGTTCGATAGCAGCCGGTCTGATGATATCCGCTGCCAGCAGCATCGGCTTCTTGCCCTGTTTCTTCAGCAGATTGGCCAGTTTGGCAGCCTGTGTGGTTTTACCAGTACCTTGCAAACCGACGATCATGATCTTGGTCAGACCTTTGTCGTTGAAATTGAGGGAATTGTCTTCATCACCAAGCAGTTCAATGATCTGATCATGAACGATCTTGACCAGTAACTGACCTGGTTCAACCGAGTTCAGAACATCCTGACCGATCGATTCCTGTCTGACTTTCTCCAGAAAGTCCTTGACGACTTTGTAGTTGACATCAGATTCAAGTAAGGCAATTCTTATCTCCTTTAAAGTCTCTTCCATGTTTCTTTCTGAGAGCTTGCCTTTGCCTTGAACGTTTCTTAAAGTTTTAGTTAATTTTTCCTGTAATGAATCAAACATACTATAATTGTACAACAAAAGAGCTGGCTAGCAGCTCTTTGTGTCAGGCGATAATGGAGATGTTATTGCCAACCAGACGGACGTTGTAATACTGATTGCCGTCTTTCTCGTAATTGCTGGCTGTAAGCTTTCCACCGATAGCGACAGACTGACCGATCTCATAATCAGTTTCAGCCAGGCCTCTGAATAATGTGACCTCGAAGATCTCAAAATTCTCACCCTGATCCTTGACTGCTTTGTCGACCGAGATCCTCAGTCTGCACAGTTTTGTACCGTTGATGGTCTCGCCTTTTTCAGGTTCCGAAGTGATCTTACCCACCAGATAAAATCCGTTCATATTCCTCCTTTCCGTTACCTGCAACTTCACTGTAACACCAAAAGAAGGAAAGATAGTCTCAAAACAGTCTCAATCAGTTATCAAAATAAAAGCACAGTTTTCCACAAACTGTGCATAACTCTTATATCTCTTCGACCTCATCATCCGGTTTGAGGTAGACCTCACGCGGTTTTGAGCCGTTTGCCGGACCGATGACACCGCGGTCTTCCAGAGTGTCGATAAGTCTGGCGGCCCGGTTATAGCCGATGCCGAAACGTCTCTGCAGCAGTGAAGTTGAAGCCTTCTGCTGCATTTTGACAAACTCAACGACTTCATCATAAAGCGAATCCATCGTATCCGCATTGACGCTGCTGGCATTCATCACGGTTGAACCTGACATATTGGTCAAAAATTCATAGTAGGAATCTTCATATTCCGGTTTGGCCTGCGATTTGATATATCTGGTGATGCGATTGATTTCATTGTCGGTGACATAAACACCCTGCATTCTGATCGGTGCCGTTTCACCCTGAGGATAATACAGCATATCACCGTTGCCCAATAATCTTTCTGCTCCGGTCTGGTCTAGAATAGTTCTTGAATCGATCGAAGAAGCAACCGCAAAGGAGATGCGGGAAGGAATATTGGATTTGATCAGGCCGGTAATGACATCAGTCGACGGACGCTGGGTGGCGACGATCAGATGGATGCCTGAAGCTCTGGCCAGCTGCGTGATACGCTGAATGGACAGTTCGACATCCTTGCCGGCAATCGCCATCAGATCAGCCAGCTCATCGATAATGACAACCATGTAAGGAAGCTTATTCATGGAAGCTTCCCCTTCCTTGAGATTTAGATTGTAGTCATCTACATAATTGTTGAAACCTTCGATATTTCTGACACCGGCAGTGGCGAAGGCATCATAGCGCTCTTCCATCAGCACAACGACTTTCTTCAGCATGTTGGAAGCCATCTGGGCATCATCGATGATCGGCCAGAGAAGATGCGGGATATCTTTATATGGCGTAAACTCAACTTTCTTAGGATCGACTAAAACCAGCTTCACATTTGATGGATCAGTCCTCAAAAGAAAGGAAGTGATGATCGCATTGATACAGACCGATTTACCAGAACCCGTCGCACCGGCGATCAATAGATGCGGCATCTTGACGAGGTCACAATAGACCGGCTTGCCCATCAGATCCTTGCCCAAACAGAACAGCAGTTCCTGTTTTCTTTTTTCCACCGGAACCGCCTTGATCAGATCGAGCATTCTGACCGGAATCGGTTCGACATTTGGTATTTCGATACCGACGGCACTGCGACCGGGAATCGGAGCCTCGATACGGATATCCTTGGCAGCCAGTTCCATTTTGATGTTATCGGAAATCGCCATGATCTTATTGATCTTGACGGAACTGTCCGGTTTGATCTCAAATTTGGTGACTGAAGGACCGATATATGTATTCAGTAAAGTCGCTTCGATGCCGAAGTTCTTTAAGATCTCGATCACCTTTTCACCTTTAACAGCTGCCGAAGTCTTGTTTACATTTGAAGAAGCGGTTTTGGATTCATCCAGGAACTCTTCATATGGTTTAGGCAGACGATAACGGGAATTGGCCTTTTTGGCTCTTAAAACTCTTGGCTTATCAGCGGTCGTGTCTTCAATGATCTTTTCTTCTTTCTTGTTTTCAGGAATTATTTCTTCCTGTTCAAGTTCTGATCTTCTGACTCTTTTCTTGACTGTTCTTGTGCCATAGAGTTCTTTATCATTCAGATTGATGAAAGTCGGTGATTTGGATAAGACATAATCATGTTCGTGGTTTACTTTGATCGGTTCTTCCACTTCGATTTCGACATATTCCTCTTCCGCTTTTCTTCTTTCCTCTTCAGCTTTAGCTCTTAAAGCAGCCGCTTCAGCTTCTCTTTTACGGCGGGCTTCTTCTTCTTGCGAAAGGCGGGATATCTCTTCCGCCAGTTTCAGGCGTCTGGCTTCTTCAGCCTTCTGCTGTTCAATTCTTTCTTCTTCCCTTCGTTTCTTAGCTTCTTCGGCTCTTTGTTTCATGCCGCTTCGCATACTGGCATACAGCTGTTTATAGACAGATGTCGGTACGATCAGTAAAGCCGCTATGATAAAGGCAACTATGATCATGATCAAAACGCCCTGACGGGAAGTCAGTTTGAAAAGCAGGACATAAAAGAAAGCCCCGATGACCCCTGAAGTCTGTGGCATGATCTCTGATACAAACATCAGCTTGAAATTATTGGTGATAAACGAAGAGAGCTTGCCGAAAGAATCGATGTCATTGAGCAGATAGGAGTAAAGCACGATGACAAAAAGATCCAGAATGACAAAGCCGATGATCGTTCTGATACTTAAAGGATATCTGTCTTTGAAAAACAGATGGCAGATTATACAGCCGAAAAAAGTCGCTATCACGACAAAATAGGCTGAGGAAAAGATATATGAAAGTACATTGTTGGAAATGATGCCGAAAGGCCCCATTTTTGTAAGTGTAAAGAAGATCAGCACAGCCAACAGAAGCAAAGCTATCAGCCACCCCAATCTTCCTGAACTCTTTTTAGTTTCCTTTATGTCTTTGGTTTTTTTACTCGTCTTACTGGTTTTCTTTGCCACTTTCTTCACCCAAGTCGATCTCCACGATCGCCGGTAAGATCATAGGTGCCTTGCCGGTTGATTTCATGACATAGTGAGAGATCTGTTCTCTGGCTTCCATTCTGACCTGCATGTTTTCGTAGGTATTTTCCTTTACATTTCTTTCGATCGTCGAGATCAGGATATTGCCGATCTCCGAAAGGATGTGGTCAGCATCTTTGAGATAGATGACGCCTCTTGATTGAATATCCGGTCCGCCGATCACCTTTTTGGTCTTGAAGTCGAGAACTACACCACAAATTATAGCACCATCAGTGGAAAGCTTTTCCCTGTCTTTTAAGACCATGCCGGAAACATTGCGCATGTCTGAGGCATCAATGGCTTTATCTTCCAGTTCGATGAAATCACTGGTCGAGGCAAGACGGCCGTTTTCAAAACTGGCAAACTGGCCATTATCGAGAATGATGATCTTGTCTGGCGTATAGCCCATCTCGACAGCGATATCCGCATTATTGATCAGATCAGAATACTCACCCTTGATCGGCAGATAGTACTTAGGCCTGATCATATATAACATCATCTTCAGATCTTCGATCGAGGCATGCATGGACAATACTTCTCTGGCCTTGAGTTTATAGATATTGACACCGGCCTTATAGAGATCATTCTCCATCGCCGTGGCATCTTTTTCCGTACCCGGTACGACTGGGGAAGCTATAATGACCGTATCATTTTCTCTTAATTCAATGACATTGTCTTCGCCGATCGCGATGTTGTTCATCAGTTTGAAGACTTCATTGCCCGGACCGGAAACGACACAGACGACATCAGAAATATCGTTATTGAACTCATCCTTTCCGATAATGACATTGCGCGGAATCTTGTAGTAATTGAGATCTTCAACGATCTTGAGCAGCTTGACATGATCTTC
>JAEEGL010905099.1_pt1 | contig 17613 bp, 18 predicted proteins | sample 9134231 | NCBI WGS metagenome assembly JAEEGL01 (sample SAMN16246548, study PRJNA631951) | gut metagenome | biome: gut microbiome; feature: rumen; material: fiber-attached | host: Bos | place: Iran: Karaj | collected 2018-10 | reverse complement strand
TACCGCAGACCGCACTTTTTCATCACATCCCCTGAATGGGGATTGTTGGGATCGTGCATGGCCTCGATCCGGTTGACTCCTCCCTCGGTAAAGCAGTAGTTGATAACCGCGGCAAAGGCCTCCGACATGATGCCCTGATGCCACCAGTTCCTGCCAAGGCAGTAGCCGATGTGGACGCTATTTGCGTTTTCGTTTTTTTCCACAATCCCGATGGCGCCGATTAGCCGGCCGATTTCTTTCAGTTCAATGGCCCAGTCGCCCACATTCCCCGCTGCATACTGATCCTGCATCCAGTGCATCCGTTCTAGAGCTTCCGCCTCCTCCGTGTAGGCAGACCATCTGAGGTACTTTGTAACCTCCTGATCGGAAGCGTAGTTCACATACATATCATGGGCGTCCTCTATCTCAAATTGACGCAAAACGAGCCGTTTCGTTTCGATTCTCTTCGTTTCGAGTTTCATTGGTTCCCTTTCTACTGGATATACACCCGGTACCTGCCCTGCAGCGCTTGGCTCAGGGCTGCATCCACCCGGACGCCGTCGTTCTCATATTCCGCTGAGAACACCTTGCCCTCCCGGTGGATCCGGTCCAGTTCTCCCGCCGCACTGTATGGAAGCAGCAGCGTCACGCGTTTTGTGCCGTTGTCCAGATGCTTCTCCATGCAGTCAAGGAGCCTGTCCAGCCCCATGCCGGATCTGGCGGAGATCGTCACCCGGTTCTCCCCGGTAGGGATGTCACGTACGTCTGCCAGGTCAGCCTTGTTATACACTTCGATCACGGGAACGCCCGGGGCCAGTTTCGCCGCCAGTTCCTCCACCACCGCCATGTGCGCTTCCCGTTCCGGATCCGAGGCGTCAATCACATGGAGAAGCAGGTCCGCGTACTGCAGCTCTTCCAAAGTGGCCTGAAATGCCTCCACCAGATGATGCGGCAGCTTGGCAATGAAGCCTACGGTATCGCTCAGCAGAACTGAAAGCGTATCGGAGACTTCAAGGCTTCGCGTTGTGGTGTCAAGTGTATCAAACAGGCGGTTGTTGGCTGGGATGCCCGCTCCGGTCAGCGCGTTTAGGATCGTGGACTTTCCTGCGTTGGTATAACCAATCAACGCAACGACGGGAACATCGTTTTTCTCCCTGTTTCGGCGCTGTGTCTCACGTACACGGCGCACATCCTTGAGCTCCTGCCGTAGTCTGGCAATTCGTTCCCGAATATGCCGGCGGTCAGTTTCCAGCCGGGTCTCACCGGGGCCGCGGGTACCAATACCGCCTCCCTGGCGGGAGAGGGATGTGCCCATCCCGGAAAGGCGCGGCAAAAGATACTGGTATTGGGCCAGCTCCACCTGAAGCCGGCCTTCCTTTGTTTTGGCCCTTTGTGCAAAAATGTCAAGTATCAGCGCCGAGCGGTCGATCACTGTCACACCGGTAATCTTCTCCAGAGAACGGATCTGAGAAGGAGACAGTTCATTGTCAAAGATGACCATATCGGCATCGACGGCTTCCACCGCCTGCCGAAGTTCCTCGGTTTTTCCTTCTCCGAGGAAGGAATGAGGATCCGGTGCGGGGCGAGACTGCAGCAGCCGCCCAACGCACTCGCCACCTGCCGTCTCAAGCAGAGCCTCCAGTTCGTCCATGGACTGCTCGGTGGCTGTCTCTGTCCTTGAAAAAACCCCCGCATCCAGCCCGGCCAGAACGGTTCTCTCCGGACGAAGTTTCTTTTGCTCTTCCATTGGCTCCTCCAAACGTGGGAAATCTGCCCGCTAGTTCCAAAAAAGAACAAAGAGGGGCTGTTTCACGTTATAGTGAAACAGCCCCTCTGAAGGCATACTTACTTCAGGCCGAACTTTCTGTTGAAGCGCTCAACACGTCCGCCAGTGTCAACCAGCTTCTGCTTGCCGGTATAGAAAGGGTGACACTTGGAGCAGATTTCAACTCTGATATCCTTCTTTGTAGACCCGGTCTCAAACACGGCGCCGCACGCACAGCGAATGGTCGTCTGCTGATAATCGGGATGGATGCCCTTCTTCACGTTTGTTCACCTCTTTCGGCTTGGAAAAGGCGCAATACGCCTGTTATTTTTTATAGCCCGCGTATTATAACACGGTTTTTTCAGGATTGCAAGCACATTTTTTACTTTTTTATCGTACATATACCGGGCCTGCTGTTTTTTCCCTTCCCGCCGGTTCCGGAACCCCAGGTGTTGCAAAAAGTCCGTAAAGATCCGTAGCCCTGGCTTCTTTTGAAAAGAACGCAGCGGAGGCAGTATCTTCAGGCACATCTCCAGAAACCAGCGGCAGCCTGGCTGTGTTCTTGAGTTTCCGGATCATTTTTCTGCCCCGTTCATTGAAAGCAAGCACCCTGAGATAAGGAATCTCTCTGTTCAGATCTGCTTCTCCCAGTCCAAGGTACAGGCACAGCAGCATCCGCTTAATCCGGGACATGGTGTAGCGTTTCGACTTGCACGCAGAGAGGATTTCCGCCAGGGAATTCTCTCTCCTGCACGCTCTCATAACCTTGCTCCACAAGCCCTCGCTGCCGAATGGCATTGTTTTGAACGCCTCATCCGGAAGGGTGCGGAATACCGCCAGCATTGCCCGCTCACCGTATTCCAGCCGGTGAACGCCGGATCCCGTAAGTCCCACCCGAAGTTCCGAGGCAGACGGCAGTTCTGCGTTTCTCGGGACAGCGAGCGGCAGGATCGTGCTTTCCAGCCGCAGCAGTTCCCGAAGATAGTCCGTACCCAGCGCATTGTTTGGAGTGATCAGGCAGGCTCTTTCCCCTCCCAGATCCGCCAGCGCCAGTTCTCTTGCTCTGGCATAGGATACTCCGTTACGGATTTCATTCCGAAGTGCGTTTTCATATTCCGGTGTCTCCATGGTACGTGCCGCTGACAGCAGACTCTTGGTTTCCAGTCCCTCACTGCCAAAGCACAGATAATCCACTCCGCAGAGCTTATCAAGACACTGTACAGCTCCGGCGGCAAAATAACCTGCGGCATTCACCGCAGCAGTTAGAGGCAATTCCAGGACAAGGTCGGCACCGCCCCGGACAGCCGCCCCGGCTCTGCTCCACTTGTCGTAGACGGCAGGTTCTCCCCGCTGAACAAAGTTGCCGCTCATGAGACACAGCACTTCTGTCTCCTCTCCCAGACGTTTTCGAATCTCTTCGATCTGATATCTGTGCCCCTCATGGAAAGGATTGTATTCACATATAATGGCGGCAATACTCACAAAAATACCCCAATTCGCAAAAATAACTGTTGTATGGCTGATAAAATTGTATTACAATATATTTTGAACTGCGTGTTGTTTTCTGGTTTATTTTATACAGCACGCGGGACTTTTTCAAGTTAATACTTTATATTTAGGAGTGATTCCAATGAATGTACTGGTAATCAACGCCGGCAGCTCTTCCCTGAAGTATCAGCTGCTGAACCCTGAGACCGGCGAACTTCTGGCCAAAGGCCTTTGCGAGCGCATCGGCATTGACGGCAAGTTCACCTACAAGCCTCAGGTGGCCGGCAAGCAGACTCTGGATGCTGTTGACGTTGCCATGCCCACCCACGCGGAAGCCATTGAGGCCGTACTGGGCGCCCTTGTGGACGAGAAAAATGGTGTTGTTGCTTCCATGAGCGAGATTGATGCCGTGGGTCATCGCGTGGTCCATGGCGGTGAAAAATTCGCCGAGTCCGTTGTCATCACCGACGAGGTTATGAACGCGATCTATGAGTGCAACCCGCTGGCTCCTCTGCACAACCCCGCCAATCTCATCGGCATCCGTGCCTGCCAGGAGAAAATGCCCGGTGTTCCCAATGTGGCTGTGTTCGATACAGCGTTCCATCAGACCATGCCTCCCAAGGCGTTTACCTATGCCATCCCCTATGAATACTATCAGAAGGACAAGATGCGCCGCTATGGTTTCCACGGCACCTCCCACCGTTATGTGTCCCAGCGCTGTGCTGAGATTCTCGGCAAGCCCATCGAAGAGCTGAAGATTGTCTCCTGCCATCTGGGCAACGGCTCTTCCATCACAGCAGTGGACGGCGGCAAGAGCGTGGACACCTCCATGGGCCTGACGCCTCTGGCCGGTCTTCCCATGGGCACCCGTTCCGGTGACATGGATGCCGGTATCATGGAATACCTGATGAAGCAGTACGACCTGAGCATGGATGAGATGATGACCATCCTCAACAAGAAGTCCGGCGTGCTGGGTATCTCCGGTGTGTCTTCCGATTTCCGCGATCTGGACAACGCCGCTGCCGACGGCAACGAGCGTGCCGCTCTGGCCGTTGAGGTCTTTGCTTACAAGGTCCGCAAGATGATCGGTGAGTATGCTGCTGCCATGGGCGGCGTGGACGCCGTGATCTTTACCGCCGGCGTTGGCGAAAACTCTGCCGATCTGCGCCTGCGCTTTGTGGACGGTCTGCAGTTTATGGGCATCTCCATTGATCCCGAAAAGAACAACTTCCGGGGCGAGGAGCGTATCGTCTCTCCCGAAGGCAGCCCCGTCAAGGTGCTTGTCATCCCCACCAACGAAGAGCTGATGATTGCCAAGGATACCGCCGAACTGGTAGGCTGATCTCTGCTTGCACAATATTTACCGCCGCGGGTTTCACAGCAAATGAGCCCGCGGCGGTTTTTCTCTTTTCATTTCCGAGAACATCTGCTATAATATTAAAGTATATGTGCGGAGGTGATATCCTTGTCCTCAAATCAATCCCGGTACTCTGACGTCATTCTGCTGATCTGCGGCGCCGTCGGCATGTTCGTAACGCTGGTCCTGTCCTCCTCTGCTCTCCACCGTACCGGCACAACAGCCTGTCTGGTGATTGCTCTGCTGATGTGGGCCGGGGTAGCTGCGCTGCTTCTGCGGTTTCCGCTTTTCAGCCTCAGGTATTCCATTTATGCCGTTGTGGGATTGTTCCTCTGCATTCAGCTCCGGCTGAGTCTCTTCGACAACATCTCTCCGGACTATGTGAGCTTTCTGGGTCCCTGGACAGAAACCATGCGGGGCATGACGGTCCGTGAGGCACTGATTACTCCCATCGGGGACTATAATATGCCCTATCTGTATCTTCTGCTGATCATCTCCAGGCTGAAACTCTATGACCTCTACTGCATCAAGCTGATCTCGGTTCTTGCAGATCTGTTCCTAGCCATGGCAGTCGCCAAGCTGACACGACTTGCTGTCCGGAAGGACGGTGTGGTTTTCTTATCGTTTATCGGAGCACTGCTGGCGCCCACAGTTTTCCTTAACAGCGCCTATTGGGGACAGTGTGACGGCGTATACGCCTGCTTTGCTCTCTGGGGGCTGTACTTCGGGCTGAAAAAGCGTCCGGTGCTTTCCATGGTGCTGTTTGCCTGCTCCTTTGCTTTTAAGCTTCAGGCCATCTTCATTCTTCCCATTGTAGCATTCCTGCTGGTTCGGGAATATCTGGAACCGAAGCATTGTGCCGTATTTCCTGCTACTTTTATAGCTATCATGCTGCCGGCTCTTCTGGCCGGCCGGAGCTTTTCCGACACCTTCGGCATTTACCTGAGTCAGACCAACGCATACCCATATTTCAGTCTGAAAGCGCCAAACATGTGGTCGCTGATTCCCAATGAATATTTCGATAATCTTTCCTCTGCGACAGTCGTGCTGGCAGGTATTGTCACGTTGTTGCTGCTCAGTTGCTTCCTCCGGCACCCGGAGAGACTGGAACGTTCAGATTTTCTGGACCTGGCATTTCTGTTTTCCCTGGCAATTCCATGGCTGCTGCCCCGTATGCATGAACGGTATTTTTACCTGGCAGAAGTTCTCTCCCTGGTATTTGCCGCATGCCACCCACGCAGGCTTCCCGTAGCTGTAATTCTCCTGTGCGGAGGTTTCCTGATCTATAGTACCTATCTTTTCGGCGGCATGAGGATCCTTTCCACAGAATTGCTCGGTGCGGTTTACGGCCTCACGCTTCTCTTCCTGACATTGACGCTCTACCGGCAGATCTCCAGCCGGAGCTCATACAACAACCCACCAAAGGAGGAAATACATCATGAGTAAAAAACCGGATTATCTGTGGCACGACCGGCGCCGCCGCCTTGGAATGCCCCTGAGCTTTACCCGCTACGGCCTCAGCGAGGACCGGCTGTTTCTGGAGAAGGGTCTCCTCAGCACAAACTTCGATGAGATCCTGCTCTACCGTGTCCGTGATATCTCTCTGAAGATTTCCCTGTATCAGCGCCTGTTCGGTGTTGGTACCATCACCGTACAGTCTTCTGACAAGTCCCTTCCTGTTCTGGAGCTGAAAAATATCAAGCGTCCCCGGGAGACAAAGGAACTGATTCACCAGACCGTGGAGGAGCTGAAGATCGCCCGGCGCATGCGCGTAGGTGAGACCATCTACACCCATGACAGCTATGATGATCAGGACGATCATATCGACCATGACGACTTCTGGGATGATGACCATTACGATGACCAATATTAATTATTGAAAAGCCGTATTTTTCTCTTGACATAAGATGTTGGGGAATGATATAATCGTCAAGCCGCGTCAAAGAGGCTTTGTTAAGTTGCGCCCATTTTACGGTGCCGCCTCCAGAGCGAGACTATTATAAAGGCAGGTGCAAAGCACATGCAGGCAATCATCAAAACCTGTGGCAAGCAGTATACCGTCTCTGAAGGTCAGCTTGTCTACATGGAGAAGCTGGGCGCTGAGGCCGGAGAGACCGTTGAGTTCAACGAGGTCCTGGCCATCGTAGACGGCGACAACAGCAAGTTCGGTACTCCTTCCGTGGAAGGCGCCAAGGTTACAGCCAAGGTGGTCCGGAACGGCAAGGGCAAGAAGATCATGGTTCTGAAGTACCGTCCCAAGAAGGGCTCCGTCACCCGCAGGGGTCATCGTCAGCCCTACACCGCAGTGCAGATTGAGAAAATTTCCGTCTGATGACGACCATTCGGTTTGACCGGCTCCACGGCAGGCTCTCGGGATTTACCTGTCAGGGGCACAGCGGCTACGCCGACGCCGGCGAAGATATCGTCTGCGCCGCCGTGACCTCCGCCGTCCGGCTGGCAGAATGCACCATTAACGATGTGCTTCACGCCGACGCCCGGGTGACGGTTGATGAGAAAACCGCAACGGTCATGCTTTCGCTCCCCGCCTCCTGTCCGCACAGGGCAGAATGTGAGGCAGTGCTTCAGGGCCTGCTTCTGCACACGCGGGAGCTTTCGAAAGAGAATCCCGACCACTTAATGGTTTTGGAGGTGTAAATCATGCTCAAGATTGGCATTCAGTTTTTTGCGCACCATAAGGGCGGCGGCTCCACCAAGAACGGCCGTGACTCCGAGTCCAAGCGTCTGGGCGTTAAGCGCGCTGACGGACAGCACGTGACTGCGGGCAACATTCTGGTGCGCCAGAGAGGCACCAAGATCCATCCCGGTGCGGGTACGGGTATCGGCAGCGACGATACCATCTACGCCCGTGTGGACGGCGTGGTTCGGTTCGAGCGTCTTGGCCGGGACCGCAAGAAGGTCTCTGTCTACGAGGTCGCTGAGCAGTAAGCTGCTTTGAAACGAGGGTGCTCCGGCACCCTCGTTTGCATTTTTGCTGAATTAGAAGGGACCTTTCAGCACACCCGTCTACGCTGCAGCTGTGGAACAGGCAAGGAGTTATTGCCCGCCCCCATGCAGGCCTTCAAATACAATTCCAGGCCACCTTAAAGGAGCAACCGATATGGCACAATTTGTTGATAAAGTAAATATCTTCGTTCAGGCGGGACACGGCGGCAACGGCTGCATGTCCTTCCGTCGGGAGAAATATGTGGCGGCTGGAGGCCCTGACGGCGGTGACGGCGGTCACGGCGGCAGTGTAGTTCTCCGGGTGGATACCGGCATGACCACACTGATGGACTTCCGTTATAAGCGCAAGTATACAGCCCCGTCCGGAGGCAACGGCCAGGGAAGCAATATGAAAGGCCGAAACGGCGAGGATCTGATCATCCGGGTTCCTCTGGGCACCGTGGTCCGGGATGCTGAAAGCGGAGATGTCATTAAGGACATGTCTGATCAGGAGGATTATGTGCTGGCCCGCGGAGGCAGGGGCGGCTGGGGCAACCAGCACTTTGCAACTCCCACCCGGCAGGCCCCCCGTTTTGCAAAAGCCGGCCTTCCCGGCGAGTGCCATGATGTTGTGCTGGAGCTCAAGCTGCTCGCTGACGTTGGTCTGGTCGGTTTTCCCAATGTGGGCAAGTCCACCCTCCTCTCCGTGGTATCCGGAGCCCATCCCAAAATCGCAAACTATCACTTCACCACCCTTTTCCCGAACCTTGGTGTGGTATACCTTGGCGAGGGCGAGAGCTTCGTTATGGCGGACATCCCAGGCATTATCGAAGGTGCCAGCGAGGGTGTGGGGCTCGGCCACGATTTCCTGCGTCACATTGACCGATGCCGCCTTGTGGTACACATTGTGGACGTATCCGGCAGTGAAGGCCGGGATCCTGTTGAGGATTTCATCACGATCAACCGTGAGCTTGCACAGTACTCTCCCGAGCTTTCGCAGCGTCCGATGATCGTTGTAGCCAACAAAATTGATATTCTGCAGGACCCGGAAAACATGGACCGCCTGAGGGAGTATACTGACTCTCTGGGCCTTCCGCTCTATGAAATGTCTGCTGCCATCCACAAGGGTACACAGGAGCTGATGCGGGTGATATACAACCGGCTGCAGGAACTGCCTCCCATCACTGTCTATGAGACAGAATACGTAAAGCCTCTTGCAGAAGCTGGTGACGCTGACGATCTTGTCATAGAGCAGCAGGATGATGTATGGCTGGTTTCCGCCGGATGGATGGAAAGGCTGATTGCCGACATCAATTTCGATGACTATGAGTCCCGGATGTACTTTGACCGGCAGCTTCGCAGGAGCGGTCTGTTTGACCGGTTGGAGGAGATGGGCATTCAGAAAGGCGACACTGTCAGCATTTATGATATTGAGTTCAATTACGAACCGTAATTTTTAAAAAAGTGCTTGACAAACGAGAATAACAGGGTATAATTAATCATGCCTTTTTACGAAGGCATGATTTATAGGGGATTAGTGTAACGGTAACACACCGGACTCTGACTCCGTTTTCGGGGGTTCGAATCCCTCATCCCCTGCCAAGGATCTGGACGCTTCTGCGTTCAGATCCTTTTTTTCATACACTCATGTTTTCCGTCATGCGAAGCTGCGCAGAGATCATGTTTTGTTTTTTATACTCTTGACTTTCACATTTTGCCGTGATAGTATACAAAAAGCAAAAGCAACGATGGGGAGAAAAACAGACCTCTTCGTATCAGAGAGCCGGCGGTCGGTGCAAGCCGGTAACGAAGACCTGTGCAATACTGGCCCCGGAGCTGTCCGCCTGAACGTTTAAGCATTAGGGTGGAACGTCTGACCGCGTTACAGGTCAAAGCCTTATTGGAGGCTGAGGGTCCTTTGGGACTGAACCGGGTGGTACCGCGTAATTTTACGCCCCGGAACGCATCGCGTTCCGGGGATTTCTTTTTTCCCGGACGACGGAAATCTTATCACAGGAGGAACATATCATGAAACCAGGCTATCAGAAGTACATTCCCTATCAGCCCATCTCCCTTCCGGATCGCACATGGCCCGACAAGCAGATCACGGCCGCTCCCATCTGGTGCAGTGTGGATCTGCGGGACGGAAACCAGGCGCTGATCAATCCTATGAATCTTCAGGAAAAGCTTGAAATGTTCCACACACTTGTGGACGTCGGTGTCAAGGAGATCGAAATTGGGTTTCCCTCCGCATCGGAGACAGAATACGAAATCTGCCGGGAACTCATTGAAGGGAACCATATTCCCGATGACGTTACCATTCAGGTGCTGGTTCAGGCCCGGCCTCATCTTATCCAGAAGACCTTTGAGGCAATCCAGGGTGCAAAGAATGTAATCCTGCATTTTTACAACTCCACATCCACCCTCCAGCGGAAAGTTGTCTTCAAGATGGATATGGACGGCATCACCAAGATTGCAACTGACGCAGCAGACCTGATCTATGAGCTGTCTCAGCCTGTCATTGCCGCTGGCATGAATCTCAGGTATGAGTACTCTCCTGAGTCCTTCATGGGCACGGAGATGGACTTCGCTGTGGACATCTGTCAGGCTGTACTGGAGCACCTCCACGCTACTCCGGAAAACAAGGTGATTCTCAACCTGCCCTCTACGGTGGAAAACATGATGCCCTGCTACTTTGCTGACTGCATCGAATACTTCATCCGCAAGCTGCCCTCCAGGGACTGCGCCGTCATCTCCCTGCATCCTCACAACGACCGGGGCGAGGGCGTTGCAACCGCTGAGCAAGGACTTCTGGCCGGAGCCGAACGTATGGAGGCTACACTTTTCGGCAACGGAGAGCGTACCGGCAACGTGGACATGGTAACACTGGCCATGAACATGTATACCCAGGGTGTGGACCCGCAGCTGGATTTCTCTGACATCAATAAAATCAAGGACGTCTACGAGCGATGCACCCGGATGCGGATCGACCCCAGGCAGCCCTATGTTGGCCAGCTGGTGTTCACCGCATTCTCCGGAAGCCATCAGGATGCCATTAACAAGGGCGTACAGTACATGAAGGAGTCCGGTTCTGACATGTGGGAGGTTCCCTACCTGCCTATCGATCCGAGAGATGTCGGTCGGCAGTACGAGCCTATTATCCGCATCAATTCCCAGTCCGGCAAGGGCGGTGCTGCCTTTGTCATGGAAAACAACTTCGGCTACTGCCTTCCCAAAGCCATGCATCCTGAGTTCGGTGCCATCGTTCAGAAGGAGACCGACCGGTTGGGCACCGAGCTGCTTCCCAGCCAGATTTTTGAGCTGTTCGATCAGAACTACCTGGCCGTAGACAAAACCTACGGGCTGCTGCGGCACACGTTTACCGAGTCCGGCGTTCACGGAGAGGAACCTGTTGTCGGTTTCCGTGGCGCTCTCAGCTACAAGGGCAGGGAGATTGAAATCCAGGGCGAAGGCAACGGCCCCATAGACGCTTTCTTCAATGCCATCTCTGATCTGATCATCGGTCAGTTCTCCTTTGTGGACTACTCAGAACACGCCATCACCTCCGGATCGGACTCTCAGGCCGTATGCTATATTCACCTTAAGACCCCCGACGGGAAGGATGCCTTCGGTGTTGGCAAGAGCCATAATATCAACCGTGCTTCCCTGCGTGCGATTCTCTGCGCCATCAACCGGGCCATTATCGCCAAGGATGGGAAAGCCGATCACTAAGCATACCGCTTCCGCCCGATGTTTTCGGGCGGAAGTTTCTTCTTCTTCTTGCTTTTTTCCCTGTTTGCAGTATAATTAAAGTGGTTTATTTTAAATAACTGTTTAACTCGGGCAAAGCGGACCATTTGCCCGCTAAATCTATTTTAAAGGCGGTGATACTATGTCTCTGGATGCCATGAAACGGATAGCAGACGCTGAGGCCGCCTCCAGGCAGACACTGCAGGAGGCTTCAGCTGAAGCAAAACAAATGATCGCCGAAGCGGAAGCTTCCGGCCGTGCTTACTACGACCGTCGCCAATCTGAGTCGGACGAAGTGGTCCGGCGTATGATGGCAGAGGCGGACGCAAAGGCTGCGAACAATCAGGAGGAGATCATGCACCATGCGGAAAACCAGTGTGCTGTTCTGCGCGCTCACGCGGAAGGCCGGATGGAAGAGGCCTCCTCCTGCATCGTTGAAAGGATCGTGATGGGCTGATATGGCAATCGTTAAAATGAAGCGGCTGCACATGCTGGCTCTGGAGTCCGATCGGGACAGGCTGTTTGACACCCTGCAGCGTATGGGCTGTGTAGAGGTAGCGGAACAGTCGGACAAGCTCTCCGATCCCGATTGGGCCGCTTTGGTCCATCGGGACGAGAGCGCTCTGAGTCAGCGCAGCGATCAGCTTGCCGCTGTCACTGGAGCCCTTGCCGTATTGGATCGGTATACTCCGGCCAAATCCGGATTCCTCAGCCCTCTGCCGCAGGTCCGGCAGGATGACTTCTATGACGACTTGGCGATGCGGCGGGCCATGGAGCGAGCGGAGCAGATCCAGGCCGACAGCAGAGAGCTGGACAGTGTTCTGGATCAGACCCAGCGGGAAAACGCCACGCTTCGCACGCTGGAGCCATGGCTGGATCTGGACATACCGCTGAACACCCAATCCTCCGGATCCGTCTACACAGCCTTCGGCATGATTCCCGCTTCGGTGGATCTGGAATCTGTTAGGAAAGATCTTGCTCTTCACGCAGACACTTCCACACTCTATGAGGCCTCCACAGATCTGGAGATGCACTACGTCTTCTTCGTGTGCCACAAGGAGCAGATGGATGACGCTCTGGAGGTCCTGCGGGCATGCGGCTTCAGTGCCGCATCGTTCAAGGGCATCACCGGTACTGCCCAGGAAACTTATGACCTCCATACACGGAAGATTCAGGTCCTGGATCAGAAAAAAGCGAGCCTTCTTGAGACTCTCAGTTCCTACGGAGATGCCCGGAATGCTCTGCAGCTCTGCTACGACCGCCTCAGTCAGGAAATTGACAAAGAAAAAAGCAAAGAACGGCTCCTGGTCATGGATCAGGCCTTCTTCCTCTCCGGCTGGGTACCGGCAAACAAAGCGGATTCCCTGCAGTCCCTTCTGGACAGTATGGACTGCGCCTGGGAACTGTCGGATCCCACAGAGGACGAGATTCCCGATGTCCCTGTTCAGCTGAAAAACGGACCGCTGACCCGCTGTATGAACGTGGTCACTGAGATGTATTCTCTCCCCGCCTACGACGGGCTGGACCCCAACCCTCTGATGGCACCGTTCTTCATCTTCTTCTTCGGCATGATGATGGCGGATATGGCCTACGGACTGCTGATGATTATTGCAGCCATCGTAGTTCTTAGAGTCAAGCGTCCCAGGGAGACTACACGGAACTTCATGGAACTGGTACTCTGGTGCGGTGTCTCGACTTTCATCTGGGGTGCGCTGACCGGAGGCTTCTTCGGGGACTTTATCCCTCAGTTGGCAAGGATCATCAATCCTGATACCACCCTTACCTCTCTGCCCCACCTGTTCACCCCCCTCGATGACACCGTTGCCATTCTCCTGGGGTCGCTGGTACTGGGTCTGATACAGGTTGTAACCGGCATGGCCATCTCCGTGGTTAAGAAAACCAGGGACGGCCAGTTCTGGGACGCCTTCTGGGATGAGATCACATGGTGGGTGATTCTGACAGGCATTGCCCTCGCCGTTCTTGGTGTAGGTTCTGTTGCAGGATTCCCGGTCATCCTCATAATCGGATGCTTGATGCTGATATACGGCGTCACCCGGAACGCCAAGGGTTTCGGCAAGGTCACATCCCTGATCGGTGCGGTCTACAATGGCGTCACCGGCTTCTTCTCGGATATATTGTCCTATCTCCGGCTCATGGCCCTGATGCTCTCAGGCAGCGTTATCGCGCAGGTGTTCAACACTCTGGGCTCCGTATTCGGAAGCGTGATTGCCTTCATCATTATCTCTCTCATCGGCAACGCCCTGAACCTGGCGCTGAATCTGCTGGGCTGCTATGTACACGATCTGCGGCTTCAGTGTCTGGAATACTTCGGACGTTTTTATAAGGAAGGCGGCAAACCCTATCAGCCTCTTTCTATTCAAACAAAATACAATGATATTATCATTAAGGAGGAACAATAATCATGGCAGCATTTTTTGAAGCGTTTGGAGGCATCGGCCTCGCATTTCTTGGCGCGGCACTGGCAGTTGGCCTGTGCTGCATCGGCTCTGCAAAGGGCACCGGTCTGGTAGGTGAAGCCGCCACCGGAGTTATTTCCGCCGCACCGGAACAGTTCTCCAAGTGCCTGATCCTTCAGGTGCTCCCCGGCACCCAGGGTCTCTATGGCATGGTGGCATGGTTCTTCGTCCTGTTTGTCATGGGCGTCTTCGGCGGCACCGGTATGCAGACGCTGTCCGTTGCCCAGGGCCTGACCGTATTCGTATCCTGCCTGCCCATCGCCTTCGGCGGCCTGCTTTCCGCCATTGCACAGGGCCGCGTAGCTGCCGCATCTATCAACATCGTGGCAAAGCGCCCCAATGAGTCTACCAAGGGCATCATCCTCTGCGGCATCGTGGAGTTCTACGCCATTCTTTCTCTGCTGGCTACCATCCTGCTGCTGATGAACGCCCTTTGATCGGGGGATCCGCTATGAACGGAATCGATAAACTGACTGAGCGTATTGCGGCAGACACCGATCAGGAGCGCCAGTCCATTCTGGACCGCAGCCGTGAACAGGCCGCGCAGATCCGGTCTGGCTATGAAGCGCTGGCGGAGTCGGACTACGCCGAGGCAGTAGAAAAAGGCCGGCTCGATGCCGACGAGCGGGTCGAGCGCATGGGCAACGTAGCCCAGCTGGAAGCCAGAAAGCTGCGCCTGTCAGCTAAGCAGGAGATGCTTGAAAAGGCGTTCTCTCTGGCCATGAAGAAGCTTCTTTCTCTGCCTGAGAACGAATATGTGGATCTTCTGAGCAATCTGGCTGCCAAAGCTTCAGTCACAGGCAAAGAAGCTCTGGTCCTCTCTGTGGCAGACCGGCAGCGGTTCGGCAAGAAAGTCGTTACCTCTGCAAACGAGAAGCTGGAAAAGGCCGGTAAGACCGCTGAACTGACTCTGTCTGAGGAGGCACGTGAATTTGAAGGCGGCCTGTACGTTCAGGACGGCCTGGTCGAAACCAACTGCACCTTCTCCACCATCGTGCGGATGCTCAGGGAACAGATGTCCGGCGAAGTGGCAAAGATCCTCTTTGAGTAAGGGGGCGTTTCCATGCCCAAAAAGCAAAAAGATACAGATTATCTGTTTATCTCCACCCGGCTTCGTGCTTTGGAACCTCGTATGCTCACCCGTGAGCGCATGGAGCGGATGCTGGAAGCACGCAGCACAGAAGACGCCGTCAAGGTGCTCTCTGAGTGCGGTTATGAGGGGCTGGATCCTCTCACCTCCTCCGGTCTGGAGCAGTCTCTCAGGCGCAGCCGTGAAGAAACCTTTGCGGAGCTGACGGAGCTTGCTCCCGACAACACACTGGTGGACGTATTCCGCATGAAGTATGATTATCATAACATAAAAGCACTGCTCAAGTGCTCTGCCAGAGGAGAGGATCCCCTTCGGATTCTAATCGATGCAGGCCGTATCAGCCCGGATACCTTGCGGGAAGCCATCCAGAAGGATGAGCTTGACACGCTGCCTGATAAGCTTGCCGAGGCAGTTTCCACAGCCAGAGAGATCCTGGATACTACCGGAGATCCTCAGCGCAGCGATTTCTCACTGGATCGGGCTTATTATGCTGAGCTGTCCGAGACCGCAGAGAATTCCGGCAGCAACTTCCTTCAGGAATATGTACGACTGCTCATTGATGCCGCAAATCTGCGCTCCGCTGTGCGGTCCATTCGCATGAAAAAGAATCTTGAATTCCTTGGCGAAGTACTTGTGGAGGGCGGCAGTGTTGACCGCAGTCAGATCTCAGCAGCCGTGACCACCGGGTCAAATCTGGAACCTGTTTTCCCAGACGATCTGCAGGAAGCTGCAGCACTGGGAGACCAGGCCGCCCACGGCGGTTCCCAGACAGCCTTTGAAAAGGCATGTGACGATGCCGTTAACAGGCTTCTCAGGCGAAGCCACATGACTCCCTTTGGAGACGGTGTGCTGATCTCCTATCTCGCTGCCCGGGAAAACGAGATTACCGCTGCCCGAATCATTCTGAGCGGCCGTATGGCTGGCGTCTCCACTCAATCCATCCGTGAAAGGCTGCGTGAGGCTTATGTATAAAATTGCAGTCATGGGCGACCGGGACAGTGTACTCGGGTTCCGGGCTCTCGGCCTTGATGTCTATCCCTGTGAAGAAGCGGCTGAAGCAAGGCGTATGCTGCATCAGCTGGCCCGAAACGACTACGCAGTCATCTATGTTACCGAGCAGCTGTCCTCCATGATTTCCGCTGATATTCAGCGCTATAAGGACGAAGTCACTCCGGCTATCATCCTGATTCCCGGCAAAAGCGGCTCTCTGAAGCTTGGTGAAAAAGCCCTGCAGAGCGCCGTGGAACGCGCCGTTGGCGCGGATATCCTGTAACTCAAGAGAATTTACCCGAAAGGATTTGATAGAATGGCAACCGGTTATGTTGTCAAGGTCTCCGGGCCGCTTGTAGTGGCCGAGGGTCTGGCGGACGCCAATATGTATGATGTGGTCCGCGTAGGCCCCCAACGGCTCATCGGCGAGATTATCGAGATGCGGGGCGACGCAGCCTCCATACAGGTATATGAGGAGACCTCCGGCCTCGGTCCCGGGGCTGTGGTGGAAACCACCGGCGCCCCTCTTTCCGTGGAACTCGGGCCCGGTATGATTGAAAACATCTATGACGGCATTCAGCGTCCTCTGGAAAAGATTATGGCCATATGCGGCAACACCATCCAGCGCGGTATCGAGGTCTCCCCTATCGACCATGAGAAGAAGTGGGATTTTGTCCCCCGGGTCGATGTGGGCGATCATGTGACCGCCGGCGATATCCTCGGCACGGTCCAGGAGACGTCTGTAGTGGAACACCGTATTCTGGTGCCCTATGGCGTGGAAGGCACTGTCGGGGAAATCCGTATGGGCTCCTTCAACGTCACTGAAACAATCTGTGTTCTCCGCACCGACAAAGGGACCGAAGAACTGACCATGATGCAGAAATGGGCGGTACGAAACGGCCGTCCGTACAAAACGAAGCTCTCCCCCGATGTCCCGCTGTGTTCCGGCCAGCGTGTCATTGATACCATGTTCCCTGTGGCCAAGGGAGGCACCGCCTGCGTGCCAGGCCCCTTTGGTTCCGGCAAGACTGTCATCCAGCACCAGCTTGCCAAGTGGTCCGATGTAGATCTTGTGGTCTATATCGGCTGTGGCGAACGCGGCAACGAGATGACCGACGTGCTCAGGGAATTCCCCGAGCTGGTGGACCCCCGCACCGGGGACTCAATCATGAAGCGTACCGTTCTTATCGCCAACACCTCCGACATGCCCGTTGCGGCCCGTGAAGCCTCTATCTACACCGGCATCACTATTGCCGAGTACTTCCGGGATATGGGGTATGACGTTGCGGTTATCGCTGACTCAACCTCCCGCTGGGCCGAAGCGCTGCGCGAAATGTCCGGACGCCTTGAGGAGATGCCCGGTGAAGAAGGCTATCCCGCTTATCTCGCTTCCCGGCTTGCCCAGTTCTACGAACGTGCAGGCGTTGTCAAGACCCTGTGCAGTGGGGACCGGCAGGGCAGCCTCACCGCCATCGGCGCTGTGTCACCTCCCGGCGGCGACACCTCCGAGCCTGTCTCCCAGGCCACCATGCGTATCGTCAAAGTGTTCTGGGGTCTGGACTCCTCTCTGGCGTACGCCCGTCATTTCCCTGCCATCAACTGGCTGAATTCCTACTCCCTGTACATGGATACCCTCCAGCCCTGGCTGGATGAGAACATACACAAGTACTGGACCAAGAACCGTTATCGCGCCATGGCCACCCTCCAGTAGGAGGCGGAGCTGGATGAGATTGTCAAGATGGTCGGCAAGGACTCACTGGGCGTGGATGATCAG
>JAEEGL010736451.1_pt1 | contig 17613 bp, 12 predicted proteins | sample 9134231 | NCBI WGS metagenome assembly JAEEGL01 (sample SAMN16246548, study PRJNA631951) | gut metagenome | biome: gut microbiome; feature: rumen; material: fiber-attached | host: Bos | place: Iran: Karaj | collected 2018-10 | reverse complement strand
GGATCTTCCTGGGCCGCGCCACCAACGCGACCATCGGAGGAACGGAGTACTATGATCAGTCTGGGGAACATAAGCTGACCAAGTATAACCTCCGTAAGCCTGCCGGCAGCTACATCTGGGCCTATCCTGATGAGTCCGGGGCGCTGTACGGAAGCCAGGGCACCGGAAGCAGCAAGGTGTATTTCCCCGTGGTAAAAAGGAAACTCAGTTCCTATAAGCCCCAGTATACGTATACCAGGGTGTACGAGGATGACGACGAGCCGGAGAATCTGGAGGACCATCCCCGCTATGGCCTCGACAGTAACGGGTACTACGGCCTGCTGACAAGAGAGAATAAGTATACCTACTCACAGGCGAACACGCGAGACACGAGTACAACATACTATGCAAAGGTTGGCGATGAATACGTAGAGCTGACGCGGTCGGGACCGGTGGGCGAAACTAGTTACTATTTCTATGTTGGATCGACCTACTATGATTACAACGGTCAACAACGGTATTCAGAAGCTACTAACAACAGCGGTACACAATTTGGCTATGACAGTAATGGTGTATTCGAAATATATAGGTATGACAAAAAATGGTACCGAGTAGATAATAACGCCAGATATAAAGGCAACAGGTATAAAAAGGATTCTAACGGGGATTATATATTCTATTCTGGTGCTATGCGTTATCTGTATGATGATACTGTATATAGCTACTATTGGAAGAGTGGCGATGTCGTATACAGCAAGACGACATCGGAGGACAATTACCTGCAGAATTATCTAGGCTCACCTTGGAACTATGAGATAACGAACTATACCGCCGATAATAAGATTTACACCCGCTCCGGCTCCGCCGAATGGTATCTGAACGGCGAACGCTATACCGGCAATCGTTACAGCAGAGCCCTTTATACCTCTGCCACAGACTATGACGAGACCGATACGAGGATCACGGCGCTTGATGGCTATTTCTACGACGGCGTCGGTTATGTGCCGCTGAATGGCGACTATGTCGGCACGAAGACGGTCTATTGGGATCCGGATCCGGATTATGACAGTAAATATACCGGTGATGAACCCTTGAAGCTGGTCGTGGTCGACAACCCGCAGGAGGTTGCGGGCGGCGGTTTCCAGCCGACTGCAAATACGAAGTACTATATCAGCTCCAATACCGGCATCACGCAGACCTTTATGAACGAGTCGTCGAGCAGCGGGTTCAGCAATAAAACGGAGGTTACAGTTACGCATCCTGAGAATCCGGAAAACAATCCGTTTAAGAATGCGTACACACGTCTTCTCAAAGAAAAAATCAAAAATGTGGAGTATGTGACCTTCTATCGCAATATTACAGCCCGCTACGGCGCGAGCATTATGGATCAGTGGCTTGACGTGAAAATGATGGAAGACCTGGACCTGGATGTCTTCGGTACGCGTCAATACGGTAGCTTGGTTCTCAATTCCAAATCGCAGTACTACTGGAGATATAACCACAGGACCCAGGCAGCATATAGTGGTTATACCATGAGCACCCTGAAGGGCCGTTATGCCACCATGTCCGAGGACATCATCTTGATTGACCGGAACAATGCCTCCGGAACGACATTTAAGGGAACGGCCATAGCAGACAACAATATGACCGGAGGCGTTGCCAACGAAGACGGAACCACAGACTATGTGACCCACATCCTCGAGGCCAGGTACCGTGAGAAACAATACCACTATTTGTATAGGATCTTCCTGGGCACCGGCGGAAGGAATCCGACAAGTCCGACGTTCAGCACTACGGCTAATTATGAGATCCGGGTTTATTCCGCAGGCCCCTACGAGAATCAGACCAAGATCCCGTTTGATGGTTACAGCAAGGGTGTGGAACAGAGTCCGAACAATGGCAACTACGGTTCAAGGAGTGCCGGAGTATTTTCTCCGATCACCTATAAGTACACGCCTGACGACTACTACATCCACTTCTTTGTGAAAAACAGCGCCGGCGAATTCGTTGAGGTGAACACCGATCCGAACGATTCAACGAAGACCAAAGACAGGTATTACTACGAGTCAGATCTGTCCCTCGCCGACCATCCGACCGCCAATGAGGATTATCGGCCCAAGGCCAGCGACATTCCGTCCGGCTATAAGTTCTATGGCTGGTATGAGAACCCGCTGGGCGAAGGAAAGGCTTTCGACCTTACCAAGGACCGGATGCCCAACGGCGACCTCTTCCTCTATGCCATCGTGAACCCCAAGCCCAACCAGCTGCACTTCAGCCTGCCCGCATATAAAGGCTATCAGCCGGTGTGGCAGGGGACGACCAGCTACGCCGCCAGGACGGTAGGTACCGCAGATACGGCGCTGGACGAAGGCGCGACGGATGACAAGATCCCCTATAACTGGTCCTTCGAGCGGTATGCCGAAAGCGAACATAACACCGGCAGCTACAGCTGGAGCGACTTCACCCCCGCCGACATTAAGGATTCGGAAGGCAACACCCTTTATACCTTCGCCGGATGGGCCATGGGTTCGGGAACGAACGAGCGCGAATTCTTTGAGACCCAGCGGATCACCGGAGAATGGACGCTGCATCCCATCTGGAAGCCGGTGGAAGTGACCGAGGCAACGGTAACGGTCCGGTATATTGATACGGAAGGCACCCCCATGTATGATTCTGAGGATGTCGACGTAACGCTGAACCAGCCGAAGCTCTTCAAAGCCAAAGCAAAAACCGGTTACACAGTCACGCCGTCCTATGAATACACGGTCATCGACAGCGCCTGGCTGGAAAACCACAAGCAAGAAGACGGCAGCTATGTCCTCACCTTTGTCTATTCCGAATCCAGTTCCGCCTGGACATATTCCATGGAATACTACCTCCTGTTGGAGAAGGACGGCGGGACCGGGGAGAAGGGCTTCTTCCTCAAGAAGGAGAATGACATCCCTGCCAGCGGCGAGTATGCTTTCAAGGCATTCTATTCCCTGCCGGAATACCCGAATTATGAAGTGGCGCGGATGGAAGTCTACGAAGGCGAAAGCACCACCCCCAAGGCCAGCACTACGGAGCCCGGCATCCAGATCGAGAAGGGCACGGACGTCGTTCTGAAGGTCTATATCGTCCCCGTCGCCATTGGCTTTGACAGCCAGACCTATACCGCGACCTATAACGGAAGCGCGCAGGGGATTGAAGACCTGGTGACCGGCCTGCCCACAAAGCCCACCCTGTCCGGAGGCCTTGTGTTCGATGACCCGGTTTTCGAGTATTACCTCGGTTCTCAGAAGCTGAGTGGGAAACCCACAAATGCCGGTATCTACTCTGTGCAGATCAAGATTACCGTGACCGACGATTCCGGCAAATACGTCTTCTGGAAGTCGCCCACCTATACGCCCGGCAACAGCAAAAAGCCGGCCATCCTCTTCACAATCAAACGCTGCGACGTGCTCCTGATCTCCAGGGATGTGGACTATGTCTTCCTGAACACGGATGAAAACAGGGCTGCACTCAGCGGCAATTCGGATGTGCGTTTTGATTCCGTTGCCCGTTATCAGACCAGCGACGGCCACCTCCTGGAATATGGTACGGATGTGGCGGATACGATCAAGAGTCTGCTCAATGGCACCGGATATATGCAGAATCTGAATATTGCCCTTTCGGCCGACGCGTTCCGCAGCCTTCCCACCAAAGCGGCGGGTGATCGGACACCCAATGCCTTTACCTGCCAGGTGACTGGGGCTTTGGATCAGAATAACTTCAATATCTACAAGCAGTATGGCTACATCTACTTCTGGGAGAGCGTAGAAGACTACAATACCCTGAATACCGGCGGCTGAGAAAAACACCAAAAACCCCAAGGCGCACGATGTATCGTGCGCCTTGGGTGCTTATCGGCGAAGAAAGGGCAAACCTATGGACACATTCACCACCGCAGAGCGCGGCGAGTGGCGGCGCTGGCTGGCTGCGCACTTCGAGACATCTTCGGAAATCTGGTTCGTGTTCCCCCTGAAGGAGACGGGGGAGAAGTGCCTCTCCTACAACGACGCGGTGGAGGAGGCCCTCTGCTTCGGCTGGATCGACAGCACCAACCGCTATCTGGACGAGACCCACCGGGCCAGACGCTTCACGCCCCGGCGGAAGGGGAGCCCCTATTCCCAGCCCAATATCGAGCGGCTGATCTGGCTGGAGGCGCAGGGACTGCTCCATCCCCGGGTGCGGGAGGAGGTCCTTCCCATCCTCCGGGCGCCCTTCCGCTTCCCGGAGGACATCCTGAACGCCCTCCGGCAGGACGAAACCGTTTGGGAGAATTACCGGAAGTTTTCCGAGCCCTACAAGCGCATCCGCGTCGCCTATATCGACGCCGCCAGGGGCCGCCCGGAGGAATTCCGGAAGCGGCTGGACAGCTTTATGGAGAAGACCCGCCGGAACAAGCTGATCATGGGCTACGGCGGGATCGACAAATACTATGCCGCAGACTTGAAGGATACATAAAACATGGCAATACTATTATCTGATAGAACGCTTTAAAAGAATTGCAAGGCAGATTTGTGTCAGAAGGGGCAGCGGACACAGCCGGGCTGTCGCTCGGCAAAGGCGCTGGCGAAGTACAGCGGGGTTTCTGCCGCTGGGAATTCGCATCAGCCTCAGAGATGAAACAAGGGCGCGCGGCAAAATGCCCGCCCCCGTCATTACCATGAAAAGACCTCTCCGCCCCGGTGTTCCCACTGGGGCACCTTCCTCCAGAGGCAATGTCATCAACTTTAGATGCTGACCTCCTTCCTTCGTCATCGCGAGGAGGCCGGAGGCCGAGGTGGCGATCCGTACTCCCGTCCTGTCACCGCCAGCGTTTTACAGCGGGACGAAGAAACGGATTGCCACGACCGCTCTGCGGTCTCGCAATGACGGAGAATTGATGGTTCCTGCCTTAAGCTTACGACATTGCCTCTCTGAGGGAGGCGGCATCGCCGCGAGGCGGTGGGCGTGTGCTGCAATCAGGCGCTTTGCGCCAGCCCCCTCAGAGCGGGAGCCATGCCCCGTGGTGGGACGAAGAGGTTTCTTTCGTTCATTGCGAGGTGTCTGCACATGGTGATTGTGAACCCGCGAAGCGGGCGCGGCCATCCGCATTTAATCATCGCTTCCTTCAAAAAAGACGGATTCCCGCGTCGGCAGCTAAGCCGACGCGGGAATGACAGGGCGACAACCGCATTTTGCAGCGCCCTCCGTATATCGCGGGAGTTTCTCCCTTCGTTTCCTACCGTGCCGTCGGGTCCTGCCCGGCGGCTTTCTTTTTGGCCTTCTTGTCCTCGTACATCTCCCTGTCCGCCTCGGCCATCAGCTCCTCCAGGTCGTAGCCCTCCTCGCCGTAGGCCATGCCGCAGGCGACGACGCAGTGGATCCCGTCGTCCGGGCGATTCAGCTCCCGGAGCCCAGCTTCCCAGTCGGCACGCAGCTGCTCCGCCTCCTCCCGGCGCAGGCGCAGGGCCACTACGATGAATTCGTCGCCCCCCACCCGGAAGGGGATGACGTTCCTGGACTCGATCCGCCGCAGGCTTTCCGCCGCCTTTTGGATGAGCTTGTCCCCCGCCTCGTGGCCGAAGTTGTCGTTGAGGTACTTCAGGTTGTTTACGTCCATGTTGAATACGGCCAGGGAGCTCTGGTTCCGGAATAAAGCCTGTTTCAGGGAGAGGAACTTCCCCTTGTTGTAAAGGCCCGTCAGCCCGTCGCGCTCCTTCTCCTGCTTCAGGCTCTTGGAATAGCTGCCCATGTCCCGGAACAATTCCATGTAGTCGCTGCTGTCCACCAGGTGATGAAGCTGCACCAGCTCCTCCCCCTCCCGCATCGTGGAGGAGACCACCATATAGCTCTGGCCGCTGTCCTTGTGCAGCAGGTCCCAGCGTTCCCCCCGCTGCCCCTCCCGAAGCGGGGGACAGGCCACGTCCCAGTTGGTGTTTCCCAGGCGGATCAGCCGGGCCCGGCCGTCCTCATAGAGGACCTCGCCGTCCTTGCCGGTGATGAGGATGCCGCCTACGTCCTCCGTGAAAAAGCGAAGGATGAGTTCGCTCCGTTCCATCTTTCAGCCTCCCTCTATCTTTCTATGGTCAGGATGTCGGAAAAGCCCGTGACCTCGAAAATGTCCATGACGATCTCGTTCACATGGCAGAGCTTCATGCTGCCCTGCTTCAGCATCCGCTTGTGGGTCGTCAGCAGCACCCGCAGACCGGCGGAGGAAATGTAGTCCAGATTCTCCAGATCCAGGGTCAGCTCGGTGACGCCGGCGCAGGCCTCCTTCAGGGCATTTTCGAATTCCGGTGCGGTGGTGGTGTCCAGCCGCCCCGCCGGGGCGGCGGTCAGGGCGTTTCCGTTTCGGGTCATCGTGATGTCCATTCCTGCTTCCTCCCTTGTATTTGATGATATGATGGTGAAAACCGCAAAGATTCTCACCGTACCGAATTGCGGTGCCGCCAAACAGTGCTGCTTTGCCGTGGATTCCCGGCAGTGAGCAGCGAAAAAACGCTGGGTCGCGGTAAAATGCCTCGTTTTGCCGCGGGAACAAACGGTGCAGCGATCGTTCCCGCGGTCCGGTCATCCCTATAAGTTCTTCCGGATGCGCAGGATGTTCTGCCCGTCCTTGTATTCATAGCTTATATCGTCCATCGACTTCTTTACCATGTATACGCCCAGGCCGCCCACGCCCCGTTCCTCCGCGGAAGCGGTCACGTCCGGATCCCCGGCAGCCAGGGGGTCGTACGGCCTGCCCCCGTCGATGAAGCTGAGGATCACCGCCGGAGGCTCCTTCGCCACCTCCACCCGGATGGTCACCGGCCCGGTGTCGGGGTTGTAGGCATATTTCGCCACGTTGCTTACCAGCTCATCGATGGCGATGTCCAGCTGGATCCGGGCCTTCGGAGGGCAGTCCAGCTTATCCAGCTCCCGCTCCACGAATTCCGTGATGGCGGGGATGTTCTCAATGCGCGCCTCGGTGCGCAGCTCCTTTGCAGCCGTACCCCGGTAGTGGAGGCATAGCATGGTGAGGTCGTCAAACTGCTCGGCGTCCCCCACAAAACCATCCACGCTGCCGCGCACGCTGCGGAGAAGCTCCTCCGGCGTTCCTTCCGAAGCCAGGTTCAGGGCATCGAGCATCCGCTCCGTACCGAACATGGCGTTTCCCGCATTTGTGGCCTCCGGCACGCCATCGGTGTAAATAAACAGCTTGGCCCCCGGCTCCAGCTGCAGCTCATACTCCCGGTATTTCACGCCTTCCATACCCCCGATCACGAAACCGTGCTTGTCCTTGAGGAGCTGGAAGCTGCCGCCGGGCCTTTTCACCGCCGGGTATTCGTGGCCCGCGTTGGCCGCCGTCAGCCTGCCGGTGGATATTTCCAGAATGCCCAGCCAAACGGAGACGAACATCTCCGCCTCGTTGTGCTGGCAGATGTTCTCATTGACGAAGCTGAGGATCTCCGCCGGGCTGCCGCCCATGCTCGTCCGGTCGGAGAGAAGGATGTTGGTGACCATCATGAAGAGGGCGGCGGGGATGCCCTTGCCGGACACGTCGCCGATCACCAGGGCCAGATGGTCCTCGTCCACCAGGAAGAAGTTGTAAAAATCGCCGCCCACCTCCTTGGCGGGGGTCATGGTGGCGTAGATGTCGAATTCCTGCCGGTCGGGGAAGGCGGGGAAGACGTTGGGGATGGAATTCAGCTGGATCGTGCTGGCCAGGGACAGCTCTGCACCGATGCGTTCCTTCTCCGCCGTGGCGGCGGTCAGGTTTTCCATATATTTCACCATGTCCGCTTCCATGGTGTCGATGGAGCGGGAGAGGTTGGAGATCTCCGGGTAACGGCTGATCTCCCCCAGGGTATCCCCCCTGGTGTTCTCCCTTGCGAAGCGGGTCGCCTCCTGGGAAACCCGCTGGATGGGGATGACGAACTCCCTGCGGATCACCAGGGCAGCGAGGGCGGAGGCGATCAGCCCCAGCATGACGGTGGACAGGGCGATGGTGATCAGATAGGGCCGCCGCGCCTCCCGCAGCTCCCGCACGGGCCGCTGCATGCAGAGGATGCCCGCCACCTCCCCGGCGGAATCCTTCACCGGAACCAGCGTGGTGATGTGGGGGTGCTGCCCGTCGGTGGTCTTGATGCGGTAGACCGTCTCGAAGGGGACCTCCTGCTCGTAAATGGCCCTGTATTTCTGCCGGTATTCGTCGTTGGTGGTGTTCCGCCGGTAGCCCAGCTCCCAGACCTTGTATTCCGTGTTGTCCACGCTGTTGTCCACGGGGTTGACGACGGAGACGAAGCGGCCGTAGTCGCTCCGGTCCACCAGGATCACGTAGATGAGGGAGACGCAGATCCGGTGGCAGTAGGTATCCAGCGCAGCCTCCATCTCCCGGTATTCCTCCATTTCCTCCCCAGCCAGATAGGCCTCCAGATGGTCCCCGTTGATCAGGGCCGTGGCCGTGTCCGCCATGTGGTAGGTGGTGGTGGCGTATTCCTTTTTGAAAGCGTTGGTGAAATTGAGGAAGCCCAGGATGCTGACGATGACGCCGAAGAAGAGAAGCAGCATCGCAATGCCGCCGATGAAGCCGGCAGCCATGCTCAGCCGCAGTCCGGGCAGTATTCTCCTGTCATTCCGTTTGTCCACTCGCCGCCCTGCCTCCTTCGGTATATCTCCCCAATTTGAGTATAATTACAGAATAGAAAGCGCCGCCTGTTCCGGCGGATTCCCGTCTTTCCGCGGATATTCAGGCGTCCTCCGGAGACCAGGAGGGCTGAAGCTCGTCGATCTGCAAAACCCCGTCCGTTTTTACCGCGACCTGGTATTGGTCCTCGTAGACGATCTCCCCCGGTGAGTTGGTATACACCAGGAAATAGGGATGGTGATACCGTTCCAGCAGCCAGAGGGCGGGGCGGATCATCTTCATCATCTCCTGGGAATTCTCCGTCTTGAACCAGCAGATCACGCTCTCCCGGTTCTTGCACTGGGGCGGCCAGGGCAGGTTTTCCGCAAACCAGTCGTCGATTTCCCGGAAGAGGTCCGCGTCCTCCGGTTCCATCACGTCCTGCTGGATGAGGCCCCAGCACATGCTGAAGATGCCCTTGGCGTACATGGTATTCCTGGCCAGCTCCTTGCCCTGGATGCGGACGTATTTGAATTGCAGATGGCTCATGTCGCTTCCCCCCCCCGCGCTGATGTTAAGGCAATACCGGATCATTCTGGTGCGCAGATTGCGCAGCCAGAGATTTCGTCAGGTTGTCTGAAAACCGCGGGCCATACTTCCTGATTGGCCAAAATTTGCGGTTAATATGACAAAGCATGATGCAGACAGGATGTGTGCCATGCATTGTGCGGTGTTGCCTTAAAGTTATTTTACTATGTTTTCCTCTCCCGGTCAACGAAAAAGGGCTGCCGAAGCAGCCCTTAAGGCAATACCGCATAATTCTGGTGCGCAGATTGCGCAGTCAGAATTTTCGTCAGGTTGTCTGAAAACCGCGGGGCATACTTCCTGATTGGCTAAAATTTGCGGTTAATATGACAAAGCATGATGCAGACAGGATGTGTGCCTGGAATTATGCGGTGTTGCCTTAAATGGTTTTATTGGATAATAGTATTAGGTTATTTTTCACTTTCGTGCCCACAGGAGGAACAGAGGCGCGTCGGCGAGGTCCCGTTCCCGCAAAATGCGCGCGCCCGCCGTTTCGTCTGCGCCGAATTCCGAGAACCCGGCGGCATCCAGCAGCTCCAGGTCCCAGGCGGGGCGGCTGTGGCGGCTGGCGGGCATGGCCAGGGTGATCCTGGCGTTCTCCGCCGAAAGCGCCGGGGTGATGCCCACGTGGCCGTAGACCCCCTCCCTGGAGATGTAGGAGGCGCGCTGGTTTTCATTGCGCACGTTGCGGGCATAGTCCGCGTCGAAGTTCAGGAGCAGCCCGCCCGGCTTCAGCAGCCGGTGCCATTCCCGGTAAGCCTTCTCCGGATCCGGCAGGGTCCAGCTGAGGTTCCGGGTCACCAGAACGTCGAAGCTCCCGTCGGGAAAATCCGTCGCCTGAGCGTCCATCCTGCGGAAGTCGATGCCGAGGCCCAGCCCGGCGGCGGTCTGCTCCGCCTCCGCCACCATGGCGGGGGTGAGGTCGATGCCCGTGAGCGTATGGCCCTTCCGGGCCAGGAGAATGGCGAAATAGCCTGTGCCGGTGCCCACGTCCAGGATGCGCAGGGGCCTGCCCTCCGGCAGGTATTTGCCCATTTCCTCCAGCCAGCGGTCGCTGATGGGGTCCTTCAGTTCGTTGAGCCGCACGGCAAGAAAATCCGCCGCCCGCTTCGTCCAGTATTCCTCCACGCTTTTTTCCAGCTCGTCCACTATTTCACCTCCAAAACCGAATCCAGCAGCCGTTTCGTGTATTCCTCCTCCGGCGCGTCGATCACCCGGCGCACCGGACCTTCCTCCACCAGGGCCCCGTGATACAGCACCATGACCCGGCTGCACAGGCAGCTCACCACGCTCAGATCGTGGGAGACCAGCAGGGCGGCCATGTGCCTCTCCCGGCAGATGTCCGCCAGCAGCTCCAGCACCTGGGCCTGGGTGGAGACATCCAGGGCGCTGGTGATCTCGTCGCAGAGCAGGATCCGGGGAGAGGCGGCCACCGCCCTGGCGATGGCGAAGCGTTGGCACTGACCGCCGCTGAGCTCCCTGGGGTAACGCGCCGCCAGGGCCGGGCTGAGGCCCACCATGGCGCAGAGCGCCGCCATATCCGGCTCGGAGTCCCGTCCGCAGAGGCTTTTCACCGCGTCCCGGATGGAGGCGGCGATTCTCCGGCGGGGCTGGAAGGAACCTACGGCATCCTGGAAGATCATCTGGATCGCCCGGTATTGCTCCTTTGTCCGCCGGGGGGGCAGGGGTTGTCCATCCAGCAGGAATTCCCCCTTGTCCGCCCTTTCCAGGCCGCTGAGGAGGCGCAGCAGGGTGCTTTTCCCGCTGCCGCTTTCCCCCACGATGCCCAGGATCTCCCCGTCCTCCAGGGTGAAGCTCACGTCCCTCAGTGCGTCCACTTCTGCGCCTCTGCGCGTATAGCGTTTGGAGATGTTCCGTCCCTCCAGCAGGCTCATTTGGCGCCTCCTTCCCGGCAGCAGGCGGTGAAGTGCCCCGGTGCTGCTTCCCGCAGGGCGTAGGCGGCTTTCCGGCAGCCCTCTGCCGCCAGGGGGCAGCGGCCGGCAAATTCGCAGCCCGCCTTGAAGGGTCCGTCCAGGGGCGGCCGGCCCGGCAGGGGAGCGGGCATTTTCCCATCCAGAGAAGGGATGGCGGCCATGAGGCTGCGGGTGTAGGGGTGCAGGGGCGTGGCTGCCAGGGCCTTTGCCGGGCCCAGCTCCACCAGCCTTCCCCCGTAGAGGACGGCGATCCGATCCCCCAGGAATTCCGCCAGGGCCAGGTTGTGGGTGACGATGATCTGGCTGAGGGAGCTCACTTCCCGCAGACGCCGCAGCTCCTCGACCACCTGGAGCTGCACCGTGGCGTCCAGGGCGCTGGTGGGCTCGTCCGCCAGCAGCAGCTCCTGCCCCAGCAGCAGGGTGAGGGCCAGGGCGACGCGCGCCTTCATGCCGCCGCTCATCTCATAGGGGCAGGAGGCCAGGATGCGCTTCGGAGCTTCCAGCCCCAGCTTCCCCAGGGCCTCCGAGGCCCGGGCGTCAAAGGAAGAAGGGTCGTAGAGTCCCCGGCTGCGCAGGGTCTCGATAAACTGCTTCCGATAGCTGCGGATGGGATTGAAAGCGCCGCCGGGATCCTGGAACACCATGCCGATCCGCGCCGAGGCGGTTTTCCGCCGTTCCTTTTCCGGCAGGGCAGTGAGCGCCGTCCCCGCCAGGCTGACGCTTCCGCCCAGGATGCGCAGCCCCGGTTCCATGCCCAGGATGGCCCGCAGCAGGGTGCTTTTCCCGCAGCCGCTTTCCCCCACCACGCAGAGGATCTCCCCTCGCTCCAGGGTAAAGGACACGTCCGCCACCGAAGGGGCGCTTCCGTAACCGGCGCTGAGGCTTTTGACCTCCAGGATGCTTCCGTCTTTCATTTTGAGGCCTCCACGTCCAGCACGTCCCGGACACAGTCACCCAGGTAGTTGAATACCATCACCGTGAGGATGGTGGCCCCGGCGGGGGCCAGCACCGCCCAGGGGGCCAGCTGGAGATAGGCGCGGGCGCCGGAGATCATGCTGCCCCATTCCGCCTGGGGTTCCGTTACTCCAATGCCCAGGAAGCTGAGCCCGGCGATGCCGATCATCATGGTGCCGATCTGGGTGGAGGCGTTCACCACCAGGGGTCCCAGCATATTGGGCAGCAGGGCCTTCAGCAGGATGGACAGGGCCCCCTGCCCCGTGAGGCGGGCGGCGGAAACATAGGCCTCCTCCTTCAAAGCCAGCACCTGGGCCCGCGCCAGGCGGGCGTAGAGGGTCCAGCCCGTGATACCCATGGCCAGCATGGCGTTGAAAAGACCGCCGCCCAGAATGCCCGCCACGGCGATGGCCAGCACCATCTGGGGGAAGGCCAGCAGCACGTCCGCCAGGCGCATTACCAGGGTGTCCGCCGCGCCGCCGAACCAGCCCGCCAGCATCCCCAGCACCGTGCCGAAAACGAAGGTGACCGCCACCAGGGTCACGGCGGCAAAAATGCTGGTCCGGGCCCCCATGAGGACGCGGGAGCAGATGCAGCGCCCGTAGCGGTCCGTGCCCAGGGGAAAATCCCGGCTGGGGGCCTCGTTCATATGCAGGGCGTCGGTAGCGTTGGGATCGTTGGGGGTCAGCAGGGGCGCGAAGAGGCTCAGCAGCGTGAGCAGCCCCGCCAGGCCCAGGAAAACAAGCAGCCGGATCCTGTCCCGCTTCCGCTTTTTGTTCCGCATGTTCATCCCCATCACCTCATTCCTGCCGCACCCGGGGGTCGATCCAGTGGTAGGCAATGTCCGTCAGCAGGTTCACCAGCACGTAGACCGCGGCGGCGAAGAGGACAAAGCCCTGGATGACGGGATAATCCCGGTTGGTGATGGCGTCCATGGCCAGCTTTCCCAGCCCCGGCCAGCGGAAGATGGTCTCCACCACCACGCTGCCCCCGAAAAGGGTGCCGACGGAAAGGCCCACGACGGTGAGGATGGAGATGGAGGCGTTGTGCAGCACGTTCCGGAAGAGGATGTACCGCTCCTTCACCCCCCGGCTGCGGGCCCCGCTCACATAGTTTTTCCCCAGCTGCTCCAGTATCTCCGCCCGGAATTGCCGCAGGAAGCGTCCGATCATGGGGATGGACAGGGCCAGGGCAGGGAGGAGAAGGCCCTTCAGATTCTTGTCCGCCACCACCGGCAGCAGCCGGGCCTTGACGCAGAGGAAGTACATAAGCAGCACGGAGATGAGAAAGTTGGGCAGGGAATTGGCCACAAAGCTGAAAAACCGGAGGATATAGTCCGGGACGGAATCCTTTTTCACTGCGGTGAACACCGCCAGGGGCAGGGCGATCAGGAGGCTGAGGGCGAGGCTCCCCAGAGCCAGGAGGGCGGTGTTCCCCATGGCCTTTCCCAGCTTTCCCGCCACGCCGGTCCCGTCCTTGTAGGAATTTCCAAGGTCGCCCCGGAGCACCTTCAGCGCCCAGTCGCCGTACTGGGTGAGGAAGGGCCGGTCCAAGCCCATGTCGGCGCGCGTCTTTTCCAACACCTCCTGGGACACGGCGATCCCCTGGGCGTTCAGCTTCTTCACCGCCGCGTCGCCGGGGGCCAGATACATGAGCAGGAAGGTGAGAAAGCTGACGGCGACGAGGATGCCCGCCAGATGAAGCAGGCGCTTTGCGATGTATTTTCCCACGGGCTTCACCTCCGATTATGCAGTCATGAGACGGGACGTATCCGTCCCGTCTCATTGTAATGCGCCTCGCAGAGTTCGCGGCTCGCAGGCCGCGAAAAAATCCAGTCGTTTTCGGGCGGGATTCACTTCTGCCCGAAAACTCCTCTCGCGCAGCGGACTGTGCGAGCAAAGCGAGTGCGGGGAGCGAAGCGCAATCCACTCAACGCGAGCCTGCTCGCGTTGAAGCCTACGGCATATCCGTCTCCGCGCTGACGGCGTAGAAGTCGAAGGGGCAGTTTTCCCCGATGTTCACAACGCCGGGGGCGGCCACGGTGGTCTTGTTGAAGAGACCCACGAAGCCGAAAGCGTTGTCGTCGATGACCATCTGCACGATCCGGTTGGCCAGCTCAGAGCGCCGGTCCACATCCGTCTCGGACTGGAGCTCATTGATGAGCGCCTCGCACTCATCGCTGTGGAAGCCGCCCAGGGCCCAGTCGCTCCCCTGCCGGAAGAGGGCGTTGATGGCGTAATAGGGGTCGCCCGCCTGGTCCGCAATCATGCAGTAGAGGGCGATGTCGTAGTCGCCGGTGACCCGGTAGGTGCTGTCCGCGTCCTCCACGCCGGTGAGGGCGGCGGCCACGCCGATGGCCTTCAGCTGTTGTTCCATCAGCAGGGCGATGGAATCCAGGCTGCGGGCGTAGTAGTAGCAGATGTTGAGGGTCAGTACTTTACCGTCCTTTTCATACATGCCGTCGCCGTTGAGGGTATAGCCGTCGGCCTCCAGGGCTGCCTTTGCCGCCGCGGCGTCCACCTGGGGCTTGGTCACCTGTCCGTAGGGGGCGGTAGCGCCGAAGGGACCCACGGCGGGGGAGACGGTGCCCCCCAGGAACTGGGCGATGGCGGCGTTGTCCACCGTCAGGTTGACGGCCTTGCGCACATTATCGCTGAGGCGGTTCTCGTTGAGGACATAGAACTGCAGCCGGGTGGCGGGGATCTCGGTGAGAACGTATTGGCCGGGGTCGGCCTGGTAGATCTGCTTGGCCGCGGCGGTGACGCTGGAGTAGCCGTCGATCTCGCCGCTCTGCATGGCCATGAGCTTACTTTCGTCGTCGTTCATGTAGTAGAATACGACGCCGTCCAGCTTCACGCTGCCGTTCCAGTAGCTGTCGTTCTTCGCCACCTCCACGGTGCCCTCCGGCTCAAAGGACTTCACGACGAAGGGGCCGGTGCACACGGGGGCATGATCCAGGTCGGCGCCGGCGTCCAGGTCCATGATGCCGAAGGCGGAGTTGGTGAGCTTGTCCGTCAGCAGGGTGGGGTACACCTCCGGGGTGGTGATGGTGAGAGTGTGCTCGTCAACGGCGGTGATGACATAGTCCTTCACGTCGCTGAACCGCTCGTTGACCTCCCCGACGCGCATGAGGTTGCGCGCCACCATATCGGCGGTGAGGGCTTTCCCGTTGGAGAAAGCGGCCTTGGGGTCCAGGGTGATGGTCCAGGTCTTCCCGTTGGCCTCGGCCTTCTGAGCCAGCAGGGGCTGCACGGAAAGGTCGTTGCCCACCTTGAAGAGCGTCTCGGTCAGCCCGTAAATGGAGGTGTACCAGCCGTTCCAGTCCTTGTGGGCGTCCAGGCTGGCATAGGCAAAGCTCTCCGCCAGCTTCAGGATCTTCGGCTCGGCGGCGGGAACAGGCGCATCCGTGGGAGCGGGCGCTTCCGTTCCGGGAGCCTGGGTCGGCGCGGGGGCGGCGGTGCCGGGGGCCTGGGTCGGCGCGGGGGGCTCCTTCCCGGCGCAGGCGGCAAAGCACAGCGCCAGGCACAGCGCCAAGGCCAGGGCAATCCAACGTGTTTTCTTCATAGCAGTACCTCTCAATCCTTTGTGTAATATGCGAAAGCCTGCATTTAAGCAAGCCGCCCAAGCCTCGCAGAGTTCGCGCCCGCAGGCGCGAAAAGATCAGACGTTTTTCGCGGGGACATGTGCCTCGCGAAAAACACCTCTCGCGAAGCGGACTGTGGGCCCAAAGAGCCTGCGGGGAGCGGAGCGCAGCTTCTCAAATCGAAGCCGCTGCTTCGATTTGAAGCGGGCGTATCGCCCGCTATTTCACAGCCCGGATCATGAATCCGGGGGTGGAAGCGTAATTGACGCGCTCTTCCTCGTTCCAGAGCACTTCCCCCGCATCCGAATCAGCCTCGGCGCGGGAAAAGCCCAGCTTCAGCAGGGTGTCCACGTCCCACTGCGGCCGGTCCCGCCCCGTCAAGGGCAGGCTGCGGGAAATCTCTTCCATCTTCGGGGCGTCGGCGTAAGCCCCGTGATCCTCCATTTTCAGAAGCCTGGTGTTGGCCCGGTCCCGGTCGTATTCCCGCTGCTTCTCCTCGTCCACCAGATAGCCGTACCAGTTGGCGTCGAAGTTCAGCAGCACCCCGCCGGGGCGCAGCACCCGCAGCCATTCCCCGTAGGCCTTCACCGGGTCCTGCAGGTTCCAGGTGAGGTTGCGGGTCACGATCACGTCGAAGCTATTGTCGGGGAAGGTCAGATTCTGGGCGTCCATCCGACGGAAATCGATCCTCTCCGCCAGCTCCCCTGCGTTGTGCCGGGCTTCCGAGAGCATATGCTCGGAGAAGTCCACCGCCGTCACCCGATAGCCCCGCGCCGCCAGGATCATGGCGTAGAAGCCCGGCCCGGTGCCCACGTCCAGCACCCGCGTTTCCTCCGGGACCCCCTGGGGGAAGCGGGCGGTGAGATAGTCCGCCCAGATGCCTTCCCAGCGGCCCTCCAGGTTCTTTTCGATCACGTCGGTGTAGGAGGGGGCCCGCCGGTCCCAGTAGGCCACGATCTCCTTTTTCAGCTCGTCCATACCGTTTTTTCCTTCGTTTCTCTGCGTTGTGAACTCATTTTAAACAGCGTGTATACTTCCCGCAAGCCCCCGGGGGGGATAGAGATTTCGGGCACGCAGCATTGCGCCGCATGCCCGGTGACGTGCCCGCGCTGCGTCTTCGTTCCTTAGATTTCGGTGTTACAGGCGTTGACGCCGGGGACAGAATCATATATTCTATTTTAAAAGCATAAAAGCCCGGCTGCCCGGTTGGCAGCGCGGGATGGGAGGCAGCAGCCATGTATGAGATCGACAAATCCCTTTTGGAGAAAATCGACGCCCTGGAACTGAGCGAGCGGAACACTGCCTGGCGCAAGGCCATGAAAGCGGCCCCCTGGCGGGTCTATGTGGACCGGGAACGGCTCACCGTAGCCTCCTGGCGGGAGACGGAGGGGGAGGACCTGGAAATCCGCATCGCCAAGATGCTGAAGAAGGTCATGGACAATGTGCCCATCCGGATCCATCCCTTCGATGAGATCGTGGGCCGCCCCACTCCCGGCGTCATCGGCTGCCAGACGGCCATCAACGTCTGCGGCGACTATATCCACGACATCTGGAACGACGACGGCGTCATCGGCGTGACCCTGGACGCCTCCGCCATCCTGAACCGGGAGGAGCTGGAGGTCCTGCGGGAGGCCGCCCGCCTCTTCGAGCCGAACTGCATGCCCAAGCGCACCTACGACGCCTGGCATACTCTGGTGGGGGATTGGGCAAAGCAGACGGAGGCCGCCAAGCTGCGGGACCCCGGCCTGCAGAACGGAATCACCGGGCAGAGCACCTCTGCCCTGGACTGGCCCAACATCCTGCCCGCCGGCCTTGAGGAATATATCCGCCGCTGCCGCGAACATATTGACAGCTATATCGCTTCCGGCGGCACGGATGTGAACAAGGTCTATTTCTGGCAGGCCGCCATCATCACCCTCCAGGCCACCATCGACCATTCCCGCCGCTATGCCTCCCTGGCCCGGGAG
>JAEEGL014316501.1_pt1 | contig 17614 bp, 14 predicted proteins | sample 9134231 | NCBI WGS metagenome assembly JAEEGL01 (sample SAMN16246548, study PRJNA631951) | gut metagenome | biome: gut microbiome; feature: rumen; material: fiber-attached | host: Bos | place: Iran: Karaj | collected 2018-10 | reverse complement strand
CTGGAGGCGTCCGGGGTAAAAGAAAAACCGCTCGGCAAGAACGCGCAGAACGCGGCCCTCCGGCGGCAGTTTGTATTGGATCATTTGAAAGATAATGCGCTGATCCGCAACGCGGACCTGTGCGAAGGTCTCGGCGTTTCCCCGGCAACAGCAAATCGGATTCTGCGGGATTTGAGCGAGGATGGCACGCTGGAACGTGTGAGAGACGGCAAGTTCTGGGCGTACAGGTTGAAGGAAAAAGCATAAAGGCAAAGATTGCGAAAACTGGCCTAACTCGGTTCGAATACGGCGGGTAGCCCTCGAAAGGGCGGGTAGCATTTTCAGGGTTGTGAGTTCGAATTGAAAAGGCCAGATCACCCTTTATGTAGATGAATAGATAGGGTTATGTTTTCTGTAATATTTTAGTGTGGCAGGTGAGAGAAGTGCCGGATTTATGGACAGTGAAAGACAATGTCCTCACAGTTTCCAGAGATGGAGAAGATTGCGTTGTCGATGCGGAGAAAATCTACGCTGCAATGATCAACGGTTCTATTTCGTCAGGAATTGACCCAGAACTGCTTTCCGTACAACTTCCTGACCTTCGATTTTCAAAAGTCAGCTCTTCGGCCTTTGGATATTTCTGGTTTGATAACTCAATTATCAGATTTGAACTGCGAGTTACCCGTCGGGGGCAGACGATCTCCGTTCCTTTATTTCCCGTGCTCCCTAATCATCTTGTGCTTGGAAACACTTGGTTTTATCTGGCCAATGTTTCGGCTGAACTATCCTCATTACTGATGGAATGGGGACCGGACGATGATGGGGGGCTCTCCCTTGGGAAATATCTGCACCTAATCAAAGCTTTTCAGGAAAAGAAAATAATCGAATATATCGATGATGCGGGACCATCTCTTTCGAATCGACACTTCCCCGATGAAACCATTTCTGCTCCTTTAACTGCAACGCTCTACCCATATCAGAAAGATGGATTTCGCTGGATGAAATATGTTACTGGCGAAAACTGTGGTTGCATTCTCGGCGATGAAATGGGACTGGGAAAAACACTGCAGATTATTGCGCTCCTAGCAGAACGTTGCAGTCAGGCGGATCACCATTTCCTAGTCATCGCTCCTGTAACACTTCTAGAAAACTGGAAAAGAGAGTTTTCAAAGTTTGCGCCAACTGTAGGCACCCTGATCCATCACGGATCAAAGCGAACGGGACGATATAAAGACCTGCTGGTTCCCGATGTAGTTATTGTATCCTATGGGACAGCTGTTTCAGATGTCGCAATGCTTAACATGATCAAGTGGGATGTAGTTGTTCTAGATGAAGCGCAGAACATCAAAACGCCCGATGCCGCCAGAACAAAAGCCGTTAAGCGACTGAACAGGAAAATCGGTATTGCTGTGACTGGGACGCCGTTTGAAAACCACATGACGGATCTCTGGTCAATTCTGGATTTCATTGCACCCGGATTTGTGGGAACAGAGGCGGAATTCAGCGCTATATTTGATGACGACAGTGAGAGCGCAGTCAGCATTGAGCCTATCCTTACGCCGCTGATGATTCGAAGACGCGTTGCTGAAGTCGCACAGGATCTTCCTGAACGAATTGATATTCCGGTCGTTCTGCGAATGGATGACCGGGAAGCTCTCCTCTATGATGATCAGCGACAGAGAATACTCAATGATCTTGCCGGGAAAAGAGCCACTCTGGTTGCTCTTCAGAAACTCCGAATGTACTGTACACACCCATCTCTTGTTGATGATTCTTTTTCATTTTCAGATCCGGCAAAGGTCAGCTCAAAATACAACCACCTTTGTGAAATACTTGAGGAAATAATCGTACAGAGAGGTAAGGCCATTCTCTTCACTTCTTACACGAAAATGTTCGAGATTCTTCAGACAGATATTCCAGACAGATTCGGGATACCGGTTCTGGAAATAAATGGCGATACGCCCGTCCCGAACAGACAGCCAATAGTCGATCAATTCAGCGCATATGACGGGTCGGCACTGCTGGTTTTAAACCCCAGAGCTGCGGGTACCGGGTTGAATATCACAGCTGCAAACTATGTGATCCACTACAATCTGGAGTGGAATCCTGCATTGGAGGATCAGGCTTCTGCCCGAGCTTACCGAAGAGGCCAGAAGAAAACAGTGTTTGTCTATCGGCTGTATTATGCAGATACAGTGGAGCAGATTGTTAACGAAAGAATTGAATTGAAGCGTAGCATATCTGAGCTTGCAGTAGTTGGTACAAAGGGAAAATATGAAAACCGCGACGAAATAATGGCAGCACTTATGCTGTCGCCCAGGGAGGAAAGCAAATGAGACCAGTAAGTATATCTAAGCTGTTAAGCTCAAATGACACTGGTGAAACTGGCGGGCACCAGGCTGGAATGCTGATCCCAAAAGGCGGCGATATTCTGGAATTCTTTCCTTTATTGGATCCAGAAGAAAAGAATCCTCGGGTGACACTGGTTTTTGAGGATAACGCATCTCAGCATTGGAAATTCAATTTTATCTATTACAACAATCGCTTTTTTGGTGGAACCCGAAATGAATATCGTCTTACCGGCATGACATCGTTCATCCGCCAGCACAATTTGAAGGCGGGAGATACAGTTATTCTTTCAAGAAGACCGGATGGTTGTCTGACAATAAGCAGCCAAAGGCAACAGATAACAGCTGACGGCAAGCCCAAACTTGTCGTAACTGGTACATGGAAAGTTGTTAAGTATTGAGGAGGAGCAATATGAGTATCATGAGCCACGATGATTTAAAAGAAACAGTCTGTATGCCTGATGCTGCCCGTGTAATGGAGGGCCTCAGAGACACAGGATATGATTTCAATACCGCAGTAGCAGATATCGTTGATAACTCTATTGCAGCAGATGCGACCAAAGTAAACATCAGTATTACGGTATCTCCGTCTATGGAGATTTCGGTTTTCGTTGCTGATAATGGTTGTGGAATGGACCACGAAGAGCTTCAGAACGCAATGCGCTATGGTTCTGATCGCCGTGTAAACCCGTCCAGTCTTGGAAAATTTGGACTCGGACTGAAAACTGCATCAACAGCTTTCTGCCGTTGCTTATCAGTTGTCTCCAGGGATACAGGCGCCAGTGAAGAAGAGGTAATGAAAGCACAATGGGATCTTGACTACATAATTGACAAAAACCAATGGCTGCTTCGTTGGCCGGAAGTATCTGATGATGAGTTGGATCTACTGGATGAAGTCGCATGTGGTAGCCACGGAACTCTTGTGTGCTGGGAAAAAGTTGATCGGCTCCTACGCCAATATACTTATCAGAGCAGTGCCAAAAACGCTCTTAAAAAGATTGAGTCATCGCTTCGATTCCATTTGGCAACCACATATCAGCGATTTCTCGATCCAGAAATAACGGATGTCAGGAATGTTGAAATAGTACTGAACAATGTAAGCGTGGAAGCATGGGATCCGTTCTGCACCAAGATCGATGGTACGGAAGTGTTGCTGGATCTGAGCCAGGATATTGATCTCCCTGACGGGACAAAAGCACCACTGACATTGATAGCATACCTGCTTCCGAGCAAGAACGAACTGAAATCAGAAAAAGATCGGGAAGCTGCCAAGATTTCTAATGATCTACAAGGCTTCTACGTTTACAGAGAAAACCGCCTTATCCACTACGGTGATTGGATGGGAATGTTTACCAAGGAGCCTCATGGATCGTTGCTGAGAATATTCCTCTCCTTTGATCATAAGTTGGATGATTATCTCAATGTCGATATTAAGAAATCCAGAATCCTTATGGATGACGGTTTGTTCAACAGCCTGAAGGATGCGATCAGCGCTCCACGGCGTGCTGCAGATGAACGTTACAGAAACGGTGTAACGAAAAAGGTAGTTGTTGGTGGAAAAGATGCACACGAACAGTCCAACACAAATATTGATACGAAGGCGAAATCTGTTGAAGGAGCAAAGATCAAAGTAACTGATGCTGCAAGCAACCAGGTTGAAGTTACGAATGCGAATGGAACATTCAAACACACGATTTCCATTCGAACTGCGTCGAAGCCTGGACAGTATCGAGTGATTCCTGTTCCTTCCATTGACGATGGGATGCTTTGGAATCCTTGCATCGTTGACCAAAAACACGCCGTCGAGATTAATCAGAGCCATCCTTACTATCAGAAGATTTACTATCCTGTTCTTGACCAGTCAAATATGGTTACGGGAATGGACGCGCTTTTGTGGGCACTTGCTGAAGCAGAGCTTTCTACATTCAATGATGATACAAAAGAACAGTATGAAGATATGAGAATTCAGGTGTCCAGATATCTGAAAAAACTCATCGCAGATCTTCCTGAACCTGAGGAGACGGAGGAATAAAAATGCTGGCAGATATTCAGAAAAAGTTTGAAGCCACATTTGACATCCCTTTTGCATCTCGATATGGCATTGACGCAGGAAATATCTGGTATGAAATTGGCCCCAAGAATTCATTAAGGGAGTTGTTTTCTCTCTCATTTCGCTTTGCAAATGATGTGCGACTGATAATAGAACTGAAGCCAGACACATATTCGCTCCCGTTCGTTTCCAGCATGGGAAAAGCGTCTGAAGAGGACAAGCTTATTTTTACTTCCTATGGCAGACTATTTGAAGAACGCAGAACGAAAGTCAATTTCCAGATCAATCACATCCCGGCATCACTGACTGATTATTCAACTTGGCCAGACTCCTGGACGCATATTGCTTTGAGGTTATCAAAGAGCCCGGTGTCTGCAGGCGACATTGAACACGAAACTGTCATTATAGACTGGGGCATTCCTATGATGGGAATGATTTTGTCAATCGCAAATGTTGTCCCGCTAGAGCCGGAAGTGGTGTTGGAAAGCCCTCAAACAGAAGGATCTGTCAGGAAGACATTAACGACAAAGTACGAGCGCAGCCCTATCAATCGCGCGCTTTGCCTTGCGGCAAAGGGCTATTCCTGCTCTGTTTGTGGGATGAATTTCCAGCGGACATACGGGGAGCTGGGACGGGAGTTCATTCATGTACATCATACTGTTCCAGTTTCAAAGATGGGTGAAAACTATACGGTAGATCCCCTCAAGGAGCTATTTCCTGTGTGTCCGAACTGCCATGCCATGCTTCACAGGACTGACCCACCGATGCCAATTGAAGAGTTAAGGTCTCTATTGATTGACGCCCGCTAAATTGAACAAGGAAAACAACAGGGTGATAATATGAGACAAGCTGACAGTACAATTAAAGGATATCTATATCAGTTTAATAAATCTATACTTGAAATCATGCATTTGTCTGAGAACGATACATTAGTATTGGAAGGTGTCATCGAAGATATTGATATTCTCTCTAATGCAAGTGAGACAACAATTCAGTGCAAATACCATGAAGACAAAAAATGCACCATTTCAAGTGTTGCCGTCCCTATCATTGAGATGCTATGCAATTATTGCGAGTCTTCTTATATGGGAAAAGATATTCATTATGTGCTATATGCTTATTTTTCAGAAAACATAGATGAGATTACAGTGTCTGCATTTACCAATTTCCTAAAGACAACGCAAGACAAAGAGATCGAAATAAAGTACTTTCACAGGGTTTTTGTTATCCCGGACGCCAGCATTCTCGATATCGCAAATAAAGGCAAAAAAACGGCTGTAGATAAGGAAGCTCTTATCTCATACTATAAAGCCAATCGAAGTAGCCTTTCATTTAGGGTTGATATTGCAAAATTCTGGTCATGTTTCCAATATATAAAAGCCGAAAGATTTGACAGCCTGAAGGAGTCGGTTATAGAAGCACTTAGAGAAATAACAGATCCCGATTCTGCGGCTACACTTTATTATCCAAACGCCTTTTCATATGTGGCTTATTTGTCAGCCAAGAAAAAGCCATCCGATAGAACCGTCACTAAAAAAGATTTGATAGACTTCCTAGCAAACCAAAAGACGCTTCTTCTGAATAGATGGACATTAGAAGCAATGGACAGGAACGCCCTTCTTAAGGCAAAAAGGGGCTCCTTAACATCGTTTTTCGCCTCAAACCCAGATGTTAGAGCATTTGTTATTTCAGATGAGTTCTTGGAGAAAAACGCAGACACAATAATACCTTTTATCAGAGAGTATCTTGGGAAATATTACAAGAAGCCAAAGCTTCAAAAGCCACCTATATTTGTGTTTGGAGATAAATGCTCCGACTTAATGCAAAGTGTAATAATTGAACTATACAAGTATCAGCAGCCTGTAAATACCGGCATGGTTGGTCTGCAATTTGTGGAGGACAGCTTCATTAACGATAATAACTGCCCGAACAATTATGCGTGTAAAATAACACAACTCAGCAACATAACAGCGAGTATTCTTGAACAATGCCATGTTAATCAACTGTACGGGGTTGGGATGGTTAGCCATTCCTTGGACAGTAAAAACTATTTTGTTGAGTGGCTGACTGTTTCAACAACAGGCGAGCTAAGATATCTCGTTGGCTTAAGCAGATCATTGGAGGTGTAGAAAACATGATTGAAATCGGAAAAGTAATCAGCAGTAACCCTGGCACAATTCAGGTAATGCTTAATAGTGTTGATGTTTTTGAGCGCAACAAATCTAGAATTCGTATTTCACGATATATTGCAATTGAGGATGGAAACGATCTCAAAATTTTAGCTTCAATTCAAAATGTTACTGCGATTCAATCTCCTGATGCAAATACAATTAGCTACACTATCGCTTGCTCACCAATTGGCTGCTTTTCAGAAAGTGAACACGGTATTTCTTTCAGGCAGGGTGGTGTTAACCTTCCATCTCCTACCGAACCAGCTTACTTGCCGGATGATGAAATCATTAATGCAATCTTTAGTAGTAATGATAGCTTTTCTTTCCAAATTGGACGATTGTCGAATAACCAAAGCGTTAGTTACTATGTAGATGGCAATCGTTTTTTCGGGAAACACATTGCTGTTGTTGGTTCAACAGGATCTGGTAAATCATGTGCTGTTACAAGGCTGTTGCAAAATATTCTTAAAATAAATGAGGGGCATAATGAAAATGCTGGGAACTTAAAGAATGCTCATATAATCATTTTTGATATTCATTCCGAATATCAATCTGCCTTTACTCTAGCAGAAGCGGAGTCATTTGGCCTCAACACCTTGGATGTTGAAAAGCTATGCTTACCATATTGGCTAATGAACTCGCAGGAATTGGAAGCTCTTTTCATCGAGAGCAATGAGCTTAATTCACACAATCAGATTTCTCAGTTTAAAAAAGCGGTAATACTCAGCAAAGAAAAGCACAATCCAAGCATGGAGCGTATTACTTACGATACCCCCGTCTATTTTGATATTATTGAAGTATACCGGTATATTAAGAACAAGAATAATGAGGTTATCAACAAAAATGATACCCTCCCACATCTTCCAAAGCGAAGTGACGGAACTGTAATAGAAAACGCAGATGAAGTGTATCTAAACGAAGATGTTATCTTTTCTGCAACTAGTACTGCAAAGGACACAAAAGCATCTAACGGGCCATATAATGGTGAGTTTGAAAGATTCATAACAAGGCTTGAAACAAAGCTTTCTGATAAACGGCTTAGATTTATTACCGCGTCAAAAAAGCCTGATGGAGGAACTTTTACAACAGAGGACTTTGGAGAAATACTAAAACAGTTCCTTGGCTATATTGATAAATGCAATGTTACAATTATTGATTTAAGTGCGATTCCCTTTGAGGTATTAAGTATTGTAGTCAGTCTTCTCTCGCGAATAATATTTGACTTTGCATTTCACTATTCTAAAATCCGGCATTTGTCCGGACTGGTGAATGACATACCTTTTATGTTAGTATGTGAAGAAGCGCATAATTATATCCCCAAGAGTGGCGGTGCTGAATATGCGGCGTCAAAGCATTCAATTGAACGAATAGCAAAAGAAGGCAGAAAATATGGTCTTAATTTAATGGTAGTAAGCCAACGACCATCTGAAGTATCAGAAACAATTTTCTCCCAATGCAACAACTTTATCGTTCTAAAGCTTACAAATATTAATGACCAAAGCTACATAAAAAACCTGCTCCCTGATAATAATGCTTCTTTGGTTGATGTGCTTCCAACCTTGGCTGCTGGAGAATGCTTGGTTGTAGGGGATGCGGTACCATTACCGGCAGTGGTCAAAATGGATATGCCAAATCCGATTCCAAACTCAAGTAATGTAAATGTCTATGATGAGTGGAACAAAGAGTGGATTGACATTGTCTTTGATGATGTCATCCGAAGATGGAGAAGAGAATGAGCAGATTCTATCTTAATAATATCCGAAGACTCTGAATCTATTTATTCTGAATGTTCTTTCGGTCTTCCTCTGGATACGACTCAATAATCAGCGCTTTAGCTTTTAAGGCCGCAGCAAATAATGCTGCGGCCTTTTTCTGGGAACAATCAGGTATAAAAATTTGCCCAGAGTTATTGCAAGCGACAAAGGAATGTGTTATTATGGGTAAAGACAGGTATATTATTTTTCCCTTGAGGTGATGAAATGGCTAAGCAAGTCCACATTCGGTTAGATGACACCGTATATGAAGCGTTGTCAGGGTATACGAACGAAGCCGGTGAGACTCTCCAGGACTGTGTTAATAGTGCAATCATGCAGTTTTTGAATCGTCAAAAAAGACAGATCCCTGAAAAAGCAGATTTCACATTTATTGACCTGTTTGCTGGCATTGGAGGAATGCGAATTGCTTTTGAGCAAGCCGGTGGTCACTGTGTTTATTCCAATGAATGGAATAAATATTGCCAGCAGACATATTTTGCCAATTTTGGCGAACAGCCAGACGGCGATATTACGAAAGTTGACGCACAGATAATTCCGGATCATGATATCCTTGTTGCCGGGTTCCCATGCCAGCCATTCTCGATTGCCGGAGTTTCAAAGAAGCAAAGTCTGGGTCGGGCTACCGGGTTTGAAGACAAAACACAGGGAACACTCTTTTTTGATGTTTGCCGTATCCTTAAGGCAAAGAGACCAAAGGCATTTCTTCTGGAGAACGTCAAAAATCTCTGTAGCCATGACAGGGGCAGAACGTTTAAAGTTATTCTTGAATCTCTGGAAGAGCTGAATTATGAAGTCTTTTATAAGGTCATTGATGGTCAGAGCTTTGTTCCGCAGCACAGGGAAAGAATCCTTATTGTTGGTTTTGATCGTGAAAGATATGGAAACAACGTAGAGTTTGATTTTGATATCACCCCTGTTTCGCCCAAGCCGGTAATGAAAGATATTCTGGAGCAGAACGTTGACGATAGATATACTCTTTCAGATAAACTGTGGTTATATCTACAGAATTATGCTAATAAACACAAAGCTGCAGGTAATGGTTTTGGCTTTGGGATAGCACCACCGGAGGGTGTCTCAAGGACGCTCAGTGCCAGATACTATAAGGATGGCTCTGAAATCCTGATTGCTCAGGAAGGCAAGAATCCTCGGAGACTAACCCCAAGAGAGTGCGCCAGGCTACAGGGATTTCCAGACACCTTCAAAATCGCGGTTTCAGACACACAGGCATATAAACAGTTTGGAAATTCTGTTGTGGTGCCCCTTATGCAGGCTACCGCTGAGTTGATTGTGGCCAAACTAAATGAACTTGTTGAGGATATTGATGTAGCGGAGGTTGTGTAAATGCAGAATAATGCAGTTCAAGCTATTCAAGCTGTTCTTCAAGGTGGAACCGCATTTTGCAAGTTTTTCTCTGCAAATGACACCGGAGAAACCGGCGGACATCAATCCGGAATTTATATTTCCAAACCTTCTGTTCCAATCCTGTTTGAAACACCGGGTACACGAGGCGAAAACAAGGATAAGTGGGTGGAAATAAAGTGGCAAAATGATTTTAAAACAAATACCCGCTTTGTCTATTATGGTAAAGGAACAAGAAATGAGTATAGAATCACAAATTTTGGAAGAGACTTCCCGTTCCTGACACCGGACTACACAGGAGCATTGTTCGTTTTAGTCAAAGAAACGGAAGAAAATTATCTGGGATTTGTTCTGAATCGGGAAGATGAGATTGATCAGTTTCTGGATGCATTTGGACTTTCTCCAGCGGAAACAAACAGACTAATCGACAGTCATATTATTCGCCCAGAATCTCATGAAGCGGTTGAATTTGAACGCTACATTTCATCTCTTCAGGTAGCCTTTCCCTCCTCAGAAGAGATGGCTGCCGCAGCACGACATATTCAGGATACTGTTTATGACCACAGTGAGTTGATTGTGAGTGATCCAGATAAAAAACTGCTGGACTGGACAGATTTGGAGTATAAACTCTTCAAGGCGCTTGAATACGACAGATATGCGGATCTAATTACGAGAGGTTTCACCAGTGTTGATGATTTTATTATGACTGCAAACCAAGTACTCAATCGCCGAAAGAGCCGGGCAGGAAAGAGCCTTGAACATCATTTGGCAGCGATTTTTGCTGGAAACAGCTTACAGTTCCAAAAACAAGCTGTGACAGAAGGCCGAAAGAAGCCTGATTTTCTTTTTCCTTCTCAAGACGCCTATCACGATGGTAGTTTTCCTTTGGAACAGCTGATATCTCTTGCGGCAAAAACAACCTGTAAAGACAGATGGCGTCAGGTAATCAATGAGGCTGATCGACTTCGTGACAGGCCAAAGTATTTATGCACACTGCAGCAGGGGATTTCTACTGCGCAACTGGACGAAATGCAGGAAGAGCAGGTTATCCTTGTCGTTCCAAGGCCTTACATTACGACATATCCGAGAGATCGGCAGGATAGGATTTGGACGTTGGACCGTTTTGTGCGGTTTGCCAGAGAGATAGAGGGATTATAATGTCTGACAGCTTAACGCCTGAGAGACGAAGCTGGAATATGTCCCGAATAAGGAGCAAAAATACAAAGCCCGAGGTGTATTTACGAAAGCTTCTGTTTGCAAAAGGATATCGTTATCGGATAGCACCGGAATACGTCCCAGGGCACCCAGACATGTATCTGAAGAAGTATAATACTGCTATCTTTATTCATGGCTGTTTCTGGCATAGACACAGTGGTTGTAAATATGCCTATATGCCCAAATCAAGAGTTAGTTTTTGGGAGAAGAAGTTTTCTGCGAATATTGCGCGCGATCAAACTGTTCGGGAAGAACTGGGGCAAAAAGGAATTAGGTACCTTGTCATATGGGAGTGTACAATTAATTCCATGATAAAAAGTGATAAAGTCAAGGACACTGTCCTTGACTTTATTGAAAACTTTTTGCATGGGAAACAAGCTGATTTAGAAGTGCAAATCAACGGATGATTTTGATCGATACAGAGTAAAACTGCCATACCAATAACTCAGTGGGGAACAAGGCCGCTGAGTTTTTGATATGGCAATTTTTGGATAATTCCCGTACTATTGATAATTCTTTGCCTTATTGCTTAATTTTTTCTGACAATTGTTTCTGCAAATATGGCTTAATTGAAGCAACAATAATGGCGCGGATCTTTTTCTCCTGACCCAACGTTATGGCAGATTTGTCTTTTTTGTTAAACATTTTTAGAATAAACTCATAATCGGAAAGCCCGTTAAAATTGTTGTAATCACAATCAAATGCACCGTCCTCATATAAAGCTTTCAGGAGTTTTCTACTGAAGAATTCTGGAGAGAGGGAAATGAACTGGTTATTCTCAACCGCATGATACAATCTAAACATTTTTTCTCTAACAGAAGCCTCTTCGTTCAAATCGTTACGCCCAAACTTTTTGATGCACGAGCTGCCAATGGGAAATAGTGTATTACCGTTCAAAGTGTTTTCTATAGTAAAGAGATAATACAGATGTTCTTTTCCGCAAATACAAGATTCGCTAAGGGTATCATCTTCTTCACAATCAGCGATTGCCCATTCTGTCACGGCAGACGCCCAGTGATCACTTTGAGATAATTCAAGCACCCGCTTAATGAGTTGTTCAATATAAATTCTTGCCACGACTGGTACACCACCTCTCATAAGGACGGAGATTATTATTGAAAATAGTTAGTCATTCATTTCGTTTGAGCTGTATTGTTTTAAGATTAATTATTTTTGCTACAGCCAATGTGCCAGAAGGAAGGTCTAGAAGATACTCAACTTCTGTCGGACTAATACTCAGCTCGTATTCAGAGGATAACACATCCATAAACTCTTCAGGAGTAAACACTTTTTCTTGGAGAAGCATTATTACAGATGCTTTTAACAGAGCCGGAGCAGCTGTAATAAGAACGTCATCCAATGGTTCCTCCTTTCTTTGGCCGCGCCTTTGCATAATTCTAATAAGTGACTGATACTCATCCGTCGTGATTATTTCGAGCTTTTCAGCCCTACGAATCATGGCGGCAATAGATACTTTCCATTTCTTTTTAAGCTGCTTATAGTAAGCAATAGTATGTGGTCCAGCTTCAGCGTCTTTTCTGAAGGTCACTTCTGGAAGCAAAAAAGCTGCGGCAAAATCGTTAGCTTCACGTTCTCTTTGCTTGAAATCCTCTTTTGAAAGATCTTCGATATCCTCGCTCCATGGATGCAAACAGATATGCCCAAGTTCATGTGCAATATCAAAATGAATGCGAGCTGCAGAGGTCTTGTTGTTAGAGTATGCGATAAGAAAAGTCGGCTTATCTGGCGGTCCTACAAGTTGACTAAAGGCATCAACATCATCAGTGCTTGTAGGAAACGAAGTAACAAGTATTCCGTGTTTTTCTACAACAGAGATGATGTTATCAATTGGATCATTGCCGAGCCCCCATATTTCTCTCAACCTATAAGCTGCTTTTTCAGGAGAAAAGCTTTCAGAAAAGCCAATCGGCTCAAACTCCGGGAACTCAATATAGTCTTGTAAAAGCATATAGACTTGAGAAAGAAAATCCATTTTTACAATTTGCTCACTGCGATACTTTTTGTTGGTTGTAAGTAGTGAGCGAAAGTAGATTGTTCCTTCTGTTCTAGGAGTAGGATGCTCGTAAAAAAAACGAATAGGGAAACCGAGAGCAAAAGATAACCGTTCGACAACGCTGTTGTCGGTTGGTTGACTTTTTGATATCTCGTACATTGACAAGGTTTGTCGCTGGCATCCAACTTTCTCGGATAACTCGGCAACAGTTAGCCCTCTATATATGCGTGCTTTTTTCAATCGTTCACCATTAAACTGGGCTTTCATGAAGAACGCTCCTCCAATACTTTTTATGTGCATAACTATTGTTGAAATCGCCTGACAGGAATCGAATTGTTTATGGTGCCCTGACCTAATGAAATAGGCCTAAGCTTCATCACAATTAGGCCTATCAGTGTCCTTTTTCCGGGGATTATCCTTCTTCCGAGCAATGGCTTTAGCTGTAAGTTTGAGCCCTCTTCCAGGCTGGTTCCCGGAGACTGTAGAGTAGCCGATTTTTTCTACAACAACACTTTCATCCGCATTTATGTACTTGGACCAGTCTTGCTCGCTTCCAGATGCAATATCCAGAGTAGGGGTAACCATAACAGCACGGATATGTGTTAAGCGGTACCCCACCGTCTCAAAAAGTACTAGAACATGATGATGTACTAAATCTGTGTCACTTTTTAGATCGGACAGTAGGTTCTGAACAGACTCTGCAAGGAGTTCCTCGTCGGAAAACTGGTGCGGGATAAAACTGAGTTGTTGTTGATCTGCCAACAGATCCTTATTGAACTGTCGGGCAAGCATATCAATATAATGCATTCGCTTACGCTGCCGTTGGCGCTTTTGTATGTCCGAGAAACGTTTTTCGCGCATAAATGTGAGAATGCACCGACTGCTTCTCTCGAATATTATTAGCATTTCCCATGGACCACGACGCGCCTTTCCAATCAGGCAGTCTTCAATGTCTAAAGAGTTTACAATATTTGTATTTAAAAGATCCCAGATGCGCGATGGCACACTGTTGCACGTTTGAAGCCCATTTCGTTGGATGTCGGATTGAATATCATCGCCAACAGCATCCTCAACGCATCTAACAATCTTGGCAATCAGGTCTGAAGGGAGAGCTAAGATGTCCATAATGAACCTCCTCAAATATTCATGGCATTATTATAGGCGTTTAATCCGAAAATGTCAAGATAAAAGATTTCCTCTTCATCCAAGAGACTACAAAGCAAGGAAATGCGAACCAAACCTTATACCCTATTATACCCTATTGCAATTTAGGGTATAATCATTTACAGAACATCTTGGAGGTGGCTTATGGACACCAACAACTTGATAGAACGGCTTGCCAGACTGGATGAGAAGATCGCCGCGCTTCCTCGTGGCTCGATCTCCACAAAGAAGGTCAACGGGCATACCTATTCCTACCACCGCTGGTACGAAAGCAAAGCAAAAAAAGAACAGTTTATCCCAGAGGATGAACTGGAACAGCTCCGTGCTCAGATCGAACTACGGAAAGAACTTCAGGCGCAGAGAAAAGAGCTGAAAAAGCAGTTGCCCAAGACGCCCAAAAGAGCGCTGCACGAGGATAACATTGAATATGCCACAATCGTCCGGAGCGGCGCTGAACTTCGGGCATTTATGAGACCAGCACTGAACTACCGCAGGCGTGAGTGCTATGCCCGTTTACGCGACTATGTATTTGGCCCGCAGCAGGACAAGGTATTTGTGATCTATGGCCTACGTCGTACCGGCAAGACAACGATGATCCGCCAGATCCTTGCGGACATGGATGCCAAGATGCTCGATCAAACCGCATTCATTCAGATCACAGCGAAGAACACGCTCGCCGATGTGAACAAGGATCTGCGCGCGCTGGAGAAGAACGGCTGCCAGTATGTGTTCCTGGATGAAGTCACCCTAATGGAGGATTTCATTGACGGCGCGGCGTTGTTCTCGGATGTGTTCGCCGCCAGCGGAATGAAGATCGTGCTCTCCGGTGCAGACTCCCTGGGCTTCCTTTTTACCGAGGACGAGCAGCTTTATGACCGCTGCATCATGCTTCACACGACCTTTATCCCTTACCGCGAGTTTGAGCAGGTGTTGGGCATCAAAGGGATTGACGAGTATATCCGCTATGGCGGCACCATGAGCATGAGCAGCGTAAACTACAACGAGGATTCGCCCTTTGCCAACAGCGAGAACGCCAGAGAGTATGTGGACACGGCTATCGCTCACAACATTCAGCACTCCCTGCGCTGCTACCAGCAGGCGGGGCATTTCCGCAAGCTGCAGGAGCACTATGATAAGAACGAGCTGATCAGCGCCATTAACCGCGTCGTGGAGGATCAGACCCACCGCTTCACCGTGGAGGTGCTGACACGGGAGTTCAAATCCAACGAACTTGCCCTGTCGGCACGAAATCTGCGACGCGACTGGGGGCAACCCAACGATGTCCTTGACCATGTGGACACGCAAAGAGTGACGCAGCGGCTCATGGAACTGCTGGAGATCCGGAATCAGGCCGAACAGACCGTTGAGTTGGAACCGGCACACGCAGTGGAGATCCAAGAGTACCTGACCTTGCTGGATCTGACGCAGAATGTGGACATCGTTACCATGCCCAGCGGAGAGAAGCTGCCGCGCACCGTGATTGCCCAGCCAGGCCTTCGATACGCCCAGGCCAAGGCTTTGATTGAAAGCTTGCTGCTCGATCCGGCGTTCAGCGACCTTTCCATCACCGAGCGAAACAGCGTACAGGCGCGAATCCTCGGTGAGATCATGGGCCGCATGATGGAGGACGCGGTTCTTCTGGAGGCGAAGCTGGCCAAGCCCAAAAAGCAGGTCTTTGTGATGCAGTTTGCCATCGGTGAGTTTGATATGGTCGTGTTTGACCCAGCAACCAGCAGCTGCGAGATCTATGAGATCAAGCACAGCACAGAAATCGTTCCGGAGCAGATTCGGCACTTGATCGACGAAGAAAAATTCAGAATGACCGAGCATCGCTTCGGCACGATCACAGGCAGATATGTCATTTACTGCGGTCCTGCTAAAACGGTGGATGATGTGCAGTATCTCAATGTGGAAGAGTATCTCTGCAGATTGAAATGACAACCATTCTATTCAGTGCCTGATGTACCTTTGCAAACATCTTGATATTTCCAAAAGAGAATACAAGAAGTTTCCTTTTTACACTCGAAAAGGTGCGATCAACATCTCTTTTTTGTTGTCCGTGTTATGCGCAGGGCAGATCAGGCTGGGGATGGGGTAGCGATTCTTGGCCTCGCATTTGCGGCTAATTTATTATAAAACCAAAAATCTGCCGAAGTTCTTATTGACTGACCTTCTTATTTCGGCTATAATATAGTCAGAATCAAAATCAGCCGAAAAAGGTGGCGCATTATGGAATATATCAGCCGACACATGGAATCCCGCATCCTTGAACTGAGCAAGTCTTACTCTGCGATCCTGCTGACCGGGCCTCGCCAGGCGGGCAAAACGACCATGCTTCGCTCTCTCGCGGAAAAAGAGAATATCGGACGAAAATATGTAACACTGGACGACCTCACCGAGCGGGACATGGCAAAAAATGACCCTTCCCTGTTTCTTCAGCTTCACAGGCCGCCCGTGCTCATTGATGAGGTACAGTACGCTCCGGAACTCTTCACTTATATCAAGATCCATATCGACGAGCATCACAATCCCGGTGACTTCTGGCTGACTGGTTCACAGATCTTCCGCCTCATGCGCGGTGTTCAGGAATCTCTGGCAGGCCGCATTGCGCTCCTGCACATGTCCCCTCTGTCCCAGCGGGAGATCATCGGGGCACCCTGCGTACCCTTTACGACGGATCTGGATCGTCTGCTGGCCGAGCAGGATCAAATCCAACCTGTTACTACGCCGGAGCTGTTTGCCCGCCTGTGGAAGGGGTCAATGCCTGGGCTGATCAGCGGTCAGACGCCGGATCGGAATATTTTCTATTCTTCCTATCTCTCCACCTATGTGGAACGCGATGTGCGGGACCTTTCCGGCAGCGTCGATGCTTTGAAATTCAACCGCTTCGTCACAGCCGTTGCCGCCCGCTGCTCCCAACTTCTGAATTATAACGCACTGGCAGAGGATGCGGATATCGACATACCGACTGCAAAAGCATGGGTCAATATTCTGGAAACGCTGGGTATCATATTCCTGCTGCATCCCTATTCCAATAATGTGCTGAAGCGCACGATCAAGACACCGAAGGTGTACTTCTATGACACCGGACTTGTCTGCTATCTGACCCGATGGTCTTCTCCGGAGGTGGCTGAGAGCGGTGCGATGAACGGTGCGCTGCTTGAAAACTTTACCGTGTCGGAGATCATGAAGAGCTATCAAAACGCCGGTCTGGAACCGTATCTCTATTTCTACCGCGATCGGGACGCCAAGGAGATCGACGTGGTTCTCGAAGGCGACGGCAAGCTCTGCCCGCTGGAGATCAAGAAAACTGCCGCGCCGGACAAACGACTGACCCGTGTTTTCGGTGTGATCGACAAGTCACCCCTCCAGCTTGGCACCGGTGCGATCCTCTGCATGGCGGATCATTTCAGCGCCTTTGACAGGGATAATCTGATCGTACCGATCTGGATGATATAAATCAGATAATGCTCAGAGGAGTAAGGGTGTCAGTTCAAATGACATCCCTGCTCCTTTTTATACCCACGTTATACCCAAAT
>JAEEGL011938500.1_pt1 | contig 17614 bp, 12 predicted proteins | sample 9134231 | NCBI WGS metagenome assembly JAEEGL01 (sample SAMN16246548, study PRJNA631951) | gut metagenome | biome: gut microbiome; feature: rumen; material: fiber-attached | host: Bos | place: Iran: Karaj | collected 2018-10 | reverse complement strand
TATTCACGTAACATTCTATACACGTTTGTTTAACGACCAAGATTATACCGCAGCAGACGGATATACATGGGATGGACATACAGGAACATATAGAATAGACCATCTAAACGGTTGTGATTTCCACGTTGTAAATGAAACAACGGCTCAGATGAAGTCGAACTAATAGAGTTTACCTAATAAAGAGGGTATCCGAAAGGGTACTCTCTTTTCTATTGGCACCTTTGAACGGAAGAGATATACTATTAGCAACTAAATAATATTACGAAGAGGGTTGAGTTTATTCTATAAATTTAGGAAGTCAACTCGGCTCTATTTTTTTGCGTAGAAAGGGACTATTTGATGAAAAATAAGATAATTTTGTTTTTGGGTATTATGATGTTTGTAACAGGTTGTGGTAGCAATACAGTAAATAATGAAAATGTTAGTACAGTAGAAGAAACTGAAGATGTAACTATAAGTAGTGACGTAACAGATAATACTACAGAAGCGCAGGATACAGAAACATCTACTAGTATGGAAACTCTTGAAGACGTCTCTAATGTAGAAACTAATATTTCGGATTCTACTGTTTCTAGCCTGTATATACAGGAAAATATTTTATATATACCAGATGGACGTAGCGGAGAACTAATTTCAGCAGGTGAAAGAAATCTTGCACGTAACATTAGTGCAGCAGATGAAAGTGCTATTGCTCCGTATAGAGTATCAGGACTTTCTGATAAATTTAAGCAGATTGATTTTGAAGTAGAATATGATGGTACGAATTATTACTTTAAGTGTGACATTGAAAAAGACGGAGAGAAAATTACGTACAATAATATAGATACAAACATGGAATCGTGGGATATTTCTTATGGTTTTTGTTATGGTGTACCGAGTCGTGTAACTGAATTGGGGGTTGTAGGAACAGATGAATGCTTAGAAATTGGAAATTTATCACAGGTTTATATTGATGCAGATGGAAATATCAATGAAGATACTACACCAGCTACATTAAATGGTATTTCATTGGATTATAAGAACTATTTAACTCCTATGAAAGACGCTATGAACCATGATTCTATATGGATAGCACACTTATATGAAAGTGGAGAACAGGTAGAAGTTGCAGATATTTGGCTTGATGCTGATGATAAAAATTTTGGTGTCAGCATGAAATATATGGAGTCAGATGAATTCCTTAATTGGAGAGGTGTTGACCCCGGAAATATACAAATAGGTTATATTGCTAAGATGTATGGTCTTAAATAAAACAATATTATCCAGTAAAATCATAACAAGGCTATTTTTTGCATCTTGTCACTCTAAATATGAAGAGTTATACTAATATAAATCGAATAAAAATACGAAAAAAGGGTTGAGTTATATTTATATTCCGTAGGAAAACTATAACTAAACTCTTTTTTGATGCATAAAAATGAAAAATCTATGTTAGATGTTTTATAAAATTATTTAGATAGTTTTATATATAATACAGATGATTTTTAAATCGTTTAAATAATACATTTTTGTATTTATTACGAATGTTTTAGGCGTTTTTATTTTAGCGAACAGAGGGTAATTGACTTAATAAGATTAAATTAGTCATTATTAAGAAGAATTTTAGATAAGAAAGGGTTGAATATGAAGGACGAAATGAAAAAGAAAGTTATAGGCATAGGAAGTGTAGCAATATTGCTAGTGGGGTGTATAGTAGCGGTTGTTATAAATCAAAAGAATGTGGAGACACCTAAACAGACCGAGAGCAATATAGAAACGGAAGTATCAGAGAATAAAGATACTAAAGTTGTAGAAGATACAACAAATGAAAATGATGTAGCTAAAGAGGAAAATGTAGATACAGAGGAAGATTTTTTAAATAGTGATGGTACAATAACCGAAGCGAAAGATAAGAAATATAAAGGAACAGAAAAAGAATTAGAAAAGAAACATAATGAAATCGTACAACGTAGTGAGAAGGTAAATGTAGAATTACCTGAAACAAGTGATACGTATACAACGTTAGAGAGTAAGAATGAAATTGATGATTATGTACTAGCGATTGTATATGAGAATGTACAGGAAGATGGAAGTAGAAAAATAGATTACAGTAAAGATTTTGTAACAGTTATACCAAATGACGAACCTGAAGAGGGTTATGTGGAAGACGAAACGTCACCAGAACCTAATCATGGTTCAGATGAGTTACTTTCTGATGAAGCCTATAAACAAATGGCAGCTCATATGTGGGATTATATGTCAGATGTATTTACTTTATCTTGTTCTTATGACACTTTTTGTAGCGAGTATTTAGCTTTGTGTAAAGAGTATAGGTTAGGCTATATGGATGCTTATTATGTATTAGCAAGAAAATATGGAGTGTTTGACTGATGAAACTATTAAAAAATAAAATTAAGTACATATTTGGTATTTGTTTGCTTGCTTTTACTTGTTTGGCAACTTCAATAGAAGTAAGTCCATTAAGAGTGTCTGCTACTAATACCTTTTCTTTGAGTTTAAAGCATCAACATGAGGGTTATGCAGGTGAACATGGTATAGGTGAAGGTACTTGTTATAGAGATGACCCTAAAAAATGTCCTTGTAATGGTTGTTGGTGTCATGCGGGTAATGGTATTTCTTCTGCATCTGATTGTTGGGACTGCGGTGGTAGAATTGGAGACAACTATGAGTGTCATGGTTGTGGTCACTCACATTATTCCCACGCTTGTCCTGAACCTGTTTATGGCGGTGGTTATGAGTGTGAGCATACCGACCACAATTATAAAAGAACTTGTGGAGCTGATAATAATGATTTATTGCGTACTTATAAAATCACAGGTGGCTGGGAAGGTGAGCATTATTATATAACATTTACTAAAACAAATTCTGGCTCACATGATGGTTCTAACTGGCAATTTAGTAGTGCATTTAAGGGTAATACAGCAGAATGGGCTGGTCCAGCATCAGCTATGAATGTTACTACTTCCTCTACTAAGATTGAGATTTTTGCTAATGGTAATTATACAGTAACTATTTCATGTAATGATTATTATAACGGTCACAACCGTTCCGCTAGTGGCACATTAACGGTAGATGATTATGGTACTGTATTTAGTTATGACCCTAATGCTACAAACGTTACAGGAACAAATATTTGGAATGATGCTATTTCTACTAATCCTAATTGGTGGGATATTGGTAAAACTGTTGTAATTCCAAACAAACAAGTAGAGTTAAAGGCTTGTCCTTGGACAAGAGAGGGTTATACTTTTGTAGGATGGTCTGTAAATCCTAATGTTAAAGCAGATGGTTTAACGGGTAAGACAGTTTATGAAGACCAAAAGAATAGTTTAAATTCTTTAAAGAATAGTGCAAATTATAGTCAGCCTAACGGAAATGGACTTACAGCAACACAATTAAAGAGTTATACTGGTCCGTCATTGTTAAAAGGTAGTACAGGTGAATATACAAATAATACAGGCGCATGGCGTGGTACGCACATGGTTACTTTGTATGCTATTTGGATGCCTAACGAATATTATATTTATTATGATAAGGGTAAGACAGACGATAGAAGTACTACAATTACTTTAGGTAAATCCATAGATAACGCTAATGCAAGTAGTTTCAGAACAACTAATATAACTGCAAGAAGTGCAAGAGCGGTTTCAGGATTAACAAAACCTTTTGAAGCATTTAATTACATAATAGATTATGTAAATAATAGTAAAATAGGACAGTTGCCTTATACTAAGACATTTTTCGACCATAAAGTAAATTATGGTAATGTTAGTCCTGTAAAAGGAAGAAGTTATGAGTTAGTATTTAATCCAAACTTCCCTGATACAAATAGTGAAGGTGGCGCAGCTACACAGGAAATAAAGGATTCTTATAGTTTAAATTTACAAACAACAGACTCATCTCAGACAATCCATGAGAATGTAGATAATAATTATAAGAGTAAGGAACTTTATGGCTATTTGTTTAGTGCAAATAGATGGATAATTAGTGATTATAATACTGCAATTATAAGTTCTAGTGGTGTAATACAACGTAATCACGTACATAGCGGTTCTGAAATTACTGGTGGTGGTTGTTATACTGTACCAGTATATCATAAGCACACAGGTAGTTCAGTAACAGGTGGTGGTTGTTATACAATACCTAACGCTCACGTACATACAGACGGTACAACACAAAGAGACGCTAGTTATCATTCACCTATAGCAGGAGGTTGTTTTAAAGAGGCAGTTGGTAAGGTACATCAGCATAAAGATGCTAATGGTGTAGTACATGACGTTACGTATATATCTCCTACATCAAGTGGATGTTTTAATTACATCAATTATGCTTTACATAAAAAACATCAGCATACAGATGGCGTAAATGTTCAAGATGTTAATTATCATGCAACAAGAAGTGGTGGATGTTTTACTAAAGCTGTTTATAAGGTACATCAGCATAAAGATGCTAATGGCGTTGTAAGAGCTGCTAATTATCAGGCTCCTGTAAGTGGTGGATGTTTTACTACTGACAATGCAGTTTATCCAAATGGACGAAAAACTGGGTCAGTATCTTACTCATCAGAGTCATGGGGTGATGGCTCTTGGACACGTAGGTGGACTTGTAGTAATTGTGGAGTTCAATTAGGATGGGCTGGTACTGTATGGGATGGTCCAAACACAGGAGGGGATAATCCTCATCATGAAGAATATCATGACTATGAAGGACCTGATATACATTATTGTTCTCCTATTAGTTCGTCTTATACACTTAGTTGTGGTAAAGTAGCTGGTCAGAGATATGCTGATGAGGGTATAGACTATTATGCTTGTGGTTGTGGTAAGACAGCAGGTACTAGATATTCTGATGAAGCTATTGAATACTATACTCACGAAAAGACAGACCCTTCTTCAACATTTAGAGGCTATGGTTGTGGTTGTGGAAAACAAGCTGGTTATCGCTATCTATCTGACGGTGTAGATTATTATATTTGTAATTGTAATACAGTAGAGGGTACACCTTTATCTTATAGTTTAGGTTGTGGTAAAACAGAGAATGTTTCAATAGATAAGTGGGCTTTAGGTTGTGGCAAAACAACATCATCTATTGATACTACAGTTACAAATGGGTTGTTAAATCCTCCTATGAGTGGTAGTATTAACAGACCTAACTATGAAAATGCTGAAGGACAATGGTGTTTAGCTACTGCTGAATGGAAAGATACAACAATAACTAATTTCCCAGAGCCTACAATGTATGGTTATGTATTTTTAGGTTGGTATGATTCACCAAATTATACTTTAACCCCTAATGGAGATGGTACATTTAAGCATACCACTACGGCTAATAAAATAACTTTACGTACTATAAATCCTTCGAGAGATAGTCATGCCAGAGAGGATTTGTATGCACATTGGATGCCTAAAATGGCATATTTGAATTACAGTTATCCTAGTGATGATGGTACAAAGAACAATTATACAAATTATACTAATGGTCATGTTGTTAATGATTTAAATAACGGTAATTTAACAACAGCAGTACACGTAGGAAAGTATTATTGGGAATATGCAGGTAGAAGTGAAGCAGCAGCTTTCTTTGAAAATGCACCTAAGAATTATGTACCTTATGCAAATATACCTAATCCAGCAGTTTATTTTAAGGTAGATTTGTTCCCAAGAACAAAGGTAAATTCTATAAACTTAAATTCTGCGGCATCAAATTATAGTGTACTTATGCCAAATAAGTTCCTTAATACTGTATTTAAGTTTACAGCACCTAAAGATGGTAACGGTGTAGGCACAAGTAAAACTTTGTATGATGCTACAGTAGCCGCTCAGAATTGGAATCAAAAGAGCGGAGCAGGTATTGTTTATGGTACTGGAGCAACAGGAAGTGGCAACACTTATGGAAATACACAAGGCGCACAAGCTGAAGGTAGCATAAATAAATATACTTTGTATGATGTATGGACACTTGCTGGTTGGTACACAAGTAATAGTGCTGAAACAAGTAGAGATACACTTCTTACAACGGGTAATGCTGCTAATGCAACTGCTTTGGTTAAGTTAGAGGATAAGAAGAATCTTACACCGTATGATAGTAAACTTTCTGCTCAAAGATTAGACTTAACAACAGCATGGAATAAGCGAAATACTGACCTTAAGTTGCCTTTACCTAAGAGATTATTAGTATTTGATTTAGACTCTGAGAATGGAACTATCCTTAACTTAGATTCAAGTGATAGTATGAATAATCTTAGAAAGTTGGCAAGAGGCGAAGCGGTAGCTTATAGTGATGGTAGTGGAAAAGATAATGTATATCAAGGTAAGAAGATACTTACTGATACCTCACATTGTTTAGTATATGATTTCACATTTGAGAATTGGATAAACGGAAAGACAGGACAGACTTATGGTCCTTTAGCTAATGTTTATGCTGATAAAGACTCAGAATATTATGCAAAGTGGAATTTAAATACTGATATAACATTACCACAGGTAGAGAAGGCTGGTTATGTATTCCTTGGATGGTATACTGTACCACAAGATATAATACCTACAACATCAGCTACTACAAATAGTGCATTTGACCCTACTGATACAGGTCATTACAACAATCCTACAAATGGTTCAGACTATTATACAAGTGATGAACAGTTAAGATATTATGCAGGAGCAGGTTATAATTTTGTAAATGGTCATTTAGAGCCAAAAGATTGTACTTTACAGAAGACAACTTGTGATATTAACTGGGATATAACTACAAATAAGGTTACATTATATGCTTGGTTCAATAGAACACCTATATTTGTAGATATGTATGAAGGTTTGTTCTTTGAAGGTCAAGATGTAAGTTTGCAAGACCTTAAGAAACTTGTAGGTGTATTTGATTATGAGGACGATTATTCAGCCCTTGCATTAGAATACATTGAGAGTTTACCAAGTGTATCAATGGATTCATTGTACTTACCAGTTGTAGCAGATGATGGAATACATGATGATGACATATCAAATAACTTTGATGTAGATAAAGACTATTCTGTAACTGATATGCTTGAAACCTTACAAGTAGAGAATTATGAATTTGACTCTACGAGATGGGAACCTGTAGATAGTAAGGAATGGGAAACAGAATCAGATAAGTGGCAAAAGGTAAATAAGGAACCTACAAATGCGGAATATCCTGAATTACCTAATGCAGCAGAAGAGGGTAGTAGCAAAGATATACAGAATACAAATCATCCTTTATATATTAGAGGTGGTAAATTGTATAGTCCAAGACATCCAGAGGGTATTGACGGTGTATATAGATACATTGGAGATGGCGAGAATAATGGAGTAGTTTACTATACTGATACTGCAAAAGAAGAACTTGCTTATTATTTGAATGACCCTAGCAATCCTGAATATCAGAGAATGACGGGTATTAAGTTAAAAATTAAGAGTATAACTTATAAAGTAACAAATAATCAGTTACAAGACGAAGTAGTAACTATTGATTCTAACTTAGCTACGCAGAATTATGATGATAAGAAAGCTAAAGAATATGAGAAATCTTATTATACAAAGAAAGCGTTTGTAGGAAGAAGTAAGAATAAAGAGTTACATACTTACAGAGAGTCTAAGCACAGATTAGATACAAGTTCAAGTAGACTTATGTACACAGGTACAGAGAGTGAGTGGAGCGGTAACTTTGTTGTAACTTATGTCGTAACAGATAATGGTATATTGTTGAATGGTGCTTTGATAGCAAATTCACCTATAACAATAACTTACGAGCGTGAATGCAAGATAAAATATAATCAGCATCCTATCGTATATACAACAAACTTAGCAGACCTTACAAGTACTACATATACAAGCTATGATGAGTTTGAGAATATGATATTAGACTCACAGGTTGTACTTGATGCAGAGGATAATAGGTCAAACAATCCTTGGTGGACAAGGAAGAAAACTACACCAAAATTACAAGATACTTTAGAGGTAGTAGGAGTTAAGAATATCCAAATAGACGATACTTTAGTATCTAAATACGCTGAAAATTTAGGTAATAAAACCGCAGAACAAGTATTTAAAGACATAAATACTGATATAGCAAATCAAAAAGGAAATGGTTTGTATGTCTTGTATACACAGTATAAGACAAGTACAGATGTGGTTAAGAATACTGAATTTAAGTGTATAAGTAGTTTTGATATAGTAGTAGATGCACACGACCAATGGGGTAAATATGCAAGTGGTAAGACTTTAACAACAGCTAATCCTAACCCTTATGCACCAAGACCAGATTTACCAGACCCCGGAGATGCACCAGATTGGCCTTATGATGTAGATGGCACAGATGAGGTAGAAAAGAATCCTCATGGACCATCAGGTACACCTGACCCTAATAAACCTAATGATGATGAAAAGCCAAATAAACAAGATGACAAGTATTGTACAATCAGTATTATTTTGGTAAATGATGAGGCTACACTTGATTTAAATGATGCAAATATTATGAAACATGTACGTTTCATCAATGAAAATTATTTAGATAGTGTAAGTAGTAAGAACTCATATTGGGGTGAAGGAAATGGAAGGACAGTACTTGAAAGTATTATGGACAAGAAGGAAAAGGGTACTGGTTTAACTAATAGTTATGTAATGCCTGATGATGGAATTCATTATGAAACACCTTTAGGTACACAGGTTGATATAACTATTGAGGATTATAGTGATTAAATCAAACTTAGAGAGGGTAGTCGAAAGACTATCCTCTTTTATTGCTTTAGCATAAGTAATAAATTTATGCAAAAATCGGTAATCGTGCATAGTTGTGTATGTTTTTATGTCAGATAAAATTAAAATTCATTTAGATAAGATTATAATATATTGAACAAATAAAGGAGATTATATGTATTATGCAGACTGCAACTTGTCTTTCAAAAGTAAGAAATAAGCATATAACAATCGTAGGATATAATATACAGTTAGCTAATGGAGAAATACAGTATTTACCTGCAGACCAATTAAAAGTAGCTATAAGAGAGGGAAATCTTGACGTAACAAATTTAAGATTAGCAGCAGGTAATAAATTGATAGATAAGTGTGGAAAGATACCTAGTGTTTTTAATTTTGAGTCCGTAAAGAAGATAAATGATACTAATAAACCCAAAAAGCAAATAAATAATGGTAATCCGAGGATAGAATTACAGTTAATAACAATTCGAGAGAAACAGCAATTAGAATATTGGATAAGAAATAAGGCAGATAATAGATTTTTTAGCGTAGATAAGAATAGATTATACACATTAGCTATAGAGCATGGTATAGAGGGTATAGACTTAGAGGGACGTAAGATAGTAAGTGTTGCTTGTATAGATGAGAATGAATATAAATCTAAGGTTTCTGTTCCGTATGAAGTTGTAAAGTTTTTAAGTTTATTGTGTCTCGCTAATAATATCTTACCACAAGAGGTTAGTACGTTTGTTTTAAATTTAGAGCGAAAACAAGAGTATGAGCCAGAAGTAGATGGTAGAAATTATACTTTGATGATAGCTTTAAGAGAGCAATATAAAGCAATACAGTCAGAATTAGTATTAGAAGATTTCAAAGCAATTTTAGAGAAACAAGAAGTAAATAAATATTATAAAGTATATAGTACTTTATTTAGTTGGTATAAAAAGAAAATAGATAGTAAAGTGATATTACCTGATTATTTATGGGAGAATATAGCGCATATAACAGGATTACCAACATGGTATATACCGTTAATAAAAGAGGATTTGTATATATTTACTTGAAAGGAGCTAGGCTATGAAAGGGTATGGATTGGAACCAAATAAAGCAGAGAGAATGAAATTAGAAAGACGGCAGAGAGCCTATAATTATTTATGTTCAGTAGGATTAAGTGCAGGTATACCCTGTAAAATAGAGGGTAATAGTTTAATATTTCATTATACAATGCAGACAATGAAGGGTATGCAGAATTTTGAGAGAAAGGTAGACTTAGGTACTTTTCAATATAAAGATAGGTTGATAAAAGGATATAAATACACAGGGGTTATGTATAATATTTATACTCAACAATTTACTAAGTATTAAATTAACAAAATATTACATAAAAGTTATATAAGATTTGGTTTTAAATAAGCCAAATCTTATTTTATTTTAACTTGAATTTTTTTAACATTTTAGCTAATCCTTTAATAACAACGAATTGCTTGAATATGTAGTATTTATGCGGAGTTTAGGTGAAAAATTTTCACTTTAATTTGATTTTTTTTATTGACTTTATGTAATAAAAAATTTATACTGAATTAGAAATGGTTTAGATAAACTTTTTTAGTTTAGATGTAAAACCTAATTTAACATTAAAATATAAATATTTAAGTAAGAAAGCGAGGTCACTATGGGTTTATTTGCAAAAGAAGCGCAGTCATTAGAGTCAAGTGCATTTGATGACAACACAAGAAATTTGGTAAATCACACTAGCACAACAGCAGGTAAAGAGTTCCAGAATAAGGGTCGTGCAATACGTGCCAACAAGACAGAGGAAGAGAAAGCAAAGGAAGGTGTGAAATCAAGTGAGGTTAAGTTTATTACATGCCTTGCAAATCCTGCGAAGAAACAGAGCAGACAGGATAGCCATTTAAAGACAGATATACCTTGTTATGAGGTAGTAGGCTATAAGTTCGAGTTATTAGGAGACGCAAGGGTTCCACATATTCCTTATAAGGAAGGTGCTAAGTCTTTTGATGACGTAGAAAAGAGTATCACTTGGGAAGACCATAAGGCAGGTGAGATTATTCAGCTTAACATTATGGAAACAGGAATGTTCATTGGACAGGATTGTTATGCTGGACAGATTAGTGGTGAGGGTAACGTAGTAAACCTTATCATCAAGAAGAGTAAGAGTAGAAAGACTCCTAGACCTTGTTTGAGAAGAGAGGGTGGAGCAGGTTCTATTAAGACTTCTATGGAGTTCGTAGCAGAACTTGTAACACAGCCTGATTCAAAGAGACCTGTTGCTGTATGTAAGGAGGAATATGTAGATACATTTGGAAATCTCTTTACAAATACAAAGAAAAAGACAGCCAAGGGTAATCTTGGAGAGGATAAGGAAGCGCATAAGGATAACGCAGCAGCCTTTACAGCATACTTTATGTCAACAATGGTAAACAATGATGAAACACCTGCAGAGGGTGAATCAGAGGATTGATTTAAACTGTTGAAAAGTATATGATAGAAAGAGCCAGTAGATTGTAGAATCTATTGGCTCTAATATTCAGAAATAGTTGAGGTACGTATAGATGATGTTTTCAAGCAATCAAATATTAGAAATATCAGGTTTATTAGAACCTGAATATATAGAAAATGCATTAAAGTTCGCTCTACATTTATCAGGAGAAGATGAACGCCTATCTAAAGATGAGCAAGCAAGAGGTTGTTTGTTGGTATATCAGATAACGCCAAGTGGTAGTTATTGCATAGGATGGGGTTTTGAACACGTACCTGAAGGATGGGAGCGTTTTTCATTTGATTTTGATTATGAAATTGTTTCAAGAATAATAAAACAACAGTTAGAGAAGTATGATGCTATTAATGGATTTGAGTATGGTGATGGCACAAATAGAAAAGGCTTTCTTATGAAAGTTGTCGGTAATGAAATGGATGCAGAAAAGCGTGGTATAAAGAATCCGTTTTATGGTATAGTAGAATTTGAACCGTATAGTTGTTATTATGCTAAGTAAGGAGAACAGGGTAAATGGCAGAAGAACAGAAATTACCTTATCATAGATTATATAGACCTGTTAGTTTTGATGAGTATTTGGGTAATTCGCAATTAAAAACTACATTGTTTTCTACGTTAAAGAAAGACCCAAAACCACAGGTTATTTTATTATATGGTGACAGTGGATGTGGAAAAACATCTATGGCACGTTTGATAGCACAAGAATATAGTTGTGAGCATAGAGACCTTGAAAAGGGTGCATGCGGTATATGTCCTTCATGTAGTACTATAAGAGAATATATTCGTACAGGTGATTCAGGTATCTTAGGTAACATTAAAGAGGTTAATGTATCAGACCAGAACGGTAAGAATAGTTTGAATTGGGTATTAGAGGATATGCAGATACCCGCTTATGATAATGATTGGAAGATTTATATTTTTGATGAATGTCATAAAGCAACAGACGCTTTACAGAATGCTATGTTAAAGTCGTTGGAAGAGCCACCTGAAAATGTACTTATGATTTTCTGTACCACACGACCTGAAGAGATGATAGATACTTTTATCAATAGGTGTCAGTTGAAGTTAAAGGTACAGAAACCAACAGAAGATGAATTAGTTGGTTTGTTAAAGAAAATCTGTGAAAAAGAGGGTGTAGATTATAATACAAAGGGTTTGAAGTTTATTGCGAATAGAAGTGAATTGACATTTAGAACAGCCCTCACCTTATTGGAGCAGATAGTTAATCAAGAAAATAGCGCAACTTATGATAGTGTAATTAAGGTATTAGACGCTTTGTCAGATGTCTATATTATAGATTTCTTTAAGTGTCTAAAGACTAAAGATACATTGAACTATGTGACTAATCTTGTAAAAATTAAAGAAAAAGTCGAGTTGCCTAAGTTCTTGGAACAGTTAAAAGGCTTTGTAAAACGAGGAATTTATACTATTAATGGTATAAATGTACCGGGTGTTACAAAGAATGACTTAGCTATTTATAAAGAGTTGTTCGGTAATTTAGGTGTAATGCAAGTTGGTTTGTTACTGAATAAATTGCTTACATTTAACGAGCGTAATTTAGAGTTAGAGTTGCTATTATGGGGTTATACAGGATTAGAGGAATTATCTACTACTGTAAATAATGTTAATGATGTATTAGCACAAGGTTTAGAGTCTGAATTACAACAAGAACAGGCAAATGCAAGTAAAGAGTTGAAAGCACATCAAGAAGTAGATTATCAGCAAGGGGTAGAAAACGCAGAAAAGATGATGGAACCTGCCACAATGGATGATTTATTAAAAATGTGTGGTACAATTGCAAAATAAATTTCAAAAATCTTATATATGTACAGAAAAGATGACGAAAAATACAAATCGTCATCTTTTTTAATACAATAAAATAAAGTGTTTTTATAATATGTGCAGTTTAAAAATATTTAGATAAAAATTTCTTTATTTTAGATATATTTATATTATTTAGTTGTAAAATCTTTATAGAAAGGAGAGTCAAAAGATGGTGCAAGCAAGAGAAAACACTTGGTTGACACGAAAATTAGCACTTATATTATTGTTGATGTTTACATTGACATTCGTAAGTCCCCTGATTATTAGTGCAACTAGTTTGGATGAATTGCAGCAACAGAGTCAGGAACAGCAACAATCAAGCGAAACTGGTTCAACTACAACAAATCCAGACGGAATGTACACACCAGTTGAGGGTGGTCCACATTATTATAACGGACAAACACCAAAGGATAATAGCGTTGAAACTCAAGATGATAACGCATTAGCAGAGTATATGAGAGGTTATCAGCCTATTACCGAAGAGAATATGCAATTTGCTACTGAAACTATGAGTCCATTAGTAAAAGTATTGGGTAACATTACAGGATGTATCATGGTATTCACAGTAGCAGCCATATTCTTAGTAACAGCATTAGACCTTTGCTATATTGGAGTTCCGTTTACAAGAGCATTTTTGAATCCACAGTATGCAAGTGGCGTACAAGCAGGTGGAATGCCTATGGGTGGCATGGGCATGGGAATGCGTAGCTACGGAATGGGTGGCATGGGAATGGGAGGCGCAGGTCCTCAACAGAATATGCCAGAAGCAGGTTTAAGAAGAAAATGGGTAAGTGATGAAGCCGTTGCGATTGTAGCCCAATACGCAGCTCAACCTATAGGACAGAATAGTGCTATGGGAATGGGCGGTGGAATGATGGGTGGTATGGGCATGGGAATGGGAATGCCTATGGGCGGTGGCGCACCTACACCTCCACCTCCAACTAAGATTGTCATTTTCGAGTATTTTAAGAAGAGAATGGTTTTCATGGTAGTTTTTGCAATAGCCTCAACACTGTTATTGAGTTCACTCTTTACAGATTGTGGATTGAATATCGCAGAACTTGCAGTAAAAGGTATGAATAAGTTGAACGGTAAGATAACAGAGGTAGATTTTTAATTCTTGAAACGGTTGAGGGTATAGTTTAAATAAGCTATACCCTCATTTTATGGAGGTTTATATGGGTTATATATGTGATAAGCCAAAGGGAAGTTGTAAGAAATGTGACCATTATAGATTTGATGATGACAGACAAGAGTACGCTTGTTTTGCAGAGCAAGATACTAAGAAACAGAGAACACCTAATGAGTATATAGGTATGTCTGAACAGGAGTTAGATAGAGAACACGGTTATATTGTTCGTCAAAAAGAGAGCCTTCAGTGGGACATAAAGTCTAATATGAATAAAATAGCCGAGTTAGAGAAACAAATTGAGGGCTTTAAGAGGGGTATTGTTAATCTTAATAATCAATTAAAGAGAATTGAGACTGCAAGAAAGCATAGTTCTCAAATCGAATTAGTCAATATAATTTCTGTTTATAAGGATTCGGTTTGTATAGATAAAGACCCCGGAAGATATAAAGGGTATTATTTCCAATCAATGACAAAAGATTTAGTTATGTATAATTTTAGAGTTTTACAAGTAAATAAGGCAGATTATAACAAGGCTAAGAAAGTTATATATGACTCTTGTAATAATAGAACTTTAAAGATTGATAATGTATTTGGACTTGATAAATTTGGCTATTTATCAAATCAGCGTAAGAAGTTACAAGAGGATATATTACATGCTATTGATAGTTTTGATATTGTAGATGTTTATTTCGGTAATGATGTTAATTTAGGACGTACATTTATAGAGAAGAAGTTAGGTCACGAGGTTATAACCAGTTGAAAATGATGAAACAACAATACACATCAAAAGAAACGAGTATAAGTACGGTAAATAAAGTATATACTAATATGTATTTTGCACCGGGTTCGGTAATCTTGGATTATGGCGGTGGAAAGTATGATAAGAATGTAGAGTATATGCAGAGTAAGGGTTGTAAAGTATTAGTATATGACCCTTACAATCGTACAGAAGAACATAACAGAGCAGTAATGGAGTATGTAAAGAATAAACCTATTGATTATGTAGTATGCTCAAATGTATTGAATGTAATAAAAGAAGATTCCGTAGTAAAAGAGGTTTTAACTGATATACATAATATACAAGAAGTAAATAAAGCTAAATGCGTAGTGTATATTAAAGTATATGAGGGAAACAAGAGCGGAGTAGGAAAAGAAACAAAGAAAGGGTATCAACGAAATTTATCTACAAAGAATTATTTAAGTTTGGTATCTAAGTTCTTACCTAAGTGCATTATAAAGAAGGGTACTATAATATCAAGTTATTTCTAAATAAGTGAGGTATTGAATTATGCAAGTAGGTATGTGTGTAACAAAATATAAAAAGAATAATGTTATTGTAGCTTATGATATACAGTTGCAAGATGGAAGAGTTGTAAATTTTACATCTGCTGATTTAAAAGCACATTTAGATGCTAACGATTTGACAATACAGAATTTAATATATGCTAAAAATGGTCGTTTGTTAGATTATTGGAGTAGAGATGATTTAGTAATACCAAGGATAGTACAGGTAAAAGCCGAACAGACAGAAATACCACCAGTAGTATATAATGAACAAACACACAAATATAGATATAAAGTAAGAAGGGTATATAAAAGACCCTCAAAATTAAATCCATATGAGAGTTTTGAGTTGTTTGATATACAAACTGGAAAATTTGAAAGATGTTCCGCTCAAAAAACATTGACACTAGCAAAAAAGAGTGGAGTAGAGGGCATAGCAATTGTAAATGATAAGATTGTCAATGCTGAAGGGTTATCAACAGGATTTTTTGCAGATAAATCTAAGGTCAAAGTACCTTATAATGTTTTTTGGTTTTTTAATAGAATACAAGTAGAGTTGTGTGACATACCAGACCAAGTTTATGCGTTAGCTGAATCAGAAGTTAAGAAAACTCAATTCAAGCATAAGTTGGGGTTATCTCGTGCAGATTATGCAAATAATTTAGCTAACGATTATGCTCGTATTAAAGAAGATTTCCCACCTGACGCATTTTTAGCAATTTTAACTAATAAGCCTTGCAAATATACTGATTTATATAAGGAGTATTTGCATTACGATAAAATAAAACATGAAGACTATCTAGCGGAAACACCAGATAGTTATTGCGAAAAGATAAGGGTATTGTCAGGGTTACCAGAGTGGGCTTCACCTTTAATAAAATATGATTTATATAATTTATGGTAAAGTCCGTTTTATAGGACACTTTAAGTAGTAATATAACTATGTAAACAAAAACACAGAGAATTTTGGAGGATAAAGAAATGGCACAGCGTTATGTAGTATCATTAACAAATAGTTGGTCAACTTCTATTGAAGCTGAGAACCCAAAGGAGGCTGCAATTACATTGTTGAGAAAAAATGAGCCTTCTTTGAAAGATTCAGTCATCACATTGGTAAAAGATACAGAACATCCACAGATAACAGTAATGTTAGCTAGAAAAACAGGTAGAAAGATACTTAATAAGTATCGTATTGAAGCTACTTCATCAAGTGTAAATAGTAGGGTAGACACAGTAGCAGATAATACTCTTAATGCTAAGATGGATTTAGTAACATTTTTCAAAGCAGAAAGAAGTAAGGCAAGAGAACGATATGCAAGAGCTGTAGCATCTCAGTGTGGAGATGATAGAGAAAAGTTAATGGAGTGGGAGGCTAAAACAAAGGCTAATGTTAAGCGCATGATTAAAGATGGCGCAACCCCACAGGCTTGTGCAAAGGCTTTTTATGATAAGAAATCCGTTGACCTTTCAGAAGTTATTATGACCGCAGAGAACTTTAAGAGTGATTATGTATTGTATGACCATGAAGTAGTAAAGGATAAGCGTAAGGTATTAGAGGCATTAAAGAAAGGTGTATGCTTATTCCTTGTAGACTCAGCAAGTGGTGGAAGTACAACATATATGGGTACAGCTAATCTTCGTGTTCATGAGAAGTTATATGAGTTCAATACATATACACTTTACAAGATGGCTGATATTTATAGTGAGTATATGAGTATCACACCTAGAAAGGTAGATTTAGTAAAGCAGGGTTCAAAGACACCTGAGTTTAAGTCAGAGAATATCAGAATTGCAAGTTGTAGTTTAAGAATGAAGGACGAAACTGTAAAGGGTGTTCCTACTGGACGTTTTAAGGTAAGTAGTGTTGAGTATTCAGTAGCACTTGATAATATTATTTGTATGGCATTGTTTACAAACTTACCACAGGTTGATAAGACTGTTACTGACTATTTAGCACAGGGCTTTATGATGGCAGGTGGTAATGATGTAGAGTTTGCAAAGAAGTTTGCTTTTGATAGAGAAGCATTTAACTTTGCACTTCGTACATTCAATGAAAAGAGGATGCCTTATGTAGATGTAGTAAATGCCTTAGAGAGAAGAGGAAAAGCACAGGGTATCTCAGAAGAGGATATAGCTTTGTATAGACAGAGC
>JAEEGL015495414.1_pt1 | contig 17615 bp, 15 predicted proteins | sample 9134231 | NCBI WGS metagenome assembly JAEEGL01 (sample SAMN16246548, study PRJNA631951) | gut metagenome | biome: gut microbiome; feature: rumen; material: fiber-attached | host: Bos | place: Iran: Karaj | collected 2018-10 | reverse complement strand
CGTTTTGTTTTTTACGCCCCGCAGGGGCATAAGATACCGGGTCTTATGCCCCTGCGGGGCGTGTAGATTGTCTGGCACATGCTCCGGGGGCGATGCCCCCGGCTATGTTCTGGCACCCCGTCGGGGTGCTCCAGTACTTATGGGCCAAACGAGGCATGCCGGCAAAATGCCGGCGCTCCATTTGCATCACGCCGCAGGCGGAAAAAATTTCCTAGATTTACTAGATTTGCCTCATCAGGCTCGGCAGGCATACCACGTGAGCACGCAGTGCGAGCAGGAAAATTAATATTACCGCAGGAAGAGGCATGCCGGCAAGATGCCGGCGCTCCATTGACGGCGGTCCAAGGGACGGGATGACTCCGGGACAGGTCCGCCCCAGGTCCGACATTTCTCCGACCGTTCTATAGTATCTATAGTAGTTCTATAGTCAACCTCTAAAGAAATACTATGGATATGGTATAGAACGGCGGTCGCTGTCAGGGAGTTAGGCCGGTTTATGTAGATCCGGGGCGGAGGGCGGCTGGGAGCGGTGAAACGAGGGTGCAACGAGGGTGCAACGAGGGAGCAACGAGGGAGCGTCAACGGTAGCCGTAATACACATGACAATCAGTGCGATAGAAATTTTAACACTTGCCGTGGCAATTATTTTTTCGGAGATATAAAATAAAATGCGTAACTTTGCATTTTGGAATGAAGTATACATTTCGATACATGGTAGCACTTATAGTGCTGATTACCAGCCTCTGCGGAGCGGCGGCGAGGGGTCAGCGCATATTGAGTGTGGATGTGCAGCCGGAGGCCTGTCTGAACGACTCGGTGCCGGTGAGCATCGGCTTCTCGTACGACCGCGAGGTGGTGGTGAGAGGGGGCGAGACCACCCTTTCGCACCCGGGCCGTGCGTTCCTGCCCGACGGCAAGCCGTGCGGTGCGCTGGGTTGTTCCTACCGCTCGTCGGTGACCTTCGACGCCTTTGCCACGGGAGCGCATATCTCGACGATACAGGATATAAAGTATGTGAGGCTGAACATAGAGCACAGCTATATAGGCGACGTTTATATCGGGATAGTGTGTCCCAACGGTCAGCGTGCCGCGCTGATGAACTGGAAAGGCACCGGCACGTCGGATTGCGACGACGAGGTGCCCGAAGGCCACCGCTTGTGGAACGGCGGCAGCAACGTGGCTGGCGGCACCTTCCTGGGCGACGCATACGACGTGAACGGCTATCCGGCATGCGACTCGACGGTGTCGAGCAACGCCCCCGGTATCGGCTGGAACTACTGCTGGAGCAACAACACCAACAGCGGCTACCAGTACGCCCCCGGCGACGGCATCATATACCGTTCGACGAACGAGCACAACGGCAAGATAGACTCGAGCAATGTGGCCGCCGGCACCAACTTCTACCATCCGAACCAGAACTTCAACAGCCTGGTGGGCTGTCCGCTGAACGGCGAGTGGTATATCGAGGTGATTGACGCCTACAGCGGCGACAACGGCTGGATATTCGACTGGGAGCTGAGCCTGAACCCGTCGCTGCTTCCCACGGCCAACGACATAGCGGGTCGCTATGTGACGGGCGACGCGGTGACCGTTGTCGACGACTCGACCTACATAGTGTCGGCTCCCGAAGGCACCACCGGCGACACGACGGTGACCTACGGGGTGCACGTCACCACCACCCACGGCGATGTGCTGGACACCACCTTCACGGTGCACTACACGCCGCTCTTCCACACGGTGGTCGACGACACCCTGTGCATGGGCGATACGGCGTGGTGGGCCGGCACGGCCTACACCCGCGACACGGCGGTGCACCTGGAGCTGAGCAGCGTGAGGGGATGCGACAGCATTGTGGACCTGGCCTACACCTTCCTGCCCACCTACGACCTGACCGACACGGTGCTGTTCTGTCCCGACCAGCTGACCTACTACCACGGGCAGTGGTGGCGCTACTTCAACAGCACGCTGATACCCTATGCCAACACCTACCGCACCGTTGACGGGTGCGACAGCATAATACACATGGCCACGAGGCTGCTCGACAGCGGCTTCAGCGCCCACCTGCTGCTGAGCGACGACGGCGAGGTGTGGCGTGAAGACACCATGCTGGCGGGCTGTGCGCCCTACGACATGTCGGTCCGCGACTCGTCGCAGGGGGCCGTGCACCTGTGGTGGGACATGGGCGACGGCTACACGGCGACCGACGACACCCTGCTGAGCCACACCTACGAGGCAGCGGGGGTATACGACATAACCCTTGTGGCCGAGGCGCCGCAGGGCTGCCGCGACACGGTGACGCGGAAATATGCGGTGACCACCTTCGAGGTGCCGCAGGCCGAGTTTGACTGGGAGCGCGACATACCGGGCAACCACCGTCCGGAGGTGCAGTTCATAAACCAGAGCAGTCCGGCGGGGCTTTACTACCTGTGGGAGATAGGCAACGGCAGCGGCACCGACACCACCAGCGAGGAGAACCCCTTCTACCACTGGGGCGAGCCTCAGGACAACATGGAGGGAGAATACACGGTGAGGCTTATAGCCACCTGGCTGCACCCCTTCGGCAGCGAGAGCGACAGCACGCTGGTGATGATAGCCTGCAGCGACACCGTGGAGCACGAGGTGACGGTGACCAACGTCTTCCTGCAGTTCCCCAACCTTGTGAGTCCCAACGGCGACGGCATCAACGACCGCTGGGAGGTGGTGAACCTGCTGGAATACGGCCACTACTCGATGAACGAGGTGTGGATATACGACGCCTGGGGCGCTTTGGTATACCATGCACGCGACATACGGCGCGTGGAGGACTTCTGGGACCCCAACGAGACCCGGTCGCCCGACGGCACCTACTACTTCCGCTTCAGCGGCAGGGGCGAGTACGGCATAGTGAAACGCAACGGCATAATAGAGGTGATACGATAAGCGAGAGGGAGTACAAAACCGACAACCAATGAAAAACAGAACCTCCATAACAAAGAGACGGTGTCGCCAAGCCCTGAAGGTACTGGCGGCGGCGTTGCTGCTGGTGGCTGGCCAGCCCAAGGGCGGTGCACAGAGCATCGTCAACTTCAACGCGCCCACCAACCTCTGCGCCGGCGAGGCACGGGTGCTCTCGTTCGGCTATCTCGACACCAACAGCATCGTCATCCAGTCGCACCACGCCAGCCTGGGTCAGAGCGTACTCACCTTCCTGCCCGACGGCAAGCCCTGCAGCGGCAGCTGCTCGTACCAGTCGCCCGTCACCTTCAGCGACTTTGCGCCCGGTGCCACCATCACATCGGTGAACGACATAAAATATGTGCGCTTGAAGCTGGAGCACTCATACATAGGCGACATATATATCGGCATCACCTGTCCCAACGGGCAAAGCGCCAGCCTTATGAACTACAGTAACTCCGGTTCGTCGAGCTGCTCGAGCAGCATCCCCTCGTCGCACAAGGGGTGGAGCAACGCCTACTCGAACGCCAGCAATGGTTCGTATTTCGGCACACCGGTGGACGACGAAGCCTACGACGACTGCGACCCCAACGCCTACGGCAACCGTCCCGGCACCGGCTGGAACTACTGCTGGAGCAACAACACCAACAGCGGCTACACCTATGCCGGTCAGGACGGCATCATATACCGTGCGATAAACGCCCACAACGGCAAGATAGACTCGAGCAACGTGGCCGCCGGCACCAAATTCTACCACCCCAACCAGAGCTTCTCCTCGCTGATAGGATGCCCCCTCAACGGCGAGTGGTATATAGAGGTGATGGACGGATACAATATAGACAACGGATGGATATTCGAGTGGGAGCTGGCCCTCGACCCGTCGCTGATACCCAACGACTGCGACCCCGAAGGCTACGCCATAGAGGGCAGCAACATAGACCCAATCAACGACTCGACCTTCCTGCTCACCGCCCCTGCAGACCTCGCCACCGACACGTCGATACTCTACACCTTCCAGATCATCTCGACGTGCGGCGACACGATAGACACGAGTGCCGTGGTGCGCTTCCACCCCAACTACAACGGCAACTTCGACACTGTGGTGTGTGACAGCCTGGTATGGGCGGGCCACACCTACACCTCGACAAGCAACATAAACTTCTACGGCACCACCGCCTATGGCTGCGACAGCATAGGGCGGATAGGCCTGACGGTGCATCCCTCATACCACTTCACCTATGGCGACACGATAGTGGAGAACGAACTCCCCTACCCGTTCCATGAGTTGTCGTTCAACCACTCGGTATACGACACGCTACTGGAGCGCACCTCGGTATACGGATGCGACAGCAGCACGGTGTTCACCCTGAGGGTGTACCTGAACCAGATAACCACCACCGACACCACGCTGTGTGACAACCTGCTGCCCTACCTGTGGCTGGACAGCCTCTATACCGCCGCCACGGTAGACACCGTCCTTGTGCCGACCAGCACGGGTGCGGACAGCATGATGGTGTTGAACCTGCACGTGCTGCCCACCTCCGACACCACGGTGCACCACGAGACGGTGGAGAACGCGCTGCCAGTCACCTACAACGGGCAAACCTACACAGCCGACGCCAGCGACCTGTTCCACTACACCAACCGGCATGGCTGCGACAGCACGATACACTACCGTCTGACGGTACACTACAACCAAGACACCGACCTGTACCGCACGGTGTGCGACAACCAGTTGCCGCTGACGTGGAAGGGGATGACCTTTGAGGAGGCAGGCACCCAGTCGTTCACCATACACGACCGCTACGGAGCCGACAGCACGGTGGTGTTGCACCTGACGGTGAACCCCACCTACGACACCACCATAGAGGCCGAAGCCTGCGACAACAAGCCCTACGTGATAGCGGGCCACAGTCTTGCGACCGAAGGCATACACACCATCACCCTGCGCACCGTGGACCACTGCGACAGCACGCTGCATGTAGACCTGAGCGTATACCCCCACTGGGAGCTGGACTACTACGACACCGTGTGCCGCAGTTTCGGCAGCGACTTCGAGGGCGACACCTACTATGCCGCCGGCGACTACAGCTACACCTATGAGACCAGCCACGGCTGCGACTCGACGATGACCCTGCACCTCACCCTACTGGCCGAAGATCTCAGGGCCAAGATACACGCTATACCCTGGATGGTGACCACCGACGCACCCGACATACGTCTCTTTGACCACAGCCGTGCCAACGACAGCCGGTTGTGGATAATAGGCGACGAGACCTTTACGGCACCCAACATAAAGTATGTGTACACCTCGGACGACGACTCCGTGATGGTGCAGCTGGTGGCCTACAGCATAGAGGGGTGCACCGACACCGCCGTGGGCTATCTACGCCTCGACCGCGCCGCGATAGCGGTACCCAACGCCTTCACCCCAGGCCAGTCGACCAACGGTCTGTGGTATATAGCCTGCAAAGACATTGCCGAGATAGAGACATGGATATACAACCGCCTCGGCCTGCTTGTGGCCCACCTCGAGGGCACCGATGCGACCTGGGACGGCACCACCGACGGGAAGCCCTGTCCGCAGGGCGAGTACGTGTACCGCACACGCTACCGCACCAATCCGCGTCCCGATATGCCCAAAGAGCAGACCGGCACCATACTCCTTATCAGATGAAAGAGACAATAGAAAAAGCGTGGGCCGACCGTTCGCTGCTGAACCAGGATGCAGTGAAGGAGGCCATACGCGAGACCATAGAGCGGCTGGACCGCGGCACCCTGCGCGTGGCCGAGCCCGACAGCGAGGGGACGTGGCATCCCAACCAGTGGGTGAAGCAGGCCATACTCCTCTACTTCCAGATCAGCGGCATGGAGACCATCGAAGCCGGTCCCTTTGAATATCACGACAAAATACCGCTTAAGCGGCACTATGCCGACCAGTCGGTGCGCGTGGTGCCACCCGCCGTGGCGCGCTACGGCGCCTACCTCGCCCCACAGACCGTACTCATGCCCTCATACGTCAACATAGGGGCCTATGTGGACAGCGGCACCATGGTGGACACCTGGGCCACGGTGGGCAGTTGTGCACAGATAGGCAAGAATGTGCACCTCAGCGGCGGAGTGGGCATAGGAGGGGTGCTGGAGCCGCTGCAGGCCAACCCGGTAATCATAGAAGACCACTGCTTCATAGGCTCGCGCTCCATCATAGTTGAGGGAGCACATATAGCCGCCGAAGCCGTGATAGGCGCCGGCACCGTCATCACAGCCTCGACGAAGATAATAGACGTGACGGGGCCCACCCCCGTGACCTACACGGCCTACGTGCCGCCCCGCAGCGTGGTGATACCGGGTTCGTACACCAAAGAGTTCCCGGCGGGTAACTATCAGGTGCCCTGTGCCCTCATCATAGGGCAGCGCAAGCCCTCGACCGACAAAAAGACATCTCTCAATGAAGCGTTACGCCTGTTCTAAAGTCATTGCCGCGGCGGTGCTCACAGCGCTGCTCACGGCAGCCTGTGTAAAGCACGAGGAGATAGAGTTCTCGGGCACGGTGCGCGGTGTTCGCAACTGTGCCGCGTCGATGCTCGACCAGAACATAGGCTACATGGTGGAACTCGAGACGCCGGAAGGCATAGGGGGCACTGTGACAGGCTCCGACGGCAACGAGATGCACAACATCATAGTCCTCTACCAGCCACCCAAACGCATCATGGTGCAAGACCATATACACGGTGTCTTCTATCGTGACGACAAGTTTTCGAAAGCCAACTGCGAGCTGCACTACAACGACCTGCCCCTGCCCGAAGGGGTGATACTGGAAGTGAGTGTTGATTAAAAGTGAAAACTTGTTGGGGAGGGTAAAGATATTATGTGTATTTTTGCACTCTCGACAGAAAACAAATAAATACGTAATAACATGAAATTCATCGTAAACAGCCAGCTTTTGTTCAAGCAGTTGCAGTCGCTCAGCGGCGTGCTTTCGTCAAACAACACCATGCCCATCATAGCCTGCTTCCACTTCCACCTCGAAGAGGGCAGCCTCACCGTTAAGACCACCGACCTTACCACCACCCTCGTCTCGCGCATGGAGGTGGAGACCGGCCGCATGGACAAAGCGGAAGAGGTGGCCATCCCCTCCAAGCTGCTGCTCGACTACCTGAAGAACTGCGACGATGTGCCCCTGACGTTCGACATCGACACCACGAACTACGGCATAAGCATAGCCTCGGCATCGGGTGAATTCAGCCTTGCCGGCATGGATGCCGAGACCTATCCCGCCATGCCCACCGCCGAAGGCACCGGCATGGTGACCCTCTCGTGCCACGCCCTGATCAACGCCATCAACAAGACCAGCTTCGCCACCAGCAACGACGAGATGCACCAGCAGATGAGCGGCATCTACTGCGAGATGACCCCCGACGGTGTCACCTTCGTGGCCACCGACGCCCACAAGCTGGTCCGCTACCGCCGCACCGACGTAGCCTCGGCAGAGAGCACCAACTTCATCCTGCCCAAGAAGCCTATCCTCATCGTGAAGAACATACTTGCCACCCGCAAAGACGACGGCGAGGTGAGCATAGAATACAACAACACCAACCTCTTCATCACCTTCGACAACTTCTACATCGTCTGCCGCCTTGTCGACGGCCGCTACCCCAACTATGAAGCCGCCATCCCCAAGGACAACCCCAACAAGCTCATCATCGACCGCCTCTCGTTCCTCAACACCCTGCGCCGCGTGAGCATCTTCGCCAGCGAAGCCACCCGTCAGGTGCGCCTCTCCATAGCCGCCGACAAACTCGACATCTCGGCCGAGGACATCGAGTTCTCGAACAAAGCCCACGAGACCATCCCCTGCCACTATGAAGGCGACCCCATGGACATTGGCTTCAACGCCAAGTTCCTCACCGACATGATTGGCAACCTCGACAGCGAGCAGGTGCTGATAGAGCTCTCGCATCCCTCGCGCGCAGGTATCATATTCCCCTACTACGAGGAGAACGCCGAGCGCAAGGACGACATACTGATGCTCGTCATGCCCGTTATGCTGGCCAACTGATAATGAAAAGCGGTTATAGGGCAGAGGCGACACCGACGCCTGTGCCGACACGATAACCAACAACCCATACAGAATGAAGAACAACGTCAACCTCTGGGGCACACACACCGCCACCGTGCTGGGCATCACCCTGGTGCTCTTCATGCTGGCGTTGCTGCTGAGCATCGAGTACCACTCCTACCGCCTGACCCACGACGCTCAGGAGCGCATCACCTACAAGGTGGACCTGCAGCCCGACGTCAGCGACTCGCTGGCCTTGGCACTGAAGACCCAGGTGGAGCAGATGGTGTATGTGAAACATGTGGACTACATATCGCGCGAGAAGGCGGCCGAGATATTCACCGAAGACCTCGGCGAGGACTTTGTGGGCTTCCTCGGCTACAACCCCCTCTACCCTTCCCTGATGGTCAACTTCAACGTGCAGCTGCTGCCCGACGCCTCGGGCGAAGCCCTCAATAAATTCTGCCAGGAGGTAGGAGCACTCGAGGGGGTAACAGGAGTGGCCTATCAGGAAAATGTGGTGGGCGAGTTGCAGGAAGTGTTCTACAAGCTCTCGTGGTTCCTTATCATCTTTGTTGCGCTGTTGCTGATAATTACCATAGTACTCATAAGCAGCCTGATACGCATAGCCATCTACGGCCAGCGCGAGACCATACGCACGATGCGTATGGTGGGAGCCACCACGGCATTCATAAGCCGTCCCTTCATCTGGCGCAGCATACTCTACGGCGCCCTCGGCGGCATCTTTGCCGACGTGCTCACCGCCATCACCCTCTGGGTGTTCGGCAACCAGTTTGCCCTGCCGCTCACAGCCCCACAGCACTGGCTGTGGTATGCCGGCATAGGGGTGGTGATAATACTTGTGGGCATACTCTTCGCCTACCTTTCCACAGCACTCACCGTGAGACATTACATAGCAAAAAACCAATAACATGGATAACAAAACCCTTCCCACCGAGAAAACGATGCCCTTCGGCACCGTCAACTACATACTGATGGCCGCAGGCGTGATACTGCTCGCCATAGGATACATACTGCTCAGCGGCGGCGGCAGCGACGACCCCAACGTCTTCAACCCCGCCATGTTCGACAACCGTCGCCTCTACGTGGCCCCGATACTCATTGTGCTCGGCTTCGTGGTGGAGATTGTCGCCATCATGTATAAGAAGAAAGAAGTTTGAGTTTTTAGTTTAAGTTTTAAGTTATAGTTATAGTTTAAGTGGGTTTCCTCAACACTTAAAACTCACAGCTTACAGCTAAAGACTAATAATCGTAAACAATATGGAATGGTTTGAAGCGCTTATTCTCGGCATCATACAGGGCTTGACAGAATATCTGCCCGTCTCCTCCAGCGGCCACCTGGCCATCGGAGCCAACCTCTTCGGCCTGAGCGGTGAGGAAAACCTCACCTTTACAGTGGCGGTGCATGTAGCCACCGTGCTCAGCACCATCGTGATACTCTGGAAAGAGATAGTATGGCTACTCAACGACCTCTTCAAATTCAAATGGAACGAGGGCACGAAATATATCGTCAACATACTCATCTCCATGATACCCGTGGGCATTGTGGGCCTCTTCTTCAAAGACAAAGTGGAAGCCATCTTCGGGAGCGGATTGCTGGTGGTAGGTATCTGCCTGATGATCACCGCCTCACTGCTGGCTTTCAGCTACTGGGCAAAGCCACGCCAGCACGAGACCATCTCGCCATGGCACGCCTTTGTGATAGGCATCGCCCAGGCCCTCGCCGTGCTGCCTGGCCTGTCGCGTTCTGGCTCGACCATAGCCACCGGACTGCTGCTGGGCAACAAGAAAGAGCGCCTTGCACAGTTCTCGTTTCTGATGGTCATACCTCCCATCCTCGGCGAAGCCCTGCTCGACGTGAAAGACATGGCCGAGATGGGTGTGAGCCAAGCCATGGCCGGTATCTCCTCGCTCTCCCTTGCCGTGGGCTTCATCGCCGCCTTCGTATGCGGATGTCTCGCCTGCAAATGGATGATAAACATTGTGAAGAAAGGCAAACTCATCTGGTTTGCCCTCTACTGCGCCGTGGTCGGACTTGCCACCATCATCATCCCGTTCATATAGAATGCTCTCACAGGATCAACTCCTTGCGGGACTTGTGCTGCCCGTCGACAAGCCACGGCAGTGGACGTCGTTTCAGGCGGTGAACAAAATAAAGGCCGTAGTGCGCAACACCTACGGCCTTAAAAAATTCAAGATAGGCCACGCCGGAACCCTCGACCCGTTGGCCTCGGGGTTGTTGCTGGTATGCATAGGCAAGGCCACCAAGACCATTCCACAGCTGCAGGACGGCGACAAGGTCTATACCGGCACATTCGTCTTCGGAGCCACGACGCCCTGCTACGACCTGGAGCGCCCCGTCGTTCACTACTACCCCTACGAGCACATCACCCCTACCCTGCTTGAGCAGACGCTGCCACAGTTCACCGGCACCATCCTCCAAGTACCACCCATGTTCAGTGCCGTCAAGATTGCCGGCCAGCGGGCCTATGAGTATGCCCGCACCGACGACCCCACCGTCACCATCCAACCCAAGCCCGTAAACATCTACAGCTTCGAGATAACAGCATTCCGCCCCGGTACGGCCGATGCAGCGGAACAGGACGTCGCCACGGAGTACGTCGACGTCAACGCCCGCCATCTCTACGACAATCCCCTCGGCACAGTCCCCGCACACCTGCCGCAGGCCGACTTCCGCATACACTGCGGCAAAGGCACCTATATCCGCTCGATAGCTCGCGACCTCGGGTTGGCCCTCGGCAGCGGAGCCTTCCTGTCGGCATTGCGCCGTGAACGCATAGGCGACTACACCATAGACCAAGCCCTCCGAATCGACCAGATAGAGACCTTCTTTAAGTGACAGGAGGCCAGGTCAGCAACGGGAGCCAAAATCGGGGTTGTTTAAAAAAAATACTTGCTTTTTTAAAATAATAGGCGTATCTTTGCATTGTGCTATATTATACACATAGCACTCTAATAGCCTATAATACAACAAACAAGAAAACAATTAATATATGAAAAGATTAGTACTTGTGGCCATTATGGCGGCCGTAGCACTGACGAGCATCTCGTGTATCCGCGAGGAGGACATGGAGATTTTCAAACATCCGATACACATACAGGGCTCCATAGACCCCAATTTCGGTGTCCCAATCGGACAAGGAGAGATGAATCTCAACGACCTCCTCACCACGCTCGACGACACCTATACCGGTCTTATACTGCCCGAAGAGGACATCCTCACCATCTACTATGAAAACTCGATACGCGACACCCTGCACCTGAACCACTTCTTCGATGACGACAAGCACAGCGGCAAGAAAGGCCACCACGGCACCAAAGACGTGGGTGATGAAGGAGACTCCATTATCTGGGCCGACACGGTGTTGCACTACAATGTGGACATAGACCTCTTCAACAAGGTGAGTGCCGACGAGTTGTCAGACTACGACATGAGCATAGGACACCTGTGGGTGAGCCTGGTGTCATACCTCGGCTCAGACAGTCCAGACGCCAACCGTCAGGACATCCTCGACAACGCCTCCATCGTCTTCAAAGACTATGCCCTCAGCTATGTCGACCACATAGGCGACACACACCAATTCCACGACCTCAACCTGCCTCCCATTAGCCTCTTCGACTTCCTGACCGGAGGCGAGATACATTTTGAGGACGTAGACATGGCCGAGATTATCAACTCGCTACCTCAGGCCATCATAGCCAGCTACCGCATGACCCTCAAAGTAGACACCAGCTACTTCACTGGCATAACCGTGCCCGACATACGCTGCTTCAAAGACCTTGCCGACAGCCTGCACCTTACATGGATGTCGTTTGCGGCCGACTTGAGCGTGCGCTTCCCGATGATGATACACATCGGTGCACTCCCCTTCCACTACACCATCGACTTTGGCGACGCGTTGGAGCAGGTAGACCTTGAGTCCATCCTGCAGAAGATTGACGAGAACGTGCAGGTGACCCTCGAAGAGTCGTCGCTCAACCTCATCATAGAAAACGGCCTGCCCCTCGACCTTGCCATACGAGGCACCCTCATCGACGAGAACGGCGTGCCACTCTCCTGCATCATACCCCTCGACACCATCAAAGCGGCCCCCGTGGCACCCCTTGCCGACGGTTCGGGCGACCATGAGGCCATCGGCACCACAACAAGTAAGATACGTGCCTTGCTCGACTACGACAAACTGGTAGACCTCAACAATTCGAAGGGGCTCCGCTTCGACTTCGGTGTAGCCACTGGTGACGGCCACGCCGCCATCAAGCGCACCGACAAACTGAAAGTGCGTGTATACCTGCAAGTGCACCCCAACATAAGTGTTGACATACCCATCGGCGGAGGCGGCAACAATAACAACAACGACGATGAAGAATAAAGCATGGAGGACACAGCAATGAAACAACGCATCATACTTTTCTTAGCCATCATGGTTTTTGCCGCAGGCACCGCCAACGCACAGTACAACGAGACCAACAACCTCTTCTACACCGCGCGCCGTGCGCCGCAGAGCAACATGTTCAACCCCGCCTTCTTCCCCTCCAGCACAGGCTTCTACCTCACCCTACCCTCGACCGACATACACTTCGGAAGCCCGCTCTCCTTCCACGACGTCATACACTACGACTCAACCCAAGACCTCACCGTCATAGACCTCAACCACATACTGCACACTCTCAGCGATGAGAACCGCTTCCGTATGGGTACCGACATTGGCCTTCTCGGCTTCGGCTTCAAGATTGGCCACTTCTTCTTCGACTTCGGTACCAAGCTCAACCTCGGCTTCAGCATAGGTCTGCCCATAGGCACCGTGGAGGCCGTAGTCAACGGCAACGTGGGACCCGACGGCAACCCCATCACCGAAGCCACCCTTTTGGACGGCGACCTTTTCAACGCACAGTCCTATATAGAGACCAGCATAGGTGCAGGCTACTACATAGAGCCCATACACCTCACCGTGGGTGCCCACGCCAAACTGCTCTCGGGTCTCTTCAACATACAGACCGACAAAACCAAGGTTGTGCTCAACACCGAAGACGACTATGAAGAGGTGAGCGCCCGTGTCTACTACGAGCTGCAGTACGCCACCGTCCTCCCCATAGACACCAGCATCGGCGTTGCCTCGATGTTCCAGAACTTCCACCCACAAGACCTTCTGACGCTCACCGACATCTTTGGCGGCAACAACGGACTGGCCTTCGACATCGGTGCCAAATACGACTTCGGGCCTCTCTCGATCTCGGCCTCCATCAACGACCTTACGGCCGGCATCCACTGGCAGAAGAACGTCAACACCACCCGCCCAGAGGGTGGACAGGGAGTCATCGAGTTCCAGGGTATGGAAGTACGCAACATACTCAACCACGGCACACTCGATGCCGACTCGATTGTAGACTACCTCAGTGAGCAGCTCAACGCTCTCATGCCCTACTCAGTACTCGACTCGGGCGACTACTGGTTCAGCGTGCCCACCAAGATAAACCTTGCCGCCACCTTCACCTTCCTCAAAGTGTTCCGTGCCGGCCTGCTCATGCACGGCCAATTTGACCGCGGCATATTGTGCAAGAACAACCCCACCCAGCTCGACCTCGGCAACAGAATCAACAACCCCCTCCGCTTCAACGCCACAGCATCGTTCGGCGTCAACCTCTTCAACTGGCTTGAAGTAATCGGTGGCACCTCTGTTGTCTACGACAGCAAGAAGATGGACTTCTTCAACCCCGGTGCCGGTATAATCCTGAGTCCCGGCACAGCGGTACAGATATACGCCATGGTCGACTATGTGAGCAGCATCTATCTCACCGAATCCAAAGCCTTCAACCTCAAATTCGGCACCAACATACTCATAGGCAACGGAGGCAAACACAAACTATCCGAATAACGCGACAATGAATATCATAGCCCTGGTGGGACGCCCCAATGTGGGCAAATCCACCCTTTTCAACCGCCTCACCCAATCGCGCGACGCCATTGTGGACGAAATAAGCGGCGTCACCCGCGACCGCCAGTACGGCCACTCCGACTGGAACGGAAAACACTTCTCCGTCATCGATACCGGCGGCTACGTCATGGGTGGCGACGACGCTTTCGAGACCGAGATACGCAAGCAGGTGTCGCTGGCCATCGAGGAAGCCGACGTGATACTCTTCCTCGTCGACGCCCGCGAAGGCCTCACCCCCATGGACGAAGACGTGGCCGAGATGCTGAGGCGCCAGCCCAAGCCTGTGGTGCTTGCAGCCAACAAAGTCGACAACTCGCAACAGATGGACACCCTGGCCGAATTCTACAGTCTCGGCCTCGGCGACCCCTACCCCATTGCCGGCATCACCGGCAGCGGTACCGGCGACCTTCTCGATGCTCTGGTCAAGGACTTCGACGACGGCGAGGAAGACCCCGCCGACGGCTTGCCCCGTATAGCCATCGTGGGACGCCCCAATGTGGGTAAAAGTTCGTTCATCAACATGATAACAGGCCAGCATCGCTCTGTAGTAACCCCCATCGCCGGCACCACCCGCGACTCCGTCTACAGCAGATACAATCTCTTCGGCTTCGACTTCAACTTTGTCGACACCGCCGGACTGCGCCGCAAGTCGAAGGTGAGCGAAGACCTTGAGTTCTACTCCGTCATGCGCTCCATCCGGTCAATCGAGGCCAGCGACGTCTGCATCCTAATGCTCGACGCCACCAACGGCCTGGAACAGCAAGACCTCAACATTTTCTCCCTCATACAACGCAACCACAAAGGGGTGGTCATCGTGGTCAACAAGTGGGATCTTGTAGAGAAAGAGACCAACACCCACCGCGACTTCGAACAGCTCATACGTGAGCGTATAGCCCCCTTCGACGATGTGCCCATCATCTTCACCTCTGTCATCAACAAACAGCGCATCTTCAAAGTTCTCGAGACAGCCCGCCAGGTATACGAAGCCCGCAGCCGCCGCATCTCCACAGCCGAGCTCAACGACACCCTCCTGCCAATAGTCAAAGAGCAGAACCCGCCCCCTTCGGTCAAAGGCAAATGGGTAAAAATAAAATATATCACACAACTACCCACGGCCTATCCGCAGTTTGTCTTCTTCTGCAACCTGCCGCAGTATGTGCGTGACCCCTACAAGCGCTTCGTAGAGAACCGCATGCGCGAGTTGTGGGACTTCCATGGCGTACCAATGACAATATATTTCCGAGCCAAATAGAATTGGCACGGAAATTGCATACAAACAAACGTAAATTATTAACATTTCAACATCAATACAATGAAAATCACAGAACAGAACTTCGACGAGCTGCTGGGAAGCGGCAAAGCCATGATGATAGACTTCGGCGCCACCTGGTGCGGTCCCTGCAAAGCCCTGGCCCCCCGCGTGGAGGAGATAGAGAAAGAGTATGAAGGCCGCGCCATCATCGGCACCGCCGACGTCGACGAGTGCAGCGACCTTGCCGCACGTTTCCGCATCCGCAACGTCCCCACCGTACTATTCTTCAAGGGTGGCGAGATGAAAGACAAGAGCGTAGGCCTGGTGGCAAAAGAGACCCTTGCCGAGAAACTCAACGCTTTGCTTTAATAGTTTGGGCTACAGCCGTCAAGCAAAAAAAGGCACACAAGTCAGTCGGATTGTCATCCTGACCGAACACTGCTTGTAAGTTTGGCCACTCCTCTCACATGGACCAATCCCAAATCTCACGCTACAAATCCCTCGACTTCTTTGCACGCCAAGTGGTCGAGGGATTTATCACAGGTCGCCACCGCAGTCCCTTCCACGGCTTCTCTGTCGAGTTCAGCGACTACCGCCAGTACAACACCGGCGAAAGCACCCGCAACATCGACTGGCACCTCTACGGACGCACCGACCGCCTATATGTGAAGCAGTTTGAAGAGGAGACCAACCTGCGCTGCCAGTTGCTCATCGACCATAGTTCATCCATGCTTTTCCCTCTGGAGGGGCAAGGCAACATCGAACACCCCAACAAGCTTACTTTCTCCGTCTACGCTGCAGCCGTGCTGACAGAATTGCTGCATCGCCAGCGTGACGCTTTCGGGCTGACTGTGCTGAGCGACGGCATTGAGACCACGACACCGGTGCGCAGCAACATCACACACCAGCGCTACCTGCTGGGCCTGCTCGACACCTTGCTCAAACCTGTGCCGCATCCCGCCGACGAACGCCGTGGCACCTCGCTGGCCGATGCCATACACCTCACAGCCGAACAGCTGCACCGACGCTCGCTGGTAGTACTCTTCACCGATGCCTTTGTGCGCGAGAACGAGCGAGAGACCCTGTTCGACGCCTTGCGCCACCTGCGCCACAACAAGCATGAAGTGATACTTTTCCACACCTTCGACAGAGCACACGAACTGCAACTCGACTACGACGCCCGTCCCCACGAATTCATCGACCTCGAAAGCGGCCGACGACTGCGCCTGCAACCAACAGAGATTGCCGACGCCTACCGCCTACGCATGGATCGAGACCAGGCCGAACTGCAGCGTCGTGCCACGCAATACCGCATTGACTACGTGCCAGTCGACGTGGCTATGGGCTTCCACCAAGTGATGCTGCCATTCCTGTTAAAACGCAGCAAATTATGAACAACTACGACTACACTCCACGCGAGAAACCCTACGCTCTTTACATACACGGTATGGGCAGCGGCGCCAAAAGCGGCACACGCAGCTCGCTGGGCCACTATCTCGACAAATATGAGTGGCTCTCGCCAGAGTTGCCACTCGACCCTCAGCAGGCCATGGCCCTGCTACGTGACTACACCAATGTCTTTGCACCAGAACTCATTGTCGGCACCTCGCTCGGCGGGCTATACACCCTCTACCTGCCAGCGACTGCCAAAGTGGCAGTCAACCCCACATACAACATAGAGACCACTTTGCGTCGCATAGGCTATGGCAAGCACCCATACCACTGCGAACGTGAGGACGGTGCAACAGAATTCACTCTCGACGAGCCACTTGTGCAGGCTTATAAGACCTTACGCGACACTACTCAGCCGGTGTCGGCCGAGCGTATGATAGCTTTTTTCTCGGCCGACGACGAACTGGTGGGTCGCGAAGCAAGCAAACTGAACGCACGAAGCCTTGAGGCACTGGGCTATGAGGTGGTATGGACTACCAAATGCGGCCACCGTCTTAACCAGCCTGCCGCCAAACAGATAGCCACATTGCTGGCTTCTTAACAATTATCTCATCCGTCACCAATAAACCTGGTGTGTCCATTCCACTGTATGGGCGGCGTACTTTATGCCAGATGGCTGGTATTACAGGGATTAATAAACATGGCAAATAAATTTTGCAGATTGGAAAAATATTCGTATATTTGCAAATTATAACATATAGTAATCAAACAAACAATAAACAGATATGCAGAGAGATAACGAGATTTTCGGCCTCATACAGAAAGAGCGTGAGCGCCAGACCAAAGGCATCGAGCTGATTGCCTCTGAGAACTTCGTCAGCGACCAGGTGATGGAAGCCATGGGCTCCGTCATGACCAACAAATATGCCGAAGGCTATCCCGGAAAACGCTACTACGGCGGTTGCCAGGTGGTGGACCAGAGCGAGACCATCGCCATCGAGCG
>JAEEGL011026964.1_pt1 | contig 17615 bp, 10 predicted proteins | sample 9134231 | NCBI WGS metagenome assembly JAEEGL01 (sample SAMN16246548, study PRJNA631951) | gut metagenome | biome: gut microbiome; feature: rumen; material: fiber-attached | host: Bos | place: Iran: Karaj | collected 2018-10 | reverse complement strand
TTTATGACTATATAGAGAATTTTTACAATCCAAAACGTATACACACAAAAGTAGGGTCTTTAAGCCCTATTGACTTTGAAAAAAGTCTAAATAAGTCTTAAATCCCCCTTTAAAAGTTCTATTAAATATTGACTTTATACCGCAAAAAAAATAAGGGCTCGCCATTATTTTTTAGATTTTTGCATCTCAATTATTGCTTCATTTGCGAGTTCATCGCAACGTTCGTTTTCTATATTGTCAGCATGACCTTTTACCCATACGAAATGGACATCGTGCTTTTTAGTAAGTGCTATCAATTCTTCCCACAAGTCAATGTTTTTTACTTCGTCAGTCTTTCCTCTTCTGAAATCTTTTTTTATCCATGTATCTATCCAATTTTCATTAAATGCTTTTACTAGATACTGCGAATCAGAAGTTAGTGTCACATCACAAGGTTCTTTTAATTCTTTAAGTGCAACTATTGCAGACAACACTTCCATCCGATTGTTTGTAGTAGATTCAAATGCTTCCTTTATTTCTTTTCTATGCATCTCACCATTTTTATCTACATACTTAAGTACTATTCCATAGCCACCAGGTCCTGGATTTCCTTTTGATGCACCGTCTGTCCATATATCTATGTGTTTCATCTTACTTTAAGTCCTTTAGTTTAAATCTTTTTGGTAAAATTTCATCCATTGTAAATTCTTTACTATCTATAAGCTCGCCATTGCTTTTAATTTTTGTCATTATAATTTTAAAATCATCATTGCAAAACTCAGACATAAATTGTCTACATACACCACAAGGAGAACCCATCTCATATACATTTGCATCTTTAGGCCCAGTAACAATTGCTACTGCTTCAAATTCTCTTTCTCCATTTTTTATAGCCTCAACAAATGCAACTCTCTCTGCACATATGGTTGGACTGAAAGCACCATTTTCTATATTGCACCCTTCATAAACATTTCCATTTTTACAGAGAAGTGCCGCACCAACTTTAAAATGACTATATGGTGAATATGCTTTTTTTCTTACTTGAAATGCTTTCTCAATCAAGTTTTGATACTTTTTATCCATATATTTTCTCCTTTACAATCTAATCAATACCACGAATCTCTACATTTCCAACACTATCGCGAACTATATCAGCAAAATGTTCTAACTCTTCTCTTAAAAATGGTTTATAAGGCAAGTTTTCCATTCCTGGTCCTGCTTTATAGTCTTGTAAAAAATATTTTTTTGAATCCTTTATCATTTCTTTAATCTCATAAAAATCTGGTTCTGTATGCAATCCTTTTACACAGGTAGTTCTAAATTCATAATCATTTGCTTTATTCATAAGCAGGTCAATGGATTTACAAACTTTTTCTTTCCATGTATTATTCATAAATTCTTTCGTATTATTTACTCCAGAAACTTTTAAATAATTTGTAAAGCCAGATTTTATATCCATAGCAAACATATCAACCAACTTATCATTTATAAGTTTTTCTATCATATCTGGAAAGAAACCATTTGTATCTAGTTTAATAGGATATCCAAGTTCTTTGATAGGCTTTAACAAATCTTCAATATCTTTATTTAATAATGGTTCTCCCCCAGTTATTGCTACGCCATTTAACTTTCCTACACGTTCTTTTAAAAATTCTAATATCTGTTCAATAGAAAAAACAGGAAAATGTTCTGGATGCTCCACCAATTCCATATTATGACAAAAAGGACAGCGCAAATTACATTTCCCAAAGAAAATTGTGCAAGCAATGTGCTCTGGATAATCAAGAAGTGTAGTTTTTTGCAAACCTGATATTATCATATTATAATTTTATCTCCTCATCTAAGGCAAAAGAATATATATACTTTTCTCTTACTTCATAACCTGTACTTCTCTCTATTGCCTTTGCATATATATCGAGTTGAACTTTATAATTGTTAATCAAATCTTCTCTCAATTTTTCTTTATTGATTATTTTTTTGCTAAGTGAATCAGTTTTATAATCTACAAGTACTATATAGTCATTATTATTTTCATCCTTCTCCACAAGAAATGCATCTATGATACCTTGAACAACTATATTTTCATCATTGGCAATATAATCAGGTAATTTTGATGAATTTCCATTTTCTTCACCTATATATTTATCTATCTCACTTTGAGATAATAAATTCATAAACTTATATTCTCTATATAAAGAATCACTATTAAAGGCAGACGACATTCTTTTTCCAATATTTGATTTTAAGAAATTTTCTATCTTTAATTTTTCTATAAGTCTATTTAAATTTTCAATATCATAATTTCCTGATTTATTAACATATTGCATGATCTTATAATTATAAAACTGCAAATATCTATGATAAGCATTGCCTATATCTCTACCATCTACCATATCCATATTATCATTTGTTTTATCTATTTGTTTGGTATCATAGTCAATATTATCATCATAAGTAATATCATTTGAAGCGACTACACTTTCTTTATGTTGATTATTAAAATTTTCTCTATGTTCTTTTTTAATTGATGATACTGAAAACTTAGGAGTTAGTTTTTGCAAGTCTTTATATAAATACTTGTCTTCCAAATCATTTTTTATAATATCGGTATCTAATTTTTCAAAGTCTTCATTTTTAATATCAACTAGTTCGTTCTTTAAAGACTTTTTAAATTCATCTAAATCAAAATCATCTTCTATATTATCAATATTTGCTTTAATACTTATAGGAACCACTTCAAAACTGCAATTCTCTTCATCATTTACAGGATAATTTGTAAGTATTATATCAAAAAATGAATTATATTGTCTAACATCTTTATCTATATTAGTTTTTTCTGCTTTCGCATTCAAAAATTCTTGAAGACTTTTTTCAGTAAAACCTTGTCCTGCAGTATGTCCGACAATATATAGCTTTTGTTCAGGTCTTGTAAGTGCAACATATAACATCCTTGTCTCTTCAAGTTTTATATGATTTAACTTATCAATTGCAAACAGCTTTTTCTTAGGTGTTATTACTTTATACCTATCCTCAAAATCATAGTAGTCAAGTGCAACACCATATTTTTTATTAAACAAAACTAAATTAGTATCTTTAGCATCTTTTGTATTATAGCCCTTATTGCAATCGCACATAAATACTGTTTTAAATTGCAAGCCCTTTGATGTGTGTATAGTCATCATTCTAACAACATTTGCATTTTCATCAAAAATTTTTGCTTGCCCCTTATCTCCGTCAGTTTCTGTAATCTTCTCAATGTATCTCAAGAAATTGAAGAGTCCTACATATGAAGATTTTTCATAAGCAATTGCAAAATTATAGAGCATATTGAGATTTGCAAGTCTCTGTCGTCCATCATTCAAAGCAGACATTATATCTTTTACATTTAACTCATTATATATTTTTTCAATCAAATCACTTATACTTAAATATCTTGATGAAAACTCAAGTGAATCTATTTTATCAAAAAAGAAATTGATTTTATTGCTAAATTCTTTACTATCAAGTTTATATTTTTTTAGTCGTTTTATGGCATCGTCATTTTTCTGTATACATCTTACATATTGAAGTGCATCGTAAAACATATAATTTGATAACTCATTATTTGGATCATATAATAATTTTATTACCGCAATTTCCTCATTATTAAACCTAAATATGTTTGACTCAAGGACACTTACAAGTGGTATATTTTGCATCGGATTATATATAATATTCAATAAATCTATCATAAGTTTTATTTCAAGCCTACCAAAAAATCCTTGTTTTTGTTCCGCATAATATGGGACTTTATATTTATTAAATGCATTTGCAAATTTTTCAGTTTTTCCTTTTGCAGTTCTTAAAAGTATAACTATATCTTTATAGTCACATTCCTTTTTTATCTCTACTAATTCATAAATTTTACGAGCTATATATTCTGCTTCAAAATCTATCTTCTCTACCTTGTCTGCCTTATCTTCCTTTTCTTCATTTGATTCATTATCATTTTCAGATTCGCATACGACTTTTATTTCAACCTTAGTATCTTCAGTCGTCTCTTTATTTATTTCTTCATCTTTGACGCTCAATGCATGCCTATCACTATAATCAATCTCTCCAAATTCTTTAGTCATAACTTTTCCAAACAAGTCATTGACATACCCAATTATCTCTTTTGTACTTCTATAATTAGTATTTAAGGTCTTAACTCTGCCATTTCCTTTATCACTATCAAAAAGTTTATACTTATCAACAAAAATCTGTGGTTCTGCATCTCTAAACTCATAAATGCTTTGTTTTACATCGCCTACCATAAATACATTATTCTTCTTAAAATCATTGGATAAAGCTTTCAAAATATACTCTTGTAATTCACTTGTATCTTGATACTCATCAATAAAAATTAATTTATATTTATCACTAAGTGACTTTGCTACATCTGACATAACTCTTTTTGCATCACCATTTTCATCAATCACCTTATCATATAAAATGTCAAGCGTCATCTTTGCATAGTCACCAATCTCAAACATATTTCTTTTTTTCTTTTCTTCTATAATATTTATATAATACTTTTTAAGTAAATGAAGATACAATTTTTCATTTTCATTAATTAAAAATCTCTTATCAATATTAATATATTCATATATGTTGCAAATATTTTTTGCAATGCTTACTACTTCTTCTTTAATGATAGTTTTGTATTGTTCGTTTTCTTCTTTATCTATACAAAGGCTCGTAACAATTGGAAAAGATAAATTTAAAGTCAAAATACAAGATGCCAAATCTTTAAGTTCTTTAAACTCTTTTTCGCTTATATTATATGATATTTTGCCTTGGTCTTTAACTTCATTTACATACTCTCCATCAAAAATTTTTTCTAGAAATGATATAACTTCTGATAAATCACTTATTATATTTCTTATTTTCTCAGTGCTTTTATTCTCTTTCTTTTTTTCTTCGCATGCTGCAAGTGCGCCCTCACATATATTTTTATATTTCAAAACTATAGGTAGGCATTTTTCAGCGTTCTTTATCAGTCTTTGAAGATCATAACTTTCATTTTTAACATATTCATCAAAAGCATCTTTTGAATACATATCAAAATATTTTATCTGTTTATCAATATAATCAATTGGCCAAGCAATAGAATTTAAGAAACCTATACCAGCATTTAATATTTCTCTTAAATTCCTTTCACTTGTTTTTTCCGTATATGAATCAAATAAGCTCTTATAAGTTTTTTCATTGTACTCACTTTCAAGTAATATATTTAACACATCATCCTGCATAATAGACAATTCTTTTTCATCTACTATTTTGCAATCATTATCCACTCCATAATATAAACTATTCTTTTCATCTAAACTCACATAGTTCTCTTCAAATACCCTCATACAAAATGAATCTATAGTTGAGATATTTGCATTTTGCATTATGGCGCTTTCTCTTATAAGTTTTTTATCACTTGGATTTTCTATAAGTTTATCATCAATGACTTTTTTAATTCTCTTTTTCATCTCTGCAGTTGCCTTCTTAGTGAATGTCATAATCAAAATATTTGATAAAGAGATATTTTCATCATTGCAATTCTCTCCCATTAATTTTCTAACTATTCTCTCCACCAAAACAGTAGTCTTGCCAGATCCTGCAGCGGCAGACACTAATATATTATGATCTATCCCTTCATTGATTATAGATATTTGTTCATCATTAAATTTAGTTTTCACTTTCTGCTTCCTCTGAAACTATCATTTGGTCTTTTTTACATATAGTCATATATGGGCATTTATTACATGATTTGTAATCGACAGGTAGTGGTTTTATATCTCCTGACTTAATTCTTTTTGTCGTATTGTCAATTGTTATATGTAAACTTCCAATGTATTCGCTTAGTTCATCCTCTGAAATATATTTTCCTCCTATACTATAATCATTTTTTAGTCTTAGATTTTTTACACTACCATCTTTTTTTGTATCATATTTTGCATCAATAAATACTTTGTCTAGCACATCTTTATTGGCATTTGCAATTCCTTTATATCCTATATTCTCTTTTTCACTTTTGTTAAAACTATCAACTGTCACATCTATATCTTTTACACTTATTTTATCATTTAAGTTAAAATAAAATGAACCACAGAACACTGGCTTATCTTTATTATATTTTTCATTTAAACAATAATCCACATATAAAACTAATTGAATATCTGTTCCGTTTTCTAATTTTTTCTTATCAAATGATTTTTCTTTCCCAGATTTATAATCAATAACATTTACATAGATATTGTTACCATCGTCATAAGTTTCAACTCTATCAATTCTTCCTTTAACAATTGACTCTTCTCCGACACTATAGTCAAACTTTCCTTCAGTACGAGTAACTTTAAAATTAGATGACTTAGCTATGTCAATAAGTGTAGATACAGATTTTTGTATTAAAAGTTTAGTTCTGCCTTTTACATAGTTTAATCTATTTACACCGAAGTAATCATTATCATTTTTATCAAATTCATTAAAACTATCATATAATTTAAAATTATCTTCAACTTCTTTATCAACTATACTATTTACTACATCTTCATCTTTACTTACTATATCAGAGTCACTAAATACATTCTCAAACACTTTATGAGCAAGGTTTCCAAGATCTACTGGTTTTATGCTATACTCTTCTTTTTCATCTATTCTCAGTGTATTTTTTAAAAAATACATATAAGGGCAGGTATTGAACGACTCAATACTTGATGCAGAACTATTCAGTTTTCCATCCTTGAGTTTTATTAAGTCACTATTTATCTCACTTGGTATATTTTTTGCTTTATAATTATTTCGTTGATACAAAATGTCATTATAAATTTGATCAAATTCCTCTTTATCTACTTTCTCTAAATATTTTATTAACTCTTTTGACTTATATATATTTTCAAGTGATTTCTTATCAAAATTATATTTTGCATTGCCTTTATCATCTTTTTTGCCTACATTTTTCATATTTTGCATATTGAGTGCAATAAAAGTTATTAGATCTTTTTTGTTGTATATTTTAAATTTTGATTCATCTATCTCAATAGATTTTAACTTATCTATAAACATATTTTCAAGCATAATAAGGACCGAAGATTTTTCATCAGCATCTCCATTTGCATCAGTCCTAGTATAAGATAAAATTAATTTATCTATAGGGTTCGTCAAAGCAAGATAAATATAAAATCTTTGATTGAGTGCTGTCTCCACTGTGGTTTGCGAAAGTTCTTTAACTTCATTTGCAAATATCATTCTCATCTCATCATCAATTATAGTCATATCACTTGTCCTTGCTGGTATATAACTTTGATTAAGTCCAAGAACTATCTCAACTTTTGTATTATCAAATCTTGACCTCATAAGATCGCCTACAACTACTTGATCAATTAGATAAGGTATGCTCTTTACACTCTTACTTGTAATCCCAACTTCAAACATAAGTTTAAAACTATCTAAGGCTATCTTTTCATCATTGTTCTTTTGAATATCAATTATTTGCTTGAAAGTTTTTTCTATTATTTCTTTACTATATTTAAGAATAGTCAACTCTTTATATAAAGTTATATCTTCTTCTGTCCCTTTCTCTAAAGCATATATTAAACTTTCAAACCTTGAATCAATATCTAATTTTTCAATTAAACTTAAAAGCGACTCTATATAAATTTTAATTTCATGCTTTTCACCAACTTTTATGTTTTCATATAACTCTATCAAAGGATTGATGAATTCTTTTTTATAATTCATAATAGACTCTTTGTCATTTAAATTAATATTTATCTTTTCAAATCCTGTCTTATATCTATTATATCCTCTTATGCCATGCTTCCTAATGAAATTATCAAAAAGTGACGATTCGCGGCACTTCTTAAATATACCTGAGTTAATATATCTAACAATGCTATCATATGAAAAATTATAATTTATAACATCTATTGCAGCTCTTAACACTTCAATATATGGCGAATTTAATATTGACTCACTATCATCAATAAATAAAGGAATATTACTCTTGTTAAAATTTCTTATTATTGAATTTCTGTAACTTTGGATGTTTGAAACTACTATTTTGATATCATTATATTTATAAGCATTATTTCGTGTAAGATTTAAAACAACTTGAGCTGCATTTCTAACCTCTTCTTCTATTGTATTCGCAACATAACTTTCTACATTTGTTATATTATCATTGTATAAACCTTCAAAATTTACATTTTCATAAAGATATGACTCAATAAATCTTAAATCGTTTTTTTCATCAGAATATTTTACTACTTTTTCTTTTATACTATCTTCATCCAATAAAACATTTACATCACTAACATTCACCGCATACATAATATCTTTTATAAATTTTTTACTTAAATAAAATACATCTTCTACATTTGAGTCTATATTTACATTCATTTTTGTGAAGTCATAGTTTAAAATTTCTTTTGGATTTCTATGGTCAATAAGCACATACACTTCTTTGGCTACACTTGCAATTTTTTTAAATATATCAAGTTGCACAGGTGTAAATCCTGTAAATCCATCAAATGCCACTATTGAATCATTGAATATATCTGTTTTTAAAATACTCTTATTTAATAAATCATATTTATCTTCTTTGATAAAATAATTTAATTCTTTTAATTTGTTTTTAAAACCTTTGAAAATTTTAGCCAGGTCAATAAGTTTGCCTTTCGTAATATATGAAGCATATTTTGAATTTGATGCTTTTAATACTTCTTCATCACTTATATTATAAGAATATAGTTCTGAGACTGCTTCAGTTAATTTTTTGGCAAATCCCATCTTGTTTATCATTCTTCTATAATATTTCAAATCATTTTGCTTATTTAACTCCGATACAAGGAGCGAAAGAATCATCGCCTTCGCATCATCGTCTATCACATTTTCTTTTGCTGGCTCTATAGATAAAATATCAAATACATTATGGGCAATTCTATCAAATGAAACAACATCTATATTAAATATTCCTGCACCATAACCACTTTCACTCATCTTTTTCATCATCAGGCGCTGTTTATCATTGGTATCTTGCTCTGGAACAACTAAAAATATTTTTTTACTCAAATCGATTTTCGTTTTGTCTTTTTCGTTTCTTGACATAGAAATAAAGCGATTGTATAACCAATCGCTTTTTCCAGAGCCGTGACTTCCAATAATTAAACGAATATTTGATTTTTGAATGTCATTTGCCATTTATTATTTAATTATATCTTGCAATATTACAGCCTTGTATCTAAGTTTCTTAAGAGCCTTATCCTCTATCTGTCTTATTCTTTCTCTTGTAACTTTTAGTTCCTTTCCAACTTCTTCTAATGTTCTTGGATGGTCATCATTGATTCCAAATCTTAATTCGAGGACCTTTCTTTCTCTCTCTTTAAGTTTTGATAAAAAACCTTGTATTTTTTCTTTGAGCATAACTCTTTCCGCATTTGATTCAGGAGAAATTGCACTTTGATCTGCTATAAAATCAGCAACAATAGAATCATCTTCATCACCCACCGGTTTATCAAGTGATATTGGATCCATAGCAATCTGTATTACTTCTTCAACTTTCTCTTCGCTCATTTTAAGCGCTTTTGCCAGTTGCCTAGTTGTTGGTTCATGTCCAAGTTCTGTAGTTAGTTTCTTTTTCTCTTTGTTAAGACGGTTGATAGTTTCTACCATATGTACAGGGATTCTTATAGTTTTACTTTGATCTGCAAGTGCACGTGACACTGCTTGTCTTATCCACCAAGTAACATAGGTTGACAATTTAAATCCCATCCTGTAATCAAATTTTTCTATACCCCTTGCCAACCCAAGGTTTCCTTCTTGTATAAGGTCAAGAAGTGAAAGCCCATGTCCTATATATCTTTTTGCAATAGACACTACAAGTCTTAAATTACTTTCTATTAAAACTTTTTGTGCCAATTCACCAGATTTTACTAATTTCAATTCTTCGTCATTTAAAAATACTGCTCGAGCTGGATCTATAGGTAATTTTATTGCATCTTCCTTGCTAATGTTTAACTTTTTATCAAAACCTTTTTTCTTCAATATGTTTTGAGCTTGTTGTTTTTCTTTTGCAAGTCTTTTTTCTCTTTCTATGCTAAGCAATTGATATTGACCAATTTCTTTTAGATACATACGGACATTATCACTTATGTCTATGCCTTCAAATAAATCATCTTGCATAACTCTTGTATCTTCTATCTCGTCTAATTCTTCAAGAGCTAACAAGTCTTCATCTTTTGGTCCTTCAGGATCTTTATCATCATCGTCATCTTCTATTAAAATGTCATCTTCTTTATTAAGTTCTTTTTCAAGGTCAGCTTCTTTTTTTATTTTAGCATTAAATTCAACTGGCTTATCATATTCTTCATCATCTTCATTCTTGTCATCTAATAGTGCATCATCAAACTTCTCTTTATTTTTTGATTGAGAATTTGATGATTTAATAGTGTCCTTATTTTTATGCAAATTGTTATTGTCAGTTTGTTTTTTTTGAGTTTTTTTAACATTCTTTGTTACTTTATCAACAGCTTTACTTTTTACAACTTTTTTTGCATTTTCAGATTTTTTTTCTTTTGTATTTTTATTGGGTTTTACTTTTTCAAGTTTATTTATTTTCTCATTTTTTTTTGTTTTTTGCTCTTTGCCTTTATTAGTTTTTGCTTTTATTACTTTTGTTTTTGTAGTTTTAGTTTCTTTTACTTTTTTCTTTTCAACAACTTTTTTTACTGCCATATCTTCCTCCTACTTTACCTTTAAGATTTTGTAAATATCTTTTTTATCTACTCCTCTATCACAAGCCACTTTTTTCATAGCTTCTTTATCAGTAAAACCTTCTTTCTGATACATAATAAAATGATCTTCTACTGACATTTCTTGCCATTTCTCTCTTTGTTCATTTATAAGTATATCTTCATCTAATCCTTTTACAATTAGAACGAATTCGCCTCTTGCTTCATTTTCATTAAAATGATTATAAATGTTTTTTAGGCTTCCTCTAATTGTTTCTTCATGAACTTTTGTCATCTCTCTTGATATAGATGCTTGCCTTTCATCTCCAAAAACTTCAATCAATAATTTTAAATCTTTTTTGATATTATGAGGTGATATATAAAATATCATAGTCCTCATCTCATTTCTTAAATTATCAATTAGTTTTTTCTTTTTTTTATTGTCATCTGACAAAAAGCCTACGAATACAAAGCTACTAGCAGAAAGTCCGCTGACCACCAATGCATTTATTCCTGCACATGCTCCTGGCACCGCTTGCACTTCAATATTATTTTCTATGGCAAGTCTTACTAATTCATCTCCAGGGTCAGAAATTATTGGTGTCCCGGCATCACTCACTATCGCAACAGATGCACCATTCAATATTCTTTCTATGATTTCTTTTGCTTTATCATACTTATTGTGCTCATGATACGATGTAGTTGCTGTATTTATATCAAAATGATTTAAAAGTTCCCTTGTATGTCTTGTATCCTCTGCAGCAATTATATCTACTTCCTTTAAAACTTCTATGGCTCTAAAAGTCATATCTTTTAGATTGCCTATCGGTGTTGAAACTATATATAATTTACCACATCCTATGTCCATTTTTTTGTACATTAAACACTTCTTAAAACCCTTGCAATTGGTGGGCAAACTATAGCACACATAATCGCTTCAGGTATACCATTTGTGAGAATTGTAGCAGAAAGTACTGTCAAAAGCCCCTTTCCTGCTATTACTGGGTTTTCATTCCCAAAAAATACATATATAAATATTATTACTAAAACTGTATTTGTAAGGCTACCCACTATTGATCCGAGTATGTCTCCAAAAATAGATTTTTTAAAGGCTCTTGAAACTAATATTGGTGTAATTCCTATCAATATTCTTGGTAAAAAACAAATTACTAAACTTCCAAAATTTCCTTTATATCCTGCTGACTCTGCAAATGGTGTAAATAAAAATGCTGTGGGAAATGCAGGAAGCATAAATGTCCAATAAATAAAACTAAATAATCCAAAAGCAAAGCCAACTATCATACCTACTCTTTCTCCAAAAGTAAGAGATGCAACTATAACTGGTATCATAGCTGTAGTTGCTACTATAGGACCAATTGGAATTGATCCAAGTGGTGTAAAACAAAATATTGCTAGTATTGCAATCATCAAGCACACTTTCAAAGTGATATTTAATTTCACTATACAACCTCCAAAATACTATTGCCTAAAAACTCTCTAAGTATAGAATGAGATGGGATTGCAATAGAGTCTGCGCCCAAGAAGAAATTTAAAATCTTAATCAATCTTCTTGCCACCATACCTACTTCTTCATCATCAGCAATTGTAAATAACTTTGCTATTGCCTTATCTTTTATAACACTAAACTCGTAAATAAGTGCAGAGTTAAAAAATATATCTGCTCTCTCTTGATATGGGAATATAGATTTTTCTTCACCTCTTCTAACACTATTCCATCTGAGTAAGGTTGATTTTGGGTTAATCTTTCTTAGATGAATATCTCTTACAAGTCTTCTAATTAGTCTTAAGTCAGATGTTGATATTCTATTAGCATTATCAATACTTACTTCTGTAAGTGCAGACACATAGATTTTAAATATGTCATTTTGGTCTATCAATGGAACTAGGGCTGGGTTTAGGCAATGAATTCCTTCTAAAATTAAAACACCACCCTCATTCAATCTAGTTTTATTACCCTCAAATACTTTGACACCACTTGCAAAATCAAATCTTGGTATCTCTACTTCTTCACCATTTAATAATCTCTTTAAAGTTTCACTTAGAAGTTTAACATCCATTGCTTCTACAATTTCAAAATCATATTCTCCATTCTCATCTTTTGGAGTGTCTACTCTCTCTTTAAAGAAATTATCACAAGCCATCAACTGTGGTTTTAAATCTAGAGCTCTCAAGTGGTATGCAAGTCTATGTGAAAACGATGTCTTTCCACTACTTGATGGTCCTGCTATAAATATCAATCTCTTTTTAGATTTCTTAACTACTTCAGCTATATCACCAATCTGTTTATCTTGGTATGATTCAGTCATTATAACTAAATCATCAAAAGTTTCATCTGCTATATGACTATTCAATACTCCTACTGTATTGATTCCAAGTTTTCTTGCCCAATTCGTAGAAGCATTTAATGTGTCAAACTCCTTATCACCTATCGCTTTTTCTTCAACTTGTGATTCATCATCAGTAGTTGACACAAAAAGTAATAATCCTTTTTTATATTGCTTTATCTTATAGTATTTTACCATTCCAGTATGATATAATAACTCACCATTAATATATCTAACATAGTTTCCTATATATCTCAATTTAATTGTAGGTTTATAGATATATTTAAATAGAAGATTTACATCATCCATCTGGTTTTCTTCTAATATTTTTGATGCATCACTTTTAGAATACTCAAGCTTTTTTATAACAGTCTCAGATTTTACTACTTTGTCATATGCATCCATAATTTGTTGTACAGCTTTATCATCTAAAGTTCTTCCTTTTATTTCAAAGTAATATGATCCTTGAACTTTAAACTTTAATGCTGCCTCAGCATCTTTAAATACATCATGAATTGCTTTAAGCATGATGAGTATTGCGGTTCTCGCATATGCAAGTTTCACTATACTATTATCATAATATAGAAACTCTATCTCCTCACCATCTTTTGCTTTTCTTCTTAATTCTTTTACGTCTCTATTAATTTTTACAAGAAAAGGAGTCTTATTATTACTCTCATATAATTTTGAAAGATCATAATAAGACACTCTCTCATTTAATTCTAAATCTTTTCCAGCGACTTTAATATTTATCATTTTATCACTAAATTAACTATTTTCTCTTATAAGTTGCTTTATAGCTTCTATTGCTACTTTTATTGCTTTATCAGTATCGTGAGAAACCGGGTTCTTCATTTTTCTTTTTTGTCTCTCTTGATTTGCTACCACATGTAAAACTGTCCCAGCCTTCACACCTAGGGCAGCTGCTACTACAAAAAGTGCTGCTGACTCCATCTCAGATGCAAGACATCCTAATTTACACCAAGCATTCCATTTATTTATAAGTTCATATGACACAGGTGATAATTCTGGTGAATGTTGTCCATAAAAACTATCCTTACACTCCACAACTCCTACATGATAATCATATTTTAACATCTTACTTGCATCTGCAAGAGCATTAACTATATGATAATCAGCAACCGAAGGCCATTCTATTGGTGCATACTCTTTTGAAGTTCCTTCCATCCTTATGGCACCTGTTGCTATAACTATATCATCTGATTTTACATCAAGTTGCATACCACCACAGGTTCCAACTCTTATAAAATATTTAGCTCCTACTTTAACTAATTCTTCCATAGCTATAGCAGCTGAAGGTCCTCCAATACCAGTTGAACAAACTGAAACCTTTTTACCAAGCAATTTTCCAGTATATGTAATATACTCTCTACTATCAGCAATTAATTTTGCATCATCAAAATATGCGGCAATCTTTGCAGACCTTTTAGGGTCACCAGGAACAATAACATATTCTCCTACATCACCAGGTTTTACCATAAGATGATATTGCTCACCTGCTCTTGAATAAATATTATTCTTCTTGTAAATCAGGTTTCTTCCATTTGTTTCATCAGCGCCTGTGGCGTTTTTCTTCTTTGGCATAAGCACCTCCTCAAAGGCAATCTACAGCTTATTCTTCTTCATTGGTATTTTGAACTTTATATTCTTTTGCTTCGTATGATACGCTTTCTGGACTTACTTCAAATGTATCTTCTTCACCATCATACTCGTCATACATCTCTGTAGATATAGAAGTATTTTGATATCTCTTCATACCTGTACCAGTTGGTATAGTACGTCCTATAATAACATTTTCTTTTAATCCTTCAAGTTTATCAATCTTACCATTTATTGAAGCTTCAGTAAGAACTCTTGTAGTCTCTTGGAATGATGCTGCTGATAAGAATGAATCAGTAGTAAGAGATGCTTTTGTAATTCCTTTAAGTTCCTCTTTACCTACAGCTTCTCTCTTACCTTCATTTCTAAGTTTCTCATTCTCTTCTTCTAATTCTATAATGTCAACTGCTGTGTCAGGTAAGAACTTACTATCTCCAGCATCAGTTATAAGTTTCTTTCTAAGCATTTGACGAACTATCATCTCTATATGCTTATCATTTATTTCAACACCTTGTAATCTATAAACTCTTTGAACTTCTTTTAATAAGTAATCTTGAACTTTTCTTACACCTTGTATATTCAAAATATCATGTGGGTCTATAGATCCTTCAGTAAGTGGATCACCTGCTTCTACATGGTCTCCATCTTTTACCTTAAGTGTAGAACCAAATGGAATAAGATATGGTTTTGAATTTAATGTCAATTTATCAGGTGCTAATATCTGAATTTCTCTCTTTGTTCCATCCTCAATTAATTTTACAGTTCCAGCATATTCTGTTACTATAGCCATACCTTTTGGTTTTCTTGCTTCAAACAACTCTTCTACACGAGGAAGACCTTGGGTAATATCACCGCCGGCAACACCACCAGTGTGGAAGGTTCTCATAGTAAGCTGAGTACCAGGCTCACCTATTGATTGAGCAGCTATAACTCCGACAGCCTCACCAATACCTACAAGTTTTCCTGTCGCCATGTTTGCACCATAGCAATGTGAACAAATTCCTTTTTTAGACTTACAAGATAAAACTGTTCTTATCTTTACTGTTTCTCTATTTGACTTTTCAAGTTCTGCAACTATTTTTTTAGCAATAGATTTTGTAATTAAACTATTTGCTTCTATAATAGTTTCACCAGTTTCACTATCAATGATAGTTTCAGCAACTACACGACCTGTGATTCTTTCTTGTAATGACTCTATAGTTTCATTGCCAACTACAAATTTTCCTACTTCCATATAAGGTATTTCTTTTCCATCATGGCAGCAGTCATCTTCTTTTATTATTAAATCATGTGCAATATCAACTAATCTTCTTGTCAAATATCCTGAATCGGCAGTACGAAGGGCTGTATCTGAAAGTCCCTTTCTTGCTCCGTGTGCAGATATGAAATACTCAAGAACGTCAAGTCCTTGTCTGAAGTTTGACTTGATAGGAAGTTCGATAATTCTACCTGTAGTATTTGCCATAAGACCACGCATAGATGCAAGTTGCTTAATCTGTGCACGGCTACCTCTGGCTCCTGAATCTGCCATCATGTAGATATTGTTAAATACTGAAAGACCTCTAAACAATTCTTCCTCTGATAATTTTTTATCAGTCTTTTCCCAAGTACTAATTGTTTCTTTATATCTTTCTTCTTCAGTAAGAAGACCTCTTCTATAGTTCTTGCTAATAGCATCTACAGCAGCTTCTGCTTCTGCTATAAGTTTTTCTCTATTCTCTGGCACTTTTATATCATCAATTGAAACTGTCATTGCTGCTTTTGTACTATACTTATAGCCGAGTGCCTTTATATCATCAAGTATAACTGCTATTTTCTCTGGTCCGTGAATTTCCATAATCTTTTCAAGTAAACTCTTTAATTCACCCTTCTTTATAAGACCATTGATTTCTAACATAAACTCATTTTCAGGTTTTGTTCTATCTACAAATCCAAGATCTTGTGGAATTATCTCATTGAAGATAAGTCTACCAATAGTTGTCTCTATAATTCCTCTTACCAATTTTCCATCTTCATCTTTTCTTCCAATCTTAGACTCTATTCTTACTTTTATTCTTTCTTGAAGAGTAATGGCTTTATTCTCATATGCAAATAATGCTTCGTCATATGACTTAAACATTCTTACTATACCTGTAGCATTTGGTCTTTCTTGTGTAAGATAATAAATACCAAGAACCATATCTTGAGATGGAACTGCAACCACACCTCCATCTGATGGTTTAAGTAAGTTATTAGTTGAAAGCATAAGGAATCTGCTTTCAGCTTGAGCTTCAAGTGAAAGTGGAATATGTATAGCCATTTGGTCTCCATCAAAGTCAGCATTGAAGGCAGTACATACAAGTGGATGAAGTTTTATTGCTTTACCTTCTACAAGGATTGGTTCAAATGCTTGGATACCAAGTCTATGAAGTGTCGGAGCACGGTTTAAGAGCACTGGATGATCCTTTATAACATCTGCTAAGATATCCCAAACCTCTGACTCCTGCTTCTCAACTTTTCTCTTTGCATCACTTGTCGAAGTAGCAAGTCCTCTTTTCTCAAGTTCTCTCATAACATATGGCTTAAATAATTCTATAGCCATTTCTTTTGGAAGACCACATTGATATATTTTAAGCTCTGGTCCTACAACGATAACCGAACGACCTGAGAAGTCAACACGCTTACCAAGTAAGTTTTGTCTAAATCTTCCTTGCTTTCCTTTAAGCATATCGGATAAAGATTTAAGTGCTTTACTTCCTGGTCCTGTTACTGCACGGCCTCTACGACCATTATCTATAAGTGCATCAACTGCTTCTTGAAGCATTCTTTTTTCATTTCTAACTATAATTTCTGGTGTTCCAAGTTCAAGAAGTTTTGAAAGACGATTGTTTCTGTTTATAATTCTTCTATATAAATCATTTAAATCTGATGTAGCAAATCTACCACCATC
>JAEEGL012385706.1_pt1 | contig 17616 bp, 17 predicted proteins | sample 9134231 | NCBI WGS metagenome assembly JAEEGL01 (sample SAMN16246548, study PRJNA631951) | gut metagenome | biome: gut microbiome; feature: rumen; material: fiber-attached | host: Bos | place: Iran: Karaj | collected 2018-10 | reverse complement strand
GATTTGTCAGAAATATATTTAAGAATTTCAGGAGGTAAAGATGATGGCGATGTTGATTGAGCAGTTAAAGGTGGAAATAAAAGTGTATCTTAGACAGCCTTTCTATTTGTTGTTTAGTTTACTTATGCCTGTTTTCAGTTTCTTGTTTTTTGGAATGATGTACGGAAATGTAGATTATAACGGATTCAGTTTTTTTGCAAACTACATTCCTGGATTTTCTGTAATTATTCTTTTTTCTTCGTCAGTATATAACATTGGTAATCAGGTTGTGGGTGACAAGGAAAAAGGAATTTATAAGCGTTTATCAGCAACTCCAATCAGTCTTGGCAGAATCATGGGTGTAGTTGTATTTAAGGGCTTTTTACTTGCTCTTTTGGGGTTTGTTATTATTTTACTTTTAGCAGTATTCAGATTCAATGTAACTATTCCTAATCCAGTAATTTACTGCGTGTCATATGTGGTTACTATTGTTTACTCACTGTGTCTTGGATTTGGAGCAGGTATTTTAATAGATAAGCTCAATACATATTCAGCAGCAATGATGGCTTTCTTTATGCCAATGTTCATTCTAAGCGATACTACTATTCCTTTAAGTATGATGCCAGGATCATTCCAGAAGGTAGCTATGATCAATCCGCTTTATCACATGACAAATGTTCTTAGAGTAGCATGGGATATTGAGCGATATAACAGCGATGTTAAGGGCTTTTGGTTTTCAATGGTATTCTTAGTAGGCTTGATTATTGTAGCGGGAATTTTTGTTGGAATTAAATGGAAGAAGAAAAAATAAGATGAAAATACATCCTATAACAGTTTGCAGAGAAAAACTGCAGAATAATGATTTTATTACAACAAATTATAGAAAAAAAGCAGAAATGTTGGAAGATATTATAGCGGAGGAAGAGGAGTTAAGGAATTTTGCGGCTGAGATATATTTTGAAATCAGCAATAAGATTCTTGTTCGTAATAGCAAGAGAAGAAAGGTTCTTGATTGCCTTAAGAAACTTGACCTCGAATACAATTACACTTCCTATGTCACTGATTTTGATGAAATAAACACTACGCTTGAGCAGTTTGAGAATCGTTGCCAACAGTTGCACGAGAAGAAAAATGATTTTTCTGATGCGATTGAAAATGATTATTTAAATTCAAGAAATATTCTTCGTAATTCAATTATGGATGATACAGATATTTACAATTCTATATCAACTGTTAATCCCCAAATATACGAGAAGATGAAATGGTATCTTGAAGGTGAATTGAGGAATAATACCGAGACAAGAAAATTGGAGCTTGTGCTTGCAAGAATAGTGTCTCATGCATTTACCAAAACAAGTCCAATGGGCTGGCTTAATAAGGTTGGAATCATAGGTACTATGAATCCAATCAGATATGAACTCAAAAAGAATAATATATCATTGAATTTTGTCCTTCTTTTCCAGATGTATGACAAGATAATACTGAGGGATGAATACATTGAAGATGTGAAGTTCAAGCTCAATAAGAATTTTTATATAGTCGATAACGAGATTAATATTTTTGGACAGAGAGATAATGCTCAAAACCACAAATTATTCAAATCAAGAGATTGCAATGTAAAAGTTAAGAATAATCCATATTTTGCACCGATTTTAAATCAGGCCGACAAGAATGATTGGTATTTCAAAGATATTCTGGAATTATTGGAGTTAGATAAAGAACAGACAGGTGTATTTATACGCAAGCTGGTGGAGATAGGATTATTCAGAATTGATTCTTATTTTTCCGATGAAGGTGATGTGCTTCAGCATTTCGTTGATAAGCTAGGTGAAATTACTAAGGAAAAAGATGATTTGGCAAGCTGTGTTCGTGGGGATTTTGTTGAGATTCAGAAGCTTGTTAAAGAAATAAATCAAGAGTACAGCCTGGATTTGGAGAAAAGAATTATTGAAATTGAAAAGAGCGCATGCGAGAAATGCGGTCTTGATGCTGGTTTTAAAAGCAGAGAGTTTATATACAAAGACAATATTGTGGTCAAGGATAAGGTTCACAATCTGCCGGAGAGTGTACAGTATAGCATTTCAAAGTTGATGCAGCTATATACAATCTTCGATGTTAATACAAGGATTCAGCAGGAAGTTAAGATGGAACTGGAGCGCAAAATGAAAACTGACTCTATTCCAATCAGCAATCCTTATATTTTCCAGTTGGTCGCAAATGTGAACATGAAATATAGCAATTTCTGGATTGATCCTTGGAAGCAAATTACAAGTGAGTCTGAGATAATCAAAAAACTGGATGAACTTAGAACTAGCTTTATTAATGAATTATTAAAAAGTGCAGAAAAGAATGAAGTTGTAATCAGTGAGGAATTTATTGATTCATTGATAAATCAGATACCTTCGGAATTAAAGAAAAAAAGAGCCGCATATAGCATTTTTTATGAGAAGGATAGTGATGATGTGGTCATTAACAAAATATATCCAGGTTATATGAGCTTTTACAATAGATTTCTGAGATACACAGATATCATTGAGAAATATAGAGACGAAATAAAAGATTATTATAAGGTCGAGGGTGAAAACATAGCAGAAATATATGAGACCTTTGGGTTTAATGCCAATTCTTATTATCCTATTTTTGATGATAGGCTGGAGTTCGATCTTACAAGAAATCATGCGATTGATGAGAATTATAAGGAGGTAATTAATATATACGATACCAATTTGGTATATCACGATAATGAGTTCCTTTTACAAAAAGATGGAACTGATTACAAACCTGTTATTTGTACAAGTCTTATGAGGGTATTATATCCAGGAATAATAACATTTTATTCTTCATTGTTCTCAAATATCAGCCATGTTTCAGATGCATCGGCCATATTTTTTAACCAACTTTCTGTAGATAGAGTCAATGTGAGTCCTCGCATCAAAATGTTGAACATTATTTTGGAGAGACAACACTGGATTATAAACACAGATTTAATTGAACTGAATCAGAATGATAATGTGTCTCAATTTACACAGATATACAGTTTTTTAAAAGAAAATAATATTCCAACTAAGTTTTTTATTCAGGGAAGGAAAAAGGAATACAATAGTTTGAGAATAACAAGTGTCTCTGTAGAGTTTGAAAAACCACAGTATATTGACTTAGAGAATATGGTATTGCTGAAGGTATTTGTAAATACAGTTGTAACTAGTAAATGGATTAATATTTCAGAGGTAATACCTACTAATATAGGCTCGGAAGAGTTTTTGACAGAATTTATAGTGTAAAAAGGTAAAGGGGCGTGAAAATGTATCATATTCAAATTGGGATTAATATTTCAAGTGAAGCTAAAACGGATTTCATAGTTAATGAGCTGATTCCTTTTTTGGAAGAGCATGTAAAAGATAATTATTATTTTACCAGAAGTGTAAAAGTTATTCCGGTTATAGACTTATACCTGAACACTTCAGACATTAAGATTACTTACATATATTCCAAAATCCAAAGTATTTTTGATAATTATTTATCAAATCTTAGTGAAGCAAGTGTACAGGAGAATAAATATTATTTAGACAATCAGAAGAATATAAGTAGAGTAAACGGATATTCAGCATGTATTCCAATTGAAAATCTTACTATTAAGTGTGAAAAAATCGAAGCAATCAAAAGAGATGGTGAGTATAATCATCCAATCGATAAGGAAATATACACCGACTATTTCATTAAGGGGCAGAAGGTTCTTGAGAAGGCGATAAAGTTCTTGTATAACAGGGATGAGGATACACAGCTTAAGCTTTTATTTGGAATGTTCTATAGTGCGTCCATGCAGTTGGATAAGACTGGAATAGGTTATGGATACCTTTCGTTTAAGTCGCACTTATTAGGGTTCCTTAGCTACAGACACAAGGATATGGGAAAGTATAAAAAGATGTTCCAGGATAAATTCACTGAGATGGCAGAAACCCTGTCATCATTTGGGAAATTTATAGAGAACAACTTTAAAGGAGAGGTGCCAGAACAGATTCCTGAAGAAATAATAGAGATATGTAGAGAATGGGAATTTCTATATTCAAATATGTATCAGGAACTCCTAACAGTAGAAAATGAAACTAATACCAACAAAGCATTTAGCATAAGCCTTAGTATGCAACATAGAAGATTTAGATCATTAAGTTCCTTTCATAAGGCGGCATTTTCTAATGCCAACAAGGATTTCTTCAAGAAAAAGGAGTTTCAGGCATATAGAATGCTTGTTAATTTTGTGTATCTTCTTTTGCCGGCAATGGGGCTTAATTCAAGAAAAAGAGTTGAGGCAAGCTATTTGTTAGTTAATACAAAAGAGGGTTAAAGAGGAGAGGTATGATGAAAAAATATCTAATGTATAGATATAACAGTTTTCTGAAAGATGAGGGTAGTACAAGCCTTATTCGTGTTCATAATAAGGAGTATAGGATTAAGAAAGAAATCTTTACATATGAGGAGTTGCTTAAATGCATGTCATACTTTAAAGAATTGCGTGAAGTTGAAACCTTAGAAGAGTACACGTTGCAGTCAAAGATAGTAAGATTTCTAATACAAATTGGTGTTTTGAATTACTCTGAGGTAACCTACCCAAATGCAAAAATACTGAAATATCTGATTAAGAATTATAAAGACTTTGATCAGTTGATGATTAGTCTTGCAAATAGTGATATAGGGATTAAAGTTATAGGTCATGAGTCGGAACAGTTGACTAAATTATTAGAGAATCGAATTCAGATGTATTTTGGAGATTTTTCGTCTAATAAGGTTACCAGAAAAACTCAGATTATAGTGGTTGATCAGAGAAATGATCTGGACAAAGTAGAAGAAGCAATTGCTAATAATGAGGCTGACAACTATATTGTGATGGCATTTAATGCTAATAAAGAAAGTTGGATTTATTCAACAAAGATAAAGTCTGAAGTAATTCAGATGTTAGATCAATTTATGTGTTGTTCAGAGAAGAAAGTTAGATTTAGTGACGCTTTTTGTGCTGTTGCAGCAAACTATATGGTTTTGATGTTAATGGATTCACTATCTGGTTATAGAAAAATGTTCAATACCTATTGTATAAATAGCTCTCTTGAGATTAATAATAAGAGTTTCTATGGACTTAAGCTTGGGGCAGATGCATTTAGGAAAGTAAAAGAAGACTATGTTCGAATCGATGAATCTGTTACAGAGGCAGAAGCACTTAATAGATTTATTGTTAGGTCAAAGGACATTATTGACATGAATTTTGAGTATGAATTTATGAATGATGGCAATATAAACAGGGTGATTACAAGAGTAAAGGGTAAAGAAGTAATAGAAGCAGAGGGAAAGAATGAATTACTTCTCGATGCGGCAAAAGAAAGTGTTGCGGAAACAATAATTAAATTATTTCAAAGCTATGGAGTTAAGGTATCACTAGCTTTGGGATTCGATGAGATCAAAAGATTATTTGCCTCAGAGAAAAGTGTATATGCTTTTGATGATAAGGGAATATTTTCTAAAGAAGGAGTATTGATTTTTAGGGTGGATTAATATGATATATGCATTTGACAGATGTTTTTTCATAAAGAATACTGATGAAAAAAGTGCTAAGAAGGTATTGGGTGAACGTCTTTATACTAACAAAAAAATAAAGCTTGATTTTAGCTATGACATTGTTGAAGAGAACGATGATTTCGTGACAAGAAATATAATTGATGATTATTGTAAAGCCTCTAAAGAAATTGATGATTATGAGTTTTGCGAGCTTATGTATAAGGATTATTCGGCAAAGCCATACAATATCAATATTAGTGAGTTGCCTGCAATAGATAAGGAATCAGAGGAATATCAGAATTATAATCCTCCGTTCAAAGGAGAGAATCTGAGAATCAGTGACAGTGTGGAACTGACTAGATTCAAAGAAGAAAATTTTGATGAAAAGTACGGCATTATCACAAATATTTATAAAGACATGAATTCATCTAATATATCAATTGTGGGATGTGAATTTCGTTACAAGGATGAGTTGAATTTTTCATATGGTCGTGAAAAGGGCTTCAAAAAAGCTGAGGACAGTGCAATCCTTGAACTTATTGAGAGACTGGCAATATATGATGTGGAGGGGGAAATAAAAAAAGTTAGCTATGACGAGAATAATGGTCTTAATTTAGTGAATCCTGAAGAATTACTATATTATAGCCAAGAATTTAGAAATGCAGGCAATAAGTTTGATAGTAGTTTTTCATATAAATGGTTGAAAGTTGAAGAGTGGGGAAGTAATAAGGGTGCATATATACCATTACAATTTTTCAGCATGGATGTAGACGATGAGAATTATTTTGTATTTGAATCATCTAATGGTGTTGCATTAGGAAGTTCAATTTACGAGGCAAAGTTATTTGCATTATTTGAGCTAGTTGAGAGAGATGCCTTTTTGAATTTTTGGTATAAGAAGGCAAGATTGTATAGAATTGATATTAATTCCGTTGAAAAAAGAATTCAGGAAAAAATAGCCAGATTCGAGACGGAAGACAAGAAAGTATATATTTTCGATATGACATTTGACATTTCGATTCCTAGCATTCTGTGCCTGACAGTGGATTTTAGAGGTAAAGTGGCAACATATATTAGCACTGCCAGCCATGTGAATTATAATGTGGCAATTAATGCAGCAGTAAATGAGTGCCTTGTGGGTCACAGAATATATGAAACTAATCCACGAATTGGAGAGAAAGAATACAATTCGGATTATGATGTCGTGGAGATGTTTGATCATGTTAATCATGCCTCAAGGCGTGAATATATAAAGAATTATGACTTCCTCTTTGAGAGTGAGGTTAAGACTGTTGAAGAATTGTATGGGTCAGAGTCATATAAGATTAGTGATTCCATTGATGACGCAAAGGATTTACTTGATTTCATCTGTAAGACAAAATTAAATAATCACGGAAAGATATATTTTGCTGATTTATCTACAAAGATGTCTTATGAGTATGGTTTCTTTGTTGCAAAAATAGTTGTGTCAGGAATGTTGCCAATGACTTTTGGATATGCGAACCAAAGAATTAACCGTGAGAGAATCAAGAATGCTATTCAGAATTCCAAATATAGTGAAAGATGTTTGTGTAAAGGAGATGAGATAGATGATAGAGCTCACCCATTCCCTTAATAAGAAAATGGCGGATCGTTATTTATACGACAGATATGACAAATTTAGTGAGGAAAACCTCCCGTCAGAGTATTTCAGTCTGGATGATGACAGTATAGGAGTAGATATTCCCCAAGAGGAAACAAAAATCAAAAAACTTATGGATGAAGTAATGTGTCTTATATATATGGAGCCGGATAATCCATATAATTATCACACTACATATGCTTCAGCCAGAGGGTTTAACAGTAACGAGATAGTCCTTGAGATAGTAGGCAATAATAGTAGAAAAATCTTTATTTACAATCTCACGCAAAATGAGTTTGACTTAATAAGTAGAGAAAAATGTAATGAAGTAAGCTTTGTTTCCAATATGTACATTATTTGTAACAGGGGGAAAATAGGCAGGAAATACGGCGATTTTGGATATATATTATCCCTTTTGGATGCGGGTCATTTTATAGAGAATATAAAGTGCTTTTCAATTGAGGAGAAGTTGTCGTTTACGTTAGATTATAATCCGTGCACTTCAATCGATATGCTTAGACTGTCAAAACCATATCAGATAGTGCCTCTTGTAAAGCTGGATATAACGGACTTTTTTGTGAAAAAGCAAGATAACCTATGGGACAATGAAAATGTTAATAAAGTGAAATTCTCTGACACATATACTGGAAACAAAAGCGGATCGCTGGTAGACCAGTTTATTGATAAGGTTTTGGAGTCTAAAGTTCCGATAGTGGAAAAGTTTTCAAATATCAGAACTAGCGTGAAGGTTAAAGAGCTACTTATGAGAACTAGCTCGCAGTCTGCCCAGGGATATTCATTTTTTCCATATGAGTGTCCTGATGATGTGCTAGATGAAATTATTGATAGTGTTAAATTATCACTTGCAGATGTGACGGATGACTTGATTTGTGTTCAGTTGGTAATGAACACTGATTCAGTACGCGTATATGAGATAAAGAGAGACTATGTGAATACTAAGGAACTAAAAGACATCGATATGAACAGCCTTCCACATGATTCTTTGGACTATGTAGATCTTAAGAATGTTTCTGTTGGAGTAATCATGTACACAAACTGCAAACTATATGAAATGAATGAAATATGGTATCAGTATACCTACATTAAAATGGGAGAAATTGCGCAGAGAATTTCAAATATATGCGGAAAAAATGGATTGTCAGCACGTCCTATGAAGAATATGAATGATTTGTATATGAAGAACCGACTTATGGAATCTGATTCATATGATCCAGGATATTTTATAGTGATTGGCAAATCAATGAATGATTCGCTGAAAATGTTGATGAGATAAAGAGAGAAGAAAATGAGTAAATGGAAATCGTTATATATATACTGTCATAATATTGAGTTTCAGGAAAAGCTTATGATGGAGTTAGAACCAATATTAGACAGAATGACAGAAGGATGGTTTTTTATTAAATATTGGAGAGGCGGCCCGCACATAAGGCTTCGTTTTCATGACTCAGGGGAGAATATTAAAGAAGAGATAGAAGGAGCCGTAGATAAATTCTTTGAGAATAACAAAGTAGACAATCTTGATAGGGATATTTACTATAGCAGGATTAGTTTTGATGGAAAAGAAGAAGATTCATCTAAGTTGCCATGGCATGAATCTGGAACCTGGTTTTATGAAGACTATATTCCTGAATATGAGCGATATGGCGACGGAAAGCTTATGGAGATATCAGAGAATATTTTTTATCATTCCTCAAGACTGGCGCTAAGTATTTTTAAGAATGTTAAGGGAATTAATAAGAGAATCGTGCTGTCCTCTTACATAATTTATAAATTATTGTGTTACAACAATGGATTGACATTAGACTTTTTGAATTCATACCAGACATATTGGAAGAAAATGGTAATTAACGAACTTAAGATAAAAAAAGAAGTACTATGTTCCGTATTTGACAGAATTGAAAAAGGTAGAATAGATCTTAGTTTTATGGATAATGAACTTGAAGAGATGTGCAATGGTTTTGGCAAAATGAGAGAATTGACAACCGATATGGAGCGATTATATATTACTGCGTCACAGATTCATATGATGAATAATAGAATATCAGTCACTCCGGATTTTGAGTACATCATTACAAGAGAAATGGGAGAGTGGCTTGGTGAAAAAATGGAAAACAGTAAAAGATGAATATCATAATATTAACAACATTCTGAATTTTCATAGATCTACTATGCACCATAAGGCAAATATGTCAGTCAACCATATTATTCCAGTAATTGATAATTTGTTGACCAAGGATGAGGAGGAAGATAGCAGAATTGTAGAAATTGACCCCGCTGAATTAAAAGAGAATGAGGACGAATTTTTTAAGATTCTTGAACAGAGAAGAACGAGCTGGCAATTTGGAACTCCAATGAATAGAGAACAGTTATCTGTTTTGTTAACAAAGGCATTTGGTATAAGCCAAAGAAGAAAGTTTGGAGAGTTCTGGGTCAATCTTAAAACATATGCATCTGCGGGAGCGTTATATTCTGTTGAACCATATATGTACATAAATGATGTTGAAGATGAGTTAAACGGTGGAATATGGAAATATGATGCAGATAACTCCCGTTTAGTTTATGTTGCGGATGCAAATATTTTCAAAGTGAATGGCTTGACTTCAACAACAAAATTTGGTGTCAAAAGTTTTGAAAAAAGCAAAATTATTTTGTTCTTTGTGGCGAATTTTGAAGTGATCTTTAAAAAGTATGGAATGCTTTCATACAGATTAGTGCTTCTAGAGGCTGGACATATGTGTAGCAATCTTCAGATGGTATCTACAAAATTGGGCTACTCAACAGTCCCAATTGGTGGGTTTTATGATTTGGAGGTAAAAAAAATGCTGAAGCTTGACCATGACAGAGTGTGCCTATATATGGCAGCAGTAGGATAAGGGAAAGGGGGCAAAATGTATTATATTATTCGCGATGGATATAGCGTTATTAATGAAAAAGATAATATAGCATTTTATGATATTAAGACAAAGAGGATGATTAATGTTTTTAATATTAAAGGATCGACTGAATATAATGTAGCTGAACTTTTGAATAATCCAATAAATACTGACCTTCTTGATGAAGTATGGAGCAGATATTGGAAGCTGATAACTGGAAATAATTCTATAATGCAATTTTTCGTTCAAGTAGATGAATTTGTATATTTAGATGAAAAGAAAAAATACGATTGCATTAATGAATTTATTAATCTTAACAGAGATGCATATGAAATGGAAAAGTGGGCATTTTTTGCAGCTGTTAAGCATGTTGTTTGGGATTCAGAAATTATTTATGTTGGGAAAACTGACCTTGAAAAATGCTTCGAGGAATTAAATTGGAATAGCGCGGAAACACTTGATGATAGTAATTTAAAAGAAAACAATCTATATGTTATTAACCTGAATGAAGTTGATGCAGATAAGATTGAGAGTTTTGAAAGAATAGCGGTTGAAAATAGCTTTGCACGTTTATACATATGTGAAGATTTTAGCCATATCTGGATAGGCCCTGCTCTTTATGGAAATCAGTTTGGATGCCTTATGTGTAATGATTATGCAAAAGATAAAAAGGTAACAAATAGAACACCATCTGATTTACTAATTTCTCTTTTGAAAATAGAAGTAATCAAGCTTTTTCCTGAATTAATCGAATGTATGATGCAAGATAATACGCTGTCAAAAGGAAAGGTTTTTACGCTTGATAAATTCGATATGTCTGCTGATCAGGAGGCATTTGGGATAAATGTAAACTGTAGAGTGTGTGCTAATTAGAAAGGAGAATGGTAGTTTGCCATGAGATAATTATGAGTTATGAAAGCAAATGGAAAGACAGAAGACCAACTGACACAATTAATGCTATTCAGGAATTTTTAAGGGGAAAAGATATTCATGTTGAGGAGACTAACACTACATGCACGGGAAGCTGTTACGCAGTGACACTTGTGGTAGAAAATACTAATCTGTTTGTTAATGGAAAAGGATCTTCTCTAGAATTTGCAAGGGCGAGCGCATATGGTGAATTGATGGAGAGGGTACTTACAAAAGTACTTTTCAGATACAATTACTATGATAGATATTCAAAGGAAAGAGATACAATTTTCTTTGAGGATGAGGTTCTTTTTGATGAGGTTGAATATAAGAATCATTTGTCAGAATTGGGATTGCGTAATTGTGATTATCATAGTGCATTGGATGTGCAGAAGTATTTTACTGCGTTTTCTAGCAAGCTTGTTATGGAGCCATTTAATACTATTAATGGAGAAAAGACAAAGTATTTTCCAGTGAGTGTGTTGGATGTATTGTTTGGAACCAATGGAATGGCTTTTGGAAATACATTAGAGGAAGCAAAGACTCAGGCATTGTCTGAAGTGTTTGAAAGATATTGCAATAAAGAAATCATAAACAAAGAAATAATAATGCCTCAAATCCCAGCAGATAGAAGTATTTTTAAAGATAGGTTGCTGGAAGAAATTGTTGAAGTTAAAGAAAAAACCGGGCTAGAGATTACAATATATGACGCTTCTTTGGGAAAAGGATACCCTGTAATTAGCGTTATATTTGAAAATAAAGAAAACAACACATATTTTGTAAAATTTGGTGCTCATTTTGACATCAATGTAGCAACAGAGCGATGTTTGACAGAAATGTTTCAGGGAAGAAGAAACAATCAATCGGATTATATGAAAGAAAAGACATATTTGGATGATTCTTTATGGCGCAAAAAGAACTTAGAGTTTATTCTTCATACTGGAGACGGATATTATCCAGTAGATGTGGTCAATGGAGGAATATCTGAATACAAGTTTGAAAAATGGCCAAAATTCGATTCAAATAGTGAGGCACTAGAGTTTTATACTAACAAATTGTTAGAGATTAGCGATGAAGTTTATTTCAAAGTATATAAAGAAAAGAGCTTTAATGTGGTAAGATACCTTATTCCACAGGTAAGTCAGATATACGATGATATAGCATATAAGATGAGATGGCAGGGAGAATTGAATGACATTTCTAATCTTCTGGAGAGAACCGATGATATTACAGAGAATGAATTAAAGGACTGTATAGACTTTATTTCCAATAACTGTAGTTCGGCAAGCAACACAATAATTCCTTTCTTTAAACATAGATTTTCGTACAATTCGATTTTTAAATACTATAACTTATATTTGCTTAAGTTTGAGTATTATATTATGTGTGGAAAATTGGATTCGGCGAAAGAAATAAAGGAGAAATATAAGAATAAGTCTAACGCCAATAAAGATATATTATCAGCTATGACTTTGCTTATTGAGAAAATCAAAGGAGATTCAGATAATATAAAAGAGTACAAAATGCGCTTATCCAATAAATTGTTTAAGATTAATCTGTTACATAGTGATGATTATTGCAAATGTGATATTTGTAATTGCCAAAAAATTAAAAAAGCTTATGACAAGTTTTTGATTGCTCTCCCCAAGGGCGTATAGAAATCAAAAATAACCAAAGTTTTTGAGGGCTGTACAAGTATATTGGAGTTGAAAACGAAGATTGCAGTTAGTACAGTTAATAGATTCTTGAGGGATAACCCTGACAACTTTGATTCGGTGAAATTGTCGTGAAATCTGCAACTGGGACAACATCGATAAAGTATTTCTTAATCCTGATAAGATTGAATCTGCAAATGATGCAACTGTACAACAGGTATCATAAACAACGTTTATTACTGACATGGGTTAGCCTAGGTCAGATGAAATATAGTAACTATCAATAAATCAAGTTTTACTGACAACTAGGTTGACAAATTTCGATGCCGAAAATGATTTGTTTGCGGAGCACTTTTTGTATTTTCGAAATGCTTTGGTTAGGCCAAATTATAATAATATTAAAAATGGGATTTATGAGACGACAGAGTTCTTTGAAATGTTTTTAAGGAATCTTTTGTTGAATGAGAAACACGAGCTTTACAATAGAGAAATGCATGTTAGTGGTAAATTTTTCTTGGGTCACGATGACTCGATGAATGACCCAATAAATGACCCGATAAAATTAGATGGACGTGAGCTTAAAATTATAGAGTTGTTACGTGAAGAAAATGGCTTATCTAATAGCTATCTGTAAAGATAGATTTGTCCATGTAAGGGTAAGTAAGGCGTCTGTTTCGTCTTTCTTTCCTTCAACGCAGTTCATTTCGACAGTGAAGGTATCATTTTCTTCGATATAGTGTAGATAGTCTGTGTAGAAGTGACCTATTTTTGATACAGACAGTTCTTTATTACGAGCTTTATTCTTCGTGGTGTCACGAGGATTGAGTTTTACCTTGACTCTCAAATCCACGTTCCTTGCATTAAGTTCACAGCGGTCTATCATACGTCTTAAAGTGGATTCGCTTACAGGAAGTTCATAACTAAGAGTCTGTTTTACATGGTATGGAGAAAGACCATTCTTTATAAGTGGAGAGGCAATCTTATCTATGCGTTCCATTTCTTTGGTTGTTATATCAAAGCCAGTTCTTGTTGATACAAGAGTTTCTTTATACTGTTTGTCCGCTGTACTGCCACTGTAAACATGTCTTTCGTTCTCGCAGGTATAAAAGGACTTACAACCGTTACAGACGTAAGGAGAGGTTTCCAGCTTCGGACACTTGGCTTTAACATAATCAGTACAGTATTTACCGCATTTAATGGTCTTACATTTAGCACAATACCTGTTACAATCTTCTTCGCCGCAAAGACTTTTATAAATACAATTACGCCTGTTACTACAGTCATTAAGTTTTGCTTTAAAGGTTGTGATATGCCGATTGATTTCCCTTAAGATAGTGGATGGTGATACGCCCAATTCTTTGGCAATGGAACGCACAGAACAGTGCTTGTTTAGGCGGTTTTCAATAAGAACACGTTGCTCAATTGTAAGATGTTTGTACACGAATAATTCATCACTTTTAATAAAAGTCGCAGGCAAAACACCGTACAAAATAAGCCTATTATTCTTGACAGACTGAAGGGTGTGTCATAGTATAGTAGACAAATAAACAAGGTTTAGGTGCTTTGCATCTAACAAAAGAGCATCAGAAGGTTGAGGTGACGCCAAACTGTTCTGATGCTTTTCGTTTGCTACGCTATATTTAATTGTAGAGAGTTGATGCAATAAGTCAATTTAGAAAGGGAAAATTTATGTCATTAGCGATGCCGCACGTCAAGGAATTGCTTAGAGATTTACGATTAAACGACTGGTACATAACAGCATATTCGTTTTTTTTTGAGAACCATAAGTATGTCGTTGTGTTTGAAGACTTGAGGGAAATTGATAGAGGGACAAAATACTTTGCTGTATGTTTAACCTTTATTGACGAAAAAGATAATTCTCGAAGACTTGAAACATATGTAAATAGTTACGAGTTTCAGAAAAGCGATGAGGAGCTTATGAATTTCTTTGGTATTGAGCCAAGAGGAACGGGCGGGAAGTCTCAACTTTGGTCACTTTATGAAGCTTTTAACTTGGCTACGCCGACGAAATATGAACCGTTAAAGGACGCCTATAAAAGGGAAGTATTGCAAACTATTGACCACAGAGAAAAAGATGAGGGTTTTTGCTGTTACATGGCAAGGCATAATGGGAAGGACTCGCATGGAAATCAGATAGAACGTTCCGCAAAAAATACAGCAAAAACCAAACTCATTAGAGAATCACTCTTTAATCTATTGGGACGTGATAAAACTATTAGTTTCTGTTACAGAAAAGAAAATGAAGAAGACGATGCCACTATTGCATTAAGTTTACATCGGGCAAAAAATTAATCATACACAACGTAATAGCCATGTTTAAGGACGCTTGCGTATTCGATGGCATCAAGTATTGAAACAACATTTTTTTCCACTTTATTTGACGTTTCAATTCTTCTATCACATATTAACTTATGTATACCTAGTTCCGCTATTAAGGGGTGACCATCATCTTTATGTATGTCTGATTTTATATTAGAAATATATACTTTTGTCATATTGTACCTCCTTTCAAATAATTATTGGAAGCGCAACACCCACTAAACATTTTCATTTAGAGTTGCGGTTACTATGACAAAATAATTTTCCACCATAGTAACAGCAACGAGGGTGTTGCACTTAGTTTGAAAATTAACAGTGATATTTAAATAATTAATATCACCCTATTTTTATGGTATTATGTGTTATTATATGGTAAGTTAAAAAGACAGATTTAAAGGGGGATAACATGAAAAAAGAGTTTTAGTTTTTATAATTGCAATTGTATTATTTTTATCTTCATCATTTACTTGTTTTGCTGCATCAACTTCACATTATGCAAACGAATATATTACAATTAGCGTAGATGATTTAGAAAGTAACCAATTAAATGAAGAATATATTACTGAACAAAAAAATGCTACTACAACTGCAGTAAAAAAGCTATAAAATGGGGGTTGCGTCATTCAGATGATATGATAAAAACTGCTGCAAAATACTTAGGTGATGATGCAGCTAAGGTTATTTCGAAAAAATTTGCTAAAGCTGAACCAGTATTAAATAAATTATTAGGATATGATGATTTAGTATGGCAAACAGTTCAAGATCAATTAACTCAAGTTGTAGGTAGACAAGCTGCTATTTGGATTAGATATGCGCTTGAATTTCTTTTTTAAGGAGTATTTAATGGCGGGTTTAATTAATGAAAATTTTGAAGAAGAATTGTTAACAGAGCTATCTTGGATAAAATCTGTAGTAGTAGATATTGGAGAAAAATTGGGTATAAATACATTTGAAATAGAATTATTAAAAAATTCAATAGAGCCTGAAGAAGAAAAAGCTATTAATAAACTAATTGTACTTAATTATAAAAAAATAGAATCTCTGGATATAGCAGAACGTAGAAAACTACTTGAAAAATACTTTTTTAATGAAACGGGAAAAAGTTGGAATGTTCCAGATGAGATATCAGAAAAACTCGTACAATTACGTTTAGAAGAATTATCTACAAAGGATAAGTAATTCGATAGTATAAATAATTGATTTAAGAAATGAATAGTAAAAGAAGATAAAAAATCTCTTCTAACTAGATTTACCAGTTAGAAGAGATTTTTTTTCTTTATAAAATTTATGTCAAGTGCTCTTTAAAATAAGGCTTTCCGTTCATATCAAAGCTGGATTTATGGCTATTTGACTGTAAACCTTCTTTAAAAGAAATTCTTTTAAATGAATAAATAAAGTAGGCTATCTCAGCTACTCCCGTAATTACAAAGGAGAAAGGGTAGAGCAGGTAAAGTGATGGAATTGTGCCAATGATGGCAAATACAGTCTTTACCCATAAAACTCTAAATACACAAGAACCCATAATTACAATGAATGTAGGAACTCCTGTTTTATGAATTGCTCTTGAGGCAGCAATAGTACAGTCCATAAGGGCTGATAAAAAATAACAAAGGGCCATGATGTTTAGTCTCTTTAGACCTGCATCGATTACAGCTGGTTCTGAAGAGAATAAAGATAGGAATTCTCTCCCCAATACTAGTAAAAGGCTACCAAGTAGGAGACCAAGTCCCATGGACAAAAATAGACTTGTTAAATAACTAGTTCGCATTCTTTTTTTATCTCTTGCGCCGTAATTTTGTCCTATAAAGGTTGCACCTGCAGTATTAAAGGCAGCTATACTTTCAAAAATAATGCTATCAGCGTTAGTGGCAGCAGAATTTCCTGAAACCAATATAGCATCAAAACTATTAACACCAGCTTGAACAAAGAGGTTTGCAAAATGGAAAACCGCACTTTGAAAACCTGATAAAATTCCTAGTTTTGTAATTGTTGGAACTTTAGATTTTGTGATTCTTATTTTCTTAATCTCAAGTCTAAAGTCTTGCTTTTCTTTAAGCATAGTAACAATAATCATAACTGCTAGTGCGTATTGGGAAATCACACTTGCAAGGGCAACACCTGCAACACTAAGATGGCAAATAATTACAAAAAATAAATTTAGAATAATATTTATCACACCACTTATAGTTAAGAAATAAAGTGGCTTTTTAGTGTTACCTGCTGCGGATAAAACTGCATTTCCCCAATTATAAATACCAAGGGCTGGCATACCAATGGAACATATTCTTGCATAAATAATTGCACCTTCAATTAATTCATTCTTAGTTCCTAAAAGCTTTAGGATGATTGGTGAAAAGAAAACTCCTATTAATAGGATAATAACGCCTTCTACAAAACTAATAATAATACTTGTATGTACTGTTTCTGATAATTCCTTTTTATTCTTGGCTCCGATATGTAGGGCGGTAAGTACATTTATACTACCGCTCATTCCAATAATAAAGGCAAGAAAGAGCTGGACTAATATAACTGAGGAGCCAACACTTCCTAAGGCATTAGAGCCTGCAAATCTTCCGACTACCGCCACATCACACAGATTAAAAAGTACCTGCAATAGATTAGTAAACACCAGAGGTATACTAAAAAGCAGCATTTGCGGTATAATCGGACCTTT
>JAEEGL011310612.1_pt1 | contig 17616 bp, 23 predicted proteins | sample 9134231 | NCBI WGS metagenome assembly JAEEGL01 (sample SAMN16246548, study PRJNA631951) | gut metagenome | biome: gut microbiome; feature: rumen; material: fiber-attached | host: Bos | place: Iran: Karaj | collected 2018-10 | reverse complement strand
CAATGCCCGTTCAATGGAAAATATGTTCCAATTGTAGAACAAACAGCAAAAGACAATAACATTCAATTGGAAACAGTTCATATAATTAGTAAGGAAGAAGCACAAAATGCTCCTACACCTATTACAACATACGCATTATTTAAAGATGGTAAATATATCACTAACGAGCAAATGAATGATACAAAATTTATAAAGTTGAACAATACTTTAAAATAAAATATCAGCACCACAATAGTCACACACTCTAAAAATGAGGATTTATAAGCACTTATTACAACTGTATTCATGCTGAAACTTTAGTTTTATATTGACATTGAAGAAATAATATTGGCAACATATGAAGCATTAAAAAAATAATGTATAATATTCTTAAGAGGATATTATGAAGTACAAATATGTAAGAATCCAAGGTGCAGAATTAGCAGAGAACACAATGTACGCAAAAGGCGTATTTAGTATGTGCTGGCAATTAATCCAAAACGATGTAATGGATGAGGAAGATAAAGGCCTATACAAAGAAATTGATGATTGGTTCGCTGAAGAATTACCATGGCCACCTCAATGTAAGAATCAAGAGCAAGTTGTTTGCTTCTTCAAGACAGAGAATACTGATGAGATGTTGAAGATGATAAGACCAGCTCTTTGGTTATTAGAGAAATATAATCACCCATACTATGTGGTTTACACAAATACTCCAGGCGAGATTGTTTACGAAGATAAATATCAAGTAGTAGTTAAAGTACCTGGCGTTTTAAAGATAGATAAGACTCAAAAGTCATGGACACCAGAAGATAAATAATGAATATCCAAACGCTAGATTTTAAAGACTTTACGATAGATTATTTCAAGTTTGGAAAAGGCAACAAAATCTTTGTTGTATTACCAGGCATTAGCATTAAAAGTGTAATGCTATCTGCAAGCGTAATTGAAAAGGACTATGGATCAATCGCAGATGAATATACAACATATGTCATAGAGAGAAGAAATAATCCTGACGAAAACACAACAATAAAGTCTATGGCGGAAGATACAATTAAGGTTCTAGATGAACTAAAGTTGAAAGATACATATATCTTTGGTGCATCTCAAGGCGGAATGCTTGCTATGGAAATAGCACTAATGAGACCTGATTTAGTAAAGAAGATGATCTTAGGTTCTACATCGGCAAAGATTGAGAGTAACCAAATATTAGATAGATGGGTAGAGCTAGCCAAGAAAAAAGACAAGGAAGCTTTGTATCTAGACTTTGGTAAGTGTATTTATCCAGAAGATTTTTTCAATAAGTACCAAAGAGCATTCAAGCTTATCGCGAAAACTGTTGAAGATAAAGAATTAGAAAGATTCGTTCATATTGCTGATGCTACAAGAAGCTTTAATATCTTGGATGATATTCATAATATTAAATGCCCAACATTAGCAATAGGTGCAAAGGATGATAAAGTACTAGGTGGATATGCCACTGAAGATATAGCAAAAGCAATGGGCTGTGAATTATATATGTATGATGAAGGCTTTGGCCATGCAGTATTTGATATGGCACCAGATTATAAACAAAGGATAATTGAATTTTTTAGTAAATAGAGAGGTCAATATGACAATAGAAGAAAGAGCAGAATTAGCAGCAACACTAAAACAACAACATGGCACTAACTGTTGCCAAGCCGTTTTGATTGCGCTTCAAGATCAAATGAAATTTACAGAAGAAGAATTAAGAGTACTAGGAGCTGGATTTGGTTTAGGCCTAGGAAACATGGAAGGGACTTGCGGAGCGTTAATTGGCGCAGCAATAGCTTTAGGCTTAAATACAAACGGAGATAAGGCTGCAGTAAGAGCACTAAATGAAGAATTTAAACAAAAGTGTGGAGCAATTACATGCGAAGACATAAAAGGTAGATTTACAGGCAAGATTACATGCACTTGTGAAGATTGTTGTAGAAATGCTGTTAGAGCATATGAGGATATATTAAATAAAATATGATTTCATTAGATATTGTCCAAAACAATGAAATTGAAGATTTGTCTATTCTTGCTACAAAAATAGTAAGAGAGCATTATGATCCAATAATTGGTAAAGCACAAAATGATTATATGCTTAACAAGTTTCAATCCATAGATGGTCTTAAAAAGCAAATAGAAGAAGGCTATAAGTTTTATTGGATAAATCTTGATGGCAAAAATGTTGGCTTCTTTTCTTTTAAAGAAAGAGAAGGAAAATTATATATCAGTAAATTATATATAGACAAGGAATATAGAGGAAGAGGATTGTCTAAATCAGTTATGGCCTTTTTGAAAGTCGTAGCAAAAGAGAAAAACCTACCGGGATTATTTCTTAATGTTAATAAACGCAATTTTGATACAATAGAAATATACAAGCGTTTAGGATTTAAATTGCTAAGAGAGGAGTGTAATCCAATTGGAGAAGGTTTCTTCATGGATGACTATGTATACGAGTATAAATTATGATAACTGACCAAGAGAAAGAAAAATTTGAATCTGCCGTTATGAAATATGGTGTTCCAATATTTGTTGTAGTGGATTTGAGTTTCTTTGCAGTTTTAATATATGGTTCGTTTATGGGTTACAGTGAAACTTTTATAAAGATTTTTGTGGCAATATCTTTTGCTGCATTTCATGGCACATTAAGAATGGTGGTTATGCGTATAGTGTCTTTATTTAGGCCTCTAATGAATCCAATGTCTCGCATATATGAAGTAGACAAAGTAGAGATTGAAATTTTTGAAGCTCTTAATATTAAGAAGTGGAAAGATAAGGCTCCAGCTTGGGATAGAAGACACTTCATTTTGTCCCTAAAAGATATTCGAAATGTAGAAAAAGTTGAACAAGTATTGCGTTATAACATTGGTGCAGAGATTATTCACTATATGAATTTCGCGTTGTCTTTGTTTGGAACATTATTCTGTTTATTCAAAGGGATGCAACAATGGTGGTGGATATTTGGATTAGTATCATTATTACTTGGTTTGTTTGCAGATTTACCATTTGCTATGATACAAAGATACAATAGATATCGTCTTTTACCTATTTACAAAAAGTTAAAGGAAAAAGAAATTAAATAATCTTTCAAAATTACATATTTATATATAAATATATTTGTGCTATCATTTAGTAGTGGAGTATTTTATGCGCGAGTACGAAAAGATGGTTAAGGGACTTCTATATAATTCTTCAGACGAAGATCTGATGAAGAGAAGAGAAAAAGCAAGATTGCTAATGGAGAAGTTTAATAATTCTTCTATTTCAAATTTGAAGGAACGTATAAAGATTCTAGAAGAAGCAATTCCAAATCATGGTAAAAATATGTATGTTGAGCCAAACTTGAGAATTGAGTATGGCACAAATATTACGGTTGGGGATAACTTCTTTATGAACTTCGATGGACAAATCTTGGATGTATGTCCAGTCGTAATGGGCGACAATGTATTTATTGGAGCTCGTGTAACTATAGCAACTCCAGTTCATCCGCTACTTCCTAGCGAAAGAAATACACATTTTATAGATGGGAAGCCTGTTTCGTTAGAATATGCAAAGCCAATAACTATAAAGGATAATGTGTGGATTGCCTCATCGGTCACAATATGTGGTGGTGTAACGATAGGAGAAGGAGCCGTTATTGGTGCAGGAAGTGTAGTAACTAGGGATATTCCAGCTGGCTATTTTGCATGTGGTGTGCCATGTAGACCAGTAAGAAAAATAACAGAGAAAGATAAGATGTATGAATCTCAAGGTATATATTTGAAGGAGGATAAATAATATGCTAAAGCAAATCGCAAATAATGTAACATTTGTAGGCATTGAAGATGAGACATTAGATTTATTTGAAGGATTGTATAAAGTTCCAAACGGAGTTACATATAACTCTGTAGTATTCACAGATAAAGTTGCTGCTATTATGGATACAGCAGACAAGAGAGTGTCTGATGAATGGATGACTTTGATAAAGAAAGTATTAAAGGATAGAGTTCCAGAGTATTTAATTATTTCTCATATGGAACCAGATCATTCTGCAAATATAGAAAATATTTTAAGAGAATATCCAGACATTAAAATCGTTGGTAATGCAAAGACATTCCAAATGCTTCCAAACTTTGTAAGCATTTTCGTTCCAGATGAAAGAAAAGTTGAAATGAAAGATGGTGATGTATTAGACCTTGGTGAACATAAGTTAAAGTTCTTAATGGCTCCAATGGTACACTGGCCAGAAGTTATGATGTCTTATGATGAAACAGATAAGCTTTTATTCACAGCTGATGCTTTTGGTAGATTCGGTAAGTTCATTACTGATTTAGATTGGGTAGATGAAGCTAGAAGATATTACTTCAACATCGTTGGTAAGTATGGCGCTCAAGTGCAAAAGGTTCTTAAGGCTGTAGCTCCAGTTGAAGTTAAGAAGATCATCCCACTTCATGGACCAGTTCTAGAGAGCAACTTAACATACTATAGAAATAGACTAAATATCTGGAGCAGCTATGAACCAGAAGATAAGGGTATTACAATTGCTTGTGCATCAATCCATGGCAACACAAGAGAATATGCTAGATTGTTAAAGGAAGAATTAGTATCACTTGGTGCTAAGGTATCTTTATATGATTTATCTAGATGTGATATTTCAGAAGCTGTAGAATCTGCATTTAGATTCAACAAGTTAATCTTATTATCTTCAACATATGATGCAGATCTATATCCACCAATGAAGGCATTCTTAAACAGATTGCTTGCTAAGAATTATCAAAATAGAGATATCGCTTTCGTTGAGAATGGTTCTTGGGCACCAGCTGCTGCTAAGAAGATGAAAGAATATACAGACAAGATGGCTAATATCAATTACTACGAGAATGTTATTTCAATCAAGACAACTGTAAAGCAAGAAAACATTGAACAAATGACAGATCTAGTTAACTGGGCAAAGCAATAATGATTATTAGACCAATTAAAGATACAGACTATTCATATATGTATGACTTCACACAAAAGGCTTTCACAACAGCCTTTGTGTCTAATGGCGATGAACAAAACTATGCATCAAATGTTAGAGCATCACAAGAATACATTAAAGAGTTAGAATACGTTGCAGAAGAGGATGGCAAGATTGTTGGCGATGTAGTATTGTCAAAGTTCAAAGCTAAACTAAATGCAAACGCATTGCTATTAGATATAGTTTGTGTTGAATTGGATTATAGAAATATGGGATTAGGTCAAAGCCTTATATCTGTAGCTTTAACAAAAGCAAGAGAACTAGGATATGATGCAGTGTTCGTTGCTGGAAGTCCAAAGTTCTATAACAGAATGGGATTTAAGCAAACAACAGAATTTGGATTATTCAATTCAAATCATTATGATGACCAATTCATTTTATGCAAAGAATTAAAGAAGGGCGCATTAGATAACGATAAGGGCTCTTTCGATTTTATTATATAAGGAGTGTATTTATGTTAAAGGATATTGAAAGCATATTAATACCAGAAGAAAAATTAAAAGCTAGAATTTATGAAATGGCAAAACAAATAGAAAAGGATTATCAAGGAAAGACAGTAACATTCATTTGTATCCTACGTGGTGCATCTGTATTTTTCTGTGATTTAGTTAGAGAAATCAATCTTGATGTAAGATTTGAATTCATGTCAGTATCTAGCTATGGTGCAGGAACTACATCATCAGGTGAAGTTAGAATTGTTAAGGATATCAATACTCCACTTGCAGGAAAGGATGTTATTATCGTCGAAGATATTATCGACTCAGGAAGCACATTATCATTCTTGAAGAAAATCTTAGAACAACGTGGTCCAGCATCTATTAAAGTTTGTACACTTTTAGATAAACCATCAAGAAGAAAGGTTGAATTCAAAGGCGATTATGTAGGCTTTGAAATCGAAGATAAATTCGTTGTTGGTTGCGGACTAGATTATGCCGAAAGATATAGAAATTTGAAAGATGTATGCATTTTAAAGCCAGAAGTGTATACAAAATAATAAAAGGTTAAAGGGTTAAGTATGACTAAAAAACTAAAGATTCAATTATGTTTATTTGCAGTATCAGTACTTCTTAACATTTGGGGTATTATGTCTATATTGCAAACAGGAATGGGAGTCAATGTTGGTCTAACATATTTAGACAAAATCAAAGATTTCCACATCATCATATGCTATGTCATTATCGTTATAACAATGGCTATTGGCATTATGTCAATTTCTATTAATGCAGGACAATTAGATGACAAGAAGTGGATGAAAGGATTAACAATCGGTGTTACAACATACAGCACTGTATTAACAATTCCACTACTTTTAGCATTCATCTGCTTTGCTGCATACAACATGAATGTAGACATCGCAAACTATGGTTCAGGACTAGGTGAATTCATCGATGGTATGTTCGGAACTATTGCTCACGATTTAGGTACAATCTTTGGACCAAAGGAATTTGGCGGATTTGGATCTAAGGGTCTATTGATGACAGTATATATTCTAGGAATTATTATGAGTATCATTTTCTTAGCATTCCCAATCCTAAGCGGTTGGTTACAAATCAAGGGAATGACACTTGGTGATTTATTTAAGAAGAAAGGAGTTAGTGAAAATGAGTAGTTTTTATCATATGACAATTGCAGGGCTTGAAAGAGATCTTCCTCTATGTCCATTGAATGACAAATTAGACATTGCTGGTTTCGTTATGTTCTCAGATGTTGAATTAACAAAGGCAGCAGCTACAGCACTATTAAACAAGGTTCCAGAATTCGATGTTATTTTAACAGCTGAATCAAAGGGAATTCCTCTAGCTTATGAAATGGCTAGGCAATCTGAAAAGACTTATATCGTTGCAAGAAAGGGTGTTAAGCTTTATATGGTTAACCCACATGAGGTAGCAGTTAAGTCTATTACAACAGCTAAAGAACAAAAGTTATATCTAGACGATATCGATATGGGCAAACTAAAGAATAAGAGAGTATTAATCGTTGATGATGTTATTTCAACAGGTGAATCTTTAGCATCACTAGAGAAGTTACTAGAATTCGCAGAAGGTAAGATTGCAGCAAAGTGTGCTGTATTAGCAGAAGGTGGAGCATCTAAGAGAACAGATATTGTTTATCTTGAACCACTACCAATCTTCCCACACGAAGATTAATTGATAAATAAAGCGCCTTGAAATATAGGCGCTATTAGTTTTTTATATGGATTACGCAATTAGTATTAATAAGGATAAGTGTATAGGATGTGGGCTATGTGTAAAAGATTGCCCAGCTTCACACATTGAAGTAAAAGACAAAAAGGCTGAAATTGCAAACAACCTTTGCATTGGTTGTGGCCACTGCTTTGCAATCTGTCCAAACGAAGCAATCTCAATTGCTGGGGCAGATATATCAAACATTCATGAAGTAGTACCATTTACTAACTTTGATAGTGAAGAGTTTCTAAAAGCAATTCATTCTAGACGTACTATGCGTCAATTCAAGGATCAAGAAATAGAGCAAGAAAAGATAGATAAGATTATCGATGCTGGAAGATATAGCCCAACAGGTGCAAACGCTCAAGATGTTTGCTTCACAATCTTAGGAACTAAGCAAGATGAAGCAGAAAAGATTTGCGTATCACTATTTAGATTTGGCGTTAATACAGCAAAGAAGTTCTCTAAAGGCATTAAGAACTTAAACATCGATGATAAATTCTTCTTTAAAGGATCTAAGCTAGTTATACTAGTTTCTGCAAAGAGCAAACTAAATGGTGGACTTGCATCAGCATATATGGAAATGATGGCAGCAACATTAGGTATAGGAACTCTATATAGTGGATTCTTTGAGACTTGCTTTGCATTGTCTCCAAAACTAAGAAGACTAATTAAATTACCAAAGGGCCATGAATTATGTTCTTGTATGGTATTTGGATATCCAAAAGTCAAATATAAAAGAACAGCGCCAAGAAATAAGGCATTTATTAGAGAATTGTAATAAAAAAGGCAAGTTTCAAACTTGCCTTAATTTTTATTTCTTAATCTTTGCTTTCCCAAATTCTTTTGCTTTATCGCCATGTCTGTATTCATCATACATCATGCTTTCCATTTCTGGGTAAGTTTCGCCAATATACTTTTTGTAATTATCTCCGCCAGAGTATTCGCCTAAAGATATTCCCCAAAATATTAATCTCTTTGGAAGAATTCTATATAAGAATCCTAATAACTTTGCTTGTGCTTTGCCTGGCTTTAGAGTCTCTCCGGTGTATTTGGCAATTGTTGCAGCATGTTTTGCTTCGTCTCTTGCAGCTTCTTGAAAGTGTGCTTTAAGGTCTGGGTTTTTTGTAACCTTTGCAAATTCTTGATACATTAAAACCGCATTTAGTTCGCCTTGTTGAAAGCCGATAAATGTCTTTCTGTCTTTAATATCCATATGTGCCTCCAAATAGTTTTTCAACACAATTGTATATTAAAGAATTAATTGTGACAAATTAAATTTATGTAAATTTTAAAAGTGTGACACAAAATATATTTGCTTGTCACATTATAAATGTCTATATATAGAGGGAAAAACTATTGCTTGTTTGCTAGAATATTAATTACAATAGTTGAGGTGAGAAAAATGATTAATGTAGTTTTTATTTGTCATGGAAACATTTGCAGATCTCCAATGGCAAAATATGTTTTCTTAGATATGATTGAAAAGGAAGGATTGAATGACTACTTCTATGTAGATTCTATGGCTACATCTAGAGAAGAGATTGGAAATTGTATTTATCCATATGCTAAAGCCGAATTAGAAAAGCACAATATTTATGGTTATTCATCTCATAGAGCAAAGCAATTTACAATCGAAGATTATGATAAGTTTGACTACATTATTATTATGGATGAGATAAATAAGTATAACTTGATGCGAATCATTAAAGAAGATAAAGATAACAAAGTTCATAAGCTATTGGACTTTACTCCAAATCCAAAGGAGATTGAAGATCCATGGTATAGCGGAAACTTTGAGAAAGTATATAAGGAAATTGACAACGGCTGTAGATGTTTTTTAGAATATCTAAAAACCAAAATTAAGGATTAACATGATTAACAATAACATATTAGAAGCAATTGGCCATACACCAATTATTAGATTAAACAAAATGGTAGATGAAGATTCTGCCCAAGTACTTGTAAAGTTTGAAGGCCTAAATGTAGGTGGTTCAATTAAGACTAGAACTGCATACAATATGATTTGCGATGCAGAAGAGAAAGGCTTATTAAATAAAGATTCAATTATCGTAGAACCAACATCAGGTAACCAAGGTATTGGCCTTGCTTTAGTTGGCGCAGTTAGAGGCTATAAGACAATTATTATCATGCCAGATAGTGTATCTGTAGAAAGAAGAAAGATTATTAGACATTATGGTGCAGAAGTAAAGCTTATCCATGATGCTGGAGATATCGGAGCTTGTATGGAAGAGTGCTTACAAACAGCACTTCAAATGGCTAAGGAAGATAAGAGAGTATTCGTTCCTCAACAATTTGAAAATCCAGCAAACCCAATGGTACATAGACATCATACTGGACTTGAAATATTAGAACAAGTAGCAGGCCCAATCGATGGCTTCTGTTCAGGTATTGGAACAGGTGGAACAATCACTGGTATTGGCGAAGTATTAAAGGCTCAATATCCTCAAATGACAATATGGGCAGTAGAACCAAAGAATGCTGCAGTATTATCTGGTGGTAGTATTGGTACTCATATACAAATGGGTATTGGTGATGGTATTATCCCTCCTATTCTAAACCAAAATATCTATGACGACATTTGCATCGTAACAGACGATGAAGCGTTAAATACATCAAAAGATTTAGCTAAGAAGGAGGGTATCCTTTGTGGTATATCTTCTGGTACAAATGTATGTGCAGCTATCAAGCTTGCAAAGAAACTAGGCAAGGGTAAGACTGTAGTAACAGTATTGCCAGATACAGCAGAGAGATATTTCTCAACTCCATTATTTGAAGGTGAATAATTGCTTTGTCCTAATTGCAAAGAAACACTAATAAAGAAAGACAATGTTTATATCTGTAAGCATAACCATTCCTTTGATATAGCCAAAGAGGGTTATGCTAATTTATTGCTAAGTAATAAGAAGAATTCTCAATTCCCAGGCGATAATAAAGAGATGGTTTCAGCTCGTGTTCAATTCCTTCAAAAGGGATATTACGAACCACTAGCAAATCGCATCAAAGAAGTCATATCAAACATTAATTCTCGCAGGATTAGCCTGCTTGATGCTGGGTGTGGTGTTGGCTATTATTCAATACATATGAAGGAAATAATGGCACCACGTATTGATTTAATTGGTATTGATATATCTAAATTTGCAGTACGTGCAGCAGCTAAAAGAGATAAAGAATCTCAATATTTCGTAGCTTCTATATTTGATTTGCCAATAGAAGATAAATCTCAAGATGTTATATTGAATATCTTCTCACCTAAGGCAAATGAAGAATATAAAAGAGTATTAAAAGATGATGGTATATTGATTCAAGTAATGCCAGGCAAGAAGCACCTTTATGAATTAAAGGAATTGCTATACAAAGAAAAGACTTACGAAAATGAACCTCAAATAGAATATGAAGGATTTGATATAATAGAGACAATACCACTTACATATGAGATAGTGGTTAACAAGGATGATTTAATTCATCTATTTACAATGACTCCATATCTATACAAGACTAAGATTGAAGATATCGAGAATTTGCAAAGCGTAAACGATTTGAAGATCACAATAGATTTCATAATCGCTGTTTGGAGAAAAGCATAATGAAAGAGTTAGAAGAATTAAAGAAGATACTTTGGGAAAAGGGTGCAAGCCTAATCGGTTTTTCAGACATTTCAAATATTGAAGGAAACAAGGGATATGTTGGAGCAATCACTATTGGATATAAATTGCTTGATGAATACTTTGACCAAATCAATGATGCAAAGGCACCTACATATGAATACTTCCATCATTATAGAGACGTTAATACAGCACTTGACCAAATGGCATTGTTTACAGCTACATATTTAGATAGATTAGGATATAAATCAATGACAATACCTGCATCTCAATCATCAACAGAGGATCCATATAAGGGAGCATTCTCACATAAGACTGCTGCAGTACTTGCAGGCCTTGGTTGGATCGGTAAGAGCGGTATATTCATTTCTGATGATTATGGTGGCCGTGTCAGAATGGCTACAGTTTTAACAATGATGCCATTAAAGGCAGAAAAGCCAATCGCTGAAAATAAGTGCGGAAATTGTATGTTATGTTTTAATGCATGTCCAGCTGGAGCCATCCTAGGAAAGAACTATGTTATGGGCGATGCAAGAGAAACAATATTCGACGCTGAAAAGTGTTCTACATATATGAAAAAGAACTACCAAAATATTGGTCGTGGTTCAGTATGCGGTCAATGTATTGCGGTATGTCCAAAATATAAGGGAACTAAATAGCGTATAATCCCATTCCTAAACAAGCAGATATAACAATAATTAAAATGGCAGGTACTTGCTTTTTGAAGCAATACTTAGATACTGCCATAACTGATGATATAACAACAGCTATTATTAAAGCTCTCCAATCGAAGTTAAATGCTCTTTGAGATAAATCCCCAAATACTAAATCAGCAAATAATAAAAGGCCAACTGAGATGATAAGACCTACAACTACTTGCCTTACACAAGCTAGTGCAGCGCCTACATATTTATTTTCAGAATAGCGCTTTAATAGAGAAACAATCAAAAGCATAATCAAAAACGCAGGAAGAATAACAGATATAGTTGCTATAAGTGATCCTAAAATTCCGCCTTGTGTTGAGCCGATGAATGTTGCCATATTAACAGCGATAGGACCTGGGGTAGATTCGCTTATGCCTATTATGTCTAGAAGTTGAGATTCGCTCATCCAACCATTTCTTGTAACTTCTTCCTTTATAAGTGGAATCATTCCGTATCCACCACCAAAAGAGAATAAACCAATTTTTAGAAAAGATAGAAATAAACTAAGATAGATGTTCATCTTCATTTACCTCCTTCTTTTCTTCCTCAACAGGTGCTTCTTCAACCTTTGGTTGCTTTTTCTTTTGTTGATATTGTTGGATACAATATGCAGCTAAGCCAACAACCGCTCCGATAAGAATTAAGAATATAGATGAGAAATTAATTGAGAAAATATCAATTAATATCATAACTACAATTGTTGTAAATATTATAATTAAAGGCAATGGCTTCTTTTCTGCTTTGATAAATAATTTAATTCCAGCAGCGATAATTAAAATTGAAACGCCAACTTTTATACCTTTAAAAGCATTTGCGATAACTGTAATCTCTAATAGATTATTCAAGAAAAGAGAAATGATGAATATAATAATAAACGAAGGAAGTACAACTCCAAGTGTTGCAAATAGTGAACCTAAAAATCCTGCTACTTTATATCCGATGTAAGTAGCGGAGTTTATTGCTATTGGGCCAGGGGTTGATTCAGCAAGAGCAATACAGTTTAAAAATTCTTCGTTTTCAATCCATTTTTTCTTAGTGATGCATTCTTCTTCAATAAGCGCAATCATGGCATATCCACCACCGAAAGTGAATAAACCAATTTTAAAGAATGTTAGAAATAATCTTAATGCCTTCTTGAAGTTTTCCATCACTTGCTATTATATAGGCGAGCGCAAATAAAGTCAAAAATATAAATTTTTTAAATATTTATGCACATATGCGCTTATTATGCTAAAATAATTGCAAAGTGAGGCCGATATGCAAATTTCTAAATTATTTGAAGAGAAAAAACTAGTATATTCATTTGAAATATTCCCACCTAAGATTGATTCGGATATTTCAGTTATCTATAAAACATTAGATGGATTAAAAGATATTAACCCAGATTATTTATCTGTTACATATTCAGCAGGCGGTGGATCTAACAATTCTAGATCTATTGAAATTGCATCACTAGTTAAGAATAAATACAATATCGAAGCATTGGCTCACTTAACATGTATCAATTCTACAAAAGAAGAAACATTAAACGTTCTAAAGCAATTAAAGGCTGAAGGAATCGAGAACATTCTTACATTACGTGGAGATAGAGTTCCAGGTAAGGAATGCACAGATTTCAAATACGCTTCAGATCTAGTTAATTTCGTAAAGGAATCTGGATTTGATTTTGATTTAGCTGGAGCTTGTTATCCAGAAGGACATCCAGAAGCAGCCACATTAGATGAAGATATCGACAATTTAAAGAGAAAGGTTGATTCAGGTATCACTCACTTAAATACACAATTATTCTTTGATAACGAAGATTTCTATAGATTTATAGATAAGGTTAGAGCAGCTGGAATTAATGTTCCTATTCAAGCAGGTATTATGCCAGTTGTTAAGCAAGCAACAATTACAAGAACAATTGCTATGACAGGTGTTAAAGTGCCTTCTAAGTTATCTAGAGTTATTGCTAGATTTGCAGATAACCCAGACGGATTAGTAGAAGCTGGTACTTTGTATGCAGTAGACCAAATAGCAGACCTTGCAAACTCAGGCGCATGCCAAGGTATTCACGTTTACATCATGAATAATGCTCAAATCGCAGCAAAGATAACAAATGATGTAAAGAGTTTAATTGATGGAATTAATAATAGAAAATGGTAATAAATAGACGCGAAGTACTTTTATATCTTGGATATAGAGGCCAAGAGATATCTCAAGAACTTGATGTAAAGATTAATTATGCAATTGACCTTTGCACATCTTTAGCAAGACCTATGAGTGTAGTTAAGCGTTTTAAAGTAAATAAAGAAACAAAGCAAGTTGAAGGCACAACACTTACATTGCCAGGCAATAGTATTTGGAAGCACTTAGATGGATGCTCTGAAATCTATCTATTGTGCGGAACTATCGGATTTGGGCCAGAGAGAGAAATTAACAAACAAATGGTTAGCGATAGAACACTTGCAATTTGTTTAGATGCAGCTGCAACTGCTGCGATTGAATCATCACTTGATGATTTAGAAAAAACATTAGATGGAAAACTAACATCAAGATTTTCTTGTGGGTATGGAGATTTGCCAATCCAAACACAAAAGGAAATTTGCCAAGTGTTAGATACTCAAAGAAAGATTGGTGTATTTGTAAACGAAACATTTATGATGTCACCACAAAAATCAGTAACAGCAATTATAGGAATAAAGGATGAACTTTAACGAGAGATTAAAATCAGGATTCATAGTGCTTGATGGCGCCTTCGGTACTCAACTTCAAAAACATGGGTTGAAAGGTGGGGAGTTGCCTGAAAGATTAAATTATCTAAATCCTGAATTAATCCAAGCTATTCATAGAGACTATGTTAATTCTGGCTCAGATGTTCTAACTACAAATACATTTGGTGCTAACAGAAAGAAGATGGGTTCATCTGAAGAAGTAAAGAAAGTAATCTTATCTGCTGTAGACAATGCAAGAAAAGCATCAAATGGTAGATTTGTATTTTTAGATATTGGACCTATTGGTGAATTAATTGAGCCAATGGGATCTTTAACATTTGATGAAGCATACGATATTTTTAAAGAACAAGTTCTAATCGCAAAGGATTTAGTTGATGGTTTCACAGTTGAAACCATGTCAGATTTATATGAAACTAAGGCTGCCGTGATGGCTATTAAAGAAACTGTAGATCTACCAGTTCTATGTTCTATGACATTTATGCAAGATGGAAGAACATTTACAGGTACTGCTGTAGATAGCTTTGGTTTAACTATATCTCCATTTGCTGATGCATTAGGTATTAACTGTTCTTTAGGTCCAAAGCAAATCTTACCTATTATGAAAGAACTTGCAAAGTGGACTGCAAGACCATTGTTTATTCAAGCTAACGCTGGTATCCCAGATGCTAATATGAACTTCCCAGTTAAAGAGGATGAGTTCAAGAAGTATTATCAAAAATACATTGAAGCAGGCGTAAGTATATTAGGTGGTTGTTGTGGTACAGCTCCATCATATATTGAAAAAGTAAAAGAGTTAACTCTAGAAAATGTATTTAAACCTAGAGAGGTTATCGTTCCAAAAGCTGTTTGCTCTTCAAGCAATACTGTTGTTATTGATGATGTTAGAGTAATTGGTGAGAGAATCAACCCAACAGGTAAGAAGTTGATGAAGCAAGCATTAATTGATGGTAACTTCGATTATGTTTCATCTCAAGCCCTAGAACAAGTTGAAGCAGGTGCTCACATCCTTGATGTTAACGCTGGTCTTCCAGAAATTGATGAGAAAGCAACACTTCAAAGAATGGTAAAGGTTGTTCAAGGTGTTGTTAATACGCCACTTCAAATCGACTGCGGAAAAGCAGATGCTATTGAAAATGCATTAAGATATGTAAATGGTAGAGCAATCGTAAACTCAGTTAATGGTGAAGACAAAGTCTTAGATGCCATTTTGCCTATAGTTAAAAAGTATGGCGCTATGGTAGTTGGCTTAGTTGTTGATGACAAGGGCTTACCAAAGACAGTAGAAGAAAGAATAAAGATTGCAGAAAAGATTATTAATCGTGCTAAGTTCTATGGCATCGATGAAAGAGATATTATTATCGATTGTTTGACACTAACAGTGTCAGTTGAGAAAGATCAAGCTAAAAATACACTTGAGGCTATCGCAAAGATTAAGAGCATGTATGAAGTTAATGCAACACTTGGTGTTTCAAATATTTCATTCGGTCTTCCAAATAGAGGAGTCGTTAATACAGCATTCTTACAAACAGCTATTGCATATGGATTAGACTTACCAATTATTAATCCAAATATTAAATCTAATATGGATGCAATCGCTTCATATAAAGAGAATAAACTATCTAGAGAAATGTATTTTGAAGCATTCATGGATGCAGTTGAGAACAACATCAATATTGTTCCAAAAGAAGAAGTGAAAGAGACTCAAACAATGGATATTTTCTATTGCATAAAAAGAGGTCTTCCACAAGCTAAAGATGCATGCAAAGAATTGTTAAAAAATAACGACCCAATCACTATCATAAATGACTATTTAATTCCAGCTTTAAACATAGTTGGAGATGAGTATGAAAAGGGTATTTTATTCCTACCTCAATTGATCGCTGCAGCTGAGTCTGCAAAGCTATGTTTTAATGAAATTAAAAAAGTAATGCCACAAAGCGCTGATGCAAAGGGAAAAATCATCATTGCAACAGTTAAAGGTGACATCCATGATATCGGCAAAAATATCGTAAAAACTGTGCTTGAAAATTATGGTTACAATGTTATCGATTTAGGTAAAAATGTACCACCTCAAGACATCGTAGATGCAACAATAAAAAATGATGCAAAATTAGTAGGTCTAAGTGCACTTATGACAACAACAGTTGGCGCTATGGAAGACACAATTAAACTACTAAGAGAAAATAACGTTGATTGCAAAGTTATGGTAGGCGGAGCCGTTTTAAATGAGGATTACGCAAAGAAAATTGGAGCAGATTTCTATGGAAAAGATGCTAACCAAAGCGTTAAATTTGCCCAAAGAATCCTAGGTTAATTTCAAATTTTAAATGACATTTTTGATGGAGCTAATTTTAGCTCCATTGTTTTTTATCTTGCATATACATATTTATTGCGTTATTATTATAATATTATATATTTTAGGAGGCACACTCATGGATAAGTTACAAAAGAAGGTCTTAGATTTATTACAAGAAGATGCAAGATATACAGCAAAGAAGATTGCGGTATTACTTGGAAAGGAAGAAGCGGAAATTGAAAAGGCGATCAAGGCGTTAGAGGCGCAAGGGATCATCGTTAAGTATTCTGCTGTTGTAAATACTGAAAAGACTGGGGAAGATTTCGTAGACGCTTTAATCGAAATCAAAGTAACTCCACAAGCAAGATCAGGATATGATGCAATTGCTGAACAAATCATTAGCTTCGACGAAGTTAAGGATGTTTACTTAATGAGCGGTGCTTATGACATCATGGTTACAATCGAAGCAAGAACAATCAGAGATATTGCTTTGTTTGTATCAGATAAGTTGAGTGTTATCGATGGAGTAGTTGGGGCTGCTACACACTTCATCCTAAAGAAATACAAAGAAAGTGGTGTTGATTTACAACCTCAAGAAAATAACAAAAGGATAATGATGCACGAATAATGGATTACAGAAAGTATTTAAGTAAGAATGCAGTGGATATCCCACCATCAGGAATAAGAAAGTTCTTTGATATTGTAGCTGAAAGACCAGATGCAATATCTCTTGGCGTGGGCGAACCAGACTTTGATACCCCATGGGTAAGCAGAGAAGCAGCAATTAAAAGCATTCAAAAGGGATATACTCAATACACTAGCAATTTTGGTATGCCAAAGTTGAGAGAATTGATTAGCAAATATTACAAAGAAAGATATGGCATTAAATATAATCCAAAGGATGAAATCCTATGTACAGTAGGTGCAAGTGAAGGCATCGATTTAGCTTTACGTGCAATCCTTAATGCTGGAGAAGATGTTTTAATTCCAGACCCATCATATGTTTCATATAGACCATGTGTTAACTTAATTGGTGGTAATGCAATATCTATCAAGTGTACAGAAAAAGATAATTTCAAATTAACACTAGAGAATCT
>JAEEGL010473843.1_pt1 | contig 17616 bp, 12 predicted proteins | sample 9134231 | NCBI WGS metagenome assembly JAEEGL01 (sample SAMN16246548, study PRJNA631951) | gut metagenome | biome: gut microbiome; feature: rumen; material: fiber-attached | host: Bos | place: Iran: Karaj | collected 2018-10 | reverse complement strand
GTTATATGAATACTACACTTAATTTTTTTCATGTTTAAAAAACTATTTTTTTAAAAAAAGATATTTCCTTTATTAAGATATATTTTTTTTAGAAAATATATTTTAAATGCACGTTACATTTATTAAAAAAAAAATTAAATTATTAAAAAAAAAACAAAGAAAAAGGTGTTTTTAAATATAATTAATATAATAAATAGGATTTAAATCCAAGAAAAAAAAATTAATAAATTTCAGAAAAAAAATTAAAAAATATATAATAACACCCAAAAAAAAAAATATTATTTATTAAACACTACTTTTTCTTTTGTGATTAAAAGTAAATTTATAATTTTTTTTTTTTTCAATTTTATTTCCAAAACTAGTTAAAAAATCCATAGTAGAAGCATTACTCATACTAATTTCTTTATATTGTTTATTTAATTCTTGTATTTGATTATTTAATTTAGAATTTTCATTTTCATAATCTTGAATTTTTTTTTCTATAATATTTATTTCATTCAATTTATTCATTTTATTTTTTGAAATTTGAATTTTTTTATTTTCTGTTTTTGAAATATCAAAAAAAACTTGTAATTCATCAACTTTTTTTTGTAATAAATTATATTTTTTGATTAATTCATCATATTTATTTTTATTTATCATTTCTCTTTGATTAAAAAAATTTTTTTGTTGTTCTATTTCTTTTTTTAAATTTTTAACTTTATTTTCATTTTCTAAAATTTCATTTTTTTGTTTCATTTGTAAATCTATTTTTTCTTTTAAATTCTTTTCTAAATTTAAATTTTCTTTTTCAATTTCTTGGATTTCTTTTTCATAAATTTCTTTTAAATTTATATTTTCTTTATTCATTTTTTTTATTTTTTCTTCGTGTTCTTTAATTGCTTTTTCCATATTATAAAATTTAGTTTGTAATTCATTACAATAAGAAGATATTTTATTTTGTTCTTTTTGATATTTATTTCTTAATTCAATTTCTTTTTTTATTATATTTTCTAAATTATAATTATTTACTATTATATTTGTTATTTCATTATTTAATGAATCTATCTCGGAATCTTTTATTTTATTTTCTTTTATTTTTTTTTTATTTGCTTTATGAATTTTTTCTGTTAATTTTTTCAGTTCTTCACATTTTTTCTTTATTATTTCCTCTCTTTCTTCATTTTCATCTATTATTATTTCATATTCTTTTTTATCTAATCTAGTTTCTTCGTTATAATTTTTTCTTTCGTTGTTTTTTTCTATCATTTTTTTTTCTTTTGAAAAATATATATAAAAATATTTATAATATAAAAATATTTATTATAAATAAAAAAACTTTTTAATTATTATTTTTTCGTTATAAAACTAATTTTTAGGATTATTCTCAAATTAAATCATAAAAATGAAGTTAATCAAAATTAAATTTTTTTATATGTTAATTTATGCTGATAAATTCTCTATCTTTTTTTGAATTAAACAATGAATGAAATAAAAAGTAAAATATTAAAATAAAAAATTTCCCTCCTAAGAAAGTAATAAAAAGAAAAGATAATTTAAGAAACTATATTTTAATTATTTTAAAAAATTTCTTTGTTTTAAATTGTAATTCTTAAATTGTTATATAGATCTAATAAATTCTAATTTAATGTCTATCGTTTGGAAAAAAAAAATAAATACATTTTTAAAATTGTGTTTCGTTGTTTTTTTTTAATATTTTACCAACAATATTTATTATTTTACTTTAATAATAGATTATATTAAATATATTATTAATTAATCAAATAAAAAATAGAATATAAATCTTTTGATAAATGGAAAATTTAGAAAATGAATTTTTAAAAATGAATTATCAAAAACTTTCACTTATAAAACAAGATGAATATAAAGAAATATATTTAGGAGAGCAAAAATATACTAAAGAAAAACTAATAATACAAGAAATTAATTTATCAAATATAGATGAAGAAATGAAGAATAAAATACAGGACGAAGGAATCAATTTATCAAAATTAAAAAATCCTAATTTAATAAATAATTATGAATTTCATTTTGAAAAAGATAAAATAACAATATTAAAAGAATATGCTGAAGGAGGGAATTTATTTAATAAAATTAAAGAACAAAAGAATAAAAATGAATATTTTAAAGAAATAATAATCATTGATTATTTAATTGAAATATGTGAAGGATTAATATTTATTAATGAAAATAATATTATTCATGAAGATTTAACTTTAGATAATATATTATTAACAATAGATAATCGAATTAAATTAAATAATTTTGGTATTTCTAAAATGTTAAATAAAAATAAAGAAAAAAATAATTCTCAAGATGATAAGAAGAATCTAATATTTAATTTAGGATTAATATTATATGAATTAACTCAATTAGAAAATCCACCAAACAGAGGAGAAATAAAATTAAATGAAAAAAAAGAAGAAGACAATAATAAAAATAATATATTTATCCCAAATTTAAATTATTCACCATTTTTAATCAATATTTTAAAATCAACATTAAAACCAAACCCTGATATAACATTAAAAGAAATATTAATAAATTGTATAACAGAAAAATTAAAGAATGATGATCCTAAAATTGAGTAAGAAATATATAATTATTTAAAATTAATAGAATATGTATAGTAGAATATGCGAATGGGAATATATATATAGGAGAATATAAGAATGAAAAGAAAGAAGGAAAAGGAATATACTACTTTAAAAATGGGAATAAATATATAGGAGAATTTAAGAATGATAAATTTGAAGGAAAAGGGGAATTCTATTATAATGATGGTAAGAAATATAATGGAGAATGGAAAAATGATAAAGCAGAAGGAATAGGAGAATTCTATTTAAATAATGGAAATAAATATAATGGAGAATATAAAGAAAATAAAATGGAAGGAAAAGGAATATTTTATTATAATAATGGAAATAAATATGATGGGGAATATAAAAATAACAAAAAAGAAGGAAAAGGAACTTTTTATTATAATGATGGTGATATTTATGATGGAGAATGGAAAAATAATAAAATTAATGGAAAAGGAATTTTTTATTGGAAAGATGGAAATATTTATGATGGAAATTGGATTGATGGAAAAAAAAATGGTAAAGGTGTTTTTTATTGGAAAAGTAGAAATAAATATGATGGAGAATATGAAAACGATGTAAGAAATGGAAAAGGTATTTATTATGATAATGATGGAAATAAATTTGATGGTATATGGAAAGATGGAAAAAAAAACGGAAAAGGTATTATGTATTATAAAAGTGGAAGAAAACTTGAAGGGAATTGGAAAGATGATGAATTTGACAGGAAATGTTATTTGTTTTAATGTTTTTTCCTCTTTTTTTTTGAATTGATATTTTTTAAAAAATAGGATTAAAATATATGAGAAGGAAAGAAAAAAATAAAAATAATTAGAAATGATATTAAAATCTAATTTTTTTTCAAATCATATATTATTTCTAGTTCTCCTAAAGACTAATAATAAATAAAACTTAACATAAAATCTTTTATTTTTCACTAACTAAAAAACAATAAAAAAACAAACTAAAATAAAAAAAATAAAATAAAATGTCAAAACTAAAAAAGACATCAAATAAAATAGTAATAATAGGTGATACAAATGTAGGAAAAACATGTATAATAGAAAGATTAATAAATAATAAATTTGGGAATACAAAATCTACAATTGGAGCAAGTCATACAGATATAAAAATAAAAGGAATAAATTTAAACATATGGGATACTGCAGGACAAGAAAGATTTAGAAGTATGATTAATATGTATTATAAAGGTTCTAAAAGTATTATTATTTGTTTTGATATTACTGATGAAAATACTTTTATAAATGTTAAAAATTGGTTAAATGAAATTGAAAAAAATATTCATAATATTTTTATTGTTTTAGTGGGAAATAAATGTGATTTAAATAATATTAGAAAAGTTTCTTTTGAAAATGCTCAATTATTTGCAAAAGAAAATAATTTGTTTTATATTGAAACTTCAGCTAAAAATAATATTAATGTTATTGAACTTTTTAATATTATTGCTGATAAAATTTTGGAATATAATAATAATAATAATGATAATGATGGAAATATAGATATTAATAATAATAGTAATTATAATTTTAATTGTGGATGTTTTATATTGTAAAATTTATTTTTTTAGATTTTAATAGTATTTATTTTTAATTTTATGAAAGAAAAAAATAATAATAATAAATTTATATTATATTCTAATTATTCTTTTTTTATTTTTATTTATTAGTTTTCTTTGAGAGGATATAATTTTATCATCTATGATCTTGTTTTTTTAAAGGAGTTATTAAGGGGTTTAATTGAATTTAAAGGGTTATTATTATAAATGTTTTTTTATTAAAGTAGTAAATATTAATCAGTTAAAATTATATTTTCATCCATTAATTTATATTGTTTAATTAAATTTAAAAAAATAAAGAAATAAATAAATAAAATTTTATATATTATAATAAATAATAAAAAACAGTCCTTGTAAAAAAAATAGGATTTAATAAAAAAATATTATAATATTAGTGGGGAAAAAAGTAATTGAAATATATAAAAATATCAATATAATAAAATAATTGTAATAAAATGATGAAATTTTAGAATTAAAAAAGACTTCAACAAAACATTTAAATTGTATATTAATAATTATTCTTTATTTTACTCTCGTAATTAAAAAATTCCAATTTAATACTTTATAATTTGAAAGTAAAAGAATTAGAATCATGAAAAACATGAAAAATAATTTTCAAGTTGCATTTAAAAAGAAAAAGTAAAAAAATTAATTTACTCTTTTTGTTATTTATAATTCTACTTTATTAACTGTAATTAAATATACTTTTTTTCTTTAAATTTTTATTTTATTAAAAGGAAGAAAAACCTATAAAAAATTGATTTTTTTAAAATATATTGATTAAAGATTATGAACATTATTATTTGAATATATTTTTTTATTATATAAAATTAATTTTATTATAATTATTATATAAGTATAAAAAAGAAAAAAAAAAGTTCAAAATATCTATTATATAATATAAATTTGTTTCAAATATTTACTTTGAAAAATTCTTAAATATAAAATTAAAAAAAGTGAAATATAAGATAAATAAATATTATTTGAAAAAAAATAAAACAAATTCATCCAAAAAAATAAACAATTATACCTCCTTAAATAAAAATCATTTTTTCAAAAAAACAAATTGTAAAAAAAACTGAAAAAAAAGAAAAATAAAATCCCCTAAATAAAAAAGTAAAAGAAATAAAGAAACAACTAAAAAAAAATAAAAAAATTTTTGAAAAACAAAAATAAAAAAATATGAAATTAAACAAAGAATATATTATATAAATAATGAGTGTGAAGTCTCAAATAATAAAAAATAAAAGAGATTTAGAAAAAGAAAAAGAAAAATCAAAAAATAAAATTGATAATTCACATTCTTTTAATATAAAAACATTTTGGAATAATATAAATGAATATAATTTTTCAAATAATTTAAAATTAAATCCTTATGAAATAAACCATCTTATTTCATTATTTTCTCAACATAGTAAATTTAATAAAATTTAAATTAAATTTAAAAATCTTTTTATTTATATAATATTTTTAGTTCCTGAAAAAGATTTAATTTATTCTGAAACTGGTTTTCCAAAAAATCTTTTAACTTTTGCAGGAAAATATTATGAACAAAATATAAGTAAGATTTCTTATTTTTTTATTTATTTAATCATTTAATAATTTATAGAAAAAAATAATCCTCAATTTATTACGAAATTATTTGGTTGTAATGTTTATTTAGATAAAAGTGATTGGTTATTACATAATAATAATGATGATAATTTTATTAACGAAATTAATTTTTTAGAAAATAAAGTTTTTCATTTAGAACAAAATAATTTAAATAATCTTTCTAAAATAAAATTAATATCAGAAATTAAAAAAAATTCTTTTGTGAAAGAAGAAGTAAATTTAGATTCTCCAGAAATAAAACAAGAAAAATATGATAATTTAATTAATCAAATATATAATTTACAAATGAAACAATTTGCAGAATCAATTTGTGGAATAAAAAAAGAAAATAATCAAAATAATTATATAATAATATTTGATCCAACAGAAAATATTCAATCAATTAAATTATCAGAAAAAGAATATTTAGATTTTATTCATTTTAGAGACCCTTTAAATAGTATTAGTATATATGATTTATTTCAAGAAAAAACTCATTTATATTATAATACAGGATCAAATAATAAAAGTAATTTAAAATCTAATTTTAAAAAAGAAGATTTTCAAGTGGCAAAAAAAATCCAAATTAAATATTATTATTGTCATCATTGTAAACAAAGAAAACCTAGTGAAGTTATTTTTCAATGTAAATCTCATTTGATTGGAAATAAAATGTGTCAAAGACCAATCAAAAATTTTATTGTTAATGGAACTAGTGTTGTTAGAAGTAAAATATATTATTTTTTATATAATAAATTAATTTTTAAAATTTATTTTTTTTTCATATAGAAAAATAAATAAATTTTAAAAATTAATTTTTTTTTTCTTAGAATATAAAAGTTTAATAATAAGAGATTTTGAAGGAAATATAAATGATTTTATTGAAGTGACAAAAAACAATGATAATGTAAATCAATGTAAAAGATATTTTTGTAATTTTTGTTTAAAAGGAAGTTATGATACATTATTAGAAGATATTAAAAATAAAAATGATTGGTTGTGTCCTTTTTGTTTAGGACAATGTTTTTGTACAAGATGTACAAGAAATGATAAAATATTAAAATTAATTGCTTATTATATTTCTATTAAAGGAGATATTAATATTTTATATGATGCTTTAATTATTAAAAATAGAATTTTTGATATTTTACATAAAAATTTAGTTATTAGTAATATTCTTTATATTGTTAATAATCATAATTCTAATCCTAATGAAATGATTAAAGATATTATTAATCCTGGGAAAGAAAAAAATTTAAAAGATATTATTGATAAATATTATGATTTAAAAGATAATTTAGTTAATGTAAAAAATTATATTAATAATTTATTTATTCAAAGTAAAATAGATAAAAGTTTACTTTTTTATCAAAAAAATAATATTAAAGTTAAAAATGATTTAATCGGAAAAAAAAGATATTTAAATTTTGATGATTATGATTTTGATATTATTAATAAGGAAAGAGAAAGAGATAATGATAATAGTAATGATAATGAAAATTTAACTAATGAAACTGATGATGGAAAAATTAAAACTTCTAAACTATATTTTACTAGATCAGGATTAAATAAATAAATATTTACAAAGTATATATTTTTATTTGATTAAATATTAAATAATAAATAATAATATCATCACCATTCATATTTTTGTTGATTTTTTTAAGAAATTAAGCAAATTAATTCTTAACTATATATTAAATTTTTTAAACATGTAAAAACCGTTTTATAATTAAGACCAAAGAAATAAACTTCCAAGATTAAATTTAATAAAATAAATAAAAAAGAATTAAAAAAATGATAATAAACATTTCAGAATTTGATGAATTTTTAATGCCTTCATTTATAACAATTGTAATATTTGTATTATTTTATTCATTTTATAATAAAATTTCAATTTTTTTTCCAGAAGAATCAATTCAAGAAGTAAATAATAAAGATTCAGATTCTCGATCAGCTTGTTCTGAATTATCAAGTAAAAGTGAAGAGAAAAGAAGAAATGAAATCACAAAATATTTTACTAAAATTAATGCAAGTATGCCTGAAAAAATTGTAGAATTAAAAAATAAATTGATTGATAAAATTTATGGAAAGAAAAAAGAAAACAATAAATTTATTAAATGTATCAGTGAAATAAAAGAAGATGTTCAATTAATTGATAAATTAAATCATAATAAAGGAAATGTTAGTTTTAATGAAAATGAAGAATTTATGTTTTTTGATTGATTTATGTGTTTTAATTTTCTTTTAATATAAATAAAAAATAGAAATTATATATAGTTTATTTATTTAGTTTATTTATTCATATGGATTTTTATAATTTTCAGATATAATTATTATTATTTTAAAATAAACTAATTTTATATTTTTTTTTTTAATTTAAAAATAATTTAATATTAATATGAAAAAAATATTTATATTTATTCTTCTTTAATTCTCATTATATTTTCTAATGTTTCTAACGTTTTTTTAGTTTTAATATGTTCTTTTTTTTCTTCAATATACATAAAAATCCAAGAATTCATTTCTTCATATAACATATTTAATCTTTCATAAGAAATTTCTTTAAGAATTTTTAATTGTTTGTTTTTTGTTTTTTCTTCAAAAATTTCTTTTTGATTAGATGCAATTTCTTTAAAATTTTTATTATTTTCATTAGTTAATTCTAGTATTTTTTCTTCTAAATCTTTTTTATTTTCCTTATAAAGTGCCATTTTAGCTTTCATTTCAATATAATTTTGATTGATTATATTTTTAAGTTCTTTTATATATGCATTTTTTTTTTCTAATTCATTTTCTAAATTTAAACATTTATTATAAAAGTCTTTATTTTTTTCTAATAAATTTGTTAAATCTTTTATTTCAGAATTTAAATTATAAATTTCTATTTTTTGAACATTTTCATTAATTTTTTTTTTTGATAAATCATAATTAAATGATTTATAATTATATGAAGAATTTCTTTCTGTGATTGATTTTTTATTTTCTTTTAATATATTATTTAATTTTTTAATTTCTTTCATATTATTCTTCAATTCATATTTTTGAATTTTATTTTTTTTATCTAAATTATTTATTTGATTTTTAATATCACATAATTCATTTATATAAATATATAAAATGTGATAATGATTATTTATTCTTTCTAAAATATATAAAATTAACTTTTTCCATAAAAGAAAATCACAATTTTTTCCTAAATCATCGAATAAAAATTGTATAAATTCATTATTTTTATTTTTTAAAGAATTATAAAAATTTATAATATCATCTTTTCTAATTTCAGATAAATATTCAGAATAATTATTTTTAGTTTTAATATAATTATCCATAATATTAATTAATTTAAACATAGTTTCAGATTTAAATTTAAGATGATCATTTTCAGAAATTCCTTTTTCGAATAAACTAATAGATCTATTTATTTCAAGAGAAACAAATTTTTTTGGTTTATTAAATAATTTTGGTATTGAATGAATTTTAGGAAAATTTAAATTTTTTTTAGGAACATATTTTAATAATTTACTTATTTTTCTATCTGAATTCGAAGAATTTAATTTACATAAATTTGAATAATGTTTTAAAGAATTTACTTTATTTTTATTTTCTGAATGAGGAGATGGTTCAACAATTTTTGAAATTCCTTCATATACTATATTACCAACACCAGTATTTTTATTAATAACTTTATTTGGTGAAATTTCATTACTTTTTTTTTTCAAATTTTCATTCATTTTTTTCCTTTTTTTGTAAATTAAAAAAAAAATTTAAAAAAACTTTAATGAAGACTTTTAACAGTAATTTAATTCCCACAAAAGAATTTGAATACCAAACAGGAAAATTAAAAGAAGAAGATATAATAATAACAATAAATAATTCAAATATAAAAGAAAAAGACAAAAAAAATGAAGAATCAAATTTAGAAATTGAAAATTTATCTAATTTAAATATAAATGAAGAACAAAGTAAAAAATCAGAAAGATTTAAAAAAGAAAAGAAAAAAAATATAGATTCATCATCAGAATATAAAAGTATATTAAGTCATTTAACATATCAATCAATGGCATCTCAAAGTCAAAATTCAATGAATGATAATAAGAAATTTAATAAGAAAAATAAGAATAATATTCATTCTGAAAATAATTCTTTATTTGGAGCTTCAAGTGATGAAGAAATAAATGAAGATGATGAAAGTTTAGTTATTGAATATTATCAAGAAATTAGAAATTGCTTATTAAATAAAGAATATAGTAGAGTTAATGAAATTAAAAATGTTATAAATAATAATGAAATTAATTTAAGAAAAAAAAAACATGAAAAAAAATTGGAAAAATTAATTGATTTAGAAGCACAATTAACTAAATCTAGTGGGAATTATATTATTCAAAACAATGATGATAAAGATTTTATTTTAGCAAATATTGATCCTTATAAAGGTTATGAAATTATTACTATGAATGATTTACAAAAAAATTTTCAACTCAAAAAATTCAAAGACTATGAATATTATATTGATAAGCCTATTTAGAGTTTTTATATTTTAGATTTTTTTTTTGTGATATATTATTGAGCTTTTATTGTTTGATTTCTGGGATTTAATTTAGAGAATAATATTTATTATATTGTTTTTATATTTTTTTTACTTTTTATATAAAACAGATTTTTTTTTTTAATTTTTTTTAATTTAATTCATTAATTAAATATTAATAATGAATAAAAATTTTAGATTAATGATTAAAAATAAAAATGAAGATTATGAAAATTTGATTTAAATAATAATATTGATTCCTTATTAAAGTTTGAATTAAATTATAATGAGTTATTTTCTGTTTTAAATAATAAAAATTATTTTCTTATATTTTCTATGATGAAACTATTAAAGGAAAACATTTTATTTGAGGCAAACCTTTTATGAAATTATTTTTTTAATATAGAAAAACAAAAAAATTGGAGTTTATGTAAATGTGTTAAAGTTTAAATATTATTTATTACAATCAATATTCTTTTTTTCTAAATTTTTAAATTATTTTTAAAAATTATAAATTTTTATTCAAAAGGTTTTTATATCAAATTTTTATTATTTAAATAATTTAAAAATGAATTTTATAAATTTAAACTTTATATAATTGTAAAAATTTCTTTTTATTTAAACATTTTTTAATTATTTTTTATATATTTAAAATATAAATATATATTGAATTTGTATTTTGAAAATTAATTTTTATCACAAATTTATTAACATAATTATCTTCAATATGCAATTATATAATAATTATATACAAACTATTTATAACATTTAAAAAATTAGAATAATTTATCAAATTTATATGTGACCTCTTTTTATCATAAGAAAGGATTATCAAACATTTAAAAGCATTGTTCATAAAAGTTAATCGTATAAAGATTTAAATATACATAATTATTTATAACAATTTTTTTGTCTATCTCTTTCCTAAAATCACTATAATAGAATACAAAGTCTAAATTAAATGAAAAAATAAAACGTCAAATTTTTTTTAACATTTCATTAAATTTTTTTAAAGGGCTTATTTTTTTATTATTTTTATAAATATTAAATTTTTTAATTAATTCATCTTCTAAATCAGTAAAGAGGTTTTTACTTGACATTTTATTGTTACTATTTTTTTTATTTTTTTCACTTTTATCAAAATAATGTTGAAAAAATTCTGAATAAAATAAATTAGGGTCATTTAAATCCATATAATTTCTTTCCATATTTTGATTAATTTCTTTAAGTAAATTTTTTTTTTTTTCTTTTTTTAAAATCTCTACTATTATTACTTACTGAAGAAACAAAAGATATATAAGATTTATTTTTTTTAGAAACAAAACTTCCTTCTTTTAATTTACTTTTATTAGAAATAATTGAACTATTATTTATTGAATTTAATGTTTGATAATTTTTTTTATCATGTCCTAAAAATTTGACTGAAGGAGTTTTATTAATATGAATAACTGTTTTTTTTTTTTTTTTTAAATTACTTTTTACTGTTCCTTCAAAATTACTTATTTCAGTTAAAATACTTTTTATTTTTTTTTTTAAAATTTCATTTTTAGAATATTTATAATTACTCATTTCATTTATATTTTCATATTCACTTTCAATTGAAAAAGAAATTTCTGTTGAACAAATTGAATTGTTATTTTCACTATAATTTGAATTTAATTTTGATTTCAATAAACTTTGCAAATTTGTATTTAAATTATTATTATTAATATTATTATTTTCTGTTACTATAAATGTTTCATAAGGATAAATTTCATTATTTATTTCATTTGGTTTATAAGGAGTTATATTTGATTTTCCGCTAGGAAAAAAATAACTTTGATTATTTCCTTCTGAAGTTTTTTCATATAAATTTAATTTTTTTTTTTTATTCATATCATTATTTAAATTATAAACCCTATCTTTTAATTTATTTTCATTTTCAATTTCACTTTCACATTCACTTTCTTCTTCTTCACTTTCATCATCATTTCCCTTTACAGAAATTCTTTTTGTAACTAATGATTTTTCAGTAACAACACTTTTATTTAATTTATTTTCACTAAATTCAGAATCTCTTTTTTTATTATTTATATTATTATTATTAATATGATTAAAATAATGATGATTATTATTATTATTAGTAATATTAGTATTATTATTATTATTATTATTATTAGTATTATTATTATTATTATTATTAGTATTATTATTATTATTATTTACACAAGAATGTTCACTTTTATCTTCAAAAGTTTTTGATTCTTTTATTGTATTTAAAGATTTAATTGTTGTAATTTCTTTATTTTTTTGTGTATTTTCTTTTAAAATTTGTTTTTTTAATTGATTATCATCTTCATCAGACATTAGAGATGAAGAAGGAATTGATTGTAAATCAGTATATTCTATTATGCTTGTTGTTAAATTTGGTTGTTCTTCTTCATTTATTTCATCATGATTATGATGATATTTATTAAATATTTTATATACTTTATTCATTAATCTTTTTATTTGTTCCCAATTAAATAAAGATTTTTTATTTATCTTTTTCCAAATTAAAGGATAACTTGTTGAAATTTCTAAAGCATTTATTTTATTTAAATAAAATAATTCTGCTTTTCTACTTTTAACTATTAATCTTAATGAACTTCTTTTATTTAAAAACATTAAAATATCACCAAAATGTTCATTTTTTTGAAGCTCTAATATTTTAAAATATTGAACTGTTTCTTCAAACATTTTTTCTTCTTCTTCTTCTTCTTCAACCATAAAATTCTCTAAAACACTATTTTTTATATCTTCAGTCACACTGTTTGTTTCTTTAAGAGTTGGTTTCATTACTTCTCTTTCAAAAACAATCGGAAGATCTAAACATAATCTACCAAATTTAATAAATATCATATCATCAACAAAATCACCATCTTTAATTAAAATATCATTTTTAATTGCTAAAATAGGTTTGAAACTTAAAATTACTCTGACAATAAAATCAGCATTATTAAAATTTTTAAAGAAAATAAAATTTTTAATAATATTATCATACATATGATAAACAAGATTATTTTTTAAAGCAGCAGGAAGTGAATTAATGATGATTTTTTTATCTTTTTTATTATGAAAAAGATTATTTTTTAAAAAGCAATGGATTCTGTTATATAAATCATCACTTAAATCAGGATAAGTAACTCTAATATCCTCTAAAATTTCGCATTTTTGATGATATTCTTCATTTTTATCACTTAAAACTTTAACATAATTACTTATTGAAGTTAAAGCAAAAGAATAAGCAAAAATTCCTACAATTTCCATAAATAAACCAAATAATTTTTCTATTGGTGTTATACATAATAAATCACCATATCCTACTGTAGTTACTGTTGTTATTATATAATATATTGCTATGAAATATAAACTTAAAAAATGTTTATCCTCAAATTCATAATGAACTATCCATCCTGGGTATTGATTTTTTCCTATAAAGATAAATATACATGATACTATGTGAATTCCTATTAAAAATATTGCAATACTTTCATATAAACCTAAATATATATTAAAATGCTCATATTGATTTAAATAATCTTTTAAATATTTTATTAAGTAATTTCGCCTAAATACCTTTATTGATTTTGGTAACTGTAATGTTATTAATATATAATATATATTATTCTGATATAAAGGAGCACTTAAATATCCTTTATCATTACATTTTTTGTCAAATATTGAAAATATTGTTTTAAAGGGAATTGCTGCTAAGAAATCTATTAAGAAAAATTTTTTTAAATAATTGTTTCTTATTTCTTTTAATTCTGTTTTTAATTCTTCATTTACACGAAAAGCCAAAAAAAAAGAAATAATATTATCAATGATTAAAATAATATCATTGAAAATATCAATAATTTCTAAAAAACCTAAAAATTTTCCTTTTCTACAATAAATATCATTATATCCTAAAAAAAATGGAATATAGATTAAATTATAAATAGTGAAAATAGCAATTAGAATATCAAGAATGATAATTATTTTATTTTCAGGATCAATATAAAAATCATTTATAGTTATATCTTCTTCATCTAAAGAATCAAAAATTTTTCCTACTTTTTGTAACATTCTATAATTTTCTTTATCAAAATCATTTTTTTCTTCATCTTCTTCTTCAATTAAACTATCAGTTTCATTTTTTTTTTCTTCTAAATAATCTTCCATAAAATATGATTTTCCTTTATTGAATTGTTTTATTTTTGTATTTCCTATTATTGTTTTTTTAAAATCTTTTTGAATATCATTTAATTTAATTATACTGTGATTTGTTAATCCTGTTAAAGAAAATAAAGAAATATTATCTTCATCATTACCATTAAAATGAAAATGATTTTTTTTTTTTTTTAATTGTATATGAGTATTACTATTATCATATAATTCAGGTTGTTCTAAAAATGAAAATTCTAAATTTTTATTTTTTTTTTTAGTAATATAATTTGTTTTTCTTTTTAAAATAATAATATCGCTATCTTCATTATCTTCTAGTCTATTTCTTTTTAATTTAATTTGAGGAGAATTTAAAACTTTTTTTTTTGGCGATTTTGTTAAAAAAAAATCTTGTTTAATTTTAGTAAAAGAAGAAGGTCTATCATTCTCATCATAATTTAAATTTTTTTTATTAAATAGTGATATTATTGTTTTATTTTTTGATTCTTGATTTTCTATTTTATTATTCTCTTCAAATTCTTTATAACTTTTTTTCTTAAATTTCATTTTATGATATGAATTATGCTTTTGATAATTTATTGATGTTATCTCATTTGATTTTTTTGGATTTATATAGTTTTCCATTTACTGAGGAAATTATTAATATTAAATTAATGGATGCTTTTTTTTAGTGTTTTTTTAAATAAAAGTATTTAAAAAATATATTTTAATTTTTTAATGTTTACTTACAAAATTTTTAAAAAGTTTTTTATAATAAATATTTTATTTTTGTATTATTTATTTATTATAATTAATACTATTATTTTTCAATTAGAAATTTAATTAAAGATAATATTTCATTCAAAGAAAAAATAATAAGTTTATTATATCAATAAACAATAATTTTTATTTTTTTAAAAATCAATATACTATATTATTAATTATTATTATTAAATAAAATTCCTCATAATCAAATTATGTACAATTATATTACACAAAAAAAATTATTTTCATTTAAATTTGTTTAATTCAATTTGAATTAAATCTCTTATAAATTCTACATTTTTAGGATCATCAATTTTATTTTCTTTAACAAAATCTTCAATTGTTTTATTTATATTAATTCCTTTATAAATATAAATTTTTTTATTTCTATTTGTTAAATTAATATCAAGAATAAATAATGGTTTACTGTTTAATAAATTATTTTCTTTATTTATTGGATGATAATTGATTGTTTCATTTTTAGATTTTGAATATGAAATATTTCTTTTTATTTTTTGTTCTTTTTTTAATTCTTTATCATAACTTCTATTCATTTGTTTTTTAATTATTTCTTTTTTTTTTAAATTTTCATCTTTTTTATTTCTTGATTTGTTTATATAATTTTTTTCTTTTTCATTTTTTAAATCTTCTTTATTGAAAGAATTATTTTCTAAAGATAATATTGCTTTTTTTAAATTTTTATTTGGAATTTTTTTTTTAATTAAATCAGATTTTATTCTTTTCATTTCTTTAAAAGAATCAACATTTTTATTTGAAATATTTAAATATTTATTTCTTATTTTAGAAATATCATTCAATGAATTTTCTCTTCTTTTATTATTAAAACTATTTTTTTTATTTAAATAATTTCTAGTTAAACTTGAATTAGGTTTAAATTCTTTTAAATTATTATTAATAAATAAATCAATTTCATTTATTTTTTTTTCTATAGTTTTTTTACTGCTTTCTCTTTTATAATTTGTTAATTGAGGTTTAAAAGTACATTCTTGAGTTTCAAATTTTAATTTTTCATTTTTTAAAAAAGTTTTATTTATTTCTTTCATATTTTCAAATTTAGAAATATGAGAAAATAAATTTCCTTTTACTTTAATATTAAATTTATCATTTAAAACTGGTTTAAAAGTAAATAATTTATTAAATAAAATATGATTATTATTTTCTTTTAATTGATTATTATTATTTTTAAAATTATCGTGTAAAATTTTATAATCTTTATAAATTGGTTTTGATTGATTTGAATCAATATTAAGTGAATTTAATTTTAAATTATTTGTAAATTTATTTATTGGAGTTCTTGATGATGAAGAAGTACTTGAAACACTTTTTCTTTTATGAATTTCATTATTTATTTTATTATTTTCTGTTTTTTTCGGAAAATTTAAATTTAAAATTGATAAAGAAAATTTAAAAAATTTTTTTACTAATATATATTTTTCTATTTTATTTAATCTTAAATAATCATATATTTTTTTTATTAAATTAATTTCTGTTTCATTGTCTTCATTTTTTATAAAACCTAATTTTTTTGTAAATAAAATAAATTCATTGTAATTTAATTTATCAATATTATTAATTTTATTTTCTTTATATAATTCAATTAAATTTTTTTTAAATTGAATTTTATATTTATTATATAATATTTTTTTTGATTTATAACTCATATTTATTTTATTTTTTTGAATATTATTATTATTATAACAATTTTTATTTTCAAAACAATAATCAAATAATTTTTCAAAAATTTCTCTTTTTTGAATAGAATAAGATTTATTTTTTCTTAAAGCTTTTATTTCTATTCTAAAATTTTTCCTTTTACTATATAATCTATTAAATACATTTTCTCTTTTTTCTGTTTTAAGCATAATCATTTCATTTTGTTTTTTTTCTTTTTCAATTAATTTTTTATAAAAATTTTCTAAATCTTTTAAAATTTTTTCATCTGGAAAATTCTTATATTTATCTATTGATTTAATTAAAATAATTATATGATTCATTAAATCAAGAGTTGGATTATTTTTTTTTGATAATATTAAACTTGCAATTCCAATATAATTTTTCATTATATCCTCAAAATTAATTTCTCTATTTTTATATAATTCTTTATTATATAATATTAATTGCTTTTTAATGTTGTTTTCATCTGGAAGATAGTTATCATTAGAAATTATTGAATTATCAGATGAAGTTGTTAATAAAATTTCATTTTTTTTTTTTTCATCTATTTCCATTATTAAACTTAAAAAATTAATCAACAAAAATTTAAAAATAAAATTAAAACAAAAAAAATTAATGGGAAAGAATGAATAAAAAAGAGTGAAAAATCAAATCCAAATAAATATTATAAAGATATAAGAGATTATTTATTCATTAAGAAAGAAGAAAAT
>JAEEGL017203555.1_pt1 | contig 17617 bp, 19 predicted proteins | sample 9134231 | NCBI WGS metagenome assembly JAEEGL01 (sample SAMN16246548, study PRJNA631951) | gut metagenome | biome: gut microbiome; feature: rumen; material: fiber-attached | host: Bos | place: Iran: Karaj | collected 2018-10 | reverse complement strand
TTCATAAAGATTTTGCTTATAATAGAGGTAAAGCAATAGTAGAGAATTTACGTAAATTAATACCTAGACAACAATTTGAAATACCTATTCAAGCAGTAATAGGTACAAAAGCAATAGCTCGTTCTGATATAAAAGCAGTACGTAAAAATGTATTAGCTAAATGTTATGGTGGAGATGTATCACGTAAAAGAAAATTATTAGAAAAACAAAAAGAAGGAAAGAAAAGAATGAAAATGGTAGGTAGTGTAGAAGTACCACAAGAAGCATTTTTATCAGTACTTAGTATGGAGGAAAAGTAATGAATTATAATATTACAGATGAATGTATAATAGAAGAATTTCTAAATAATTGGTTTACGTATAATGAATTAGCTCAATATCTTTGTATAGATGTTATTAGAGTTAAAAGAGTATTAGATAGTATTAATGATACAAAGTTAAATGAAAAAATAGATAAACATAAAAAATTAATTGTTGATTATTATAATTTTAATGGAGAAGAAAAAGTAATAGATAATTATGAAGAAATAATTATGATTGCTAATTACATAATTAATAATCATTCATCTATTAGAGAGACAGCTAAAGTATTTAATATAGCTAAGTCTACTATATATGATAGAATATATGAGAAATTACCTATAATAAATATTAGAAAATATAAAGAAGTATTTGATATATTAATGGAAAATAAGTCTTTTAGTACAAATAATAAACAAGTAATAGAGCAAGTATTAAATTGTTATACTTTATTAAAAAATGGAATAACTAGTAAAGAAATATGTGATAAATTAGGAATAGGTAGAAATGTATTACAAAGAAATTTAACTACTAGATTAAGAAAAACAGATAAATCAAAAGCAGAAGAAATAAGTGAGATATTAAAAGAATATCAATTACAAGGTTTATCACACAATAAGAAGAGAATTTATGTGTAATTCAGTATATATTCATATACCTTTTTGTCAAGATATATGTAGTTATTGTGACTTTTGTAAAGTTTATTATGATTCTAGTTTAGTAGATAAATATTTAGATACTTTAAGTAAAGAAATAGATAGTTATTATAAAGGTGAAATAATTAAAACAATATATATAGGTGGAGGAACTCCTAGTAGTTTATCACTTAGTCAAATAGAAAAATTATTAAATATAACTAAGAAATTTAATACTGATTTATTAGAATTTACTTTTGAATGTAATATAGAAAGTATTGATGAAGATAAGATTAAATTATTAAAAGAATATGGAGTTAATAGATTAAGTATAGGTATTCAAACATTTAATAGTGATTATTTAAGTTTTTTAAATAGACATCATAAACCTAAAGAAGTTATTAATATTATAGATATGGTAAAAAGATATATAGATAATATTAATGTAGATTTAATATATGCTATACCAGGTGAAACTATTATAGATGTAGAAAAAGATATAGATGAGTTTTTAAAATTAGATATTCCACATATATCTACATATTCATTAATAATTGAGAATAATACTATATTAAAAAATTTAAATGTTAAATATATAGATGAAGATTTAGATTATGATATGTATAAATTAATATGTAATAAATTAAATAATAATGGATATATACATTATGAAACTAGTAATTATTGTAAAGAGGGATATGAGTCTAAACATAATTTAGTATATTGGAATAATAATTATTATTATGGATTTGGAGTAGGTGCATCAGGATATATAGATAATATTAGATATAGTAATACTAGAAGTATTAATAATTATTTTGATAATAAATATAGATTAGAAGAAAATAAATTATCTTTTAATGAGATAGTTGAAAATGAATTTATATTAGGTTTTAGAAAAGTAAAGGGTATAGATATAAATATATTAAAAGATAAATATAAGTTAGATATTAGTAAAATAGATTTTATTAATAAGTTAATTAGTGATAATAAGTTAATATTAAGTAATAATTATTTAAGTATTAATGATGAATATATATATGTTAGTAATGATATATTGATAGAGTTTATAGGAGTAGATTATGAGAAATATATTTGATTTAGAAATAGGTTATATTAAGGATAAACATATAAAGGAAGCAACACAGAAATTAGTAGATATGTTACCAGAATATTTTTTTAAAGTACCAGCATCTAGTACTGGTAAATATCATCCAAAGTGTTCAAATGTAGAATGTGGATTAGTACATCATACTAAGATAGCAGTTAGGATTGCTAAAGAATTAATGGATAATGCTATGTTATTTAATAATTTTTCTAGTCATGATCAAGATTTAATTATTTTAGCACTCCTACTACATGATGGATTTAAACATGGTTTAACAGAAGAAAAATATGTTAGATTTGATCATCCAGTAATATCTGCAAATTTTATTAAAGAACATGGAAAAGAAGTAGGTCTTACTAAAGAAGAGACAGATACATTATATGATTTAGTAGCAGCTCATATGGGAGTATTTAATACTAGTAAATATAGTGATGTAGTATTACCTCTTCCTAAAACTGCTATGCAAAAGTTTGTACATATGTGTGATGATTTATCTAGTAAAAGATTTATAGATGTAGAATTTGATGATAATCATAATATAGTTAATTAAGGAGTTATTTATGAAAAAATATTTAGTTATTTTACTATTATTAGTTGTTCTAACAGGATGTAATAAATCTAAAAAGAAAGAAGAAGTAGATAAAGCAAATAGTAATATTAATATTGTTACTTCATTAGAAGATAAAATATCTGATAATACTATATGGTGTGGAACATTTAATTTAGTATGGAATGAATTAAAAGAGAATTTATTAAAAGGGGATGCTATAAGTAATCCTGAAAAAGAAATTGTTACTAATTTAAATAAGAGTACTTTTAGTAAAGATAGTTTAGATAGTAATAGTTATTATATTAAAATAGGTAAACAAACATTTGATACTAAGAAGGAAATAGAGAGTGCTATTAATGAAAAGTTTAATCAGAAAAGTGATATATTAGATAATTTTACTTGGGAAAAAGAATCAAATTTTGATTTTATATATGCTATGTTATATAAGAATTTTAAATTTAATACACCATTTAAAAAATTAGAAGATAGAGATTTTAATAATGATAATAAAAAATATAATTATTTTGGAATAAATAAAGATACTAGTGATGGTATAGATCAAGTTACTGTATTATTTTATAATGATAATAAAAATAATTCTGTAAAAATATCTACTAAAGAAAATGATGAAATAATACTTGTAAAGACAAGTAATACATATAATAATTTTTTAGATTTATATAATAGTATTATAGATAATAGTAAGAATTATAGTGGAGAAAAATCATTAGATGATAAAGATACTTTATATGTACCATATTTAGATTTTAATGTGTATAAAGATTTTGAAGAATTAAAAAATTTAACAATTAGATCAGATAGTAAGGAGTTTGTTATTAATCAAGCTGTTCAAAGTATTAAATTAAAATTAAATGAAACAGGTGGAGAAATAAAAAGTGAGGCAGCAATTAGTACTAAAGAAACTTCAGCAGTAGAAGAGAATAAACCTAGATATTTTAATTATGATGAATCATTTATAATTTTTCTAAAAGAAGAAGGAAAAGAATATCCTTATTTTGCTGCTAAAGTTGATGATTTAAGTAAATTTCAAAAGATACAATAGTATCTTTTTTTTGATAATTAGTTTGTTCTATTGACATTGGTATCTACAAAAATTTATAATGATGATAGAGGGTGAGGATAGATATGAAAGTAGAATTATTGAATGGAAAAGATTTAGAGAATAGATTACAAATAATGGCTACTGCAGGAATGCTTTCAAGAGCTAATTCTGATGTATTTGAATTATTTGAATCAAGAAATAATAAGAAAAATATTAACGTTGTAAAAAATATTATTGGTATGGGACATGAATCAATTATAGAACATGATTACTTAGTGTTTGCTATTAAAGATGTTAGTCCTATAATTGAACAAATATTAATTGGACAACGTTTAGCGTCTTTTACTATAAAATCAAGAAGAGAAGTTGATTTTAGCAATGTAGGTTTTTATCATCCAGATTTTAGTTACTTAGAAAATGGTGAAGAAATAAGTAAGATGTATGAAAAACATATGGAATATTTATTTAATGAGTATTCAAAGATAGTAGATTTAGGTATTAAGAAAGAAGATGCTAGATTTGTATTACCATATTCATTCCATAGTAATATAGTTATGGGGATAGATGGAAGAACATTAGAAAAATTAATTGAATATTGTACTTGTGGTAAGATGAGTGTATTACCTGAATTAAAAGAATTTGGAAATAAATTAATTGAAGTAGTTAATAAAGATGTTCCTTATTTAGTTGATAAAGTAAATAAGATGGAAGAACATAGTACTGATAATTTAGAATTTATTGATAGTTTAGTAGCTAATAAATCATATGAAATATTAGATAATACTATATTATTTGATCATTTTAGTGGTAATGGTATAAATATGGATAATCAAATTATACTAAGTACACTTATGAATAGATATCAAATAACATATGATAAAGCATTAAGTATTTTATATGTATTATCAAAAGAAGATAAAATTAAAATAATAGATACTATTTGTAATAGTAAAGAACAAAGAGAATTAGAACAAATATCTTTTAAATATCAAATACCCATATCTTTAGCTAGTTTAACACATTTAACTAGACATAGAATGCATTCTTTATTAATACCAGATTTTTTACCTATGTATAATTTAGAAAAACATATTATACCTCCTTCAATAGGTAAAAAATGTTTAGATGTATATGAAGATGTTTATAAAAATAATGTTGATAAATATAATGAATTAAAAGGATTAGGTGTAGAAGATAAAGATTTAGTATACTTTTATTTAAGTGGTAATATGGTTAATGTAACTACTAATATTAATGGTCGTACTTTAGAGTGGATTAGTAGAATGAGATGTTGTACTAAGGCTCAATGGGAGATTAGAAATATTGCTAATGATATGGTAAGAGAAGCTAAGAGAAAAGCACCAATCTTTGGTAATTATTTAGGTGCTACATGTGATGTAACTGGTATTTGTCCTGAGGGAAAAGAATGTTGTGGAAAAGTTTATACATTAAAAAAAGATGGGATGAAATAAATGAGAGGTAAAATAATATTAATAGAGGGAACTGATTGTTCTGGTAAAGAGACACAATCAAAGATGATGTTAGAGTATTTAAATAGTGTTGGTATAGATGTTGTAAGATTAGCATTTCCTGATTATGAATCACCAACTGGAAAGATAGTTGGAGGTCCATATTTAGGTAAATCTTATATATGTGATGGATGGTTTCCTGAGGGAGCACCTAATGTAGATCCAAAAGTATCTGCATTATACTATGCAGCAGATTTCTTATATCATTTACCAGAAATGAATAAAATATTAGATAGTGGTAAATGGATAGTATTAGATAGATATTTTTATTCTACTTTAGCACATCAAGGTGGTAAAGAATTAGATAAAATAAAGAGACATGAAATGTATAATTGGTTTATGAAATTAGAATTAGATTTATTAGAATTACCTGATCCAGATATAAAATTATTATTATATATGCCATATGAATGTAGTTTAGTTTTAAAACAAAATAGAGAAGAAGAAATGGATCAACATGAAAAAGATGCTGCTCATTTAAAAAGTGCTGAAAATGCATATAAGGAAGTAGCAGAAATATATAATTTTGATATAATTAATTGTGGTGAAGGAAATACACCTAGAACAATAGAAGATATACATAATGATGTAATTAAGGTATTAAAAAAACATATATAGTGTTATAATAGTCTACAGGAGATGATATTATGTATAATAAAGAATCATGTTTAAAGAAATTGGAGTCTACATCAAATAATTTTTTAAATGATACTTGTAGTGATAAAGATAAAAATATATTAGATTTATTAAAAGAAATTATTGTAGTAGAAAAAGAAACTATTAGTGGAGAAAATATATATAATCAATTAAAAGAGAATTATTTTGAAAATGATGATTCTACATCAAATTTTGTAAACAATTTGTATAATTATGATCTAAATACTATTAGTGATTATTTAGATATATATATGGAACAAGCATATGAAAATGAAATGGATGAAAATTATATTAATGAAAAAATATATAATATAACTACTATATTAAAAAATATTAATCCAGAGTTAGTTATATTACTTGAAGAGAAATTAACTAATTTATCTAATAATTAAGAAGAAATGTAATATTTCTTTTTTTTATGATTGATGATAAAATATATACAAAGTAATGATAGTAAATAGTATGGATATTTGATATTTAAGGTGTATAGGTGTATAATTATCCATAGATTGAGGTGTTTCATGAAAGATATAAAGAAAAGTATTATATCAGTTTTTGCAAAATTAAAAACAATAATAACTACTAATATATTATTGTTTACTTTTGTTATTTCAACTGTTATTAATTCAATTATAGTAAGAACAATAACTGTAAATAATCCATTATATATTAAACCTGTTATTGCAGATTTATCTATTGCTTTATTTGTAGGTTCTTTTGCATATTTTTTTAAACCAAAGTCAAGATTCAAGTATTTTTTTACATGGTCAATAATTTTTAGTTTAGTATGTATTATAAATGCTATATACTATAAGAATTATTTATCTTTTGCATCTTTTTCATTATTAACTACATTAACTCAATTAGGTGGTTATACAGATGCTGTAATAGAAAATATATTAGATTTTAAAGATTTTATATATTTATGGCAATTATTTTGTTTAATATTTGTACATTTACAATTAAAAAAGAAAAAATATTATGATAGTGTTGAAAAGATAGAAATACGTAAGATTAGATTTTTAAATACTATAGTTGTTACTCTTATTATGTTAGGTTTTTTCCTTTCTATGTTAACTGGATTAGATATAAGTAGAATGAAGAAACAATGGAATAGAGAATATGTAGTACAAGAATTTGGTATTTATACATATCAAGCAAATGATTTAATTAGTTATATTAGAACTAAAGTAAATAGTATGTTTGGATATGATGAAGCTGCTAAAAGTTTTAGAGAGTTTTATTCTAGTAAGAAGGATGAAACACATAGTAATACTTATACTAATATATTTAAGGGTAAAAATGTAATAGTTATCCATGCAGAAAGTATTCAAAACTTTTTGATATCTGATGATTTTAGAGATGGTAAACCAGCTAGTTTTAATGGAATAGAAGTTACTCCTAATATAAATAAATTAGCTAAAGAAGGATTATATTTTTCTAACTTTTATTCAGAAGAAAGTGCTGGTACTAGTAGTGATACTGAGTTTACTTTTAATAGTTCATTATTACCTGCATCTAATGGTACAGTATTTATGAATTATTTTGATAGAGAATATGTTACTATACCTAAATTATTTAAAGAATTAGGATATACTACATCAAGTATGCATGCTAATAGAAGTAGTGCATGGAATAGACAAGCAGTACATCCAAAATTAGGATATGATAAATTATATTTTTATACTGATGCATATGATATAGATGAAGAAATTGGTTTAGGACTTAGTGATTCATCATTCTTTAGACAATCAATAGAACATATAAAAAAGATGGATGAAGAAAATGATAAGTGGTATACATTACTTATTATGCTTACAAATCATACACCATTTAGTGATATAACAAGATGGGAAAAAGAAAATGATAAAGTATATGATGTAAATTATAAATATGAAGAATTAGATAAAGAAACTGGTAAAAAAACTACTATGACTGCTCCATATATGGAAGATACTACATTAGGTAATTATTTTAAAAGTGCTCATTATGCTGATAATGCTATTGGAGAATTTATAGATGGATTAGATAAACAAGGATTATTAGATGATACTGTAATTGTAATATATGGTGATCATGATAATAAATTAAAGAAATCTGTATATAATAGATATTATAATTATGATTATAAAAAGGATGATATAATATCTGAAGATGATCCAAAATATATAAATGTAGATGAATATTTTTATGAATTAAATAGAAGTGTTCCATTTATAATTTGGACTAAAGATATGAAGGGTACAAAATATAATAAAGAAGTTAAAAAAGTTATGGGTATGATAGATGTACAACCTACTTTAGGAAATATGTTTGGCTTTAGTAATAAGTATGCATTAGGTCATGATATATTCTCTATAAAAGATAATACAGTAGTATTCCCATCAGGTAACTGGTTAACTGATAAAGTATATTATAATAGTGCTAAAGAAGCATATAGACAAATTGATACTAGTAGTGAAATTACTATGGATTATATAAATGAACATAAGCAATATGCTGATAAAATGATAGAAATTTCAAACAATATTATTACATATGATTTAATTAAAAAAGTAGGTAATAATCCTAATAATGAATTAATAGAAGAGGTTGGAGATAGTAATGGCGAAAAAAAAGTCAAAAATTAAATTAAGAAAAGATAATCTATTTATATTTTTCCTAATTATAATTTTAATAGTATTACTAATTACTTTATTTGTACTAGGAAAAAATGTATTTAAGAAAACTGGTGGAAATGTAGAAGAAGTAAAAGTAGTAGATAGTATTGATAATTTTGATTATAATCTAGAAGAGAATAAATCAAATTATTATAAAAAGTTATTTAATGAATTAAAAGAATTATTAAATAGTGATAATGTAAATGAAGAAGAATATGCTAAGTTAGTTACTAAACTTTTTGTAGCAGACTTTTATGATTTAAATTCTAAATCAAGTAAAAGTGATATAGGTGGTACACAATATGTACATTCAGATTATCAATCTCAATTTGAAAAGAAAGCAAAAAGTAAAAAAGGAATATATTATTATGTAAAAAATAATTTAGATGGTAATAGAAAACAAGAATTACCTAAAATAAAAAATGTTGAAATAGTATCTTTAAAAAATTCAGTATTTAATTTTGAAAAAATAAAAGATGATAAATCTTATGTTGTAGATGCTAGTATTACATATGAAAAAGATTTAGGTTATCAAAAAAATGTTACTATTACTCTAATTCATAATAATAAAAAATTAGAAATTGTTGAAATTAAATAATAATTAAAAAAAATTTATATTTTAATATAAGTTTTTTTTTGATATAATTTATAGTAGGTGATAGTATGCTAGAAGAAATAGAAAGACTAGATAAAACATTTAATAAAGATTTATTTATATCTAAAGTAAATAATATATTTATAAGTATGTTAATGGCAATAGTAACTCAAGATATAGATAATGTATACTCTTCATTAAGTGAAGAAATGAGAAATAAAATTATACAGAAAATAAATGAATTAAAAAGTAATAATGAGTATCAAATGTATGATGAATTAAATGTTAAAGATACTAGAGTAGTAGATGCTAAAGTAACTGATGATATGTATTATATATATGTACATTTAACATCTAGATATTTAGATTATAAACTAGATAATAATAAAAAGTTTAAAAGTGGTAATAAAGAAGATAGAGTAGTAAAAGATAATTCATTAGTTTTTAGATGTAAAAGAGATCATAAAGATATAGGAAGTGTAGCTAATTGTCCTTTTTGTGGTGCTAGTGTAGATTATAATTATTCTGGATTATGTCCATATTGTAGAAAACAATTTCCTAAAGAAGATTATGATTATGTATTGATAGATTGGGTATAGTTTATGAAGAAGAAATTAATTATAGTTTTATTGTTATTATTTTGTGGATTAATAATGAATTATACATCTGAAAAAATTAATGTTAGACATCTTACTACTGATTCAGGATTTGATTATGATTATAGTAGTAGTTCATCAAGTTCTGATTATGGTAGTAGTAGTTCATCAAGTTATGATTATGATAGTGGTAGTAGTTCAAGTAGTTCAGGTAGTTCTGGAGGTCCTACTTCACCATTTGATATTTTTCTTATTCTTCTTTTCTTAATAGTAGGTGTGCCTGTATCTATTATAAATACTGGAAAAGAATCTAAAAAACGAGAAGAGAAAAAGAATATATATCGTGGTGTACCTAAGACACCTGAAATTCAAGAATTGTTAGATAATGCATATCAAATATTTGTCGATGTACAAAAAGCATGGATGGATTTTGATTATAATAAAATGAGAGAATTAGTAACTGATGAACTATATAATATGTATTATAATCAATTACAAACACTTAGTATTAAGGGTGAAAAAAATATAATGAGTAATTTTTTATTAAATGATTCATATGTATTTTCAATTGTAGATGATGATGATGTAACTTATTATACTATACGATTAAAAGTTAGTTTTAATGATTATATAGTTAATTCAGATAATGAAGTTATTAGAGGTAATAAACATAAATTAGCTAATATGGAATATGAATTAGTATTTGTAAAAAGTACAAATACTGTTGATAAATGCTCTGTATGTGGCGCTAAAATAGAAAATGGTGTTACTACATGTCCTTATTGTCATAGTCATATACAAGGAGTATCTAGTAAGATGAAATTATCCAAGAAAAAAGTTATTAGGCAGTGGTAGATATGAAGAAAAGAATAATTATATTTTTAGTATTTTTAATTAGTGGTTTAATAATTAATTATTCAGTAGAAAATAATAGTTTTAAACATATAACTACTGATTCTGGTTTTGATTCTAGTTATAGTGGTGAAACATATAGTGGTAGTGATAAATGGGAAAGTGGAGATTCACATTATGATTATGATTATGATTATGATAGGAGTAATAGAAATGGTAGAGGTCTAACTCCACCTGATTCAGATGTTGTAATGCTTTTTGCAGGTATATTTATAGTAGGTTTTGTAGTATTAATAGTAACTCGTTTATTATCTAAGGATAAAAAGAGTAATAGATATAATAATACTATACAAGGATTACCAAAAACAATTGAAGTACAAAAAGTATTGGATGAAGCATATAATATATTTATAGATGTTCAAAAAGCATGGATGAATTTTGATTATGATAAAATGAGAGAATTAGTAACAGATGAATTATATAATATGTATTATAATCAATTACAAACACTTAGTATTAAGGGTGAAAAAAATGTAATGAGTAATTTTCAATTAATAAATATTGAATTATTAAGTGAAAAAGAAGAAAATAATAAAAAGTATTATAAAGTTGATTTAACAGTTTCTTTTTATGATTATATAGTAGATTCTAATGATAAGATTGTAAGAGGAAATGATAATTCTTTGATTATTATGCATTATATTTTGGATTATGTAAAAAGTAATAATGAAGTTGATAGATGTTTAAAATGTGGTGCTAAAATAGAAAATGGTATTACTATATGTCCATATTGTCATAGTCATATACAAGGTGTATCTAGTAAAATGAAATTATCAAGTAAAAGAGTAATTACTCAAAGATAGATAGTTATATATTTGAAATTATGAAAAAAAAGAATTATATGGTATAATATTTTATTGGAGTGATCATTTTATGGCAAAAAAACTTGTTGAATGGATGTTAGGAATATTAGGTGGATTAACTAGTATACCTTTTGGTAAAGAATTAATAGTATTTTTAATATCTTTAAGTCCTGTACTTGAATTAAGAGGTGGATTAATAGCAGCTAGTTTACTACATATGAATCCAGTAGAAAGTTATATAATAGCATTTATAGGTAATTTAATTCCAGTACCATTTATATTATGGTTTATGAGTTCTATACTTAAATGGATGAGAAATAGTAAACATTTTCATAAAATTGCTAATTGGTTAGATAAAAAAGTAGAAAAGAAAAAAGCTCAAATAGAAAAATATGGATTTTGGGGTGTAGTATTATTTGTAGGAATACCACTTCCAGGAACAGGTGCATGGACAGGTTGTTTAGTAGCATCTGTATTAGAAATGGATAGAAAGAAAGCTTTTTTAGCAACCCTAGTTGGATTATTTATGGCTAGCGCAATTATGATGTTTGTTTCATTTGGCGTATTAACAAAGTTTGTAGGATAATATATGTTAAATAATTTAGTAGGAATAGGACCAAAAACATTAAAAGCATTAAATAAATTAAATATTAATAGTAGGGAAGAACTATTCAGTTATTATCCATATCGTTTTGATATTATAAAACGTTCTAATATTGAACTTTTAAATCAAGATGATAAAGTAATTATTGATGGAATAGTTGAAAGTATACCTACTATTTTCTTTTATAGTAAAAAATTTAATAAGATGGATTTTATGTTAAATACAGGTAATAATGTATATAAAGTTATTATTTTTAATAGAGCTTTTTTAAAACAAAAAATTAATATTGGAACTAATATAACTATAATAGGTAAATATGATAAAAAGCATAATACTTTAGTAGCAAGTGATATTAAGTTATCATTACTACCTTCATATACTGTTATAGAACCTATATATCATGTAAATAAAAGTATAACAAGTAAAGAATTAAATAGATTAATAGTAAGTAATTTAGAAAATGTAGTATTTAATGAATATATACCTAAATATTTAATAGATAGATATAAATTAATTGATAAAGTAAGTAGTATTAAAGAAATACATAATCCTACTAGTAGTACTAATTTAAATAAAGCTATTAATTATTTAAAATACGAAGAATTATTTTTATTTATGTTAAAAATAAATTATTTAAAGAGTAAAAGAATAGATAATTATGGATTAGAAAGAAATGTAGATAGAAAGTTAGTTATCGATTTTATTAATAATTTACCATTTAAATTAACTGATGATCAATTAAAAAGTATAAAAGATATATATAAGGATTTAACTAGTAAAAAAAGAATGAATAGATTATTACAAGGTGATGTAGGTAGTGGTAAAACTATAGTAGCTGTATTAGCACTATATATTAATTATTTATCTAATTATCAAGGTGCCTTAATGGCACCTACTGAAATACTAGCTGAACAACATTATAATAATTTAATAAATTTATATAAAGATACTAATATTAAAGTAGAATTATTAACTGGTAAAATGAAAGTTAGTGAAAAGAAAAAAATATATAAAAGATTAATTAATAATGAAATAGATATATTAATAGGTACTCATGCTTTATTTAGTGATGATGTAATATATAATAATTTAGGATTAGTTATAACAGATGAACAACATAGATTTGGTGTTAATCAAAGAACTAGTTTAAAAAATAAAGGTATAACACCTGATATATTATATTTAAGTGCTACTCCAATACCTAGAACATACGCTATTACATTATATGGTGATATGGATATATCTAGTATACATACTAGACCTAATGGTAGAAAAGAGATAATAACTATATTAAAGAAGAATAAAGAAATAAAAGATGTATTAGATTTAATGTATCAAGAATTAAAACAAAAACATCAAATATATGTTATAGCTCCATTAATAGAAGATAATGATACTGATATGGAAAATGTATATCAATTAAAAGAAAAGATGGATAGAGCTTTTTCTAAAATATGTGTTACTGAAGTATTACATGGTAAAATGTCTTCTAAAGAAAAAGATGAAGTAATGGAAAAATATAAAAATAATGAAATAAGTATATTAATAAGTACTACTGTAATAGAAGTAGGAGTAGATGTAAAGAATGCTACTATGATAGTTATATTTGATAGTTATAGATTTGGTTTATCTCAATTACATCAATTAAGAGGTAGAGTAGGTAGAAATGAATTACAAAGTTATTGTGTTTTAATAAGTGATCAAGAAGCAGAAAGATTACATGTATTAACTAAAACTAGTGATGGATTTAAAGTAAGTGAAGAGGATTTTAAATTAAGAGGTAGTGGTGATTTATTTGGTACAAGACAAAGTGGAGATATGCAATTTAAATTAGCAGATATTAAAAGAGATTTTAGTATATTACTTAGAGCTAAAGAAGATAGTAAAGAAGTGTTAAGTAGTAAAGAATATGTAAATAATAAAAAAAATAATATTTTAGATATGTTAGATAAATCAATGGATATCTCATAATATTGTGTATTTTTATACGTAAATGTAAATAAATGTATATTGACTTATTTCTATAAATAAGATACACTAATAATGGCATGTTACTCCATGCCCGTACTATTACGATTTAATGTGATAGTACACAACCAAAACCCCCTGAATGAGCTAACGATTTAAAGTTAGCTCTATTTTTTTGTTCTAAAATAAGGGTAAATTAGAGATTATAGTTTTATTTAAAATAATTCTAGGTGACATCTGGGTGACAAAAATAATAATTACACATAAAAAATGATAATGAGTTTTAACTATAATTAAACTATGTTGAAATTTTGTATCAAATGTAGTTCTTCAAATTGAAAAATCAAAAATAGTATATTTCTATTACTGGTATATAAAATAGCAACCAGTGGTGCGAAATTAGTAATTTAAGAAATTGTAATGAAAGGCTTGTTTCCTAATATTTTATATTGTAGAATGTAATTGGTTGAAGGAATTTAACCAAAATATTTACCTAAAAGTGTGTATTAAAGCATATGGGTAAAATCTAGGAAGTTTTTCCTAGCGGGCTCTTAAAGTCATAGATTATTTTAAGACCTCGTCAGACAGTAACCAAAAAAACTAATATCAATATCACTAATAAAGAAACTAAAAACACTAATAAAAAAACTGAAAACACTAATAAAACAAATAACAACTTATCAAACACTTACATTAAACTAAGTAATAACTAGATTTATCATATTTCTAGTTGTTATATATATAATTTAATTGGTTTCAAAGTGCTGTTAATTTCATTCCTTGAAATTATTGATAGTACGAAGGCAACAGAACAACACTGTTGCTTTTTTGCACTTAATTCAGAATCAATTATTCACTTTTCAAAACTTTAGTAACATTGATTATGAGGTGGAAGTTAATGAAGAATTATGAAAAGGTTGAAGAAGAATTAAAAGACTTCTATAAGTCATGGCTTGCAGAATATGTAGCCAAAACAATAGAAGTCGAACATCGTTATGATGATAGTTCAATTGAAAGTTACAATAATATTTATGAAAGTTGTAAAGATTCATTTTATCTTACTCAAGAAGAGGAAAAGGAACTATACGATAGAGTGGATTCAATATTGTTAAAAAAGTATAACTTAGTTGTAGTTAATGAAGCTTTCAATGAAGATAACATTCATCTAGTTGAATTAGAAAAGGAGTGTAAGGAAGTATGTTAAATCAATCATTGTTAGTAGGTAGAATAGTTGATACACCAGTAATAGTTAAAGAAGGAGATAAGAGTTTTACTATAGTTACTCTTTCAGTACCTAGATCATTTAGAAATGAAAATGGAGAATATGATAATGATGTTATACCTTGCAAGTTATGGAATTCAATTGCTGAAAATACAGTTGAATACTGTAAACAAGGAGATTTAATTGGTGTTAAAGGAAGATTAGAAATGACTGATAGTGGACTACAAGTTATAGCTGATAAAGTTACATTTTTATCAAGTAAAATAGAAAAGTAGTTACTAAGTATGATTTCAAGTAGAAACAATGTTCATAGTATAAATCTATTACTTTATGTTAATTTATTAAATCTAGGGTGTTTCAATATTAAAAAACAATATGATAGTAAAATAGTAAAAGAAGAATTGTCGAATTTTGTCGAATGGGTGTGCTATAATTGTCTTGGAGGAATACTATGTATAACAAATATAAAGAATTAAATGATGCCGCTAGAGATTACTTTCTAGTATGGTTAAATAATATGATTAAAGATGAAGGAGTTCTAACTAGATGTAAGAAAGAAGTAGATTTACTTTATGACAAAGGATTGTTATTTATAATAGAGTTCTTACACAAGTATAAGAAGACTAATGAAAATGTAAGTTTTCATTTTAGAGGGATGGCTAACAACTTGTTATTGCTTTATGTTTTAGACATTAGTAAAGTAGATCCTATCAAATATAATTTACCTTATGAACTATTCACAAATAAAACATTATCTATTGATTTCATAAATGGTTGTTCTCAAGATTTTGTTAGTTCAGTTGAAAAGTATACAAGAGATTTCAGAATAGTTAGAGGTTCATTTGAACCTGGTGATGTAGATGAAATAAATGAATTATTAGATAAACATTATTTGCTTATTCCATCTTATATGTTTCCTACAGATATGAAATTTATATTAAATGAATTTAATCAGTATGAAACTATAGATGACTATCATATGTTTACCGATGAGTATATAACAATTAGACTTGATGATAAACCTATGATACAAGAGAAAAATGTAAATATTAAATATGCTATGCATACTGATTTTGAAAAGAAAGTTGAAAAACAATTAAAACCAAAGACAATAGATAACTATGTTAAAGTTGTATCATTAGCACATGGTACTCATGTATGGAGTGAAAATCAGGAAGAATTATTTAAAGATGGCAAGATAGATATACACAACATCATTTCAAATCGTGAAGATGTATATGAATATCTTATAAATCATTCGATTGAACATAATACTGCAATAGATATCGTAAAGTATTTGAGCAAGTCAAGAACTAATGATTCTAATGGATTATGGGAGAAGTATGTTGATGTTATGAAGAAACATAATTGTGATGATATCTATATCAATATACTATCAAAGATGTTATTTGTATTTGGTAGAGGGGAAGCAGTTAGTGAATGTTTATATGTACTTGATAAATTAAATTATTATGATATATGTTAATTTATTAAATCTAGGGTGTTTCAAGTAACGAAAAGGGGTATGAAATAAATAAAGGTCAACTTAAATGTTGACCTTTATTTATTTTCTATCAATTGGTTAATTGTTTCTTTTAATTCTAAACAATTTTCAATATTATACATTATATAGTTTTCACTTGGTGTATTAAGTTAAAAATAATGATTTTTTACCAATATGTGCATTAGTAATTTGATTATCCATGATAATCACCATACCTTTTTAATTAAAATTATATCTCTTTTATATCTTTAATTAAATTTAATGGATACGATAAATCATAACTTAAAGTTTCATAATCTGCCAATCTAACAGCAAAAATGATGAATTCATCATTAGCATCTTGAATAGCACAGTCAATGGCATTGTTATATTTATTTGTAATTTTAGCTTTCTTGCCAATAAATGATTTGAAATCTATATTATTTTCATTATAATTAGTATTTAAATCTTCAATACCAATCAAATCATTATAGTTAATATTGTTTTCTTTAAAAGAAACAATATTATTTTCTCTATCAATATTTTTTAATATATCAATCTTCTCAATTAAATAATCTTCAGTCTTTTCTCTAATCCATAATTTATGATTAATATAATTTTCTAATTCTTCATAATCAACTTTTGTTACATCTAAAAATGGGTTTTGTGGTTCAATTATTGGTAAACTATCCCTATATTTTTCTAACATTCTAACACCTCACTGAACATATTATAGCATATTCTATTTACTTACAATAAATATTTATTATGTACTTTCTAATTTGTATGCGGTATAATTATTTTAGAGAATGGAGCGTGTTGTTATGAATAGGTTTTGTTCTAAATGCGGTAAAATGAATCAAGGAAATGGAATTTATTGTTCAGGATGTGGAGCACCTTTAATGCAACAAAATGTATATTATTCAAAATATA
>JAEEGL015044628.1_pt1 | contig 17617 bp, 10 predicted proteins | sample 9134231 | NCBI WGS metagenome assembly JAEEGL01 (sample SAMN16246548, study PRJNA631951) | gut metagenome | biome: gut microbiome; feature: rumen; material: fiber-attached | host: Bos | place: Iran: Karaj | collected 2018-10 | reverse complement strand
TGTCTTCTTGTCGAGCGGTACGTTGAAGTCCACACGAACGATTACTCTTTTGCCGGAAACGTTTAAATCTTCGACATTTTTCTTCTGAACCATTGCCATAATGTTCACACTCCTTAAGAAAATTACTTGTTGTTCAAGCCCTACTATTATACGCCTGATTCTATAGGGATTCAATTTAATATATAGAAAAGCATCCGGATTTTGAGAACATAAGGCGAAGAAAAAAGCGGGGCCTTAAGGAGGGGTAGAGGCCACCGCTTTTTCATTTATACCCTGAAAGATTTCCTTTCTTTTGACAGTTGCTTGTTTGATTGGAGTATCGCCTTGTTCCCGATCCGGGGTGCTATCTGGCGGTCCTTCCCTTATCTTCCGGCCATCAGCCGACGCTCTGCGGAGCCGGTGCTTCACTCGGCTGTACCAGTTCGAAGTCCTTCATGGAATCGACCGTTCCGTCCGGGAGGACAAATACCATCGTATATTTTCCGGTCGGCATATCCTTCGGAAGATTGCCCTGGATCCAGTATGTGTGGATCGTGTTGTACTCCTGATCGACGATCGGACGGCAGGGAGCGCCTTCCATCTTTGCAAAAGCGTCTTCTTTGTTCCAGGCATAATCGTCATTATGCGCGAAGATATACATCGTGATCTTGGACGGGGCATTCATGTCATACTTATCACTGATCATGGCTTCGACCGTGAGCTCAGATCCCGAAACGATCTTGCTGTATATCTGCCAGTTGATCTCCGAGTATGCACTTCTGAGATCCTCGATCACCGGATCCTTTGCATCCAGGGAGCGCATCACTCCACGCTCGGATGCATTCTCTTTATCCGGATTTCCGAAAAGATCTGCTGTCTTCTTTGCTTCCGCTTCTTTATCTGCTACTGTTGTTGCCTCTGTTTCTTTGTTTTCTCCATTCGCTGTAACTTTTTTGCTGCATCCGCTGGCACCGATCAGAAGGACACCTGCCATAAGAATTGCTGCAATCGTTTTTCCATTCATCTTTTTCATTTTTCTATATTCTCCTCGTTTTAGGTTTTTCTTTTTCCAATACGTATTTGAAAATGGCTTTTCTCAATTTCGCCTTCGTGTAATAGACGAGGCAAAATCCGGATCTGTTGCAAATTTTTCCGATTCTTTCTCCCTCATCTTGAAAAGCACTTGTATTCGCAGTACATTTCTTTTCAGGAGGAATGACCATGGATAATGAGGTACAGGGCATCGTCATGCCCGATTATTCGATAGGATTTCAGTGTATCGCGGGGAAGTGCCGCCACAGCTGCTGCGTCGGCTGGGAGATCGATATCGATGACGACACATATGAGATGTATAAGACCGTGACCGGTCCTATCGGCGATAAGCTTCAGGCCTGCATCTGCCCGCCTTCCGAAGCTGACGAACCTCAGGCGCACTTCATTATGGCCGAAAACGCGCGCTGCCCGTTCCTGAATTCCGACAACCTCTGCGAACTGATCTTGAATCTAGGCGAAGATTCTCTCAGTGAGATCTGCACCGAGCATCCGCGCTTCTATAAGGACTTTTCTGACCATATGGAGATGGGATATGGGCTTTGCTGTGAAGAGGCCGCCCGTATGCTACTTTCCCACAGCGATCCGATCCGCCTGATCGGACTTCCGGAGACGGATGATATCCGCTCCAGGATATTCTTCCTCCTTCAGGACAGAACAAAGTCCCTGGATGATCGCATCGACAGGATTTTTACTCTGTTATCTGATTCCGCCGCTTCACCGGTTATCCCGTCGAAGCCCTCTGACTACGCACACTGGGGCGCATTTCTCGGCAGTCTGGAACAGCTCGATCCCGCATGGGGTATCGAGCTTGCAAAGCTGAAAGATCTAGAGATCTCCGGCGAAGATCTAGATGCATTTGAAACATATATAGAGAAAGAAGGCCGCGCCTTCGAATACGAAAACTTTGTCTGGTACCTGATCTACCGCCATCTCGGTGACGATATTCTTGAGGATGAAGCCGCGCTGTGCGTGAAGTTTGCAGCTATCTGCATGAGACTGATCCGCGCTCTCGGCGCTTGCAAATATAAGGAGGCAGGTGCTTTTACCAGGGAAGATCAGGTCGAGCTGTTCCGCATGTTTTCTTCGGAAATCGAGTACTCGGACGAGAACATCGACCTCATTTACGATCACATCTTTGATCTTTCATCGCCATGATGATGCTCTGGATCTCATAGAGCCTCTGGCGGTTCTCCGGAACGTAGCGGTACGCGCCTTCTCTCGGATCGAAGAGCTCCATGAATTTTCCGTAGTCCATCAGCATTCCCTTCATGCCGGAGACCTGGTATGTCTTCGTTACAGGCTCTGCGCCCTTAGAAATATCGCGGTCCCGGTATTTGGAATCGGGCTTTCCTTTCTTATATACGATTCCCTGCTCCGGCGGGCACTCGGAGCCTTCGTAGGTGATCACGCCATCCTTGACTGTCAGGACGCCTTCGCCGACTTTCGCGTAATCGTGCTCATTGCAGAGCTTAAAAAGTGAAACCTTCTCTGTCAGGCAGAAGTCCTCTTTTCCCGCCTCCGCCTCATAGACGGATCTTTCCCACTCCGCCCACTCGTGCAGATCGGAAAAGCACTTGTCCTCAGGGCCCGCGGGCTCGAAGAAGCCTCTCTGGTTCATGATGACTTTGTTGCCGCAGGCGCTGCAAACGATCAGATTCTGCTTCCTTCTGGCCTCTTTCGGAAGGGTCGTATCTCCTTTTCCATCCGCGATCCGCGTCGTATTCATTTTTCTGCAGCGGGGGCAGATATTCGCGATATTCTGGATCCCCGACGCCGGAGCCTTGGACTTAAAGACCTGCGGGTGATCGGCAAAATACGCATACTCGTTATATACCAGTGCTTTTCGCATGAAGGCATGGATCTCGTCCACGCTCATCTCCTGCACCTTCTCAGACGGAAGCACATCCGTGAATTCCGCGGTAATGCGGCCTCTTCTCCAGGAGCTCTGGCTCCATCTGGGCCACGTCATATAGGCGCCGTGTGAGCGGAAGATCACGACCCCCGCGCCGGTCTTCTTGACGATTGAGGCCAGCCCGTTTTCAAAACCGATCGAGTGCCCGTCCGTAAAGCGCGTCCCCTCCGGGAAGATCCCGAGAACGCCGCCTCTTCCGAGCACGCGCATCATCGCACGGACGGTCCTCAAGTCATTTCTGAACTGGGCTTTCGGGATGCATCCGCCCTTCGTGATGATGTGCCCGAATATCTTTTTTCTGAACAGAAATTCACCCGCGACGAAGTTGATCGGGCGACCTTTAAGCGCGATCCCCATGATGGCCGGATCGATAAATGACGGGTGGTTGCCGACGATGACCAGCGGACCGGGAAGGTCTCTGATCTTCTTATCCGTCTTCAGCTTCATGCCGAAGACCCGCTTGAGAACACTTGCCGCGATGACCGAGCCGAAGAAAGAATACCAGAAGCGGCTCGGGACACAGCCGTAGTCCTGCTGTTCCTTCTCTTTTTTCGCATTATTCCGGTTCTTTTGGGAAGCGCTCTCCTGGCTCAATTTTACGCCCTTTCAGTCGAATCATGTATGAAATTTGTCAAATACGTCACGTTTCGACATAAAATGATAACATTCTTCCCGTATTATACATTACTAGTGGGGTCATGTGTAGTCGAAACGCCTGTAAATACGCGCTAAATAACCTCAGAATATCTTGATCTGAAAGGGTCGGCAAACGGTCATATGGCAAAAACCTGTTTTTATTGTGGAAAAGAACTCGAACCGGGGCAGAGATGTTCGTGCCGCGGCACGACTTCATCTGCCGGCAGCACCGCCGGATCTTCCGGATCTTCCGGAGTTTCCGCCAGCGCATCTCCCGATTCCGCCACTCATACTTCGACTCCGCCGGACTATTCGTCCTGCAGCGCCGACCCCAACCAGTACCGCAAAAAATCTTCGAAGAAGACGAAGCAGGTCTGGAATCACGCCGGGGCCGCCTCTTCCGGTGCAGGCGCATCCGACTGCAAGTTTTCTTTTGCCAGATTCATCGATCAGGTGCGTTCGAAATTCCCATCGATCTCGAAGGTGCTGCGCCCTGTCATGAACTATATCTGGCATCCGGTAAGCACGATCCAGAACCGTCCGCAGAAAGTATCGGTCCCGAAGGTCCTCATCATCAACAGTATCTTCGCAGCATTTACTTCGCTGATGGTACTCTTTACGAACCGGACAAACTCTCCTTTTCTTGGGATGCTGATCTCGCTGCTGTTCGGTAAGACGGACCTTTTCTCCGCGCATCCGTTCATCGCTTTCGGAACGATCTCCGTGATCCTCTGGTTCAGCGTTCTTCTTCTGGCGATGTGTTTCAGCGTAACATCGCGGTTCGCTAACAGAAAGCTTCCCTATCTGCGTGCCCTTGACACCGTCACGATGTCATCCATCTATATGTGCTTCGCTGACGTCCTGATCTTCTTCTCCGTACTGCTCGGTACGCAGGGTGCTTTTACATTAATATTTGTCGCGCTGGTCATTATGGGCATCACCCACTACGTCTCTCTGAAACAGGACCTGATGCTCACCGATAATGCTGCCTTTAACATGCTGGCGGTAAGCTATCTTTTCTTCTATCTGCTCGCCCAGCTCGGCATCAGCATCATCATCCGCATCGCTAACTCCTTCTGATCCCTTCCTTTTTCTCCGTATTGTTGGGCGTATCCCATCATGATACAATCGATCTGGAAGATGGTTAATTGTCCCGTTTCGGGTATTCGGGAATGAGGTTCAGTATGGGAATGGTCGATCGCGTTTATTTCAGGGATCCCACCAAAGAGGAAGAAAAGAAGATCCTCGAACTCGCCGAAAAGCGTTACTGCAGTTCGCGCCGGGGCTCTTTGCTTGTGCTTGTTATCGGCCTGGTGATGTTGCTTGTGGCAGCCGGTGTTTTTATTCTTCTTCCATCCGAATTGGGATCCGGCCTGGGGCTTCTCATTCTGGCTGTATTCTTCCTGATCATAGGATTAGCGAATAACAGTTCTTCTAAAACGATCATCAAAGAATTCCGGGAAGGCAATTTCCTCGTACAGGATATCGAAGTGGCCGATATGCTTTATCAGGATCCTCGCTGTCAGGACACTTACGCTCTCGCTCTTCGTACCAAAGAAGGCCATTCTTTCGATCTTCCTGCTTCGGCAGACAGATATAAAGAATTTAGTATCGGAATGAAAGGACTTCTGGCTGTTATGTACGGAGAAGAAGGCTTGTTCAAAGCCGGCCGTTACTTCTTTATTCCGGAAGAAAATAGTGTGAAGCTAAGTGAGGAAGCATTTGAATCTTCATTTGCTGCAGACGGAGAAGCATCTGAACTTCCTTCCCCGGTTCTTTCCTCCCTTCTCAAAAGATTCTTGCCCATTCCGCTGATCCTTGTGATCTGTGAGCTCCCGTATCTGATCGGAGCTCTCATCGCGTTCTCTGCTTTTCGAAACTCAACAAACCCCAAAGCCTGGACCATTCCTCTTGTGATTGCGGGTCTTATCTCAACATTTTTTCTGTTTTTAGGTTGCAAGAATTCTATCCTTCTGGATTTTTATCTGAAAAAAGGGAAGCGGAGCTTTGTTCTTTTCGTCTTATGGATCTGTCTGCCGATCGTAGCAATATCCGTATATTCCTTCGAACTTCTTGGCGTACCCGGGATCTTTATCCTTCTTTCACATATCATCTGGTTCATCGTGCTCGGAGTTCTGGTATTCATATTCTCTTTCAAAAGACGAAATATCGCCCGAGCGCTGAAGAACGGAACCGCCAAGTGCGCCAAAGGCACGATAATACAAGCCGACAAGCGCTTCTACGCTATCTCACGCTACGGGTCAACTGTCCCGTTTATCACGGTACGCCTGAATAACGGCGGCACAGTCTTCTTCAATGATTTCAACGAAAACAATGCCCGTGATCTTAGAATCAGCGTGACAGGCTACGTGATCCAGATCAATGACACTTTCCGCGGCGAAACTGTTTCTCACTACTATTTCGAGAAAGACCCGGAAGATGATTGATTTGAAGGAGACGATAGATGAATTATCCGATTATTGAACCACCTTTTGAAATAACATCTTTTCAACAGAAGGCGAAAAAAGAGGCTGCCTCATATGAGACAGCCTCTCGTCATTTCTGCTCGTGATCACCCATTAAAGAAGATTCACACCGTGTGCAGCCGCTTTCTCGACCACGTCCTCCGGCCATACAGAAGACTGCACTTCGCCGATGTGCGCTCTCTGCAGGAAGAACATGCAGATACGGGACTGGCCGATGCCGCCGCCAATCGTATACGGCACTTTGCACTCCAGAACATCCTTCTGGAAAGGCAGGCTGGCGCGCTCCTCGCAACCAGCGATCTTGAGCTGCTTGGCCATTGCTTCTTCGTCAACACGGATACCCATAGACGAGAGCTCGAGAGAGCATCCCAGTACCGGATAGTACACGAGAATATCGCCGTTCAGGGACCAGTCATCGTAGTCCGGAGCACGTCCGTCGTGCGGCTTTCCGGATTTCAGGGCACCACCGATCTGCATGAGGAACACGGCACCATATTCTTTGGTGATGAGGTTCTCTCTTTCCTTTGGAGTCTTGTCCGGATACATGTCCTCGAGATCCTGTGTCGTGATGAAGTGGATCTCGTTCGGAAGGAAAGGATCCATGAAGTGATACTTGCCGCAGATGTAGTACTCGGTCTGCTTGATCGCCATGTAGATGCGGAAGACAGTCTCCTTCAGCGTCTCGACGTTTCTCTGATCCTTTGTGATGATCTTTTCCCAGTCCCACTGATCGACATAGATCGAGTGAAGGTTATCGGTCTCTTCGTCGCGGCGGATCGCGGTCATATCGGTATAGAGACCTTCTCCCGGGTGAAAGCCGTACTTGCAGAGCGCCATTCTCTTCCACTTCGCGAGAGAGTGCACGATCTCGACTTCCTTCTCATCCTGCTCCTTGATACCAAAGGCAACCGGTCTTTCAACGCCGTTTAAGTTGTCATTGAGTCCCGACTCCGGCTTTACGAACAGCGGTGCCGACACACGTGTCAGGCTGAGCGCATCTGCGAGCGCCCGCTCGAAATAGTCCTTAACTTCCTTGATCGCGACTTCCGTCTCGCGAATGGTTTGCGGGCTTTTATACCCGTCCGGAATTTGAATCGTACCCATTTTCAACTCTCCTTTGTTTCTTTATTTGCGCCATTTCGACGCTTCTTATTTCTTATGCAAAAGCACTTGCCCCGAAGGGCTGTCGGCTATTAAAGTTCGCAGTTGTTGACCGTTCTCGGGAACGGGATGACGTCACGGATGTTGCTTACGCCGGTAAGATACATGACGCAGCGCTCGAATCCGAGGCCGAATCCGGCGTGACGTGCGGTACCGAACTTTCTAAGATCCATATAGAATCCGTAGTCCTCCGGCTTCATGCCGAGTTCCGTGATACGGGCAGCGAGCTTGTCATAGTCGTCTTCACGCTGGGATCCGCCGATGATCTCGCCGATGCCCGGAACGAGGCAGTCCATAGCGGCAACTGTCTTGCCGTCTTCGTTGAGCTTCATGTAGAAAGCCTTGATCTCCTTCGGATAGTCGGTAACGAATACCGGCTTCTTGAAGACTTCCTCGGTGAGGTATCTTTCGTGCTCGGTCTGCAGATCGCATCCCCAGGATACCTTGTACTCGAACTTGTCGTTTACCTTCTCGAGGATCTCGATCGCCTCGGTGTAGGTAACGTGACCGAAGTCGGAAGATGCTACGTGCTGGAGTCTTTCGATCAGGCCCTTATCTACGAAATCGTTGAAGAACTTCATCTCTTCCGGAGCATTCTCCAGAACGAAGTTGATGATGTACTTGATCATGGACTCGGCAAGGAGCATATCGTCCTTCAGATCTGCAAATGCGATCTCCGGCTCAATCATCCAGAACTCCGCCGCGTGACGTGTCGTGTTACTGTTCTCGGCACGGAATGTCGGTCCGAAGGTGTAGATGTTCTTAAATGCCATCGCGAAAGTCTCGCCGTTGAGCTGGCCACTAACCGTGAGGTTTGTCGGCTTGTTGAAGAAGTCCTGGCTGTAGTCGATCCTACCATCTTCCGTCTTCGGGATGTTGTTGAGATCCAGTGTGGTTACCTGGAACATCTCACCTGCACCCTCGCAGTCGGAACCGGTGATCAGCGGTGTATGTACATAGACGAAGTCTCTCTCCTGAAAGAATCTGTGGATCGCATAAGCGCACAGGGATCTTACTCTGAAGACCGCCTGGAACAGGTTCGTTCTCGGACGCAGATGTGTGATCGTTCTTAAGTACTCGATGCTGTGGCGCTTCTTCTGCAGCGGATAATCCGGTGTGGAATCGCCTTCCAGAACGACTTCTGTTGCCTGGATCTCAAAAGGCTGCTTGGCCTCCGGGGTAGCTACCAGCGTTCCGGTAACGATGAGTGCTGCGCCGACGTTCGTCTTGCAGATCGCATCAAAATTCGGAAGCGCATCGTGATATACGACCTGGATCGGCTCGAAAAACGTACCGTCATGCAGCACGATAAAGCCGAAGGTCTTGGAGTCACGGATGGATCTTACCCAGCCGCCGACGGTCACTTCTTTACCGAGATACTGTTCTCTGTTTCTGAAGATCTCTCTTACATCTACAATGTCCATTTGTTTTCTCCTTTGCACTTTCTTTCCCGGGTAGTAGCACTTGTCCGGGCAGCTTATATGATCTTTCAGAAGTGCTTTTCGAACATAAACAAAAACGCCCCGAAGCATCTTCTGCTTCAGGACGACTTTCCAATCGCGGTACCACCTGAATTGCTGTGATCTCCACAGCCACCTTACCGGGTTCCATCAAACCCTGCCACCTGACGCGCGGCCTTCGGCTTCCACTACTCTGCGTCTTGCGGCTTTCTGTCGTACGCCGCCTTCGGCATTTCATTTTGCAGCTCGGAAGTGTTATTCACCTGCATTCACTCTACGGGGCTTACACCGTCCCCCGCTCGCTGAAAGCGATAAAACAGGCTACTTCTCTTCGTCATCGCTTTTGCTATGTTCAATTTGACGTTAGATTACTCTGCAAAGATGTGTTTGTCAAGCCCCTTACGGCATCTTTCGGTTCGGGTATGGATACATAGTTTCTATCAGAGATATCTCAGAAAAAAGGGGCGGAATATCGATATGTTATAATATTGAAAGCATATATCCATTGACACGCCTCAATTCGGCGATATACTACATAGCGAGTATCTTTTCCCGATAATTACTTTGCCGGGGGAACAGGATTTACCACAGGAGCTAGATTTATGGAAAAAAACGAACTTGAAATAAAAGTAACGGATATCATCGCATCTTTTTTAAAGTCGATCGTTCTGATCGTTGCTATTACAGCATTTTTCACTGCCCTTCTCGGCGGTTACGGTTACTACAGAGCGAAAAAGGCGACCGTTAACAGCGCCTTTCAGGAGGATGTAGATACCGCTGCGGAAAAAGTCGCCGCCAAAGAGTTCACGATCCAGAATCTTGAGCATAAGAATGAAACGATCAACGAAGTCAACATCCCTTACTATACCCGCAAGATCGAGAGAGACCGTGCACTGAACGAAAAAAGAAGAGCATATCTGGAAACCAGCCTCTACTACTCGATCGATCCTTTTAACTGCGGAACCGCAAGGATCACCTTTGCCGTAGACGCTCCGATCCCGGAAGGTGCCGCTGAAGAATATGCGAATTATAAAGCAAATGAGCAGCGCCGCATCGTAAATGCCTGTGCCGTGATGTATCCTTTCTCGGACGAGATCCTCGAGAATGTGAAGCAGATCCTCGGAACTGATGCAGATAAGCGCTATATCGAGGAACTGATCAGCGTAAGCAACGTGGAAGATCAGTTTGTACGTCTTGAAGTTTATTATTCGGATCTCTCCCTGGCAAAGAAAGCCGCGGATTATCTCTATTCGGAGATCGTAAAGATCCTTAGGAATCTTGATCCCACCTACAAAGTCACCATTGTGAATTCTTTTAACGGATACGAAGTGAACCGTGATATGTACGATAGCCGTACAAGATATGAAGACAGCATTCTTTCTTCTGAGAGAGCACTGACCTCAGATAGTGATACACTGAATAACCTGAATAAGAACATCGAAGATAACCTGACAAACCTGGGCATCGCGAAAGAGGAACTTTCTGATCTCAAGCGTGATCTGGAATCCGCGGAGAGCAAGCTTTCCAATGCAAATTCTTCCCGTTCTCCGAAGAGAAGCGTTCTCAAGTTTGCGATCGTCGGATTTATCCTGGGTCTTTTCATGTCTCTTGCCTTCGTATATGTCAGAGACGTTTGTTCCGGCAAGATCCGTTCCAGAAACAATCTGCTTTCCCGTTTCCCGTATCCGCTCCTTGGTGTGGCTCCGGCTACGAAGAGGATCTTCTTCGATAAGACCATCAAGAATCTGGAAGGTGATCCGACCTACAGCAACAAAGCCGTCGTTGACGCGACAGTTGCTAACACTCTGGCAATTGCAGAAAAGAGCGGAAACGGCTGTTGCATGATCGGCACGATCGATCCTTCCGATCCGGCTCTCTCTTCTCTGAAAGATGCGCTGAAGGGAAAGATCGAATACGTCGGAAACATCCTCACGGATGCTAATACCGTCAAGTCGGTCGAGAAGTTCGGATCTGTCGTTCTGGTAGAAAAGAGAGGCACTTCCCGCGCTGACTCCATCTCCGAGGAGATCACGAAGCTGAAGTCACTTCAGAAAGAGATCGTCGGAATCATCCTGGCCTGATTCCCGGAAACCGGAAAACGAATCAAAAGAAAAGAGCTGTCCTCCGAAAGGCAGCTCTTTTTTCATCTCATTTTTCCTTCTCTTCGCCTGCCCCGGCAGGCTTCGTTTTCTGATCTTTTTCAGGCCACCGTGTGGAAGAGATTGATCAGGAAGATCCATGCACAGCCGTAGTAAGTAATAACGGCGACCAAATCGTTTACCGTTGTAATAAGCGGGCCGGATGCGACCGCCGGATCGACTTTGATCTTATGGAAGAACATCGGGACCAGCGTTCCGACAAGGCTGCTGACGATCATGGCCAGCCACAGCGAACCGCCTACGCAGGCCGCCACGGCAAAAGAAAATCCCGGCGCATAGTGCTTAAAGAGCATAACATAAAGGCCGATCCCGACAAATGCCAGAGATCCGAGGAGCATGCCGTTAAAGAATCCGACACGCATTTCTTTTAAGACGAACTTGATCTTCTCACTGGCCTTCAGGTGCTCGTCCATCAGTACGCGGATCGTTACCGCGAGCGACTGGGTGCCGACATTACCTGCCATATCGAGGATCAGGCTCTGGAAACAGACGACGATGGCCAGTTCCGATACGACCGTCTCAAAGAGACCCACCACAGTGGATACGAACAGTCCGAGAACAAGAAGCGTCACCAGCCAGGGCAGGCGCTTTTTCATGCTCTCACCAAGAGTTTCCTTCAGATCCTCCTCCGCGGTCAAGCCGGCGAGTTTTGCGTAGTCATCACCCATCTCATCGTCAACGACTTCGATGATATCCTGCGAGGTGATAACACCCAGGATCTTCCCTTCATCATTTAATACCGGGATAGAATCCTCGGCGTAATCCTTGATCTTCTCGATGGATTCGTCGAGCTTTTCATGGTCATTTACATACGGGTAAGAAGTCACGATCAGGGATTCGAGCTTGGCATAGTCTCTCGCCCGGATCAGGTCTTTCAGGTCGATCACGCCATAGAACTTCTCATCCTGGTCAACGACATAGATCGTCGAGATATTATCGTTCTCATCCGCCTGACGGATGAGTTCTTTCATCGCCTGCTTGATCGTCAGGTCATTCTTCACCACGACGAAGTTCGTGGTCATCTTCGATCCGATCTCATCGTCCTCGTAGGACTGGATGAGCTTGATGTCCTGGGAACTCTCATCGTCCATCAAGGAGATGATCTTCTCCTGCGTCTCTTCATCGACTTCTTCGAGAACGTCGACAGCATCGTCGGCGTCCATGTTCTCGATGATCTTCGCAGCACTCTTGATATCGAGCTCGGCGATGTACTCTTCCGGATCTTCGAGGTATGCGAAGATATCGGAAGCCTTCTCGGCGCCGAGAATATGATACAGTTTCTTACGTTCTTCTTTGGTGATCAGCTCGATCGCGTCTGCGATGTCGCTCTCGTGGTAATCTTCGAGTTTCGCACGGAGTTCTCCGTCCGACTTGTCGGCACGGATCAGCGTGATGATCTCTTCGACTACATTTCTGGTCTCATTTTTCGTTTCGATCCCGGTCTCGATCTTGGATTCATTCTCGTTATCCATGAAAAAACCGCCTCCTCTTGCTAAATTTCAGCATTTTCATGCCGGCAATAATGGGAAGCATGTGGGAAAAAAGTTTCAGATCAAAATCGAAGGTTTTTCTTCGGCAAAAGCACTCTCACCGGAGCTTCCGGCGGTCAGTCTTTCATATCGTGACGAAGAGGTGTTCGTATGTGATTCTCATCTGAATCGTTTTTCTCAAAACAGCCACGCCTTCGATAACTGCCATCACAACTATCCAACTTCGTCACCTCCTTGTTTTTGGGAATACCTAATGAAATTATGAACGCCTCAAAAGCAAAAGTCAACGCCGTTTTGCCCGATTTTTCCTCAATTTTGAAATACTGTGTTTTTCCATAAAAACCTTTGTTATCTATCTTATATATTTGGGTTTTCGAATCGGGTGTTTTCTGTTATTATATTTCCAGCTAAAATGCCCTATTAGGGTTAAATAAGTGAATATATATATAAGCGAGGAAGATACCATGCCAAAGAGGGAAGATATCAATAAGATCCTTATCATCGGTTCCGGCCCGATCATCATCGGCCAGGCGTGCGAGTTTGACTATTCAGGTACTCAGGCCTGCAAAGCTTTAAAGAAACTCGGCTACGAGATCGTACTGGTCAACAGTAACCCGGCTACCATCATGACAGACCCGGATGTGGCGGACATCACGTACATCGAGCCTTTGAATCTGGCAAGACTTACCCAGATCATCGAGAAAGAGCGTCCGGATGCCCTTCTTCCGAACCTCGGCGGACAGTCCGGTCTGAATCTCTGCTCCGAGCTCTCCGAAGCTGGTGTCCTCAAGAAATACGGTGTTCAGGTCATCGGTATCCAGGTCGATGCCATCGAGCGTGGTGAAGACCGTATCGAGTTTAAGAACACCATGACCAGCCTCGGTATCGAGATGCCGAGATCCCGCGTCGCTTACTCCGTAGATGAAGCGGTCAAGATCGCCGAAGAACTGAAATACCCGGTCGTTCTCCGTCCTGCCTATACGATGGGCGGTGCCGGCGGCGGCCTCGTGTATAACGTAGATGAGCTGAAGATCGTCTGCGAGCGTGGTCTTCAGGCTTCCCTCGTAGGACAGGTCCTCGTTGAAGAATGTATCGCAGGATGGGAAGAGCTTGAGCTCGAGGTCGTCCGTGATGCCGATGACAATGTCATCACCGTCTGCTTCATCGAGAACATCGACCCGATCGGTGTTCATACCGGTGACTCCTTCTGCTCTGCTCCGATGCTGACCATCTCTGAAGATGTACAGAAGAAACTCCAGGATTATTCCTACAAGATCATCCGCGCCATCGGCGTCATCGGCGGCTGCAACTGCCAGTTCGCCCACGATCCGGTCAGCGGCCGTATCGTCGTTATCGAGATCAACCCGAGAACCTCCCGTTCCTCCGCTCTCGCTTCGAAGGCAACAGGTTTCCCAATCGCTCTCGTTTCCGCGATGCTCGCCTGCGGTCTGACACTTAGCGATATTCCGTGCGGCAAGTACGGCACACTCGATAAGTACGTACCGGATGGAGACTATGTCGTAATCAAGTTCGCCCGCTGGGCATTCGAGAAGTTTAAGGGTGCTTCCGACAAGCTCGGTACACAGATGCGTGCCGTAGGTGAAGTCATGAGCATCGGTAAGACCTATAAGGAAGCTTTCCAGAAGGCGATCCGCAGCCTCGAGACCGGACGCTACGGCTTAGGCTTTGCGAAGAACTACCACGACCTTTCCAAGGAAGAACTGATGCAGATGCTCGCTTACCCGACATCCGACAGACAGTTCATCCTCTACGAAGCACTGAGAAAAGGTGCGACCATCGAAGAGCTCTACCAGCTGACCAAGATCAAGCACTGGTTCTTAGAGCAGATGCTCGAGCTCGTTCAGGAAGAAGAAGCACTCCTGAAGATCAAGGGTGCTGTTCCGGCAGAGGATACTCTCCGTCAGGCAAAGCTCGACGGTTTCTCCGACCGCTACCTCAGCAAGCTCCTCGAAGTACCGGAAGAAGATATCAGAAATGCACGTTACCAGTACAATATCCGTGAGGCATGGGAAGGCGTACATGTAAGCGGCACACAGGATGCAGCTTACTACTACTCCACCTACCACCTCTCCGAGGATAAGAGCCCGTCTTCCGACAGAAAGAAGATCATGATCTTAGGCGGCGGCCCGAACCGTATCGGTCAGGGTATCGAATTCGACTACTGCTGCGTACATGCCGCTCTCGCACTGAAGAAGATGGGATTCGAGTCCATCATCGTCAACTGCAACCCGGAGACGGTTTCCACCGACTACGACACTTCCGATAAGCTCTACTTCGAGCCTCTTACTCTGGAAGATGTTCTGGCGATTCACGATAAGGAAAAGCCGGTCGGCGTTATCGCCCAGTTCGGCGGTCAGACACCTCTGAACCTGGCAGCTGACCTCAAGAAGAACGGCGTAAATATCTTAGGTACCACACCGGAGACCATCGACCTCGCAGAAGACAGAGATCACTTCCGCGCGATGATGGACCGTCTCGGCATCCCGATGCCGGAAGCCGGTATGGCTGTTACTGTAGATGACGCTCTTACGATCGCGAACAAGATCGGTTATCCGGTCATGGTTCGTCCTTCCTACGTTCTCGGCGGACGCGGCATGGAAGTCGTACACGACGACGAGATGATGCGCGTTTATATGAACGCTGCCGTAGGCGTTACACCGGACCGTCCGATCCTTATCGACCGCTTCCTGCATCACGCAACCGAGTGTGAAGCAGACGCGATCTCCGATGGACAGCACTGCTTCGTTCCGGCTGTCATGGAGCACATCGAGCTCGCAGGTGTTCACTCCGGCGACTCTGCCTGCATCCTGCCTTCCAAGAACCTTACCGAGAAGCAGATTGCGACCATCAAGGAATACACGAAGAAGATCGCGATCGAGATGAACGTTAGAGGCCTTATGAACATGCAGTACGCGATCGAAGACGATGTCGTCTATGTACTCGAGGCTAACCCGCGTGCATCCCGTACCGTACCGCTCGTTTCCAAGGTCTGCGCGATCAACATGGTCAAGGTGGCCACCGAGATCATGACATCCGAGCTGACCGGCAAGCCGTCCCCGGTACCGGAGCTCAAAGACCGCATCATCAAGCACTACGGCGTAAAGGAAGCTGTCTTCCCGTTCAATATGTTCCAGGAAGTTGACCCGGTTCTCGGACCGGAGATGAGATCCACCGGTGAGGTCCTCGGTATTTCCGAGTCCTTCGGTGAAGCTTACTTCAAGGCTCAGGAAGCGACCCAGACGAAGCTGCCGTCTGAGGGTAATGTCCTCCTGTCCGTATGTGACCGCGATAAGGATGAGCTCATCGACATCGCCAAGGCATTTGACGAGCTTGGATTCCACATCCTGGCAACCGGCAAGTCCTTCGAGATGATCAAGGAAGCCGGCATCGATGCAGAGCGCGTTAATAAACTCTACGAAGGCCGCCCGAACATCACCGACAAGATCACCAACGGCGAGATCCAGCTGATCATCAATACACCTGCCGGAAAGACATCCGCGCATAACGACAGCTATATCAGAAAAGAAGCTATCCGCCACAGAGTTCCGTACATCACCACGATGGCGGCAGCAAAGGCCAGCGCCGAGGGTATCAAGGCTTATAAGGAGAACCCGAACTTCCCGGTAAAGAGCCTGCAGGATCACCACAAGGACATCATCTGATCCTTCACCGGAGCCGCCGGCTACACCGGAAACGCTCCCCGTCAAATCAAACAAACCAAGCCCCTGTTTTTCACCAAACGGAAAGCAGGGGCTTTCGCTTTCCTTCCCCGTGCTCAGAAACATATACCCCCGGGGGGTATCTGGAAAAAACCGTATGTCTAAATTCCGATTTCTTCAATTCCGACGTACATTTACACCCGGTTTTTATGTCGAAAATCAGATTTTCCGATTTTAGACATACGCCACCTCCCGAAAAGCACTTGCCGGGCAGCAAATGTTCACCGGGAGAGTGCTTTTCGAGAGGAAAACAGCGAATAATTGCCACATATACCCCCACCCCCATACGTCTAAAAATCGATTTCCGCAAAAACGACATAATAGGAGTGGCAAAATGTCTTTTAAGTAATTTTAATGTTGACGAGCTAGAGTATACTACAAGGTAGATGAAGCGTTTACCTTGAGTAGAAAGGAGACGATGTATGTCTATGATCAACGATAATAACTTCAATACTACATATGGAACCGCAGGTTCACCTGCTTCGGGGACACCCGCTCCGGCGCCGGTGGAATTTAAGACCGCCGGTCAGGCGATGCAGCCGCCGATCCTGACGCCTGCGACTCTGTCCCAGCCGGTCCTGACGCCGCAGATGATGTCCCCGTCAGCACCGGCATTAGGAAATGCCGGCCAGCCGGATGCAAAAGCACTGAAAAAGCAGGAAAAAGCCGCGAAAAAGCAGGCGAAGAAAGATGCAAAACTTGCCGCAAAGCAGGGAGCAGCTTCCGTTTCTTCCGGTTATCCTCAGGCTAACCCTTCTGCCGGCACTTCCTCCGGATCTTCTTTCGGGAAAAAACGAGTCGCCGCGGCAGCAGTCGCGTTCTGCATGCTCGGTGCAGGACTCGGTGTATGCGGTACCATCGCCTGTGGCATGTACTGGGCACAGGAAGTGAAGTCGGACGCTGTAAGCGCCGCGAAAAAAGCCTCCGGCAAGGATAGCAGCAAGTCGGTCATTTCCAAAAACGGTTCGAAAAACTCCTCTACGATCCTTCAGGGACAGCGCAACTATACTTTGATCAACACGAATAACATCGATACCAGCGAAGAGCACACGGCTGCAGAGATCTATGCGGCCAATGTAAACTCGACAGTCGGCATCTCCACACAGATCGACTATAACTATTACGGCAGTAAGACAACAGCCGCTGTCTCCGGATCCGGCTTTATCCTGACCGACGACGGATTCATCGTGACGAACCATCATGTCATCAAGGATGCCAAGGAAGTCAAGGTCACGACCTATGATAACAAGGTCTATCCGGCGGAGGTCATCGGATATGACGAAGATAATGACATCGCGGTACTCAAGATCGATGCGAAAGACCTCACCCCGGTCGTTCTCGGCGACTCGGACACACTGAATGTCGGTGAAGATGTCGTTGCGATCGGAAATCCTCTCGGTGAGCTTTCTTTCTCGCTGACCAAGGGCTGTGTCAGCGCACTCAACCGCACCATCACGATCGATAATAAGCCGATGTCGCTGATCCAGACCGACTGCGCCATCAACTCCGGAAACTCCGGTGGCGCACTCTTCAATATGTAT
>JAEEGL013596008.1_pt1 | contig 17617 bp, 19 predicted proteins | sample 9134231 | NCBI WGS metagenome assembly JAEEGL01 (sample SAMN16246548, study PRJNA631951) | gut metagenome | biome: gut microbiome; feature: rumen; material: fiber-attached | host: Bos | place: Iran: Karaj | collected 2018-10 | reverse complement strand
ATTGTAAATAATACAACAGGTTATGATTGAGGTCTCGAGCGGATTCGAACCGCTGTAAACGGTTTTGCAGACCGGCGCCTAACCCCTCGGCCACAAGACCAACAAACGAGGCTGCAAAATTACACATTTTTTTGAATATTGCAACACTCTCCCGATTTTTTCTTGCGATTTTTTTTCAAATCATGAATTTGGTAAGAAATTCCGATAAAAAAGGGAGCATTTAAAAAAATTTTTGAGTGAGAATTTTCATATTATGATTTAAATATCGTTATATCAACGATTTAAAAATAACAAATGAAATTTTTAAAGAAGTATGAGAATGATAAAAAAAAATGTATTTTTGCAGCCTTAAAATTTTACAAAGAAATTAATTACAATTAAAAAAAGAAAGAAAATGAAAAAATTAATGTTATTATTTGCTGCAGCAATTTTTGTTTTTGCTTCTTGCGGCAATAAAAGTACCGAAGAAACCACAATTGATTCAACGGCTGTTGATACTACTGCTGTAGCTGAAGATTGTTGCAAACAAGAGTGCTGCAAAATGCAAGCTGCATGGGAAGATTGGGATAACCAAACTCCTGAAATGAAAGCTGAATTAGTTGCTAAAAAATATGAGATGGCCAAAGCATTTGTTGCTGAAGAATGCGAATGCCCTGAAATGCAAGCTAAAAAAGCAGAATTTGCAAAATTACTTGAAACTATTGATGTTAATGATGTAGAAAAAGCCAAAGAAATTTTGGATCAATGTCCTTGCTGCCAACCCAAATGCCAAAAAGATGCTGCTTGCAAATGTGAAAAAGATTGCGCAAAAGATTGCTGCAAAGACAATTGCAAATGCCCAGAAGGCAAAGAAGAATGCAAAAAATAAGATAGTAAAAGTTCTTTAAATTATTGTAAAAGGCTGTTTATCAGCCTTTAAGCCACTTTAGCTCAGTCGGTAGAGCAACGCATTCGTAATGCGTAGGTCTGCGGTTCGAGTCCGCAAAGTGGCTCTTTTTTTTTAAAAGGTTTTCTCATGAATGATTTGCGTTTAGAAGCATTTAAGCGATTACTGGACATCATGGATGAGTTACGCGCTAAATGCCCATGGGATAGCAAACAGACCTTTGAAAGTTTACGCTGTTTAACCATTGAAGAGACTTACGAACTAGCGGATGCCATTTTGGATAACGACTCCAAAGAGATGCAAACAGAACTGGGTGATTTGATGCTTCATCTCGTTTTTTATTCCAAAATTGCAGAAGAAAAGTCACTTTTTAACATTACAGACGTACTAAACGGAATTTGCGAAAAATTAATTCGGCGTCATCCGCATATTTTTTCTACAACTCAAGTAAATGATGCTGAAGATGTTAAAGTAAATTGGGAAAAAATAAAACTTCAGGAAGGGAGCAATAAATCTGTTTTAGGAGGGGTTCCGAAATCACTGCCATCCCTTGTCAAAGCCTATCGGATTCAAGACAAAGCCCATGGTGTTGGCTTCGACTGGCAGCAATCGACACAAGTATGGGAAAAGGTAGAGGAAGAAATCAATGAATTTAAGGAAGAAATCAAACAAAATAGCGATAAAGCGGAGGAAGAATTTGGAGATTTGCTCTTTGCCTTAATCAATTATGCCCGTTTCCACCAGATTCACCCTGAAGATGCCTTGGAAAAAACAAATAAAAAGTTTATTCAACGCTTCCAATACATGGAAGAACAAGCCCGTCGCCAAGGAAAAAACATCGCTGAATTTTCATTAGATGAAATGGAAAACTGGTGGCAAGAAGCTAAAAAATTCAATAAATAATTAATAATGAATTATTTAAAAACCATTTTGTTGAAAAAAACTACGTTGGCAATTATTTTTTTGCTTTTCGTAAATGTTTATGTTTCAGCTCAAAATAATAAAAAAGTAATTGATCTTTGCAAAAAAGCAAAAAGTGAATTGAACGCAAAGAATTTCGACAAAACGGCCAATCTTCTTCAAAAAGCGAAAAAAATTGATTCTACCTTTGCTGATATATACGTCATCCAAGGGGATATGTATAATTTCACGCTGAAATCTCCGGAAGCCGCCGACAGTTACAACAAAGCTTTGTCATTGAACCCCAATTTGAAGCCCATTTTGTACTTCATTACCGCAGAAGAAGAATTGAAATGCGGCAGATATGTATCGGCTCAAGAACATTACCATACCTATTTGGATAAAACGCTCCCACAATGTCCTTTATTAAAAGAGGTTAACAAAGGCATCAAAACATGCGAATTTGCAATAGAAGCCATAAAAAATCCAATGGCGTTTGACCCCATCAATATGGGTCCTAATATTAACTCTGAATATGATGAGTATTTGCCTGCCGTAACTGCTGACGAATCGGAGATTATTTTTACGGTTTTGCGCCCCCGTGATGAAAAAACCATCTGCAATTTCTGTCTCAACGAAGAAGATTTTTATGCCAGCAACAAAAAAGAAGGAGAATGGCAACCGAGATATGCTTTAGAAGAACCCATTAACAGCAATTATAACGAGGGCGCACAGTGTATTTCTCCTGACGGACACTACTTATTTTTTACCCTCTGCGATACCGATTTTGGCAAGGGGAGTTGTGACTTGTATTGGTCAAAAAGAATCGGTAACCGATGGTCAAGACCCCGAAACTTTGAAAAACCGGTAAATACCAAGTTTTGGGAATCGCAACCTACCATTGCGCCAGATGGGAAAACAATTTATTTTGTTTCTAACCGACCGGGAGGGGAAGGTAAAATGGATATTTGGAAAACAGAGATGACCGAAGAAGGAAAATTTACGGAACCTGAAAATCTTGGTAAAACTATTAATACTGAAGAAAATGAATCTGCTCCGTTCATTCATGCAGATGGAAGAACTTTGTTTTTTGTATCCGATGGACACGTGGGAATGGGTGGAAGGGATATTTTTTACACCACTCTTACAGATACAGGATGGACCCAACCTACTAACTTGGGTTACCCTATTAACACACCAGCCGATGAAATTAATCTTCTGATCAATGCTTCTGGTACTATGGCCTACTTTTCTTCCGATAAAGAAGGCGGGTTTGGAGGACAAGATCTCTATTATTTCACTTTGGATGACCGCTTGCGTCCCACTCCTGTAACCTACATCAAAGGAAAAGTTTATGACTTTATGACGCAAGAACCGTTGAAAGCTCATATTGAACTCATTGATTTATCTAATAATAAAACCATTACGTCCACTTATTCTGATCCAGTAACAGGTGAGTTTTTAGCCTGTATTCTTACTGGAACCAATGTGATGATGAATGTTTCCAATCCTTATTATCCTTTTTACTCTGAAAACTTTCAAATAGAACAAAATTATACTGAGTTAGATCCTTATTACAAAGATATACCATTAAAGCGTCCACAAATAGGGGAAACATTCGTTTTAAGAAACGTTTTCTTTGATTTTGACCAAAGTTCTCTTAAAAAAGAATCATTCGTAGAATTGGACAAATTGATAGATTATTTGAATCAGAACAAAAATTTAAAAATTGAGCTGGGTGGACATACAGACAATCAAGGAAGTGAAGAATATAATCAGAAATTATCCCTTGACCGAGCAAAAACGGTGTATGAATATTTGATCACCAAAGGTATTTCATCCAACAGGCTTACTTACAAAGGTTACGGAAAAACAAAACCTATTGCCACTAATGATACAGAAGAGGGGAGAGCTGAAAATAGAAGAACAGAATTTAAAATTATTAGCTATTAACAAAAATTAATACTAAAAATCCCTTTTTGTATCTTCCTCATTTTTTTCTTTACTATTTCTTTTAGAGGCATTTATTGCTAAATCTATGGTTACATACCCTAGCATTAATCCCCAAACAATTACCAAAAAAATATTGTTTTTAATGATATATTCAGAATATCTGCCTGCATAATGCCAATAAAGTATGGCAAACAACATACAAACGAACATACCCAAAACATGCCACCAAGAAAAATTATTTTTCCAAAAAGTCTTCCAAGATTTAATCATCTTCTTGTAAAGCTTTATAATATTGATATTCAGCGAATTTATAACGAATAGAAGCAATAATTTCTTCCCTTGACCATCTTACTAAATCATAGTAACTAAAACGGCAGTAAACCATAAATTCCATCAGATCGTCATCATCCAAATTGGTAATTTCTTTTACTAATTTCCTATTATACTTATCTTGTACTTGTCCCACCTCATTCCCGTAACTCTCCATCTCATTAGCCAATGCCTTCATCTTCATTTTTTTGCTAAAAGTATTATATAGATAAGTAATAGGACTTCCTACCGCTGTACCTCTCAAAATATTCGGAGCTTCACCATTATAAACTGCATTTTGTCTATCTGATTTAGAAAGATGTACATCTTCCAAATTTTTGTATGAATCCGGCAATTTCATCGTAGCAATATCTCTTTTAAACCCTTCGTATGAAGGATTTAAAGCCAAAATTTTTACCTCTTTGAGTAAAAAAGCTTTATGATATAAAAGAAATTCACCCTCTCCCCGCTGGTACATTGAGGGATCTATTACCACCATCAACTGCCTGTATATGGAACCAGAGATAACCAAAGTATCATTTATTGCAACAAGGATAGAAAATTGCCCATTAGTATTAGAAAAAGTGTACTTGTTTTTGCTAATATTGTAAATATTAGCTTGCTTGACAGGAATATATCCAACCGCATCAAAAACTTCACCATGAAATACCTTATTTTGAGCAAATAAAACAAAAGGTATCCATAATAAGCCGAATATCCCTACAATTTTTTTCATACGACAAAAGTACTACTTTTTTTATACACGCTATTTCATTATTTATTATTATTTTATTTAAAAAAATTAGAATAATGAATAAATTAATAAGAATAATTGTTGTTAGAACTGTTTGAAAAAAATAGACCTAAAACTTGTTTTATTGAGTTGTTATCATTTATTAACATCATTTCAACATCATTTCATTCATTATATAACTGATATTAAATGATACTAAGAATTATATTTTTTTTGTTTAAAAATAGAAATGTTGAAAAAAATCAAAAAGCGGATTTTGTTTTTTTGTTGAAAAAGATCAGATAATTTTTGATAATATGAGAGTAATTATTGAAAAAAAAATTTGCTTTTTTTAAATAGACAGATTGAATATATTTTATCATATTTTATTAACAGGAAAGTAACAGCAACCATTTAAAAACTTCTAAAATGTTGAACGAGAACGACTGAAGAGTAAGAGAAAAATAAAGTATGGGGCACCAATCATTGCAGTAATGCTACCTACAGGTAATTCAGCGGGTGCGGCTAAAAATTTGGCAAGCGTATCGGCCAAAACACAAAAGATGGCACCAAAGAGAAGGGAGAAAGTAAAATTAATACGATTATCATTCCCAAACATAAGGCGGGCAATATGGGGAATGATTAATCCCACGAATCCGACAACCCCACAAAAAGCAACAGTTACAGCGATTAATAGGGAAGATAGGGAAAGTACAATTAACCTTACTTTTTGGGTTTTTATACCACTGGTTCGCGCAATATCTTCTCCCAATTGCATTATATTTAATGATTTAGAGTAAAAGAAAAGAAATACAGAAACTATAATTAGAATGATAAAGAGAGTACCTACCTCTTGCCAGGAACTTGAAGCAAAACTCCCCATTGTCCAAAAAATGATTTTATCCAATGCCTCTTGATGAAGAACCATTAATAAAGTAACCATGGAAGAGACAAGGAAATTTATAGCGATTCCCGTAAGAAGAATGGTTTCCATGGATTTTTTCCTACTGGCGGCAGCGATTCCCATCACCAGCAACAAAGTAAGGGTGGCAGTGAATAGTGCGGCACCCGTTAATCCGAAAATATAAGCATCCAAACCCAAAATGAAAGCTACCGCCGCCCCTAAGGATGCTCCGGAAGAAATTCCCAAAATGTACGGATCGCAAATGGGGTTTCTGAAAATAGACTGGAAAGTGGCTCCACTGATGGCAAGCGCACTGCCCGCGACAATGCTCATACAGATACGCGGCAGGCGTAAGTTCCATATTGTAATCGCATAGAGCGACCACTTTTCCGGAATGGAATAGTTTAAAATTTTTGCCTTTATGATTTCTATAATAACATCAATAGGGATATGGACCACCCCAATATTAATGGCCATAATGCTAAAGATGATCAAGAAAATGACAGAAATAAAAAAAGCAATTTTTTTCACTAATTTTAATATTAGACAGGGTTGTTTTGATGCTGCAAAAATAGTCAAAAAACCACAATTAGTTAAGATTAAAATGGGGCATATCCCATGAAAAAGCGACTATTTTTAGTTTTTTCATCAATGATAATGATATAGACGAATTTGAAAATTATATACTTTTGCACGCTAAAATGGGATAAGAGTAGTTTTACAGTAAATATACAATAAAGAATATGACTCTGAATGAACTCAAAATAGGAGAATCGGCTATAGTAAATGCTGTGAATGGATATGGGGCGGAACGGCAGCATTTGTTGGATATGGGGTTGATTCCCGGGATTAAGGTTACCGTGGTTAAGTATGCCCCTATGGGCGACCCGATAGAGTTGCGATTGCATGGTTATTCTCTTTCGTTACGGAAAGCGAATGCTGAAAAAATAGAGGTCAGACCAGTGGGTGAGCAAGATGTGGAGAGCGAATTTGTTCAAAGTTCTAAAGATGCAGACGCTGCCTACAACGATTCATTGCATGAGCATAATTCTCACCCGGGGTTGGGGGAGGAGGGCAAATTCCACTCTAAAACCACAGAAAAATCACTTCCCAAAGATACTATTTTGACTTTTGATTTAGTAGGACAGCAAAATAGCGGGAAAACCACCTTATTTAATCAAATAACCGGAGAAAACCAGCATGCCGGAAATTTTCCGGGAGTTACGGCCGAAATTGTAGAAAAATCAATCAGAAACTATGCCCGCACTTCCATAAAAGATATGCCCGGAATTTATTCCCTTTCCCCTTATACGGAGCAAGAAAGAATTGCCTATCAGGAGATTTTAACTCACCGGCCAAAATGTATTATCAATGTGGTAGATGCATCGAATGTGGAAAGGCATTTGTATCTTACTATGCAATTGATGGAGTTGGGGATCCCGATGGTTTTGGCTTTGAATATGATAGATGAAGTGAAAAACAATGGGGGAAGTGTCCGTGTGAATAAAATGGAGGAGATATTGGGGATTCCTGTCGTACCTATTTCGGCTACCAAGAATGAAGGTATTGGAGAATTGATGGAGCATGCCCTTCATGTTGCGAAGTATCAAGAAGTCCCAATTATGCAGGATTTTTGTCAGAAGGAGGAAGCGGGTGGTGCAGTACATCGCTGTTTGCATAGCATTATGCATTTGATTGAGGATCATGCGCAACGCGAAAATATTCCCTTGCGCTTTGCGGCCAGCAAGTTGGCGGAGGGCTCCAAAGAGATGCAATCCTTACTGCATTTGGATGCCAATGAGAAAGAGATTTTGGAGCATATATTAGTGCAAATGGAAGAGGAGCGGGGATTCGACAGGGCAGCGGCAATGGCGGATATGCGTTTCTCTTTTATTAAGAAATTATGTGCGCAAACAGTGGTCAAACCCATTGAAAGTAAAGAACATCTCCGTAGTAAAAAAATAGATGAGTATTTAACGGGCAAATGGACGGCAATACCCATTTTCATGTTGGTGATGTTTATGGTGATTTGGCTTTCCATAGATGTGATCGGATCACCTTTGCAACAGCTTCTTGACCAAGGAATTAAAAATTTGGCAGACTTTTGCCAGCAGAAAATGCTTGCCCAAAATGTCAATAAGGTGGTGGTATCACTCATTATTGATGGTGTTTTCGGTGGGGTAGGGTGCATTTTGAGTTTTGTACCCATTATTGTTGTTCTCTTCTTCTTTTTAAGTATGATAGAAGACAGTGGCTATATGTCGCGAATTGCCTTTGTTACAGATAAATTGTTGAGAAAAGTGGGCCTTTCAGGACGCAGCATTGTTCCTATGTTGATCGGTTTTGGCTGTTCCGTTCCTGCGATTATGGCCACGAGAACGCTACCTTCTGCACGTGATAGGTTGAAGACCATTTTATTGGTTCCTTTCATGAGTTGTTCGGCGAAAGTCCCTATTTATGCCTTTTTTACTTCTATGTTTTTCCCGGGTTACGGGGGATTGGTTTTAATCTGCCTATATCTGTTAGGAATATTTGTTGGAATTCTGATAACATTGATTACCAAATATATAGGAGATAAAAGTGAGGCGGCGCCGTTTGTAATGGAATTACCTGATTATAGGATGCCGATAGGTAAAAATGTGGTTCATCTGCTTTGGGATAAAACCAAAGATTTCATTCAAAAGGCGTTTACGGTGATTTTTGTTGCTTCCATTGTGATTTGGTTTTTGCAATCTTTTGATTTTCAATTCCAAATGGTGCAGAATAGCGATGAAAGTATGTTGGCACGACTGGCCGGTCTGATTTCTCCGTTGTTTCGTCCTATTGGTTTGGGTGATTGGCGAATTGTTACTGCCTTGATTGCAGGGTTCATGCGAAAGGAGAATGTGGTGGTTACCTTAGGTGTATTGGATGTACATACGGTAATGACTGTTTGTTCGTCTGTTTCTATGCTGGTATTTTGTTTGTTATATACTCCTTGTGTAGCGGCCATTGCGGCGGTAAAACGTGAATTGGGGGGAAAATGGACGTTGTTTGTTGTTCTTTTCCAATGTAGTATTGCTTGGTTGGTGGCCTTTGTAGCATACTTTTTGGCGTGTTTAGTTTTTTAGTTTGTTATTTATTTCTGTTGCTGTCCGCTAAAAGTTTTGTATTTTAAGGAATTTACAGATAAATTGTAAAATATAGGCCGGAAAGGAGGTGACTGAGCTTGTCGAAGTCACCTCCTTTGTCGTCATTCATTCTTTTTTTCTTTTGTCTTGCCACAAAAGAAAAAAAGCAAAAGTCAAGGTCGTAAGTTTGGCGGACAGCAATGAAATAGAATAAAAAAAGCGAGATTTTAATCTCGCTTTTTGTCAATTTCTTTTTTTGTATTAAAGTACATTGATAGGTTTCAAGATAGTTTTCCCTGTTTCAATGGCTTCTTCGTTAGCGGGAATCAGGTGGTGGTGTCTCTCAGGAAGTGATTTTTCCAGTCCTTTTCTGATGAATTCAGGTTTAACAATAGGTTTCACTTTCAGGTATCCACCGAGAACAATCATATTGAAAAGTTTCATATTACCTTTTTTCGATGCTTCTTCAGCAGCGGCAACTTGGTATATATTGATATCTTTTCTGGTTGGGTGTTCTGTAATTCCATTTGGGTCATAGATTAAGAGACCGCCAGGTTTTACGGTCGCTTCAAATTTATCCATGGATTGTTGGTTCAAGATAATGGCGGTATCAAATTGGTTGATACGGGGGGAACTAATACGTTCATCGCTGATGATAACGGTAACGTTAGAGGTACCGCCACGCATTTCAGGACCATAGGAAGGCATCCAACTTACTTCTTTGTCTTGCATTACGCCAGAGTAAGCTAAAATTTTCCCCATAGAGAGAACGCCTTGTCCGCCAAACCCTGCTATGATGATTTCTTCTGTCATAATTATTATAATTTAATGATTTCTAATTAATTGATTATTTTTCTGGAGTTTTTAAGTCGCCCAGTGGGTAGAAAGGAAGCATATTGGCTTCAAGCCATTCATTTGCTTTTGTTGCGGGCATTTTCCAGTTGGAGTTACAATTGGAAACGATTTCAACGAAAGAGACCCCTTTCTTCAACTTTTGATTTTCGAAAGCTTTTCTGATGGCTTGTTTACATTTACGAACGTGTGCTGGTGTAAATACCGCTTGACGGGTAACGTAATAAGTGCCGGGCAAACTTGCGATGATATCCGTGATTTTCAATGGATAGCCATTCGCTTCAACGGTTCTGCCGTAAGGGCAGGTGACGGTCTTCATACCCAATAATGTGGTAGGAGCCATTTGACCGCCAGTCATTCCATAGATAGCGTTGTTAACGAAAATCATTGTAATATTTTCGCCGCGGTTGCAAGCGTGAATAGTTTCTGCTGTACCGATAGCTGCCAAGTCGCCGTCGCCTTGATAAGTGAACACGAACTTGTCGGTATTCAGACGTTTGATTGCGGTTGCGCACGCGGGAGCACGGCCGTGAGCGGCTTCAACGAAATCAACATCAAAATAGTTATAAGCAAAAACAGAGCAACCTACTGGAGAGATACCGATGGTTTTATCTTGGATTCCCATTTCTTCGATAACTTCAGCAATTAAGCGATGAATTGTGCCGTGGCCGCAGCCAGGGCAGTAGTGCATAACATTGTCGGTAAGCACCGGCGTACGTCTGTACACTAATTCTCCATTTTTTATTATTTCTTCTCTTGTCATAATTTTTCTTTTTAGATAACGGAACCGTACAAAGCACCGTTATGAATTACATAATTTGTTTTTTTAATGCTTCTACGATTTCGTTAGGGTCAGGAATCATACCGCCGGAACGACCGTAATGTTCGCATTTAACGCGGCATTCCGTTGCTAATTTCACGTCTTCAATCATTTGACCGCAGTTCATTTCCACGCTCAAGATGCCTTTTACATTTTTAGCAGCTTCTTTCAGTTGTTTGCTTGGGAATGGCCATAAAGTAATAGGACGGAACAGTCCCACTTTGATGCCTTCAGCGCGAGCTAATTCAATAGCTTTTTGGCAGATACGGGCGGAAGAACCATAGGCTACAAACAAGTATTCTGCGTCTTCGCAATGAATCAATTCATAACGAACTTCATTGGCTTCGCATTTTCTGTATTTTTCTTGAATGCGATTAACAATCTCCTCTTGTTTTGCAGAATCCAATTCCAAAGAAGTGATGATGTTGTGTTTTCTGTTGGCTGGTTTTCCTACTGTTGCCCATGGACAAGTTTTGGCAATGTATTCATCTGTCCAACGTGGTTTGTAGTCGTCAATAACCACTTTTTCCATTACCTGGCCAATCATACCATCTGAAAGGATCAGGGCAGGATTTCTATATTTGAATGCCAATTCAAATGCCAATCCTACAAAATCATACATTTCTTGTACGGAAGCAGGGGCTAATGTAATTAAACGATAGTCACCATGTCCACCGCCTTTGGTACTTTGGAAATAATCAGCTTGAGAAGGTTGGATGGTACCCAAGCCTGGGCCTCCACGAACAACGTTTACAACCACTGCAGGAAGCTCAGCGCCTGCCATATAAGAAAGACCTTCTTGCATTAAGCTAATGCCAGGAGAGGAGGAGGAGGTCATTACTTTTTTACCGCAAGAGGCACCTGCATATACCATATTGATGGAAGCAGTTTCACTTTCGGCTTGTAATACGACCATACCAGTTTTTTCAATAGGATTCTCAGCCATTAAATGCTCGAGAACCTCTGACTGGGGCGTAATAGGATAGCCAAAATAGCCATCCACACCATTACGGATAGCACTTTCCGCAATAGCTTCGTTTCCCTTCATTAATCTAAGTTCTTTTGCCATAATTCTATTTTTAATGTTTGTTTCTTTTTAATTAGATTTTTGCACGATAAACAGTGATTACTCCATCAGGACATACTACTGCGCAGTTTGCACAACCAATACATTCTGCTTCATTAACCATTTCGAGATAGTTGTAACCTTTATGGTTTACCTTTTTTGATAAAGCGATGACTTTTTTAGGGCATCCTACAATGCACACCCCGCATCCTTTGCATTTTTCGGTATCAATAACCAATGTTCCTTGAAACGCCATAGTTCTAAATTTTAATTATTTATAATAAGTTGAATATTAAATATTTAATTTTTCTAAAAACAACCCGCTAAAGTACATAATTTTTTGATAAAAAATCCATTTACAGATAATTTTTTTATCTGTATGCAAGGTTGGGCTACGCCCGCTTAAAGTATTCATTTTGTGGCTGAAAAGGGAGAATTTTGGTTATTTTTCCGCTTTTTTGTTAATGTCAACGGTAACGTTGCAGAGGCGGACTTCAGGAGAATCGCCCGTCGCATTGCATTTTTGTTCAGAAATAACCACTTCCCATGTTTCCTCCTTATATTTGTAATACCACGCGTATTGCATTCTGCGTTCTTTTATGTTGGGGACATTGGCACTTCCGGCGAAATAGCATGGATTGCCGGCATCCACTCCCATGGCAGCAAAAATTTCACTATTCTTGGCCACCATCTTGCATTGGTCCCAAATCGTTTCGCAATAAGCAACAAAAGTGGTATGTTCGAAGCCCTGCCGGTTGGAAGAGAAATCTATTCTAAATCCTGTGATAATGTCTTCCTCCGGTTTTTCTTCAAGATGAGTAACATGATATGCTTGGGTCGTTACTTCCATTTGAGGCATGACTCCCAATGTTTGGATGCCTGTGTGAATTTTGATTTGTTCTACGAACTCTTTATCTAATTCTGAAGGTTCATTTTTTTCAACTTGTGCCCATGCAGAAGCGCACAAGCCGAAACAAAGGAGTAATAATATTTTTTTCATGAAAATAAGTTTTTAAGTCGAAGCAAATGTACGAAAAAAAATTGAATAAGTCAATAGTTTTGCCTGTTTTCAGAGCATTATTTTATAATCATGTTGTAAAACATTTATATTCAGAATGTTTCTGAAATATCAAAGGTTCTTCTTGCCTTCACAACATTGTACAAATAATTCGTAATCCCAAAGGGGATCATTCCAGAAATTAATGTTGTGAATGGAGGGTGATAACGGTTATTTCTGCCGGGCAATTCAAGCGAATGGGCAAGGTGCAGCCTAATCCGGAGTTGATGTATAAAAATTGTTTCCCTTCGTGGATCCACCCGGCCGATTCTTTGAAACTGATGCCAGATAAAGGTCTCCCGAAGAAACGGACTTGCCCTGAATGGGTATGGCCGCTTAATGTTAGGAAAACATCGTGTCCGATGATTTCATGTCGCCAATGGGTGGGATCGTGGGTGAGTACGATACGGGGGGCACTGGTACCTGAAAGTGCTTTGGGGAGGTCGGCGGCGCAAATCGTGTGAAAACCATCCTCGCTGCCCGAACTGTTGTCCACCCCGACAATGGTAAGATGATTGGGGAGTACGAGATGTTCATTACGAAGCAAGTGCCAGCCGAGGACTTCCCGCTCGTATTGTGTTAAATGTTCAACCTCTTGATGGCGTTCGTCGTCGGAAGCAAAGTTTCTTCGATAGATGAGGAAATCGTGGTTTCCTAAAACACTGATTACGCCATCGGTGGCTTTCAATTGGCGTAAGATTTCGGTATAGGGTTCAGCCTCTTTTACGCCGATGGTAACCAAATCGCCGGTAAAGCATATCAGGTCGGGTTTTTGAGCATTGACACTATCCACAAAGCGTTGTAAGGCATGGGGGCGATCGTCGAAAGTGGAGAGATGCAAATCGCTGATATGTACGATTTTATACCCGTCCATGGCGGCAGTGATTTCTTCATGGGTGAAGTCAGAACGTTGGATTTCCAATTGGAATCTGCCTACTAAAAACCCATATAATAGGGTAAGCCATGCGAGGGTTACCAACCCTACTGCACTCCATCCGAAAGGAGCATATCCAATACTGAGATGGAAAAATTTTCCCGCTATCCAACATATAAGCCAAAGTATAGAAGGTATGGCAGTAAGCAGAATACCCACTACTACAGCAAAAATCAAGGTTAATCTAAACATATATTTCTATCCTACGATTCAACTGCAAAAATAACAAAAGTAATCACATGAAAAAAATGCGATGAAGGGGTATTTCAGGAGGTGCCCTTTCTTATTTTCGTTAAAAATCATAAAATTTGTCTAATTTTGCACTTTCTTTCCACGATGAAGAGATTATTTATAGCTTTTAAGATAGAATTGAATCAGGAGAATGCGAATTTGTTGCAGGATTTACGCAGGAATACGGTCTATGATTCTATTGTTTGGGTAAATAAAAACATACAGCATTGTACTCTCCGTTTTTTGGGTAAAACACCAGAAAACAAGATAGATACCTTAAAAAATATTATACAAGAGGTGGTTACCCAACACCCTTCGTTTGCTTTAGAGATAGAAAAATTGGGCTTTTTTGGAAGCCGTTATGCGCCCAAAGTCATTTGGTTGGGTTTTCGTCCCCAGCCCTTATTGCAACAGTTGTTTGAAGCACTGGAGCAGCGCATAGTGGGAGAGTTGGGGATGGAAAAGAATGATGGGCATTTTGTCCCCCACATTACTTTAGGAAGGATTAAGAAAGTGGATAACAAAAGAAGATTTTGGGCGACGATGGAAAAATTCACCCCGTTTTATCAAAAAATGGAAGTGAAGGAGATTATTTTATATCAAAGCAGGTTGGAGAAGGATGGCCCCATTTATCTGGAATTGGCCAAATATTCGCTCCATGAGTGAATGACATTATTTCCGATAAAGATTCATTTCATCAATAAAGGAAGCCACTTTGGGGTGTAAAAAATATTTCACACTTTTGTGGTTTGCAATGCTTTGTCGTATCAGAGTAGCGGAGATTCCGATATAGGGTGCGGGCACGAGAGTGATGTTCGGTTGTTCTTTCCATTGGGTTCCGTCGGAGCCGATACGAGGGTAAACATAAATCTCATAGTTTTGCAGGATATAATCGCTGTTTTTCCATTTGGTGATACCTTCCAAGTTGTCTTCACCCATCATCAGGACAAATTCCTTATCAGGGTATTTTTCTTTAAGGAAGACAAGGGTATTGCAAGTATAGGAAGGGTAGGAGAGTTTGAATTCTATATCGCAGGAACGGAAGCGGGAGTCATCCTCAATGGCAATATTGACCATATAGAGACGTTGGTTTTCATTGAGGAGGGAATCTTTTTTTTTGAATGGACTATTCGGTGAAACGACAAACCAAACTTCTTTTAAATCAGTATTTTCGACGAAATACTCCGCAATCATCAGGTGCCCTATGTGGATAGGGTTGAAAGAACCGAAGAAGAGACCTATTTTGGGCATAAGAAATCTTGAATGATTTGATAAACGTCTTGTCGTGCTTTTTCCAACCGGTCGTTAACCACCACTTTATCGAATTGATTTTGGAATGAGAGTTCGTATTCCGCTTTATCCAACCGTTTTTTTAATGTTTCGGGAGTTTCGGTGTTGCGCCCTTGCAACCGTTCTTTTAGGCATTCAAGGGTAGGGGGTTTGATAAAGATGGCCAAGGCGTCGTCTTGGTAGAATTTTTTGATGTTGAGGGCGCCTAAAACATCCACATCAAAAATCACCACTTTGCCAGCTTCACTCAGGCGATCCACTTCTGATTTGAGGGAGCCATAGAACTGGTCTTTATAAACCTCTTGCCATTCGAGGAAGTCGCCTTGTTCGCGACGGCGGCAAAACTCTTCGGGGGTGATGAAATAGTAATCTTTTCCATGGGTTTCGTTGGCGCGTTTGGGGCGTGTAGTAGCGGAAATGGAAAAAGAGAGCTGGGGCATCTCTTCCAGAAGATGCTTAACGATGGAAGTTTTGCCGGCACCGGAGGGAGCTGCGACTACAATCAATTTTCTGTCCATGGATGAGATTTTTTGAATATTTTAAGCGAACACAATTTTAGTGTTTTTTCATCGAACTTGATTTGCTATATCTTGGTTTTCCTGTACCCAAGTTTGATTTCCAGCGCATTTTTTTGTATTTTTTAGTTACCCCGTCATCTTTTAAGGCATCGTTAGCCGTATTGCTTCTGGGGTTTGCTTTCGCGTTGACGGGTGGGAAATCAAACTGGTAACTTACGCCAATCATGGTATTCCAGACGGCTTCAAAATTTCTGCGTGAGTCGATTTGACCATCTAAAGCATCGCCAGCCACCCATGTGAACCCCGTTTCAAAATATATGCGCAATTCCGGAAGTATCCGATAACCAGCTCCGATACTGAAAGGCAAACCAAAGGTGTAATGATAAGGATCCATCGGGTAGTTATTCATCATACTGCCGTCAATTGTGTTCCATAATTTTGTCTTATAACCATAAAGTCCCACGCCAATTTTAGGATAAACCGACCAGTTGGTATTGAGATTGCACATGGAAAGGATATCTAAAGTGGTGGAAATCATCAATTCATTATTCCAAAATGATATGAAAGCCAAATTATGATTTTTATGTGCTCCTGATACATGTGCCAACTTAAATTCAAAAGCCACTGTCCAAAAGGGTGTCAGGCGCTTGCCGAAATACCCGCCTAAGACGAAATGTCTGTTTTTATAGAAGGATGCTTGAAAAGGTGTTGCAGGAAAAATTTTGTTGGAATTGTCGTTAACATCGCCGTGAAACGAGTTAACACCGAAGCTCAGACTACCTTCCCATGCTTCGTGCGCTTGGTAGAAATAGTAGTTATCTGTTTGACAATTAACATGATAAAACGAAATTATCAAAGAGAAAAGGGGAATGAACAACTTGAATATGCGTGTCATTTTGGGTAATTTATTAAAATCCGGTTAATGGTATATAAATGGTCGGCAAAAGTAGTAAAAATCCAATAATAATGAGAAATAAAATAAAAGGAAAAATAAATTTAAACCATTTGGCATAAGGAACGCGTGCAATGCCCAATGCGCCAATGAGAACTCCGGAAGTGGGCGTGATCATATTGGTGAATCCGTCGCCAAATTGGAAGGCGAGCACGTTGATTTGGCGCGATAAGCCGATCAAATCGGAAAATTCGGCCATCATGGGAATGGTAAGCGCTGCTTTGGCTGATCCCGAAGGAATAATCAGGTTTAAAAGATTTTGGATGAGGTACATCCCCCCGACGGCAGTCTCTTTACGGCTATCAGCCATGAGTTGGGAGGCTCCGTGTAAAATGGTATCAATGATTTTCCCATCTTGCAAAATGACAATGATGCCGCCGGCCATACCTACAATCAGTGCTGCATTCATGATGTCTTTACATCCATCCAGGAATTGCCGTATGATTTGGTCAAAGCGGACGTTGTAGGCGAATCCGGAAGCCAAACCCATCACAAAAAACAGAGCGGCAATTTCCCCCACATACCATCCATAGCCCAATACGCCAGTAACTAACGTGATAATGGTTAGGAAAAGTAGCATGAGGATGAAATTGTGTACAGATTTCCATGCGGCGTAAAATCCTAAGGGGATGAAAATGGCGGTGATGATGGGGAAAAGAAGCAGTTGACTGTCTCTATTTCCGATGGAGATGGTAGTTTCAGGATAACGGATCGCTAAAAACAGCAGAAGAATGGAAATGGCCCCATAAACAACCCATGTGCTGCGGGAAGAGGGTTGATGGGTGATTCCTACTTGTTGTATAGTACGTTCGCGCCAATAGGCATCCGCTTCGTACATCATCGATTTTTGCGGATTTTTCTTTACGCGGGCGGCGTAAATTAAAGTGAAGACAATCACAAGGAAAGTGAGAATTCCCCAGCAAACAAGGCGGTAGCCAATGCCGGAAAATGGTTGCAGACCGGATAGGCCTTGGGCGATGCCAATGGTAAAAGGATTGAACAAGGCACCCGCAAAGCCGACGTGTGCGGCAGCGTAACACATTAAAACACCCACTAATGAGTCGTACCCCATGGATACGGCTAAAGGGACAAAAATAACCAT
>JAEEGL016807460.1_pt1 | contig 17618 bp, 13 predicted proteins | sample 9134231 | NCBI WGS metagenome assembly JAEEGL01 (sample SAMN16246548, study PRJNA631951) | gut metagenome | biome: gut microbiome; feature: rumen; material: fiber-attached | host: Bos | place: Iran: Karaj | collected 2018-10 | reverse complement strand
CTCGATCTCTCCCTGCGGCTGTTCATCCTCAGTATTTCCTTCAAACATATCCTTCTCGATAAGATATGCCTTTACTACATCAAGAACTTCTTTGAACGTATCAAGAACCGGCTGCGAGTGACTTTCGATGAACTCGATATTTTCAGCCTTTCCGGCAAACTCAAGTTCCCTGAACATACCGGATATCGCTTCGGCTCCGATCGCCGCACTGCTTGATTTTAAAGCATGGACCTCAACCACATAATTCTTTATATTGTTCTCGGCAAGCAGCCTGGGGACTGTTTCTATCTTTGACATTCCTTCACGGTAATATGCATTAACAACCGAAGCAAATGCATTCATCATACCGCCTACATTTGCAAGACCCTTGTCAAAATCAATATCCTTGGGATCTTTTGCAACTGCAGTATCTTTATCTTCTTTTACTTCCTTCTCCTCGATCTCCTTTTCGGGAATATCATCAACCTGGATATTTACAGCAAGCTCAACAGGCATATACTTACGAAGCATCCTTTCGAGATAGAATCTTCTTACGGGCTTTGCAAGATAATCCTGGAACCCTTCATTAAGAAGCATTCTTGACACTTCGGACCCGAAATCCGCGGTAGCGCACAATATAGGGACCATTGCATTTGCATTGTCAAGCTTTCTGATAAGATGCAGAAGCTCGATACCGTCCATCTCGGGCATCCTCTGATCGAGTATGATAAGATCGAACTCATCGACTGCCAGCACATCGAGAGCCTCAGCTCCGCTCTTGCATTTTGTGATATTTGTATTGAATGTCTGAAGCATTCCTTCAAGGACTTTAAGGTTGACTATCGAATCATCAACAATTATAACTTTGCCTTCGGGATATGTTACGGCTTCCTTCTTCTGTGCGACCTTGTAGGTATTTTCATCCCATGCGTTGTTGAGAGCATTCGCAACACATATACATGTCATCGGCTTGCGCAGTATCTTACAATTGTCAAAATCACTGTATACGCTGCCGGCTTCGGTAAGTATATACACTTCATTGCTTATCTGCGCACTTCTTATCGTATCCTTGAGCATGGGATAGAACATGTCATCAATAAATATATGTGTATACCGCCTGTTCTCAATGGCCTGCCTGAAAGCATTGGGACCGCTGACAAAGTTCGGATACAGCTGGAAATGCCCGAGGATGTCTATCCACACGTCCTGATCTTCGGGATTGTTCGTGTATATAAGTATATTATAGTCCTTAAGTGAACTGATACGGACTAGCGGAGTATCTTCTATTATGTAGTTGATGAACTCAAATGAAACGGACATTCCGACGCCTTCGACACTCTTGATCGAAAGACTACCGCCCATAAGTTCAAGGATCTCCTTACAAATGGACAACTCCAGCCCCATTCCTTTGTAATCACTCTTTTGGCGGCTGTCATACTTGGTGTATGCCGAAAGCATCGCTTCGATCTCCACCTCGGAAAGGCCGAATCCGGATTCCGCGATAGTGCACGAAAGCATAACGGTATTCGTATTGATATCCGTCTCACCCTTTACTTCCATTGCCATACGGCTGTGAGGAAGCTTATGTACTGTTGAAAACAGGAGGTACATGAACACCTGCTTGATCCTTATACTGTCGCCGAAAAGCGTCCTCGGTATGTCCGGATCGATCTTCGCATAGAAATCCGTATTCTCCGATGCGTATTCATTGGAAACCGCATCGATTATATCGTTCATCAAGGACCTGAAATCGTACTTTGTCGGGAAAAGCTCCATCTTGTTTGAGTCAAGCTTTGAAAACTCAAGTATATTATTGATTATCTTGAGGAGCTGGTTTGATGAGAGCTTGATATTCTCGGCAAGCTCCCGTGATTCGGGATCAAGATCCTCCCTCAGGATCAGCTCATTCATTCCTATTATCGCGTTCATGGGCGTTCTGATCTCATGCGTGACGTTTGCAAGGAAACGGCTCTTATTGAACCTGGCAGACTCAATTATCTGACTGCTGTCAGCCAGTTCTTTTCTCATCCTTTCATAATTGACTGTCTGATAAATAAATATGAAGATGGGCCCAAATGCCGCAGCGGAAAAGCTTGCAGCCATTCCTATATTTGAGGGAAGTGAATTATTTACAATCAGATATTTATCGGGATCGATCATCGGAAGCATAAGTATCAAGATATACCATACGAGTTCGAAACCGAACAGGACATACACCCATTTCTCTTTTATGAGAAAGAACGTGAACGCTATCCCAAGCGGGAAGAACAGGACCGAACCGTTGATCAGCTGTCCCGTCATGAAGAAAATGAGCGGGAAAATAAAGAAATTGACAGATATCGTAAATACGTACTTTATCAGATCTGTCTCGTCAAATCTTCCGAGAAGATACAACAGGAGGATAAAGAACACAATAATACCGACAGATATGTAAATACATGCTGTCGACGTGGGATAGATCATAAAACTTACGGCATAACCGATGTTTACAATGATACTGTATATGAGCACAAGATATATGCTCTTGGCATCCATTGAAACATCATCGTTCCTTAAGAATCCTATGAAGTTTTTGAACTTACCGATCCTCTTATTCATCTTCTATTCGTTCGTCGATTTATATACGATCAGTTCCCTGCGAAGATACTTGCGAAGTACCTTTTCCATCTTGTCGATATTGATCGGCTTGGCGATAAAGTCATCAAAACCGGCTTCAAGGAACATCTCTCTGGCTCCGGATACGACATTTGCGGTCAATGCAATTACAGGCATAGCCACATATTTCGATCCGGGAAGCTTTCTGATATGTTCAAGCGTATCTATACCGTTCATTTCCGGCATCATGTAATCAAGGAAGATCATATCGACTTCATTATCATTAAGAAGCCTTAATGCATCCTTTCCCGAAAGAGCTGTTATGACATTAGCGCCATACTTTGTTAAGATCGCACTTGCTACGTTCAGATTTGTATAATTATCATCAACTACAAGTATATTCGCCCTCGGACACGAGAATCCTCCCTTTCTCGTAACTTCCCTGACGTATGTGTTCGTTTCATTATTAAGAAGAGCTGCGATGTTGAGTGTATGTATCGGCCTTGTCAGCACGGTGGCAGCCTTACTTATCTGGACATTGTCATCTATATCGAGGAATGCGACAACGTTTTCTTCAACAAGACGGTTGTTAAGAACCGGTTCGCTTTCCTCATATCTCTCGTTACTGATGAATACATGCGAGTACTTGTTTATGTTCATCAGTCGCTCAATATCCTGCCTGTTAAGTGCCCTGTCCGAAACGATATCGAACGAATCAAGGATCTTCTTTACATGAACAGCATGGTCCGCATCCTTTTCAAAGATGAGTACCCTGTAAGATCTCGGATCGGATATAAATGCGACTGTATCCATGGATGTAAACTTCTGCGGGAACTTAAACGTAAATACCGAGCCTGAATGATACTCACTCTGAACACTGATCGTTCCCTTCATCTCATCAATTATCTCTTTGCATATAGCAAGTCCGAGCCCTGACCCGTCAAGATTAAGGCTGTCATCGCTCTCCTTTTGTTCCGCAGGACGCTTGAACAAAGAACCCATATCTTCTTTTCTTATTCCGATACCGGTATCTTCAACATCAACTATCAATTCTATAGTATCATTCTCAAGTATCCGGTAATCAACGCGAAGTACTATTTTCCCGGACGGAGTGAACTTCACGGCGTTATTTAAGAGATTGACAAAGAGCTGACGGACCTTACTCGCGTCACCGTACAAGAATCTCGGTATGTTTCTGTTGATATCAACAAAAAAGCTCAGGTTACTCTCCGTCAGTCTGACTGTCATCATATTGATGACCTCCATAAGAAGATCGGAAAGATCGTATGTCGAAACATACAGTTCAACTTCTCCGTTCTCGGATTTGCTCAGATCCATCAGTTCATCCGTGATGGAAAGAAGTGCGTTACAGGAGTTAAGAATGTTATATACACTGTCAGCCACATGTTCATTTACATCCTGGTCGAGAAGAAGATCGACGGTTCCGACTATCGCATTCATCGGTGTCCTGATCTCATGCGACATGTTTATGAGGAACATATCCTTTGCAATATACGCATCCATTGCCTCAGCTTTTAGTCTCTCGGCGTCCTCCTGAACCTTCCTGAAGAACATGAACCTGAATCTTATAGTCGCACCGGCACATGTTCCGACAATGACAAGTGCCACTATAGCGCCTGCAAAAGATACGTAAATATCTTTCGGTGTCGGGTCTGTAAGCCCGGTTTCCATGTTCTTTGCCGCATTAAACAATATCGCAACATAGTTAAGGGTTTCAAGTATCCCAAGAACTATAGCCGTCTTTGCGTCAAGCAGGATCACGGAATACATGAGACCGAAAAGAAAATAAACCGGAATAACGCATATATTCCTGTCAAACAGGAAAAACATGGCGGGCATATAAACAAAATTAAATACGACAGCCATTATCAGCGTGGACCTTTTGATAAGAAGCGTCCTGTTCGCTTCGGCCATGGTCAGAAGAAACAGTACACATGAACCGAATGACAGATATACAGCTTTCGCATCATCAATAAAAAGGCTCACGATACAGCATATAACAAGCATGCCGATAATGCATATCGTGTGCGTGACATTAAAAACGTAAAGCTCCTCGTTATTCTCTTTGTGATAAAGCGATCTTATAAAACCAATCATCACTGATCAAATCGTATTGCCGCGATCTTTTTCTCTATGTTAAGGAACGCCTCCACAAGCTCGGGATCGAAATGTGTACCGCTCCAGAATCTTATCCTGTTGATGGCCTCCATATGCGTCAGAGGATCCGCTCCGTCATTGGTAGTACGGAATATGTCATAACTGTTCACTATGGCAAGAATGCGGGCTTCAATGGGTATATCCGTAGTCATCTTCTTATCCGGGTATCCCTTGCCGTCCCATCTCTCATGATGATATCTGCACATATTATAAGCATAGTTAAGGAAACGGTTGTCGGAAACAACGTTCATAACCTTTTTTACCGCTTCTGATCCTAGAACGGTGTGTGCATGGTTGAACTCTTTCTCCTGTATCGAAAGATCACCCATATCAGCCAAACATCTGTCCGTTAGGCAGATCTTCCCGACATCATGCATCTTGGATGCGAACTTTAATATCTCGGCGTCCTGGTCCTCTATCGAAAACTGCCTTGACTCAATAAGAGCATCAAGGAATACCGACATATATTTTTCCACACGGGCACAATGCTCGGAAATAACAAACGAACGGTTAGACATGAGCGACGTGAACATCTCCACGATCGCATATTCAAGCTCAACGATATTGTGTATCTTCTCTGAAAGAACCTTCTGAAGCTGTTCATTGACTCTCTCGGTATGATGCTGCTGCTCAATGAACTGAATGTGTATATCGACTCTTTTTCTAAGAAGCGTTGCCGTGAAAGGCTTTTTGATATAATCTGCGGCTCCGAGCGAGTAACCTTCTATCTCTGTGGTGATATCTTCCTGTGCGGTCAGGAACACTACAGGTATCCTTGAAAGCTTCTCTGAATTCTTCATCTGCGATATGACATAGAACCCGTTGATATCGGGCATATCAACATCAAGAAGAACGACATCTGGCGGTTCGGGCATCTCCTGTAAGAACTCCAGTGCGATCTTTCCCGAAGACACCGGGATGATCTCATACAGATCCTCCAGGGCCTTCTTGGCCATGATCAGATTGGTCATATTGTCATCTACGATCATTACTTTATGCATGGTCTACCTCTTTATTATGATCATTTGGTCCTCATGAGGTATTTCATTCCCTCTTTGAGTCCTTCTACCGTAAGCCTGTACATCGAGAAAGTGTTCTTTACCGCAGTTTCGGCCTCACGCCATGGTGCATTACCGGGTGCCATCTTGGGATTAAGCCATATAACGCGTTTAAAATGCTTCTTGAGACGAAGGAGCCACTCCATCCCCGAATAACCGTCATTTGGTCCTCTGTAATTGCCTGTAAGTGAATACAATTCCTCGGGCGCCATGGCGGCATCTCCGACAATGATCACCTTGTATTCACCGCTCAGGTTCTTAAGAAGCCACTCGGTCTCTATCCAGTCACCGTACTCACATTCCGGAGTATTGTAAACATGTGAATATATACAGTTATGAAAAAAATAAGTCTTTATATCCTTAAAATGGTTCGATCTGTTTACCGAGTGGAACAGTTCATTCAAAAGATTCGTATACGGGATCATAGTCCCGCCCGAGTCCATGAGAAGCAGCAATTTTACCGTGTTCTTTCTCGGCTTTTGCATCTCTATCTTCAGATGTCCGCCGTTATTACACGTACTGTCTATCGTTGCGTCTATATCGAGCTCACTCTTTTCGATATCAAGTCTTGTAGAGAACTGCCGCAGTGAGCGAAGCGCCATCTGGAACTGCCTGTTGTCCAGAACACGGTCATTGCGAAAATCACGGAACTTTCTCTCACCAATAACCTGGAACGCCGACTGATAACCCGTAGTACCGCCTACTCTGACACCTCCGAGATGTCCTCCGAGATTTCCGTACGAACTGTTACCTGCAGTACCTACCCATTGGTTACCGCCCTGATGCTCACTGTCCTGTTCCTTCTGTCTTTCCCGGAACTTTGCGAGCACATCTTCATTATCAACTATAGGTATTCCTTCTTCTTCAAGAAGTGCTTTTTTCTTTTCAAGATCCTCACGGAACGCGTTATACTCGGGCTTTTCCAGCCATTTGCGCATCTGTTCGGAAATGTCATCATATTCGTGCTTTATTCCCTTGAAGTACTCCTCAAAAATACAGTCAAATTTATCAAACTCATATTCGTTCTTGACAAGTATCATCTTGGAAACAATGTAAAACTGAGTAAAACTGCCTTGTATCAGTCCCTTATCTATAGCTTCGATAAGCGACAGCCACTCGGACAGCCCGACATCCATTCCCTTTTCTCTTAAGAAATAAAAGAATCCGGTAAACATCCCTCACCCAAAGCTCATGTGCGAAACGGTTTCAAGGTCCTCGTCTTTTTTGACCACGGTACCTATGAACGGAAGGTTCGCTCTTATCGTATCGGCACTGATGCCGCCAAGCTGGAGCGCATTTATCCAGTCAATAAGTTCTGATGTACTAGGCTTCTTTTTTATCGATTTCTCATCTCTTATCGCATAGAACACTTCCTTGGCTTCAGCAAGTATATGTTCATCAACCTTGTCAAAATGTGTCCTTACGATCTCATCCATGAGCTCGCGGTCCGGAAACTCGATATAATGGAAAATACATCTTCGAAGAAACGCATCGGGGAGTTCCTTCTCGGCATTTGATGTTATGATCACAACCGGACGTTGCTTTGCCTTAACGGTTTCCTTTGTTTCATATATGAAGAACTCCATCTGATCAAGTTCCCACAATAGATCGTTCGGAAACTCAAGATCTGCCTTATCGATCTCATCTATAAGAAGTACTGTCTGAACATCACTGGAAAATGCTTCTCCGAGCTTGCCGAGCTTAATATACCTTTTGATGTCATCAACGCCATCTTCACCGAACTGTCCGTCATAAAGCCTCTGTATGGTGTCATACATATACAGACCATCCTGAGCTTTAGTCGTTGACTTGATATTCCAGGTGATCAGAGGCATATCGAGAGATTCCGCTATGGCTTTTGCCAGCATCGTCTTCCCCGTACCCGGCTCTCCTTTGATAAGTAGCGGCTTCTGTAGTGCTCTTGCAACATTTACGGCACTCATAAGCTCAGGTGAAGCAATATATGTCCCGGTACTCTTAAACCCTCCGGCATTTATATCCATTATTTAGTCCTCCTGCCACGCAAGACCGTAATACTCTTCCTTCTTTTCCCTGTTCATCAGGGTACCGACGGCATCCTTAACCTTGGATCCTTCAAACAGGATCTCGTTGACTTTTTCTATTATGGGAACTTCGACGTCGTATTTTCTAGCAAGAGCAAGTGCCGCCTTGGCGCTGTATACTCCTTCAACGACCATTTTAACTTCCTTCATGGCCGATTCCATATCCATTCCCTGTCCCATAAGCATCCCTGCCTTACGGTTTCTGGAATGCTTGCTGGCACAAGTTACGACAAGATCTCCTATACCCGTAAGACCCGCAAAAGTCTCTGCCGCACATCCCATCTTTACTCCGAGTCTTGATATTTCTGCGATCCCTCTTGTGATCAGGGCAGCCTTGGTATTGTCACCATACCCCAGTCCGTCTGCCATCCCCGCCGCAAGAGCCACCACGTTTTTTAGTGCACCCCCGAGTTCTATCCCCAGCACATCAGGGCTGATATAGACCCTGAAAAATTCGCTCATGAAGATATTCTGAACAAACTCGGCTGTTTCCTTGTTCTTTGCTCCGACCACACATGTTGTCGGGATCTTCTCTCCGACTTCTTCCGCATGTGAGGGACCGGACATCACAGCGACCTTAGCCTGAGGAATCTCCTGTTCTATTATTTCTGAAAGGGTCATAAGCGAAGTCTCTTCGATCCCTTTCGCAACGTTTACAATTACCTGATCTTTCTCGACAAGCGGGCTCAATAGTGCTGCCGTACTCCTCGTATATACGCTAGGGACCGCCATGACAAGCAGATCCTTTTCGCAACACGCCTCTTTCAGATCAGTTGTAAAGATCATGTCATCCGGTAAAATCACACCGGGCAGCTTTTCCTTGTGTTCATGATAAGTGTTCAGCATCTCGATCTCGTTCTTTGCGATCGACCATAACGTGACCGAATGACCGTTATCATGAAGGACTGTCGACAGTGCGGTGCCCCAGCTTCCTGCACCGATCACACTGACATTTGCCATTCCCTAAATACCTCCTTAGGTTCTTATTTTACATCTATCTCGGGACGTGAACGAAGGTAAGTCTTGCGCTCACATCCTCCGATCAGTCTTTTGATATTATCCTTATGTCTTATCAGCATAAGTATCATCATGATGATTATGACAATACTGTATTCAATATAATAATGACCGCATCCCTTTGCCGTCCATCCGTACATATCCATCTTTGCAAAAACAAACGAACATACGACAAGTGCGACATATAACAGTATGGATCCCAATGACACATAGTGTGTGATAAAAAATACGGAAAAGAATACTATTATACCGACAAGTGTCATTATCGGGGACAGGCCGAATATAATGAATCCGGCTGTTGCCGCAATACCTTTTCCGCCACGGAATCCCATGTAAAAAGGAAAGTTGTGCCCGAGGATCACCCCAAATGATGCATATAAAGATAAAAGCGGGGAAATCACACCGAATTCCTTACCGAATATCAATGACGTAACAAGTATAGCCAGCCCGCATTTTAATGCATCACCGAGCAGTACTATCAGCGCATATTTCAATCCCATCGTCCGGAGAATATTGGTCGTTCCCGCATTACCGCTCCCGTGCTGTCTTATATCTATGCCCTTAAACTTACCGACTATATATCCCGTTTGAAACAGACCGCATACATATCCTATGATAATGCAGATCACTCTTTGGATTATCACTTTTCTCCTCTTTCCCTTATGATAAATCGAAGCGGCGTCCCGACAAATCCGAATGTCTCGCGCACCTGATTTTCTATATACCTTGTATAAGAAAAATGCATCAGATCTTTATCATTTACAAAAATGACAAAAGTAGGAGGCTTGACAGATACCTGCGTCATGTAGAAAAGCTTCAATCTCTTTCCTTTGTCACTCGGCGGCTGCTGCATTGCAACTGCCTGAGTCATGATCTCATTAAGTACACCGGTGGCTATCCTCATCGAAGAGTTTGCGTTTACCATATCCACCAGTTCAAACAGTTTATTCAGCCTTTGTCCGGTGACTGCCGAAATGAACGTGATCTGAGCGTACGGTATGAACGAAAGAACAGATCTTATATTCTTCTCGAACTTATTGACCGTTTTGTCATTCTTTTCGATAGCATCCCATTTATTGACCGCAATAATGATACCTTTTCCGGCATCATGGGCGATTCCCGCTATCTTTGCTTCCTGTTCGGTAATACCTTCAACAGCATCAACAACAAGGATCACAACATCCGATCTTTCTATAGCCGCAACAGTCCTGACAACCATATAATGCTCAAGGTCTTCCTTAACGTTCTTCTTCCTGCGAAGACCCGCAGTATCTATGAACACATATTCCTGTCCGTTGTGCTTTATGACCGTATCAACGGCATCCCTCGTAGTGCCCGCAATATCAGATACTATCACCCTGTCCTTCCCTATCATCCTGTTAATGATGGATGATTTTCCGACATTCGGCTTTCCGACTATCGCAACCTTCGGACGGGTATCCTCTTCATCTTCCCCTGTATCCGGTGCAAAATTATCAGTAACAGCATCGAGAAGTTCGCCCAGTCCCTGCCTGTTTGCAGCCGAGACGGGGTACGGCTCTCCTATACCGAGATTGTAGAACTCATATACGTCATTACCGTACTTTTTGATATCATCAACCTTGTTCACACACAGGATCACCGGCTTTTTGGACCGCCTGAGCATATCTGCGACCTTTGAGTCCGAATCAACAAGGCCCTGTTTTACATCCACCATAAAAACGATGACGTCAGCAGTATCGATAGCGATCTGAGCCTGCTCCCTCATCTGTGAAAGGATTATATCCGAACTGTCCGGTTCAATACCACCGGTATCTATTATTGTGAAATTACGGTCAAGCCACGAAACCTCCGCATATATCCTGTCCCTGGTTATCCCGGGAGTATCCTTTACTATGGATATCCTCTCTCCTGCGATGACATTAAATAGGGATGATTTTCCGACATTCGGACGTCCGACTATGGCCACGATAGGTTTACTCATAAACCTTCTCTTTCAGTATAAAATTTACTAGATCCAATCCGTTTGATTTTACAATATGTGCCCTTACTTGTAAAGCGTTTTCAAGGTCTGCGAGCGTTACGTCATCAAGGAAAACATCCTCATCTTTCTTCATCATACACTCGGGTATTAGGAGGTCATCTCCGAGATCGCACCCTTGTAACTGTCTGATGATATCACCACCCGTAACAAGTCCTGCGACAGTTATCATCTCTCCGAAAAAATCATTCCTTATCGCATATATAGAGGATGATACATTCGGAAAACATGAACAGATCCTGTCGGTCGCCGCCTTTACATGATCCCTGGCCAGCATTCCCGTAACTACCGAGAAGGAAACATGATGGTCCTCGGTTTTGATAACACCTGCTTTTATATCCTTGTAAAGTCTTTGATATGCCATCTCGTACTCATCGGTCATAAGACGCAGCATTCCGACACCGTTTTCAAGCTGAGGATAGTCGTCATACTCTTTGGCAGGCGGGATGTTTGCTCCTGCAAGTATGTATATCTCATCGGACGCATGTGCGAAATGGATCCCGTATCTGTCATACGCCATTGAAGAAATTTCCTCAATGATATTAAGCGCATCTATTGCATCTTCTTTAAGGATGGATTCAAGCGGATACAGCCCTTGTCTGTATTTTGTGATGCCTACAGGGACAACGGAAACACTCTGCAGTACAGGCGCATATCTGAGCAGGTCAGTAAGGCTTTTTTTCAGATGGACCTTATCATTGACACCCTTGCAAAGCACGATCTGTGCATTCATCGTGATGCCCGCCTCATAGAGCTTATCCATCTTTTTTAGGGCTTCTCCGGCAAAACGGTTATTAAGCATTCTGCACCGAAGTTCGGGCTCGGTCGCCTGAACGGATATATTGATAGGACTCATCCTGAAACGGATGATCCTGTCGATATCGTGATCATCCATGTTGGTGAGCGTGACATAGTTCCCCTGCAGGAAAGACAGTCTCGAGTCATCATCCTTGAAATAAAGTGTCGGCCGCATCCCCTTAGGCATCTGATCTATAAAGCAAAAAATGCAGTTATTCCTGCAACTTCTGTACTCATCCATGAGTCCGCTCTCAAAATCAATGCCCAGGTCTTCGCTCTCATCCTTTTCTATCTCAAGCTCCCATTCCTCACCGTCGGGCTTTCTGATAACGACAGTCAGCTCCTCGCTCGCTATAAGGAACCTGTAATCGAGCACATCCTCAACCGGTTGTCCGTCAATTAAAAGTAAAGCATCACCGGCTGTGACTCCCATCTCATCGGCAATGCTTCCCCTTTCAACACTTTTTATTATGTGTTCATGAGTCTTCATAGACATAATTATATCATTTTACATGGATACATTCTATCGGTCCGTACTTCCGAATCCTCCGTTACGCTCATCTGTCGTATCGTCATCCTCGGTTATACCGTAAGGCATGAATATTCCCTGGGCAAACCCGCCACCTGCAGCAACATCAACAGTTTTTCCTTCATTGGAATCGTTGGTGATCTTGATGAATATATGGCCTTCATTATCGGAATTGTAATAGTCACTGTCAATAACACCGACAGTGTTGTTAAGCTGCAGCCTGTATTTAAAGCCCAAACCGCTCCTCGGGAAGATCATGAGCACCCAGTCATCATTCATCCTTGCCCTAATCCCTGTAGGGATCTTAACAGTCTGGCCGGGGTCCAGCCGGATCGCAAAAGGTGTGTGAAAATCATACCCCGCAGATCCCGCTGTCGCACGCTTCGGAAGTTCTATCAGATCATATACCATTCTGATATCTTCATCACTTCCTCCGATATCATCCCTGACAGCTTCCTTAAACTGCTCAAAGCTAACCTTTTCGAACTTTCCAACCTTCTTCATCAATAATAATCCTCACAATACATAACCGGTACTTCGGGGGTGTCAGAAGCGAGAGTAGCTGCCACATCAATCACGCGCTGGTTCGCGCTTCCCTTCCAAAGCAGCTTGACATCCCGCTCCTTTATATGAAATTCCCCGTCCACCAGTACGTCAATATTCTTCAATATCGGGTCTTCGAACATGTTCTCCCATTTCTCGCCGGTATAGATCCATATATTCTTAGTCGGGAACTTTTCCTTTACTTCAGCGGCAAGTTCTCTTATCTCGGGATAATTTCCGGCATACATAGGATCTCCGCCCGAGAATGTGACACCGCTAATATATGGCTTACGAAGTTCAGCAAATATCTCTTCCTTCGCAGCATCATCAAAAGGAAGCCCGCCGTTAGGATCCCATGTAGAAGGATTCTGACAGCCATCACAGCAATGAGAACATCCCGCAACCCACAGTACGACACGCAGACCGTCACCGTTGAGCATGTCGTCCTTTGTTATGTTATGATATCTCATTACATGCTCTTCCTTTCGGCTATCTCAGCCATCTTCGCATCATTAAGGCGTGTATCTCCGTGCACTCTCGAATATGAAAGATACCCGTTCATCCTGTCTATCTTCGTAAGGTTCCGACTGCCGCACTTAGGACATACATCCATCTCAAGCTCCTGATGTCCGCAGTCATCACAATAAGCCAGAGACATATTAACTCCCTCATAAAGTCCCATATCCATTGCCCTATTGATGAGCGTCCGGATGGCCCCTAAATTATAATCTATAGGATAACGAACATACTGTATCTTGCCGCCGTTACTAAGCTCCCAGAATCTGTACTCAAGATCCTGCTTCTCGATAGGCGTGATATCTTCAGAAACGTGGCAGTGGAAGCTGTTTGATACATATTCCCTGTCCGACACATTTTCAACGATACCATACTTCTTACGGAACTGCTTGACCTGAAGACCACAGAGATTTTCAGCAGGGGTACCATAGATGGCGTAAAGGTTCCCGTCCTCTTCCTTGAACTCCGTTATCTTAGAATTGATATACTCAAGTACTTCAAGCGCAAACTGACCGTCCTCAACAAGAGACTTACCGTTATAGAGCTCCTGCAGTTCATTCAGCGCTGTTATACCAAATGACGCGGTCGCATATTTAAGGAGCGGCTTGATCTTGTCCGAAAGCTTCAAGTGCCCCTGATAAAAACCGCCCTCACAGTATGCGAGCGGGTTCGTTGATGCACGCATCTCGCCAAGATATGCATATGTCCTTATGTGAAGTTGTCTTATCAGATTGAGATAATAATCAAGTACCCCGTAAAACTCCTTACTCTCCTGACGTGACTTTGCAAGGATCATCGGCAGGTTAAGAGAAACTGCACCGATGTTGAACCTTCCGACAAATACCGGTACATCATCTTCATCTGCAGGATGCATTCCTCCGCGCTCATACCACGGTGACAGGAAAGCCCTGCATCCCATCGGGGAGATGATCTTCCCGTAACGCTTGTACATGCTCGCTATATAACCTTTTCCGGTAAGCGACAGCCAGTCGGGATACATAGTCTTGCTCGAGCATCTGACTCCGGCTTCGAATACATCCTCAAGCTCCTTACCCGGTCCGTGAAGATTCTCATCATATAAGAATACGATCTTCGGGAACAGCACGGGCTTCTTACATTCCTTTTTACCCTGACCCTTACGCCTGACATCGAGCATCGTTATGGTCGCCATCTTGGCGAATCTTCCCGTCCCGGTTCCTGCAGTGACCGTGATAAAAGGATAATCTCCTCTGGAGCTTGCTACCGTATTGAACTTGTATTCCCATCCCTGGAATCCCTGTTCAAAATCACGATGAACATCCTTTTCGGCCTCATCCTTTGCACGTTCTTCATCCACTCCGAGAGCGGTATACTTGTCGATGTACTTCTGATAGCTCTTCTCGGCATAAGGCTCAAGTATCAGATCAACACTCGGTACTGTAAATCCACCATACTGTTGGCTTGCAGCTGAAAGCACGATATCACCGATGACATCAAAAGCAACATCGAGTGTCTTCGGCTCGTTATACCATATATTACCCATTTCAAAACCGCCGCGAAGGACATTCTCCACATCAAAAAGGCAGCAGTTCATGGTATCGCGCCTTGCGGACATATCATGAATATAGATATAACCGTCACGGCACGCCTGGATCTCCTCGGTCGTAAGGAAGAACTTCTGATACAGTTCCTTATTGAACTGGTTAAAGATAAGACTCCTCTTTGTTGATACAAGAGCAGAATCGGTATTGGCATTCTCCTTGTCCCCGACATACATTATTGACTGGCTCTTCATATATACGTCGTCAAGCATCCTGACAAAATCCTGCTTGTAATTACGGTAATCCCTGTAACTCTTTGCAACTATGGGCTTAACCTCTTCAAGCGCAGATTCGACAATATTATGCATTATCGGTATAGGGATCTCATCGACATCAAGCTCATTAACTCTGTCAACGACCTTCTGACAGATAAAGGCCTTCTCCTCTTCCGAAAACTTAGTAAGCGCCCTGTAGGCGGATTTGCCGACTGCATCAACGACCTTCTGGACATTAAACTCCTCGTGAGTACCGTCCTTCTTGATCATCTTTACAGGCCTGTCGGGCTTGTAAAGCGAAGCATAATCAATGCTTTCTTCCTTATTCTTAGCTTTATCGGATTCTTTGGATAAGACCGCCATAATAACCTCCATGAGATGCAAACAACTATATCTTGTATCAGTAGTACTAATTTAACACTACATACTGTTGTGTGTCAACGTCATTTTTCCGAACAAAAATCATAAATGGTGTGATTTTTTAATGCAATTAACCTGCAGTCATGTTATTATATTAGACAATAAAGCATGAGAGGTACTTTCGATGGCACTTGCCGGAGCATTCAAAGCACAGCAAAAGAACGGAAAAGTCTACTACAGGAGTTCCATAACATACAGGAACAAGCATATAAGCCTCGGGAGTTATGACACTGAAGAGGCTGCTCACGCAGCATATAAAGTGGCAAAAGATCTCATATCAAACAAGGATATCACTATAGATGCATACAGGACCGATACTCCTCTTGATTTTGACAAGTTCGTTACGATCATTAATTTCAGGGACAACAAAGTATACATCAAGAATCCCATATATCTAGAAAAATCATATTTCCAGTATTACCTTACTCCGTCAATGATATTTAAGTTTGACATAGATGACCTTTTCTATTTCGCAAGTCACAAGATCAGCAGGAGGAACGGGCATCTCTGGGTCGCAGACTACGGCATGCAGGTCAATCTGTACAGCCGCTACGGCATCAAGCCTCACGCTGTTCTCGACAGGGATTACAGGTTCATTAACGGTGACCGTTATGACTTCAGATATGACAATATCGAGATAATCAACCGATATACTGGAGTATATGCGGTTAAGCGAAGCGTTTATACGAAATACAGTGCCCGGATACTTGTTAACGGTCTGGATACGATCGGGACTTATGACACGGAAGTGGAAGCTGCTATAGCTTACAACAAGGCTGCTGACATCATCAAGAAGGCAAGACCCGAGAAGAACTTCCGGCAGAATTACATTGACTCACTATCTGCAAAGGAATATGCTCTGATGTATATAAAGGTCCCTATCTCAGACAGGATATTCAAAGATTTCACATAAAGAAAACGGCGATCGCATAAGATCGCCGTTTTTATTCATAATGTTCAATAACCGGTATATCATTTGTAAAACGAGTGACTGCCATATCTGAACAGATACTGCTTGTCTCCCCAGTTTTTGTCTGCGCTCTTCTGGAAATACAATGCTCCCTGTGAAAGATCCTCACCGGAAAGTGCCGAGATGACAGCACTCTTTGTCGCAGATTCAACATCAACAACATTTACCGCTCCGTTTTCAACAGGATCAAACTGACCGGGGGCTTCGATCACAGATATGATATCGTCTCCCCATATGCCCGAATCAACACGATTCAAAACAACATTTGCCACGAGTATCCTGCCGTCGGTATCTTCAGATGCCGCTTCACACTGAACAAGACGTTCAAGAGCATCGACTGCCTCGGCAGAGTAAATGTGCGAAATATCAACATTAACATTATTCGTTGCTACAAACCCACTCTTCTTCTCTTCAAGGGACTTCGCAACAAACTCGGTAAAGTCATTACCCGACTCTTCATCCTTCGAAACATCTATAGAAAGACTGCCGAGTACCGAACTGTATTCAATTACCTTGTCGCTCGCATAAGCGCCTGCCTCACTGTCAGAAGATAATACAAATGTCTTCTGCGACGGTTCCATAAAGAAACTGATACATAGCAGGATCGCTCCGCAAAGCACGCTTAAACACCAGAAATGAGTATCTGTATTGATACGTCTTAAAATGGAGAATAAGCGTTTTACATTGTTAAACATAAAATACATTAACCTCCACGGCATTCTGCATTGTAACATATCGGTTTTTCAAAAGTCAAATTTCACCTTTGCTCATAATCAATAAAGCTTATATCCAGATCAATATCGCCTGTTATTCCATCTATCCTGCCCTTTTTGTCATATTGCCACATACTGAAACGGTAAGGATATTTCGTGGGTATCTTATCATCGGCAAGCCAAACATCGTAATCCTTCAGCTCCTCAAGATCCAGTCCCCCGACGAGCATCTCAGCAGTCGCATATATGATCGGCTTATACCCATAACCTTTTACAGTATCACAGAATGTTTTAACAACAGCTGTTCTTTCTTTATTAGTAAGCTTATCGGTACGGGCGTCATCACCTGTTACTCTTTCTATATCTATCGCAACAGGATATCTGACATTAAATCCGGAAACAGCACCCACTATATAATTTGCTT
>JAEEGL014777153.1_pt1 | contig 17618 bp, 18 predicted proteins | sample 9134231 | NCBI WGS metagenome assembly JAEEGL01 (sample SAMN16246548, study PRJNA631951) | gut metagenome | biome: gut microbiome; feature: rumen; material: fiber-attached | host: Bos | place: Iran: Karaj | collected 2018-10 | reverse complement strand
CTAATGGCTGGATATTCTTTACCGGACGATTAACAAATGGTAATTGTTATATGTATATGTATTTAAAATTCGAGGTAGAAGAACAAAATTAACCTTTCTAATTGTTTGCCTATGAGTTATAATTAACTCATGGCAAACTTAAAGATAAAGTCAGGCGATATAACAACATTTGAGGTGGACGCAATTGTTAATGCCGCAAATGAAAGCCTTCTGGGTGGAGGCGGCGTTGACGGTGCGATTCACAGGGCTGCAGGAGTTGAACTTGTAAAAGAATGTGCAACGCTCGGCGGCTGTAAAACAGGCGAAGCAAAAATTACATCAGGCTACAGACTCAAAGCCCGTCACGTAATCCACACAGTAGGACCTGTTTATTATGAACATTCACCGCAAAGGGCACAGGAACTGCTTGAAAGCTGTTATGTAAATTCAATTAAAACCGCAGAAGAAAACAACTGCAGGACACTCGCCTTTCCTCTTATAAGCGCAGGTGTCTACGGTTATCCTAAAGACAAAGCTCTCGAAGTCGCAGTCGACACAATAAAAAAATACGGCAAAGACATTGACGCCGTAATAATTCTTTTTGACCGCGAAGCATACTCAATCGCAAAAGAAAAATACAGTGATATTACGGAATGAAATCTTTATAAACCTTTCATCAGCCGTGCGAGAAGTTTTCTTTTAAGGCTTCATCCGCATTTGAAGAAAGCGCGAAGGCCGCATAAAGCTGTTTTGAAAACTCTGTTCTGCCCGGAACCCCGACTGCGTCTGCGCGGCAGTGATTGCAGTGTAAGAAAAGTTCGATATATTTTGAAGCTGCTTCTCGTGCTTCGTGTATTTCCTGACATGTAGGGGCTGCCTCGTCTTTTAGCTTTGCAGTAGGAATAAGCGGAATAATATTATATTTTTTTGCACCTGCTTCAGAAACCGTCTGAGCAATCTTTGCAATATGACTTGCGTTTATACGCGGAACTAAAACAGTATTTACCTTTATCGTAATTCCTGCATCCGCAATTTTTTTAATTCCTTCAAGCTGATTTTTTATAAGAATCTCTGCGCCTTTAACACCTTCGATTTTTTCTCCATGCCAGATGATGTAGTCATTTAACTGAGCTTCGATTTCGGGATCTACAGCGTTAACAGTAACGGTAAGAGAATCGATTTTTGCATCGATGATTTCCTGTGCACGTTCAGACAAAAGAAGTCCGTTTGTGCTCATACATTTTATAAGATGAGGGAACTCCTTATCGATTAAGCGGAATGTTTTAATCGCGTTGTCACTTGCAAGAGTATCACCCGGCCCCGCAATTCCTGCAACACGAATCTCAGGACTTAATTCAACTGCTTTTTTTATTAATGGAATTGTCTGTTCTGGAGTAAGAACGCGCGAAGTAACACCCGGGCGGTTTTCTGTATCATTTAAGCTTCGCTCACAGAAGCGGCATGCAATGTTACAGCCCGGGCACACAGGAAGATGAATGCGGCCTGTGGTTGCACCATGGCTTCCAAAACATGGATGTGTAATTTTAAGTTCGTCAAAAGATTTTGCCATGGTGCGTTCCTTATTTAAATTTTAGTTGTCGCTGAAAAGCGGTGTAGAAAGATATCTGTCTCCCGAATCAGGAAGAAGTGCAACAATTACCTTTCCTTTATTTTCAGGACGTTCTGCAAGAATGCGTGCAGCTTTTAATGCAGCACCAGAAGAAATACCAACTAAGATTCCTTCGCTTCTTGCAAATGCTCTTCCTTCTGCAAACGCATCATCATTTTCGATAGTAATGATTTCGTCATAGATTTTTGTATTCAATACATCAGGAATAAATCCAGCACCGATTCCCTGGATTTTATGAGGACCAGCTTCGCCTTTAGAAAGAACAGGGCTTGTAGCAGGTTCAACTGCAACAACCTTTACGTTTGGATTCTGAGATTTAAGATACTCTCCTACTCCTGTTACTGTTCCGCCTGTACCAACACCTGCAACAAAAATATCTACTTTACCTTCTGTCTGCTGCCAGATTTCTGGTCCGGTTGTCTTTTTATGAACTGCAGGGTTTGCAGGATTTATAAACTGACCAGGAATAATTGATCCCGGTGTTGCTTTCTGAATTTCTTCTGCCTTAGCAATTGCGCCCTTCATTCCTTTTGCACCTTCTGTAAGAACAATTTCTGCTCCGTATGCTTTAAGAAGATTGCGGCGTTCAACACTCATAGTATCAGGAAGAGTAAGAATTGCATGATAGCCTTTTGCGGCTGCAACAGCAGCAAGACCGATACCTGTATTTCCAGAAGTCGGTTCAATAATAGTAGCACCAGGTTTTAAAATTCCCTTCTCTTCTGCGTCTTCAATCATGGCAAGCGCAACACGATCCTTAACGCTTCCTGCCGGATTAAGATATTCAAGCTTTGCAAGAATAGTTGCATCTTTAACGCCTGCAGCTTTTGAATATCCGTTAAGCTGTAAAAGCGGTGTCTTACCGATAAGTTCCAGTGCACTCTGTTTAATTTCACTCATAATTTTTACTCCTATAAAAACTCTGCGTTAGCGGTTGTGTTCTAAAAGCCGTTTGGCTTTGCAATTTCCCACTAATCAAGTAGGTTATGTAAACAAGAATATATCTAATTACCTACTTTGTCAATAGGTTTTCGAAAGATTCTGCTTTTTTTAGTAAATTCCGCGTGGAATGAACTCTAAAACCCTATTTCCTTTAAAACCGCGTCTATAAGGGCAGAATTTTTTAATGAAAAATCAGGGCTTACATGAGGCTTTTCGCCTTCGCGGATGCAGCGTCCAAGCTGTTCTATCTCGAGAGAATAGTTCTGAGGAACCTTTATCTTACGCACTTTTTTCTTACCATCAATGATGACTGTGTAAGAAACTTTACCTTCCTGGTTGTATTCAACATCGGACTTGATTATGCCCTTTGACCCGTGAACGTAAAGCCTGTCGTAACGTGCATTGGTATTTGTACCAAGACACATTCCGACAGTAAAAGATGCTTTTGCTCCGTTTTTAAACTGAATAGCAGCAGATGTAAGTGAATCTACTCCAAGGTCCGTAAACTCGGCTCCTGCTTTTACAGACTCTACAGGCGAATCGATTAACGAAAGAATCATCGTCGTGCAGTAACAGCCAAGATCATACATCGCACCGCCGCCAAGCTCCTTATGAAGCCTGAAGTCTTCTTTATAAAACTGAGTTATAAAGGCTGTGTCGATAAAATCAACGTCGCCGATGATTCCGCTTTTGACATCGCTTACAAGGCTTTTTACATACGGACTGTGAAGGTAAGCATATGCCTCCATAAGATGAACGCCGTTTTCTTTAGCACAGTCATACATCTGCTTTGCTTCGTCTGCATTGATGGCAAGCGGCTTTTCGCAGAGAACATGCTTTTTAGCACTGAGCGCTTTTTTTACCCATTCAAGATGAAGATTATTTGGAAGCGGAATATACACAGCCTCGACATCTTTATCCTGTAAAAGTTCATCATATGAGCAATAGAATTTCTTAAAACCAAAATCCTCGCAGTATTTTTTTGCCTTCTGTTCACTGCGTCCTGCAATCGCATAAAGCTCGCAGTTTTTTGCAAGCTTCATTCCGGGAATTGTTCCCCAGCGCGCAATATTTGCAGTTCCAAGAATTCCCCATCTTACCTTTTCCATATCCGCATCCTCCTTGTCTACCACCACTCAAAAAACATTCCGGCAAGCGGTGACAATACAATCATTATAACAGAGAATGTAAAAGACTCAATCGAAATTAATGTCGCCCTCTGTTCTGACGGGAACATATCCTGGAGCAGCGTATTGTTCTTTACCTGCATTGCATCGTCTGCAAAAGCTGCCATAAAACCGCCTAAAGTCATTATGACATACATTCCTGAGTGCTCAAGTAAAATTCCTAAGAGAATTACGATTGAAGCAATTACAAAAATCGTACGGTAGCGCATCTTCTTTGCATGTAAGATTGCGCGGGCTCCAAGAATTCCGCCTGCCTGTAAAAACAGAAGTGCAAATCCTAAAAGCCATCTCGGGATTCCTGCCATAGGAAGCTTTGCCTGGAGGAAAAACAAAAGCAGAATGTCCATCGCGCCTACAAGAGAATTTGCAAACATTATGAGCATTGCTTTTCTTGCCTGCTTTAAGAACAAAAAACTTTCTCTAAAGCATTTTTTAATTTCTTCCCAGACACGCGACGATTGAGTACGTTCACCAAGATAAACTTCTATGAGAGACGAAAGTACAATAAGCTGAAGGATAGAAAAACCTACACTTACAGAATACGAAATCTTATAACCGAGCATAAGAGAAAGACCTGCTGCAAGAGTAGAAATACCTTCGCATGTACGGTAAATCACAAGCTGGTTAGAAGCGTATTTTTCAAAATGTCCTTCCTGCCCTACAGACTTTAGAGAATCATACGCAAGCGCATCGCCCGAACCTGACGCAAAATTATAACTTAGCGCATGAAAAGCAATCGACAGACACACAAGCGCATAATTATTAGAAAACACCATCACGATGTCCCCGGTAATACGCATGAGACACGAAATGATGAGAGTTTTCTTTCGACCAAAAACATCTGCAAGAACTCCGGACGGAATTTCAAAAATAATGCTTACAATATGAAAAATAGTTTCTGCAAAACCTATCTGGGCAAGGCTAAACCCGCGGGCAGCAAGAATTGCAACCCACGCACCAGAAAGCGAAATCTGCCCAAGAACAGATGATGTATATAATCTTCTAATTTGTTTTTTTATGCTGAACATATATAATGCCCTTCCTTAATTTTTTTCATCACGAAATTTGTTTAATAAAGCACAACTTGCCTTAAACTAAAAAAGGGGTTTTAAATAAATGTGTGGATTTTTCTGGACTGAATGGAAAACAGGAAACTCAAGTTTTCTTAAGAAGACCCACTACCCCTATCGAACGATAGAGAAATAGCATTTTTCTAATAATAAAACTGGTGTCTTCCACATAATACGATAATTCTAGAACTCAAAAAGAAAAATGTCAAGAAGACAAAACCTGCGCTTTAATCCAGAATGCAAACCGCGCGATTTAGAAAAGTTCAAGCTGCGATGGATTATCAGAACTTTCTGCACTCTCAGGAAATTCTTCCATCCATTTAAAAATCGATTCTCCTCCAAGCATGATGTTGTTTTTCTTACAGGTGTCAGAAAGATGTTTCCAGAGTTCATTTTCATGCGGACTTGAAATTATATAACTGTTCCCGAAAGTTTTTATGTAACGTTGTTTTATTCCGGCAAAATCAAAACCACGCGATTGTGTCGATGCAAGTCTATCAAGCGCGCTGTAAAAATAATCGCGGCTTCCGTCACGAAGCGTAAGACCGATTCCAAAGCAGATTATCGCTTTAACTCCGGCACGGATACAGTAATCAAGAATGCCGTCGATATTTTCTTTCGTGTCATTTATAAAAGGAAGGATAGGACTAAACCACACAACCGTCGGAATCCCGCGCTTTTTACACTCAAGCAGGACTTCAAAGCGACGGCTTGTGGGACATACAGCAGGTTCAACAAGACTACATAAATCATCGTCAAAAGTCGTAAGCGTCATCTGAACGACAGCCTTTGTCTTTTTATTAATACGTTCAAGAATATCAAGGTCACGAAGAACAAGATCTGACTTAGTCTGAACAGCAGCACCAAAACCATAGCGCTCGATAATTTCAAGACAGCGATGCGTAATACAGAGTTCTTTTTCTGCAGGAATGTAAGGATCGCCCATACTGCCCGTTCCTATCATGCATTTTTTTCTTTTTTTCTTTAAGGCCTGTTCAAGGAGCTCGGGCGCATTCTGCTTAACTTCGATATCAGAAAAATCATGCGTAAAGTGATAGCATTTACTTCGCGAGTCACAGTAAATGCAGCCGTGTGAACATCCGCGGTATATGTTCATTCCGCATGGAGAAGTCGTAAGAATAGATTTTGCGTTTACAAAGTGCATATCGTTTTTCGCCTTATTTTTGTTTTATTATAGCACATAAAATATGACAACTGCATGTCAGATTTTATATATACTGAATTTACTAAAATCCCGGTTTTTCCTTGACTTAAGAACGTTATATGGTATGATTAAAAATCGATAAGGAAAATATATGAAAAAAAGTTTTATTCTGATTCTGCTTATGACATTATTCTTGTGCCCGATGTTTTCACAGGAAGAAGATGACGATGATGAAGATCCTTATAAAGATCGTTATTATATAGGCGCATTGACACTGGATGTCGGAATCCCGATAAACAGACCGGTTTCGCTTCCTGTAAAACCTGGAATTTATTTTGCATATAATTCTTTTGATGAAGACCGAACTATCGGCTTTCATTTTGATGCTGATCTGCTTAGTTTTTATGGCGAAGAAAGTGGTAATATAGTACTTGCAAGTTCTTCAATCATAGGCCCAGCATTCAGATTTAAAAATAAAAACAGATTTTTATTATCTGCCGGATTATTGTGCGGCTTAGAATTCTATGCCGGAGACGAAGAAGGACTTTTTGATATTTACGCAGGTCTTGGGGCCACCGGCACAGTAGTATTTAATTCTGATATATGCGTGGGACTTACGCTTGGATACAGCCCGCTGTGTTTTGCGCATTCATACAGTTCAAGTGATGGAAGCGAAGACCGTCTGGGACAGTTTATCAGAGTCGGTATATTCGTCGGCTTTTGCATGAGATAAGTGCAAACAGGTTTGCCAAAATATTAAAAATAATTTACAATTGCTCAATATAAATGGTAATATCGGTGAGAGTAAAATAAAATTCAGCAGCAAGGAGAAAAAGATGTTTGGATTTAAATTTATTTCTTTTGACTCGATGACTTATGCCATCCATTACAAAAAAGGTCACATCAAACGCGAAGGCAAGGGTTTATCTTTTTTCTATTATAAACCGTCATCTTCATTGACAGCAATTCCGCTTGGAACACGCGATGTTCCTTTTATCTTTAAAGAAACTTCTCTCGACTTCCAGGAAATTACGGTTCAGGGACAGATTACATATAACATCGAGGATCCTAAAACTCTTTCTGAAGCCCTCGACTTTACGCTCGATAACGGAAGAATACGTTATGACAAATTTGAAGTTCTTGAACAGCGCCTTAACAATGAAGCACAGACTGCCGTTTCTTCTTTGATTCAGCAGAAAAAATTAAAAGAAGGACTTCGATGCGCAAAAGAAATCTCTTCTATAATTCTCGACAACCTCAAAAAGTCAAATGCCGTAAAACTTTTGGGTGTTCAGATTCTTTCGGTAGAAGTTCTGGGAATAAGCCCTTCTCCTGAAATGGCAAAAGCTCTCGAAACAGAAACTCACGAAGCCTTGCAGAAAGAAGCAGACCAGGCAATTTATGAAAGAAGAAATTTTGCTGTTGAACAGGAAAGAAAGATTAAGGAAAGCGAATTAAATACAGAAATTGCTGTAAAAGAAAAGCAGAAAGAAATTGATAAAAAAACTGCAGAGCTTGCCTTAGAAAAAGCTCAGTCACAGCATAAATTAAGAAACATGCAGGTTGCTTCTGACATCGAAATCGAACAGAAAAAGAAAGAACTCATCGACATGCAGTCAGAGAACATCAAAAAACAGGCAGATGCAAAAGGCTACGAACTCGAAAAAACTCTTTCTCCATACAAGAACCTCGACTGGCATACACTCATGGCTTTAAATAACAACGGACTTTCCGGTGCTGACAACATCGGTCTTGCATTCAGAGAACTTGCAGAGAATTCGAAAAAAATCGGAAACCTCAACATTACTCCGGATCTTTTAAAATCACTTCTCGACAGAGATGATGAATAGCTATGAAAATAGAGAACGCGGTAATCATCACAAATAAAACAAGGCTTGAGTCTTTGATTGAACGGTTTAATACAAAGGCTCAGGCTAAGTTTTATATTGAACACAGCGGAGGAAATTTTTCTGACTACGAGCAGGAGCATTTTGTTTTTAAAACTTCGCTTTCTGCAGTAGTCGAAAAATTGTCCGTGCATTTTAAATGCAAGGTAATCGATAGAAGTTATCTTCCAAATTATATTTTTACAGAAAAAGACCTGCCGGTTGTTTTAGGACAGGACGGACTTGTTGCAAATACTGCAAAATATGTAAACGGTCTTCCGATTTTTGCAATCAATCCTGATGATTCGCGCTACGACGGAATTCTTCTTCCTCACAATATAAATAATTTTGAAGACCAGATTACAAGAATCGTTCACGACAGATTTGTCTATGATGACATCACGATGGCAAAGGCAACATTAAATGACGGCCAGACACTTTTAGCGTTCAACGATTTTTTTATAGGGCCAGCATCACACATTTCTGCACGCTACAATATTAAAATCGGAAACGAAAATGAAAATCAATCTTCAAGCGGAATTATTGTATCAACGGGAGCCGGTTCTACAGGATGGTTAAGTTCTGTCTGTAACCAGGTTTCAAGAATGTCAGAAACCGAAACAGAAATCGATATGGACTGGGATGAAGACCAGCTTTTCTTTGTTGTCCGCGAACCGTTTGAAAGCAAACATTCAAAAGCAAATATCGTTTCGGGCTATATAGATGACGCACACCCGCTTATCGTAGAATCATTTATGCCGCAAAAGGGTGTAATCTTTAGCGACGGAATCGAAAAGGATTATTTAAATTTTAACTCAGGTGCAATCGTAAAAATCGGGCTTGCAGACTCAAAGGCTCATATCATTGTTTAATATAAAAGCCTTTAAAGTCTGCGATTAGATTTTGTTATTTTTTTGCGCAGTTTCTTTTGTGTGCCTTAATTTTTTTCATCGCCCAGTCATAATGGCTTGAAGTATTACTTACAAAATATTCACCTAAAGCACCAGTTCCAACCCATGGAAAATATTTTTTAGTAAACAGTTCTTCGTTTGAATATTTTTTTATAAGCTTCATGACAGCTGCATGACTGTGTGCAAACAATTCTTTTGCAGTCTCAAGACTTGTTTTCTGATTTCTCTTCCAGAACATCATGTTCATGTCGCCGTAAGTTTTCCAGCTGTACTCTGACGGAAGAAAAGCAATTGCAGATTTTTTATCGGTAACCTTTGCATTGTTTTTTGGGAAATTCAGCATAAGCTGATGCCATTCATACAGGTGAATAAGCACATCACGAACATTTTTATCGCGTGACCAGTGTGCTTCTTTTTTACTTGGTTCACCAGAAAAATCAAATGGCGTCTTTAATTCTTTTTCTGTCATTTCGTCAATCATCTTAACAAGCGCTTTATAATTTTCTTCTGACGCTTTTAAAAGATCTTCTTTTGTTTTTGGTCTTGGCATAATATACTCCTTAAAACTCCGCATCAATGCAGTTACAGACACGCAGCAAACCGCGGAATCTGCATTAAATATAACACAGTAAATATGACAAGAGCGTGTCATATTTAAAAAGGGTACCCTGAATTTATTTCAGAATACCCTTTTAGGTGTCTTATTTAACTACAATATTTCTGATGCAACATTCTTCGGTAAGCCCATCAATAAAGTCAAACGCTAATTTGTGGATTCTATTCCAGTTAAAAAGCCCTTCACCGTTGTACCACTTTTTTTCTAAATCATTCCATGCCCCGCCATCTTTCATATCTTTTAGCGGAATGCGGACCTTGTGCCATTTGCCGTCATTTAAGCCGTCTCTGGAAGTAAAGGATTTAGTAGCGCGCCATTCAAATCCTTTTTTACCCATAGAAGTTTCTAAATTATCCATAAAGTAAACGTCAAGCCTGAAATTTTTCTGAGTAGTCTTAACTTCAAATTCAAGGCAAAGATTTTTATTTACAAAAGGTGTAAAATTATACGATTTATTGAACTCAAACATGAATGCATTATATTTTTCTGCACTTGGAACAGAAATATACAAGCCGCCGTTATCATCCGGGTTATTGCCAAATGATGTAAACTCATTTTTCCTTACACATTTCAACCAGGGATTGCATAATGTGTTTTTTGAAATGCCATCTTTGTAAATAACATATTCACCATTTTTGTAAGAGGTTTCCATCCAGTTTTTTGAACGCGGCTTTACACCCTGCGGCATCTTATAGCCCATTGCTTCAATCAATTCCACATTAACATCCTGAGGGAAAGTCTCAAAATGGCTCGGGCTGTTAAATATTCCGAACAAATCTTTATAATCATGGCTCATACGTATGATGTTTCTGTCATCCATCCATTTTGCTTTCATTCTGTACCAGTTGATTCGTTCAGCATTATCAGCATACTGCATTGAAACACCCCATTCATTACACATTAAAGCCACACCGCGCTTATTTGCAAACTTTACAGTCTCATCCAAGGGCTTACAGAGAATATTTTCACTTGAATCTCTTTCATAATTGTCATAATCCCATCTTAAATCCTTTGCGCCCGGATCTTTCGGGAAAGGCGGCATTTTATTTTTGTCATACGGAAAAGGAACGCCAGTCAGATACTTGAAAATTGTCCATGATGCTCCCTGATGCGAAAACAGCATAGGCGTGTAGTCATGAAAGTTATAAATGATGTTGTCATCTTTGTAATCAGGAAGTTTTAAAAGTGCCGTTACGCTATTCCAGCTTTCTGCACCGACAATTACAGTATGCTTTGTATCAATCGTTCTTATAAGCTTTAAAATCTTTCCTTGAATTTTATTCCACTTTGAAATATCTGCTTCAAGATTCCCGCTTCTAAAATGAGGTTCGTTCATTATTTCGTAAATGATGTATTCAGAAGAATCTTTGTAACGGTTTGCAATCTGCGGCCAGATTTTTGTAAGGACTTTTTCAACATCAGGTCTTGTTTTTGAGTCTCCGTCACAGTCATTATGAAAATCTATAATCATGTACATTTTAAGTTCAGTACACCAGGCAACAGCGTCGTCAATATTTTTCCAGAGCCAGTCAGGAATTATGTAATCAGGCTTGCCGGAACTGTATTCTTCAAACCTTATGTAAAGACGCGTACAGTCAACACCAAGGCTTCTTATGTCCTCAAAATCCTGCCTGCCAAAATTGGCAACACGGTGTGGTTCATTTCCGTCCAGCCATAAAGTAAAATTGATTCCCTTATGAAACGGCAGCGTCTTGTTTACCCGCGGTGGATTTGCCGCAAAGACAGTTCCTGCACAAAGAAGAAAAATAAAAATCGAAAATATTTTTTTCATAAAATCTTCCTTAAGTTGAATTTTCTAAATCCAGTTCCATTATATCATGTTTTTTTTCAAAAATCTCAAGCAAACGCGTATCGTAAACCTTAGGGAGAGTTGATTCTCGGACTTTGCGCCATAAAGCTGCGGCGACTTTAAGCTTGTTTGTAAAATGCTCTGTTGCAGGATCTGCACAAAAATCCTGTACGAACTTATTCCACTGAAGACATGATTTATCATAATGAGCGTAAGTTTTTTTACCATAAAAAATATCGAGCATGTCACCGAGCGTAAATTTTTCGTCACCGGTTTCACGTACTTTTTTAGCAGTTGCAACCATGTCGGTGTTAAATTTAAAATGCGCAATCCCTGTCTGTTTAGAAAAGAAATCTCGAAAACGCTGGCTAAAACGAAAGTTGCAGGATAAAAGCGGCGTGTCTAAAGTAAGGTGAATGTCATCGGCATCAGACTGTTCGCTATTAGTGCGCGAATCAGCCGGCTTAACAAGGGCTTTAACGCGACTCTTCTTTTTCGAACAGATTATATTTCCTTTAAAATATTCTTCGATATTATGATTAAGTTCAGCTTTCATACCGCCTGCATCAATTCCAAGCCGACGGCAAATACTCTGCAATTCTTCGCGATACCAGTAATATTTTAAAAACTCTTCGTATGATTTTATTTTTTCAAACGGCGGACGTGTCATTATTTTTCCTTATGCGCAGTGATTATTGTATAACTGTAAGCATTCACCGTGATGATACAGCCTGCAATTTTAACATACCAGTTTTTTCCCTGGCGCGTAATATTTGCTTTAGCTGAATCGATTTTCGTGCGGCACCAGGTAACGGCATCATCTACATCACTTCCCAATGAAAGATTTCGTCTTATGCGTTCAACACCCATCGGTGTCGTATGAAGTTTATCAAGATTTTCTATAAGAGCATTTTTGTAATCAAAACCCATAACTCACCTCTCATAACAGAAGTGTAGCATATAAAATGTGACAACAGTCTGTCATATTTAAACTTACACTTTATTGACACAAAACAAGATTTAACAATAGAATTTCCACAGTATTATTAAAAAACAGCTTCTTGAGGTCGTAATGTCATTGCAAATTCAAAACCTGTATTTTTCATATTCAACTTCGCACTCAACTTTATTTGAGGATTTTTCTCTGCAGTTTTTTGACGGGTGGACATGCATTGCAGGAAGCAATGGTTCTGGGAAAACTACTCTGCTTAAACTTATTGCAGGGCTTCTTGTTGCAGATAACGGCCATATTTCGGGAATAAAAGAAAGCGCAGACAGCGGAATAATTTACTGCGCTCAGGAAACAGACGAAGCACCAGAAAATCTATATTCTGTTTTCTGGAGTGATGATAACGAAGTCAGAAAATTTTTCTCCATGCTTAAAGTGAATGAAGAAATGATTTCAAGATACGAGACACTTTCTGGCGGAGAAAAAAAACGAATCCAGATTGCGTGTGCACTTGCAGAAAATCCTTCTGTCCTTCTTCTGGATGAACCGACAAACCACCTTGATGAAGCAACAGTAAAACTGATTTCTGATACACTAAAACTTTTTAATGGAACAGGAATCATGGTAAGCCACGACAGAAATTTTACAGACACATTATGTAAAAAAACGATTTATCTGTTTAATGAATCCCGCGCTTTTCCTGGTGGACGTGACTGTATCGCATATGAATCATATCAAGGTGGACTTTCAAAAGCACTGGAACTGCGGGAGAATAATGCAGAGCATTCCCGTGCTGAATGGAATAAAATAAATTTAAAAGTTAATTCCGAGAAAAAAAGAAGTCAGAAACTTGCAGAAGAAAACGAGCGTTCCAAAAGCAGGCTTGCAAAAAAATCTGTAAATCCAAAAGATCATGATGCACAGTCAAAAATTGATATCGCAAGAATCAGCGGGAAAGACAGGACAACAGGCGATGCAAAGGCTCATCTTGATAATCAGATTTTAAAGACCGAAGCAGCTCGCGATTCTATAAAAAAATCATTAAAACGAAAAGAAGGTTTTTCTGTTGAAAGCTCAAGCTTTGCAAAACCTATTGTAATTGAAGAAACAGATATTATTTCTTCAAATGAGGACGGATCATATACGCTTCATGTTCCGGGAATAGAAATTTTACCCGGAGATAAAATTGCACTGACCGGTCAGAACGGAACAGGAAAAACACTTTTTATAAAGCATATAATTTCTCAACTTGAAAAATCCGGTCGAACCAATGAAGTAATGTACTTGCCGCAAGAAATTCCAGAAGAACAGCAGAAGGAGATTCTTAAAGAGTTTAATGAACTTGAAGATGCAGAACGCGGCGAAACTCTTTCTACTCTGTATCGTCTCGGAAGCGAACCTGAAAACATCGAAAACAACCTTTTAAGTCCGGGAGAACTCAGAAAACTCATGATTTCTCTTGCGGTACAGAAGCCACTTTCGCTTTTGATTCTCGACGAACCAACAAATCATATGGATATAACAAGCGTACTTGCTCTGGAAAATGCACTTTCAGAAGTTTCATGCGCAATGATAGTCGTAAGCCATGACAAAGCTTTTCTTTCAAAAGTTACAAAGCGGAATTTACATACAGAACGAAACGGGAATTCCGGAAAACTATGTATATAATTTAGTAACACTTTTTGCAAGATCGAGAATCTGCTTTTGAATTGTTTTTGGTGAAATTATTTTTAAATCCTTACCGTAACTTAAAAGAGTTCCAGGAAGCCAGGGTGCATCGGGAGCCGTAAAAGTTACGGTAAGACTTTTATCCTTGTTTGTTTTAGTTTCTGAGCATGCAAAGGAATCCAAAAGATAAAACGCTTTAGAAGAAGAAATTTTTGCCTTAATCTTTATTAAAGGCGGCTCTTTTATAGCTGAAGGTTTTTTCTTTGATTCCGCATTTTTCGTCGTGATGTTTGCAGTGCGTGCTGTCTGTTTTACATTAAGCATTCGGCTAAGTTTAAAAAAGCGTTCTGCCTTTTTTGTCGTACACCATGCGCGAAGATACCACGCCTGGCCTTTATAAATAAGCTTCCACGGATGAACTGTACGGTGTTCAGCTTTTCCTTCTGTGTTAAAATAATCAAATGTAATCTGCTTCTTTTTTAAAATACTGTCACGCAGAGTGCCGAACAACTGGCGCACACCCTGCCCTTCAGGGCTCCACGGAGAAAAATCAACTTCAAGCCAGTCAGAATCAGTTTTTACAAGACGCGAAAGTTTTTCTTCTGCGCTTTTTGTTCCGGATAAACTTTCAAAAGCTTTTAAACTCGAAACGATTTCAAGCCGTTCTTCTTCTGAAAGTACGGTTTTATCAAGCGCATAGTTTTCTGAAATTGCAATTCCGCCGCCGCGCCCTTTTGTAGAATAAACAGGAACTCCAGAAACAGACAGTGCTTCGAGCCAGCGGTAAATCGTACGAGTCGAAACCCCGAACCGCTTTGACATTTCGCTTGCGGTTACCTGCTTTTTATCAATGAGGATATAGACAAATTCAAAAAGCTGATCAATCTGCATGAGTTTATTATAACATGGAAATATGACAAAACACTATGACTGTAATATAATTATGTTAAAATAGTTTTAAAAACTGATTCTTGCAAAAGAAAACTATAAACATTATGATTATTTTATGAATAAAAGCTTAATTTTTGAAACTGAGCGGGAGATTTCTTCTGCATTTATTGATTCATCTGTCAGGATGGGAGTGGCCCAGGCTGTTTTACTTGTACAGGATAATCTTACTGAGTGTTTTAATGCAATGGACTGTGATGGTGTAATTTACCGCGAAAAGTTCAATGCTTTCTGGGTTTTCACAAAAACTAAAATTCATTTTGAACGTCGTCCTGACTGGCGGGAAATTATTACAGCCCGCACCTTCCCAATCGATAACCTTGGAATGCGAACTCACGTTAATACTCACTTTCTTGATAAAAAAGGAAAAACTCTTCTTCTTGCAAATCAGGAAGCCTGCGTTTTAAGTCTCGAAAATCACCGTCCGCTCAAAATCACAAATCTTCCATATCCAAAAGAAAATTTCCCCGAGGCAATTTTTAATCAGACCTTTGAGCGTTTTCCATCTGACTTTTCTGACAGTGACTTTGTCTTTGAGCAGCAGATTCGCTCATCTCAAATCGATATGTCGCATCACATGAATAATATTGAATATATCAAGCTGGCACTTTGTGTCTTTACAGATGATTTTCTGCAGTCGAATGAAATTACAGATCTCGAAGTACACTATACCGGTGAAAGTAAAGAGGGTCAGATTCTTAAGGTTTATAAAAAAGAAGATCCTGAAGTTAAGGGCAAAATTTATATTCACATCAAAGAAAACGACAGAAACGTTTTTGAATGCTGCTTAAAGATTAGCTGTAACTCCTAAGCCTGCATTAATTGATATTTCGTCGCCGAAGAAAATCCCGAAGACTTTACTAAGTATGAAGCAGAATTTCCCTACTTATTTAGTTTTTTTTCAAATGCAAGTCGAGGATAATTATCTTCTTCAACATAGATTGTTCCGCAGTGATTAAACCCAAGTTTCTTCAAAAGATTTTGCATAACTATATTGTCCCCATGAGTATCAATACGAAGATTACCGCATTTTGAGAAAGCCCAGTCAATGCAGAAAGTACCTATTCCTTTTTCAGAGCCATCTCCTGCCAGGCGATGAACAACACCATAAGTTTCGCTATCAGTCCAGTTTCCTTCGGAAATATTTTTGTAAGTCGGTTCAATATTCTTTCCCTGTATGAAATAAAAAACTCCAACAACATTTTCATCCTCGTTAAGGCAGACATAACTATTTCCTTCCCTTATATCATGGTGAATCAGTTCTTCAGGTGGCCAGTTTGTAGGCCCCCACTGATTTGGATTTCCATGTGTTTTCATATATTCGCGAGCAAACGCATAAATTTCTATAATCCGCTTAAAATCTTGTTCTGTTGATTTCCTGATTTTCATTCTTTATACTCCATTCATAACTTATTTGAGCGTCAGAACTATTTTTTCGCATTTTCCCTTTGTAGTATCTTTTATCAAAATATTTTTCATTGACCTGTTTTCTTCTTATTTGTATTATAAATCTATCTTATATACAAGTAAACAAAAAGGATACTCAAAATGGTAAATGAAAAAGTTTTAGAATATCTTAAAGCAAAAGGATATGCCGACAGACTCACAGAACACAAAGAAACAATCGATACCGTAGAACATGCAGCTCAGAGAATTGGTTGTTCAGAAGCCGAGATTGCAAAGACGCTTTCATTTATCGTAGATGAAAAACCCGTCATCATAGTGATGGCCGGCGACGGCCGGGTAAACTCGTCAAAGTTCAAGGCACTCTTTCATACTAAGCCAAGCATGATTTCCCGCGACAAGGTAGAAGCAATCACAGGCTTTGCACCAGGTGGTGTCTGCCCTTTTAACGTTCCAAAAGAGATCCCCGTATGGCTTGACGTCTCAATGAAGCGATTCGAATACGTTCATCCTGCAGGCGGAAACTCTTTTACGTCTGTAAAACTCTCTCCATCAGAACTGGAAGAAGTTTCGGGTGCTGTCGGCTGGTGCGATGTCTGCAAGGGCTGGGAAGAGAGGTAAATTATGGAACTTATTGAAGCAATAAAAAATGTACAGTAAGATTTCACATTCTGATGTGCATGTGAGAATACAAGGTATAAATAAGGAGAAAACCATGTTCGATTTTAATTATTTTACGCCGACAAAAGTTGTGTTTGGGAAAAACACAGAAAACAAAGTTGCTGACCTCATCAAGGAGTTCGGCGGAAAAAAAGTTCTAATTCACTACGGTGGAGGAAGCGTTGTGCGCTCGGGACTTTTGCAGCGCGTGACAGACATTCTGGACAAGGCCGGAATCAAACATATTGAACTTGGCGGCGCTGTTCCTAATCCGCATCTTGGTCTTGTGTACGAAGGAATTGAACTGTGTAAAAAAGAAAACGTTGATTTTCTTCTTGCAGTCGGTGGAGGAAGTGCAATCGATTCAGCTAAAGCAATCGGATACGGTGTAACAAACGAAGGCGACGTCTGGGATTTTTACGACTACAAAAGAAAAGCAAATGCATGTCTACCGCTCGGAGTAATTCTTACGATTGCCGCAACTGGAAGTGAAATGAGCGACTCATCTGTAATTACAAAAGAAGAAGGCCTTGTTAAACGAGGTTATTCAAGTGATTTTTGTCGTCCGCGTTTTGCAATCATGAATCCGGAGCTTACAATGACGCTTCCTGATTACCAGACTGCATGCGGATGTACAGACATCATGATGCATACGATGGAACGTTATTTTACAAACGGCGGAAACATGGAAATTACAGATTCTCTTGCCGAAGGACTTTTAAGAACTGTAAAAGAAAATGCACTGATTTTGGCACGCGACCCAAAAAATTATAATGCGCGCGCAGAAGTAATG